>Ga0207426_1000362_pt1 | contig 81654 bp, 80 predicted proteins | sample AraplaMF_Cvi_mMS_FD_184265 | JGI IMG/M metagenome (GOLD analysis project Ga0207426, IMG submission 184265) | Arabidopsis root microbial communities from the University of North Carolina, USA - plate scrape MF_Cvi_mMS (SPAdes) (version 2) | ecosystem: Host-associated > Plants > Roots > Endosphere...
AGCTTCACCCGCAGGTCGTGAAAGTCCTCCTGCGCCGCCTCGCGCTTCGCTGCGGCCTTGCGACGCTCGGCACGCTCATCGGCAAGCTTGCGCTTGAGCAGCAGGGTCAGCCGCACCGAGCGCGCGATGGTGGCGATCCGCTGGCCGTAGTCGACGCCGGGCTGCGGCGTCTGCAGCGCCTCCTGCTGTGTCGCCCGGGCGATCGACATCTGGATCTCGACCAGCTCCGACAGCACGCACAGATCCGCCGCCCGCTCCTCATCGGGAGTGGGCGGGGTCTTCGTGCTCGAATCGGCCTGCGCCTTGTTCATGGAACATATCATGAACACGATTCGCAGATAAAGCTATGAACATTGCGATTGAAATTTTTCCCGCGCCCTTGCCGTAGTCCGGATCGCCACGCCCCAATCAAATTCAAGGGGCGGGCGTCCGCACCCTCTCAGCGACCGACCACCGTCTCCAGCACCTGCCCGCCGCGCTGGACGGCGATGCGCCAGGGGCCGCGCGAGCCGCGCAGCGCGGTGTCCAGCGCCTCGGTGCTCTCCACCGCCTCGTCGTCGAGCCGCAGCAGCACGTCGCCCGGCTGCAGCCCCAGCCGCGCCGCCGGGCTGCGGGCGGCGACCGCGGTCACCACCACGCCCTTGCCGGGGCCGTTCAGCCGCATCTCCTCCGCCACCGCCGGCGAGACATTGACCACGGTGGCGCCGGCCAAAGGCGAGCGCCCGCCGAGCACGCGCTCGTCGCGCGGCGGCTCCTCCGGCGGCGCCTCGACCGGCAGCGACAGCTCCGCCGTGTCCTTGCCGCGCCGCACCGTCAGCGTCGCGGTGGCGCCGAGATCCAGCGTGGCCAGGCGGAAGCGCAGCGATTCCGGGTCGTCGACCGCATGACCGTCGACCGCGGCGACCACGTCGCCGACCTTGAGGCCGGCCCGCGCCGCCGGGCCGCCCGCAGCGACGCCGTTGACCAGCACGCCGGCCGGCCGGTCCAGCCCATAGGCCTCGGCCAGGCTGCGGTCGACTGCCTGGCCGTCGGCACCGAGCCAGGGCCGCACCACCTTCTGACCGGTCTCCGCCGCCCGCATCATGCTGCGCAGCATGTTGGCCGGGATGGCGAAGCCGATGCCGAGCGACCCGCCGGTGCGGCTGTAGATCGCCGTGTTGATGCCGACCAGCCGGCCCTTCATGTCGATCAGGGCGCCACCGGAATTGCCCGGATTCACCGCCGCATCGGTCTGGATGAAGAAATCGTAGTCGGAGATGCCGACGGCGGTGCGGGCGATGGCGGAGACGATGCCCATGGTCACGGTCTGGCCGACGCCGAACGGATTGCCGATCGCCAGCACCAGGTCGCCGACCTCGAGCGCGTCGCTGTCGCCGAGCGGCAGCGACGGCAGCGACCGGCCGGCGAGGTCCTTGAGCTTGAGGAAGGCGAGGTCGGTGCGCTCGTCCGACAGCACCAGCTCGGCCTCGTATTCGGTGCGGTCGGACAGCACCACGGTGATCTGGTCGGCGTCCTTGATCACATGGTGGTTGGTGACCACGAGCCCGTCGTCACCGACCACCACGCCCGAGCCGAGCGAGTTCTCGACCCGCTGCCGCGGCCGGCCGCCGGGCATGTCGTCGCCGAAGAAGCGCTGGAAGAACGGGTCGTCGAACAGCGGGTTCTGTCGCTCGACCACCATGTGGCGGGCATAGATGTTGACCACGGCCGGGGCCGCGCTGCGCACCAGCGGCGCGAAGCTGAGGTCGATCTCGGCCCGGCTGGTCGGCACCACCGGCTCCGCCACGGCCGGGCCGGCCAGCAGGAGCAGCACCGACGCCGCGGCGCCTGCGAAACGGAACATCCTTCCTCCATCCGCCATCAGGGGGCCGGTCTAGCCGAAGCCGCCGCCCGGCGTCCATGGGCCGCCATGCCGCGGCGGGGATGGTGCCCCTTTCCCGGTCGGGCTCACTTTTAGTCCCCCCTCCCCTTGGGGGAGGAGGACTCAAGTCGGAGGCGCCATCTCCTCCTGCAGCAGGGCCAGCGCCTGCAGCAGGGCCGGCGAGCGGTCGCCGCGGCGCCAGACGGCGGCGATCCGGGCCTGGGGCGCACGGCCGGAGAGGGACAGGTAGCGCACCCCGTGCGGCCGCAGCCGGCGCAGCGACGCCGGCACCAGCGACACGCCGAAGCCGGCCGCGACCAGCGATACGATGGCATGCATCTGATGCGCCGACTGGGCAATGCGGGGCACGAAGCCGACCTTGGCGCAGGCCTCCAGGATCGCGGCGTGGAAGCCGGGCCCCTCGCCCTGCGGGAACATGACGAAGGGTTCATCGGCGAGCTCGGAGAGATCGATCCGGCCGGAACCCGCCAGCCGGTGGTCGGCCGGGACCACGGCGACCATCGGCTCGGCCCAGGCCGGGCGCTGCTCCAGCCCCTCGCTGTCCGGCAGCGGCGGGATGACGAAGCCGAGGTCGCCGCGGCCGCCGCGCAGCTCGTCCAGCTGCCGCATCGTCGTCGCCTCGCGCAGGTCCAGCGCCAGGCCGGGGTGGCGCTCGCGCAGCGCCTTCAGCACCGGCGGCAGGCGCTCGAACATGGCGCTGCCGACGAAGGTGACGCGCAACAGCCCGGTCAGCCCCCGCCCCGCCTGACGCGCCACCGCCACGGCATGCTCGGCCTGGGCCAGGGTGCGCCGCGCCTCCTCCAGCAGCGCCGTGCCGGCCGGGGTCAGCGCCACCCGCCGGCGGCTGCGGTCGAACAGCGCCGCGCCGATCACGTCTTCCAGCCGCTTCATCGCCGTGCTGAGCGGCGGCTGCGCCATGCCCAGCCGCTCCGCCGCGCGGCGGACATGCCGCTCCTCGGCCACGGCGATGAACTGGCGCAGGAGGCGGAGCTCGATCATCGGCTGATACCAGCGACTCCAAATATTGACCCGTCATGGCGAGCCCCGAAGGGGCGTGGCCATCCAGCAGCACCGGCCCCTGGATGGCCACGGCGCTGCGCGCCTCGCCATGACGGTGAAGGGACCGAGGAGCCGATCTCAAAGGCCACCAGCATGATACTCACAGGATATCAGATGCTCATGATCGCATATTTGAAGTATGCGCGGCACCGTCCCATCGTCCGCCCATCGCAACAGGAGAGCGGATCGATGACACGCATCGTGGTGGTCAGCGGCGGCGGCACGGGCATCGGCCTGGCGGTGGCCGGGTATTTCGCCGGACAGGGCGAGCAGGTGGTGATCCTCGGCCGCCGCGCCGGCGTGCTGCGGGAAGCGGCGGAGGCGATCGGGCGGGAGCATCCGACGGCGCCGCCGGTGCTGCCGCTGGCGGCCGACCTGTCGCAGCCCGACCGGGTCGAAGCGCTGTGCCGAAACCTCGGCGGGCGCTTCCCCGCGGTCGACGTGCTGGTCCATGCCGCCGGCGGCAACGCCATCCTGCAGGCGCCGCCGGGCCATTACGACGACGGGCTGGCCGGAGTCGCCCGACGCTGGACCGACAATTTCGCCGGCAACGTGCTGTCTGCGGTGCTGCTGACCGAAGGGCTGCGCGACCGGCTGCGGGCGCCCGGCGGCCGGGTGGTGCTGATCGGCTCGATCGCCGCCTATCGCGGCTCGGGCGCCGGCTGCTACGGCGCCGCCAAGGCCGCGCTGCACCCCTATGGCTACGACCTGGCCGCCGCCCTGGGGCCGCGCGGCGTTACCGTCAACATCGTGGCGCCCGGCTATATCCGCGACACCGAGTTCTTCGCCGACCGTCTCCCGGCCGAGCGGCAGGCGGCGCTGATCGCCGAGACCGCGACCCGCCGCGCCGGCCTGCCCGCCGACATCGCCGACGCCGTGGCCTGGCTGGCCTCACCCGGCGCCGCCCACGTCACCGCCCAGGTGATCCAGGTCAATGGCGGCGCCGAGCGCGGGCACTGACCAGAGCATGAAAAAAGGCCCGGCGCGAGCCGGGCCTTGATCCGTTCACCGTCGCAGGGGCGATCAGCCCTCGGCGCCCTCGGCCTCGGCAGCCGCGGCCTTCAGCTCGGCGTCGCGGGCCTTGTCGGCGGCGCCCTTGGCGTCGCGGTCGCGCTCGACCAGCTCGATCACGGCCATCGGCGCGGCGTCGCCGTAGCGGAAGCCGGCCTTGAGCACGCGGGAATAGCCGCCGCTGCGGGTCTTGTAGCGCTCGGCGATCACCGAGAACAGCTTGGCCACCACGTCGTCGTCGCGCAGCTGGGCATAGGCCAGGCGGCGATTGGCGAGGCCGCCCTTCTTGCCGAGGGTGATCAGCTTCTCGACGATCGGGCGCAGATCCTTCGCCTTCGGCAGGGTGGTCTTGATCTGCTCATGGGTGATCAGGGCCGCCGCCATGTTGGCGAACATCGCCTTGCGGTGGCTGCTGGTGCGGCTGAAACGACGTCCGGTCACTCCGTGACGCATGGCGATATCTCCTCATGGCATGGCCCCCGCGGGGGTCCGATGGCGGGACCCGCCGCCTGCCCTCAACGGGACAGAACGGCGGGGTAGATCTCAATCAACCGAACGACCGGTCAGCCGATCAGAACGGCTCCTCGAGCTTCTTGGCGAGATCCTCGATGTTCTCCGGCGGCCAGTTCGGGATCTCCATGCCGAGATGGAGGCCCATGGTCGAGAGAACTTCCTTGATCTCGTTCAGCGACTTGCGGCCGAAGTTCGGGGTGCGGAGCATCTCCGCCTCGGTCTTCTGCACCAGGTCGCCGATATAGACGATGTTGTCGTTCTTCAGGCAGTTGGCCGAGCGCACCGACAGCTCGAGCTCGTCCACCTTCCGCAGCAGGTTGCGGTTGAACGGCATGTCCTCCGAGGTCTCCTCGCGGTGGTCGCGCGACGGCTCCTCGAAGTTGATGAACAGCTGCAGCTGGTCCTGCAGGATGCGGGCGGCCAGCGCCACCGAATCGTCCGGCGTCACCGAACCGTTGGTCTCGATCGTCAGCGACAGCTTGTCGTAGTCGGTGACCTGGCCGACGCGGGTGTTCTCGACCTTGTACGAGACCTTGCGGACCGGGCTGTACAGGGCGTCGACCGGGATCAAGCCGATCGGCGCATCCTCGGGCCGGTTCATGCTGGCCGGGACGTAGCCCTTGCCGAGATTGACCGTGAACTCCATCGCCAGCTTGGCGCCGTCGTCGAGGGTGCACAGCACCAGCTCGGGGTCCATGATCTCGATGTCAGGGCCGGTGACGATGTCGCCGGCCTTGACCACCTTCGGCCCCTCCACGTTGAGCCGCATCTTCTTCGGGCCCTCGGCGTGCATGCGCAGCGACAGCGCCTTGACGTTGAGGACGATGTCGGTGACGTCCTCGCGGACGCCCGGGATCGACGAGAATTCGTGCAGCACGCCGTCGATGTGGATCGCGGTGACCGCGGCGCCCTGCAGCGAGGACAGGAGCACGCGGCGGATGGCGTTGCCGAGGGTCAGGCCGAAGCCGCGCTCGAGCGGGTCGGCGACAAGCGTCGCCTTGCGCTGCGAATCGTCGCCCGGCTGGACGTCGAGAGCGTTGGGCTTGATCAGTTCCTGCCAGTTGCGCTGAAGCACTGTCATATCATCCTGTTCTGCCACGAGAGGCCGGATACGGCCGAAAATGCCGACGGGGGCCGAAGCCCCCCTTCCGATCCAATTCGTGGACCCTGTGGCCAGTGGTCCTATCCCGGATCGGCCGGCTGAAAACCGCGCGAAGGTGCCGAGCCGCCGGCCGCGCGTCCCGGAAACCGGGGGCGGCGGCCGGCGGCCCGGGCAGGCCTTAGACGCGACGCTTCTTGCGCGGACGGACGCCGTTGTGCGGGATCGGCGTGACGTCGCGGATCGAGGTGATCTGGAAGCCGACCGACTGCAGGGCGCGCAGCGCGCTCTCGCGGCCGGAGCCGGGGCCCTTCACGTTGATCTCGAGCACGCGCATGCCGTGCTCCTGCGCCTTGCGGCCGGCATCCTCGGCGGCCATCTGGGCGGCATAGGGCGTCGACTTGCGGCTGCCCTTGAAGCCCATGCCACCGGCCGACGACCAGGCAATGGCGTTGCCCTGCGCGTCGGTGATGGTGATCACCGTGTTGTTGAAGGACGAGTTCACGTGGGCGACGCCCGAAGTGATGTTCTTGCGCTCGCGACGACGCAGACGGGCGTTCGCGGCGGCAGCTGCTGGCTTGGCCATGGTTCGCTCGCCTTCCGATTACTTCTTCTTGCCCGCGATGGGCCGCGCCGGGCCCTTGCGGGTACGGGCATTGGTGTGGGTGCGCTGGCCGCGGACCGGCAGGCCCTTGCGGTGACGCAGGCCACGGTAGCAGCCCAGGTCCATCAGCCGCTTGATGTTCATCGCCGTCTCGCGGCGCAGATCGCCTTCGACCGTGAAGTCGGCGTCGATCGCCTCGCGGATGCGCAGGATCTCGTCTTCGGTCAGCTCATTGACGCGGCGGTCGGCGGGAATGCCGAGCTTGTCGATGATGCTCTGGGACGCGTGACGGCCAATGCCGTGGATGTAGGTGAGCGCGATCAGGACGCGCTTCTGGGTCGGGATATTGACGCCGGCAATACGTGCCACGTCGCTCTCCTTGCGATTGCCACCTTCGGCGCCGCCGCTGCCCTGCCCCACCGGGGCCTGGCCTGCAACGCCGGGTCTGCTGGTTCATGTCTGCCCGCGGGCCGGAGCGGCCACGCGAACGCCTTGCGCTTCGGTCGCCTTCCGGCTCCGAAGCGGGCGGAGTATAGTGATCGGCAGGACAGAGTCAACCGCCGGGATTCGCAATCGGAATCCGCGCGGCCGGGGTCGACAGCGGCGGAACCATAACCGGGACTGATCCAGCTTGTCACCTGTGCAGTTGTGACGATTTTCTTGAGCATGGCCGGCAAGCAGGCCGGCCCCTGCGGGAGACGGAGAATGCAGAACCTGCCGGTCCTTCGTGCCCTCGCCGCCAACTGGGGCGCCATCGCGCTGCGCGGCGTCCTGGCCATCCTGTTCGGGGTCCTGGCCTGGCTGTGGCCGGGCATGACCCTGGCCGTGCTGATCATCCTCTATGCCGCCTATGCGCTGGTCGACGGGGTGATGGGCATCGTCGTCGGCATCCGCGGCCGGAACTGGGGCTATGCCCTGCTCGGCCTGGTCGGCGTCATCGCCGGTGTCGTCGCCGCGCTTTGGCCGCTGCTGACGGCGATCGTGCTGGTCACCATCATCGCCATCTGGGCGATCGTGATCGGGGTGATGGAGATCGTCACCGCCATCCGCCTGCGCAACGAGATCGAGGGCGAGTGGCTGCTGGCCCTGACGGGCGCGCTGTGGGTGCTGTTCGGCGCCTACGCCCTGTTCTTCCCCGGCGCCGGGGCGCTGTCGCTGGTTTGGCTGATCGGGACCTGGGCCATCGTCATCGGAGTGCTGGAGCTGATCCTGGCCTTCCGCCTGCGCCGCCTGGCGCATCATCACGGCGGCACCACCGCCCCCGCCTGACCGCCCGATGGCGTGACGCCGCACCGTCGTGACGCCGCGCCGGCCGCATGCCACCCTGCCCGCATCGGAATCGCAGGGAGCATCGCCATGGCATCGGCATCGGGGCTGATCGAATACGAGGCGGCGTCGCCGGAGGTCCGGGCCGTCTATGATGACATCATGACCACCCGCCGGATCGACAAGGTCAACAACTTCTGGAAGGCGCTGGCGGCGCATCCGCCGACGCTGCGGCGGACCTGGGAGAGCCTGAAGGAGGTGATGGCGCCCGGCGCGCTCGACCCGCTGGTGAAGGAAATGGTCTATCTCGCGGTCAGCGCCACCAATGGCTGCGGCTACTGCATCGCCTCGCACAGCGTGGCGGCGCGCAAGGCCGGCATGACCGAGGAGATGCTGGGCGAGCTGCTGGCCGTGGTCGGCATGGCGAACGAGACCAACCGCCTGGCCAACGGCCTGCAGGTGCCGATCGACGAGGCCTTCCGCCGGGCGGAGTGACGCCCGCCCTCCCCGTCGCGAGCCATCCGTCCCCACATACGGAGAGATCATTGCCCCCCTATGCCGGCATCGCCACCTTCCTCAACGCCCCGCACCGCCGCCGGCCGGAGGGCGGCCGCCCCGCCGCCGCGGTGCTGGGCCTGCCCTTCGATTTCGGCACCACCAACCGCCCCGGCTCGCGCTTCGGCCCCGGCGCGATCCGGTCGGCAAGCCGGACGCTGACCGGCGACGACCATCCCGACCTCGAATTGAGCCCGGAGGAGCGGCTGGACCTCTACGATGCCGGGGACGCGGCGCCGATCACCGCCGACATCGCCGGCAGCCTGGCCGCGATCCGCGACGCGGCGGCGGAGCAGATCGGCGCCGGCGCCCGCCTGCTGGCCCTCGGCGGCGACCATACCGTGACCCTGCCGCTCCTGGAGGCGACCGCGGCGAAGCACGGCCCCCTGGCGCTGATGCAGTTCGACGCGCATGTCGACACCTGGGCCGGCACACCCTCGGCGCCGATCTATCACGGCTCCTGGCTGCGCCATGCGATCGAGCGCGGCCTGGTCGACCCGCGGGCCACGGTGCAGGTCGGGCTGCACAGCCCGGTCGACCGCGCCACCGCGGCCTGGACCCGGGGCCAGGGCGTCACCGGCCTGTCGGCCGAAAGCGTGCATCTCGACGGCATCGAGACGACGGTCGAGCGGATCCGCGCCGTGCTCGGCGACCGGCCGGCCTATCTGACCTTCGACATCGACGGCATCGATCCCGGCCTGGCGCCCGGCGTCGCCTGCCCGGAGGCCGGCGGCCTGTTCCCGTGGCAGGCGCTGGCGATGCTGCGCCGGCTGAGCGACGTCGCCTGGGTCGGGGCGGACGTGGTCGAGACCTGCCCGCCCTACGACCAGGGCGATGTCACCGCCGTGCTGGCCGCCACCATCGGCTGGACCTGGCTGTGCCTGCTGGCGGCGCGGGAGCCGACCTGATCGTCAGTCCAGCACGGCGTAGCCGCGTCGGATCATGCAGTTCCGCACCACGTTCTGGGTGCTGTTGGCGGCGGAGGCGCCGCCGCCGACCGCGCCGGTGAGGCCGCCGACACCGGCACCGATCGCGGCGCCCTCACCTGCATTGCCGGTGAAGGCGCCGATGATCGCGCCGCCCGCCGCACCGACGCCGGCGCCGAGCAGCGCCCCGCCGACCGTGCGGCCACCGGCATTCACCTGCTCGGCGAGCTGCTGGCATTGGGCCACGTCGTATTCATAGTTGCGCCCGCCGGCGACCGAGGTCGCGGGGTCGATGATCGGCCGCACCTGCTGGGCGCAGCCGGCAATACCGAACGCCACGACTGTCAAGGCCGCTGCTCTGCTCAAGCCCATATCCCTCTCCTCAATCGGGCCGACAAAACGGCCTCTCACAGTCAGGAACCCATACTGTACAAATGAGACCATAGTCGGGCCAAAGCACATGCCCCGCCACCGTCCGCAAACCATAACATAACTGCAACATCACGCTTGTAGGGTCGCTGCATCGCACCATCGCAGCCCCGCGAGGCACCGCATGACCACTTCCGCGCTCGACACCAGGCCGTCAGGAGGGCTCAGCCGCCTGACGCCCTTGGCCGTCATTGCCCTGCTCATCTTCGGCGTCATCTACGCCGGCTGGAGCCTGGTCAACGACCTCGGCGAGGTGCATTCGCCAAGCCTGCTGCCCTTCATCCTGCTCGGCATCGCCCTGCTGATCGCGCTGGGCTTCGAGTTCGTCAACGGCTTCCACGACACCGCCAATGCGGTGGCGACGGTAATCTACACCAACTCGCTGCCGCCGACGGTGGCCGTGGTGTGGTCGGGCTTCTTCAACTTCCTGGGCGTGCTGACCTCCACCGGCCTGGTCGCCTTCGGCATCATCTCGCTGCTGCCGGTCGAGCTGATCCTGCAGGTCGGCAGCGATGCCGGCTTCGCCATGGTGTTCGCCCTGCTGATCGCGGCGATCATCTGGAATGTCGGCACCTGGTATTTCGGCCTGCCCTCATCCTCCTCGCACACGCTGATCGGCTCGATCATCGGCGTCGGCCTGATGAACCAGCTGATGGCCCTGCCGGGGACCGGCACCAGCGGCGTCGACTGGTCGCAGGCGCTGGGCATCGGCCAGTCGCTGCTGCTGTCGCCGCTGGTCGGCTTCGTCGCCGCGGCGCTGCTGCTGCTGGCCGCCAAGGCGCTGATCAAGCGGCCGGAGCTGTACCGCGCGCCGGAGGGCAACAAGCCGCCGCCGCTGTGGATCCGCGGCCTGCTGGTGCTGACCTGCACCGGCGTCAGCTTCGCCCATGGCTCGAATGACGGGCAGAAGGGCATGGGGCTGATCATGCTGATCCTGATCGGCACCGTCCCCACCGCCTACGCCCTCAACAAGGCGATGCCGGAAGCGCAGATCACCGCCTTCGAGCAGTCGTCGCAGCAGGCCGCCGGGGTGCTGGCCCATTATGCCGGCACCACGCCCGCCCCCGCCGACTCGCGGGCGGCGGTGACCGCCTATGTCCGCGACCGGACCCTGGCGCCCGAGACCGTGCCGGCGCTGGTCGCGCTGACCCAGGAGATCGACCGCAGCGTCGCCGGCCGCAGCTCGCTGGCCGCGGTGCCGAACGAGCAGGTCGGCAACATCCGCAACGACATGTACCTGGCCTCCGAGGCGCTGAAGCTGATGGCGAAGACCAATTCGCCGGCCTTCACCGCCGATGACGGCAAGGTGCTGACCGCCTATCGCGGCTATCTCGACACGGCGACCAAGTTCATCCCGGACTGGGTCAAGGTCGCGGTCGCCATCGCGCTGGGCCTCGGCACCATGGTCGGCTGGAAGCGCATCGTCGTCACCGTCGGCGAGAAGATCGGCAAGGAGCACCTGACCTACGCCCAGGGCGGCTCGGCCGAACTGGTGGCGATGGCGACGATCGGCGCCGCCGACATGTATGGCCTGCCGGTCAGCACCACCCATGTGCTGTCCTCCGGCGTCGCCGGGACCATGGCGGCCAACCGGTCCGGCCTGCAATGGAGCACGATCCGCAACCTGCTGATGGCCTGGGTGCTGACCCTGCCGGTCTCGATCGCCCTGGCGGCCGCGCTCTACTGGCTGCTGCGGCACCTGTTCTGATCCGGGACCGGGATTTGCACGGGAAGCCGCCGATCAGCTTCCAGTTCGGCGATGCCGTCGCCGCCGCCTACCGCTTCGACCCCGAGTCCGGCGCCTGCCGCCAGACCGGGGTCGATCCCTTGCCGACGGAGGGCGGGGGCTGGGTCTGGCTGCATCTGAAGCTGACCGACGCCCGCGCCCGGCACTGGCTGGCGCGCCACGGCGCCCTGCCGCCGGCTGTCTCGCAATGGCTGCTCGACGGTCCCGACCGGGTGCAGATGCAGCAGCTGGACGGCTGGCTGGTCGGGGCCGCCAACGGGCTGCATCACGACTTCGCCTTCGAGCCGGACCAGATCGGCCGGCTGCGCTTCTGCGTCGGGCCGAATCTGCTGGTTACCGGCCGGCGCCACCCGCTGCGCGTCGTCGACGAGATCCGCCGCAGCCTGGATTCCGGCCGCGCGCCGGCATCCGCGCTCGACATGCTGGCCCTGATCGCCGGGCATCTGGCGGCGGAGGCCGAGGCGACGGTCGAGCGGCTGATGGACGAGGTCGACGGCATCGAGGATCGGGTGCTGGACGACCGGTCGACCAGCCGCACGGTCGAGGACCGCCAGGCGCTGGGCCGCATCCGCCGCCGCGCCGCGACCCTGCGCCGCCATCTGCTGCCCGAGGGCGCCGTGGTCGCCGCGGGGCTGGGCGACCTGCCGGGCTGGGCCGACCCGGCCGGCCGCGCCGGCCTGGCTGCCGCCGCCGAGCGCTTCCATCGCATCGCCCGGAGCATCGACGAGGTGATCGACCGCGCCCGGTTGCTGCAGGACGAGATCGCGGCGCAGCGGGCCGAGGCGATGAACCGCAGCCTGCTGGTGCTGTCGGTGCTGACCGCGATCTTCCTGCCGATGACGCTGATCACCGGCATCTTCGGCATGAACGTCGCCGGCCTGCCGGGCCTGCAGGATCCGGACGCCTTCCTGTGGGTGATGGTGCTGATCCTGGTCGGCGGCGCGGCGACGCTGGCCTTCATGTTCTGGCGACGAATGTTCTAGAGCCGCCTATTCCGCCGCGGTGCCGATCGCCGGCAGGTTGCGCAGCAGTTGCCGAACCAGCTCGGACTGCCGGTTGGTGCGGGTCTTGATGAAGATCTTCTTGAGGTGGTTGCGGATCGTCTCGTAGCTGACGTCGAGACGGGTCGCGATCTCCTTCAGCGACAGGCCGGCCGCCAGCTCGCCGGCGATCCGCGCCTCGGTCGCGGTCAGGCCGTACAGCCGCCGCAGCTCCGGCTGCGACAGCGGGTTGGCCGGCGTCGGCGCGGCGATGAAGATTGCGGCCTTGGGCGCGGTCAGGCTGAGCAGCGGCCGGTTGCGGCTGACCGGCGCGACCAGGACCGCGAGCTGGTCGCCGCCCGCCGAATCCGTCAGGGTCAGCCCGCCGCCCGGCTCCAGCCTCGGATCGTCGAGCACGATCGAGGCCGAGGCGATCAGCTGGCGCAGCTTCGCGGTCTCGCCCGGCTGCGAGGCGCAGAGCAGGCCGCGCTGGTCGACCCGCAGCGCGGTGCCGGCCCGCAGCAGCCCCTCGGCCGCGCGGTTGGAAAAGGAGACCCGGCCGGTCGGGTCGGTCAGGACCACGCCGATCGACAGGCGGTCGAGGCCGGTCTCGAGCGCATCGCGCTGGGTGACGACGTCGCCGAGCCGCTGATGGATCTGGGCGGCGCGGGCGAAATGCGGCAGCAGCCGGCGCATCATCTCGGCCAGCCGCACCGTCTCATCCGTCCCGATCGGATCGGCATGCAGCACGCTGACATGGGCCGAGACCCCGCCGCGGCGCAGGAAGGTGCCGCCGATGCCGGAGAGCAGCTGCTGCGGCCGCAACCAGTCGGCGAAGAACTCGGTCCGCTCCAGATTCGGGCGCGGCACCAGCGTGTCGCTGACCGTGACCTCGCCGACGGCGCGGTTCAGGACCCGCTCGCTCCACGGATTCAGGCGCCAGAAATGCTGGCCATAGCTGTCGAGGAAGGCCGGGTCCCAGCTGCTGGTCGCCGCCAGCGACTCGAAGGCCGTGGTCTCGGCGCTGTCGGATTCATGCAGCAGGTACAGGCTGGCATGGCCATCGGCGAACAGGCCGGCGAGCTCGTTGAGAACTGAATCCCACAAGCCATGGTCGAGCGCCGCGTCGTAGATTCTCGCGATCAGGTCCGGGAGATCATCCGCCATCTCGGGAACGATCCTCGACTGGACACGGAAGGAATCAGCCTTGTGTCGCGGCACCCCGCTGGCTGAACCAGCGCCTGCACGAGAATAGTCCATTTGGGTCAGGTTGCCACCCTCAATTTGCAGGTAGGACCGGAATGGGTTTTCAGTCATTCTCCGGGTGTTTCAAGCGTACAAAGATTACAGACACCCACGGAAATTGATATAATTTTAATTCAATCTGAGGCATTTCGTTAAACAATCAGACGCCGAGCGGCCCGTCCGGGGAGGTTCAACCGAGGACGACGTGCAGACCGACGGCATTTGGGACAGGCCACACCGGTTCGGTGTGGCCTGTCTCGCATCTGGGCTCGCCTCCCTATTCCGGCACCGTCACCGAGAACCTGATGCCCGAGTACCAGGCGGCGAGATCGGCGATGTCCTGGTCGCTCAGCGGCTTGGCGATGACCGACATCTGCGGATCGGTGCGCTCGCCGCTGCGGAAGGCCTTCAGCTGCTTCTCGAGATAGATCGGGCTCTCGCCGGCGATGTTCGGCACATTCGGCATCCGCGCCAGGCCGTTGAGCCCGTGACAGGCCGAACATTGCCGGGCCTTGGCCCGGCCGGCGGCGCTGTCGCCCGCCGCCCGGGCCGGGTCGGGCGCCACCGTTCCCACAACCGCCAGCAGGGCCAGCCCCGCCTGTATCCGCTTGAGCATGACCCTGCCTCCCGTCGGTTTCCGCTCAGCCTTCATGCCAGATCCGGTAGATCGCCCCGGCGAAGTCGTCGGAGACCAGCAGCGAGCCGTCCGGCAGCTGGGCGATGTCGACCGGCCGGCCGAAATACTCGCCGGTATCGGCCAGCCAGCCATCGGCGAACACCTCGGTCGCCCCGGCGCTGCCGTCCGGCTTCACCGGGGTGAACATGATCCGGGCGCCGATCGGGGTGGTGCGGTTCCAGGAGCCGTGCTGGGCCGAGAACACGCCGCCGCGATATTGCTCCGGGAAGGACTTGCCGGTGTAGAACACCAAGCCGAGATCGGCGGCATGCGCGTCCATCTCCACCACCGGCGGCACCGCGTCGGCCGGCGGATCGCTGTCCTTGTATTCAGCGGTGCGGACGGTGCCGCCGCCATACCAGGGGAAGCCGAAATGCTGGCCGGCCGCGGTGATGCGGTTCAGCTCGCCCGGCGGGATGCCGTCGCCCATGCCGTCGACCTGGTTGTCGGTGAACCACAGATCGCCATTGGCCGGGTTGAAGTCGATGCCGACGGAGTTGCGGATGCCGCGGGCGAACACCTCGCGCCCGGTGCCGTCCCGCGCCATGCGGATGATGCCGCCGATGCCGACCTCGCCATACAGTGCCGCCTTCTCCGGCGGCGGCACGTTGAAGGGCTGGCCGAGCGAGACGTAGAGCTTGTTGTCCGGCCCGACCCGGCAGACCCGGGCGCCGTGGTTGAAGGATTCCTCGGCGGCCGGGATCAGCGTCTCCGCCACCACGCCGATCGCCGTGTCCGGGCCCTCGTAGAAAAACTCGGCCGCCGGGAACACCAGCAGGCGGTTGTGCTCGGCGACGTGCAGGAACCCGTCCTTGGAGAAGCAGACTCCGTTCGGCACCTTCATGTCGACCGAGGGCGCGAACACCTTGACCTCGTCCGCCACCCGGTCCTTGTTGCGGTCGGTCACGGCCCAGACCTGGGTCTTGCGCGTGCCGACGAAGACCATGCCGGTGCTGGGCCCGACCGCCATGTGCCGGGCATCCGGCACCACGGCGTACAGCCCGATCTTGAAGCCCGGCGGCAGCTTCACCTGCTGCAGGTTGGTCCGGATCTGGTCGGCGTAGTCGCCGCCCTGCGGCACCGTCTCCAGCTGCAGCGGTGCGCCGGTGACCTTCATGTCCTGCAGCTTCTTGATGTTGCTGGACTGGCCGAAGGCGCTGCCCGAGATCGCGACCACGACACTCGCGAGCAGAACCGCACGAATCCCCTTCATGGCGTCTCCCCCTTCTGTCGTGCCGGGCGATGCGTCCGAAATGGAATTTCTGATTATGCCGAAAATTCGCCCGACGATTGCGCAGGCTCAGGGTAGATCGGCTTTCCGTTTCGGAGAAGGCCCGACAGATCAGACGGCGAAGAAAGCGAAGCCGACCGCACCGGCTGCCAGCATCGCGACCGTCGCCGGCAGGATGCGCAGCGCCATCGCCCGGCCGCCCAGGACGACGGCGAGCCCGGCCTTGACCACGGTGTTCACACCGGCCGCGATCAGCACCACCGTGGCCCCGGCCGCGAGGTCGAGCCCGCCCTGGGTCAGCCGGGCCGCCGACAGGGTGATGGCGTCGACATCGGCCAGGCCGGAAATCGCGGCGAGCAGATAGAGTCCGGCAACGCCGAGATAATCGTCCAGGACCTTCGACAGCAGCAGCACGGCCACGATCAGCGCCACGATCTTCAGCGCCGACCACAGGTCCAGCGGGTTGCCGAGCGGCGGCGCCTCGCTGGTCTTGTCGGCGGCGGCGCGCCACAGCCACAGGCCGCAGCCGATCGCCACCAGCGCGGCGCCGGCGAGCGACACCGCCAGGGCCAGAAACAGCGGCGGGTGCAGGACCAGGACCAGCACCCCGACGCGGATCACCATCACCGCCCAGGCGGCGACGATGCCGGCGGCCAGCGCCGGCGCCGCCTGCGGCGCGGCCTGGGCCTGCCGGGCGAAGACCAGGGTCAGCGCGGTGGAGGAGACCAACCCGCCGAGCAGCCCGGTCAGCAGCGTCCCGACCCGGGCGCCGGCGATGCGCACCGCGGCATAGCCGGCGAAGGACATGCCGGCGACCAGCACCACCAGCCACCAGATCTTGGCCGGGTTGATCGCCTCCCAAGGGTCGAGCGTGCGGTCCGGCAGAAACGGCGGCACCACCACGGCGATCAGCAGGAACTGCAGCGCCGCCGCGGTCTCTGCCGGGGTGAACCGCTCCAGCCAGCCATGCAGCCGGGCCTTCTCGCGCAGCAGCAGGGCCACGACCACGGCCCCGCCCATGCCGATCAGGTCGTGCCCGATCCCGGCGGCGGCGCCGAGCAGGGCCGTGACCAGCAGCGCCACCTCGGTGGTCAGGCCCAGGCTGCCATCCTCGCGCCAATAGGCCGCCAGCATGTAGATCGCGACCCCCGCCAGGAACAGCAGCAGCGGGCCGGGGCCGAGATCCGGCGCCAGGAAAGCGGCGACGCCGGCGCCGAAGCCGGCGATGGCGAAGGTGCGCAGGCCGGCGGCGCGGCGGCCCTCGGGCCGGTCGCGGTCGGTCCAGCCGCGCTCCAGCCCGATGATCAGGCCGACGGCGAGGGCCGCGCCGAGGCGAAGGGCCGAAGACGTCTCATCCATCCGCACCCTCCCTGCGCCGCCGATCCGACGACCATAGCCGAAAGCCCGGACGCCGCGAACCGACGGATGGCGAGCACCGCCACCGCCGGAAGAATTCGGGCGGCGCCCCGGACCTCCGTCCTTGCCCGATCAAAGAACTCATACTTTGTTACAGTATGCATCTGGATGATTTGCATCCAATAATATGCTTCCGCCTGAAAACAACAATATTCAGCTGGGGGAGAATCGCCATGTCCAAATTGCTTGCTCTGTCCTTGAGCATAGCGGTGCTCGGTGCGGTATGGGCATTCCTCGCTCTCGGACCGCTCAGCGGTTTCGTCCTGGTCTGGGCCGGCTTCATCGCCTGGGGATGCTTCTTCCATTCGGGCGCCGACGAGAAGGCGCTGAGCAAGACGATCGTCGGCAATGCCTATGGCGCCGTGCTCGCCTGGATCGCGCTCCTGATCATCGTCCATGTCCCGATGCCGGCGCTCGGCACGGTGTGGCCGGCCGTCGTCGTCGGCGTCACCGTCTTCTTCCTGGTGATCGTCGCCTCGGTCGACCTGCTGTCGGTGGTCCCGGCCAATGTCTACGGCTATGCCGCGACCGTGGCCTATTCGCTGCACCAGGGCGCCGGCGCCGACGGCGTCGGACCGCTGCAGAGCCTGACCACGGCCAGCGCCGCAAACCCGCTGATCCTGCTGATCGTCTCGATGGTGTTCGGCGCGGTGTTCGGCTACGCCTCGGCCAAGCTTGCCGGGGCCCTGAGCAGCAAGTCGGCCGCCCCGGCCTAGCCGCTCCCATTCGCTCCGCCGGCACCGTGAGGGACGGTGCCGGCGGGACGGGATCAGCCGTTCAGCTTGGTCTTCAAAAGCTCGTTCAGCATCGCCGGATTGGCCTTGCCGCCCGAGGCCTTCATCACCTGACCGACGAAGAAACCGAACAGCTTGTCCTTGCCCGAGCGGTACTCGGCCACCTTGTCGGCCTGCGCCGCCATCACCTGGTCGATCACCGCCTCGATCGCGCCGGTATCGGTGACCTGCTTCAGCCCCTTGGCCTCGACGATGGCGCCGGCGTCCTGCCCGGTCTCCATCATCTCGGCGAAGACGTCCTTGGCGATGCGCCCGGAGATGGTGTTGTCGGCGATCAGGTCGACCAAGCCGCCCAGCTGCTCAGCCGAGACCGGGCTGTCCTCGATCTCCTTGCCGGCCTTGGCCAGGCCGCCGAACAGCTCGTTGATCACCCAGTTGGCCGCCAGCTTCGGGTCGCGCCCCTTGGCCGTGCGCTCGTAGAAGAAGGCCTTGGCCTGCTCGGCCACCAGCACGCCGGCATCATAGGCCGACAGGCCGTATTCGCCGATGAAGCGCGCCTTCTTCTCGTCCGGCAGCTCCGGCAGGGTGGCGGCGATGCGCTCGACGAAGCCGTCCTCCAGCACCAGCGGCAGCAGGTCCGGATCCGGGAAGTAGCGGTAGTCATGCGCGTCTTCCTTGGTGCGCAGCGACCGCGTCTCGCCCTTGTTCGGATCCCACAGCCGGGTTTCCTGGTCGATAGACCCGCCGCCCTCGATGATCTCGACCTGGCGCCGGGCCTCGAACTCGATCGCCGACATGACGTGGCGGATCGAGTTGACGTTCTTGACCTCGCAGCGCGTGCCGAAGGCGGTGTCGCCGACCTTGCGCACCGACACGTTGACGTCGCAGCGCATGGAGCCTTCCTCCATGTTGCCGTCGCAGGTGCCGAGATAGCGCAGGATCGACCGCAGCTTGCGCAGATAGGCCGAGGCGTCGTCCGGGCTGCGCAGGTCGGGCTCGGACACGATCTCCATCAGCGCCACGCCGGACCGGTTGAGGTCGACGAAGGTCTCGCGCGGCGACTGGTCGTGCAGGCTCTTGCCCGCATCCTGCTCCAGATGCAGCCGGGTGATGCCGACGGTACGCGCCGACCCGTCCGGCAGGTCGAGCACGATCTCGCCGGTGCCAACGATCGGGTCCTTGTACTGGCTGATCTGGTAGCCCTGCGGCAGGTCGGCGTAGAAGTAGTTCTTGCGGTCGAACACCGAGCGGCGGTTGATCTGCGCCTTGAGGCCGAGGCCGGTCTTCACCGCCTGCTCGACGCAATGGTCGTTGATCACCGGCAGCATGCCGGGCATGGCGGCGTCGACCAGGCTGACCTGGCTGTTCGGGGCCGCGCCGAAATCGGTCGCAGCGCCGGAGAACAGCTTGGCCTTGGAGATGACCTGGGCATGGACTTCGAGCCCGATCACCGTCTCCCAGGTGCCCGTCTCGCCCTCGATCGTGTACATGGAACCGCTCGCACTACCGTCCGGAAGCGAGACAGGGAGCGCGGAAGGGGTCCCGCTGTCAACATTATGTTGAACAGCCACGCTATGGACGAATGGCGACCTCCGCCTCGATCTCGACCGCCAGGCCGAAGGGCAGCCCGGCCATGCCGACGGCCGAGCGGGAATGCGCCCCGCGCTCGGGCCCGAACACCTCGACGATCAGGTCGGTGAAGCCGTTGATCACCAGCGGGTAGCGGTTGAAGGAAGGCGCGGCGTTGACCATGCCGAAGGCGCGCAGCCAGGCGGTGATGCGGTCGAGGTCGCCGAGCGCCTGTTTGAGGCTGGCCAGGATGGCGAGGCCGGTCAGCCGCGCGGCCTGGTAGCCCTGCTCCTCGGTCAGTTCCTGCCCGACCTTGCCGAGCAGCGGCGCCAAGGAGCCGTCCGGCGCCAGCGCGCCATGGCCCGAGACATAGGCCCGGTCACCATGGACGCGAACCCAGGGAAAGCTGAGCTTCACCCCCGGCGGCAGCTGGATCGGCGCCGGCAGCTGCAGGCCCAGCGCGCTCAACCTCGTCTCGATCTCGGCCATCGGTCACTCCTCCGCGTCGGCTCCGGCCGATGCTAGCCGGCCGGCCAACCGGCGCAAGCCCGGCCGCTGCGGCCGAAGCGCCCGTCAGACCACGTTGAGCTCGACGATCGGGCGGTTCTCCAGGATGCGGGTGAAGGCGAAGGGCGACAGGTCGAGGCTGCGGAAGCCGCCATGGGCGATCAGCTCGGCCACGCCGCGGCCTGCCGCCGGCGATTGCTGCAGCCCATGGCCGGAGAAGCCGTTGGCGAAGATCAGGTTCGGCAGGTCGGGATGCGGCCCGATGATGGCGTTGTGGTCGACCGTGTTCATCTCGTAGTGACCGGCCCAGGAATTGACCACTTTCAGGCTCTCGAAGGCCGGCACCCGCTCGGCCAGGGCCGGCCACATCATCTCGTCGAACAGGCTGTGGTCGACCGTCAGGTCCTCGGTGTCCGGATCCTCACCCGTGGGCGGGGCGCCGCAGATGAACAGGTTGCCCTCGGGCCGGAACCAGACGCCCGAGGGGTCGATCACCAGCGGGCAGCCGGCCAGAGTTTGCCGGCAGTCGAAGACGAAGACGCAGCGCTTGCGGCCCTCGACCGGCAGGTCGATGCCGGCCAGGGCCGCGACCTTGCCGGCCTGCGGCCCGGCGGCGTTGACCAGCGTGCCGCAGCGGATGCGGCCGCCCTGCGCCAGGGTCACGCCGGTGACCCGGCCGCCGGCCCGATCGATGCCGGTGACGGTGTCGGTGATGTAGGTGGCGCCGAGCGACCGCGCCTTGCGCTTGAACGCCTGCAGCAGGCTGTAGCCGTCGAACCAGCCCTCGCCGGCCAGGCCGAGCGAGCCGGCCGACAACCCCTCGACATTCAGCCAGGGAAAGCGTTCGGCCAGCCGGTCCGGCGCCATCAGGTCGACGGCGACGCCCTCGCCCACCTGCATCTCGTGATTGGCCTGCAGCACCGGCAGCCCGGCCGGGGTGGAGAGGAACAGGTAGCCCTTCTCGTGGAAACCGAAATCCGGAATTTCGCCCTCGACCTCGAGCCAGCGCTCGGGGTGCTTCAGCATTTCCAGCCCGAAGCGCGACACCGCGACGTTGAACGGGGTGGAGAATTGCTGCCGGATCGAGGAGGCGGAGAGCGCCGAGGAGGCGGTGCGGTAGGTCGGGTCGCGCTCGACCACCGCGACCGTGCCATCGAAGCCCGGCTCCAGCATCAGGAAACAGGCGATGGCGCTGCCGATGGCGCCGCCGCCGATGATGACCACGTCGAAGCTGTCCGCCATGCCCGCACCCTGCTTTGTCACCCTTCCCTTTGCCCTAGGAGGAAGGTGGATTGGATCAGTGACACCTAGACCACGATCGGGCGGCGCGCAATCGAGATTTTCCGATCGGAAACAGATGCGGGCCGCGACGGCGCATGCTTAGCTCCGTGCATGAACAGTGACGTGCCCCAGAGCCTTGGCCCGCGGCTGAAAGCGTTGCGCCGGACCCGCGGCTGGACGCTGGAGGCGGCGTCCGAGCGCACCGGCCTGGCCAAGTCGACCCTGTCGAAGATCGAGAACGGCCGGATGTCGCCAACCGTCGAGGTGCTGCTGAAGCTGTCGCAGGGCTTCGGCGTCGACCTGGCCGGGCTGTTCGGCGAGGCCCGGCCGGCCCCGGCGGGGCGCAGCCTGACCCGGGCCGGCACCGGGCCGCGCTACGAGACCCGCAGCTACAGCCACGAGATCCTGGGCGCCGAGCTGGCCGACAAGCGCGTCACCCCGGTGCGCGCCCGGGTCAAGGCCCGGAGCCTGCTGGACTACGGACCGCTGGACCAGCATGAGGGGCAGCAGTTCCTGCTGGTGCTGTCCGGCGCGGTGATGATGCATTTCGCCGGCGAGGCGCCGTTCCGCCTGACGGTCGGCGACAGCCTCTATTTCGACGCCCGCACCCCGCATGCCGTCCTCTCCGACGGGCCGCTGGAGGCCGAGATCCTGTGGATCCATGTGGGGTAGTGAGTTGATTCTCTAAACGGTCATTGCCGGGCTTGACCCGGCAAGCCAGGGGCCACCCTGAGCGGCATCGACGATTCCTGGATGCCCGGGCCAAGCCCCGGGCATGACAGTTGAAGGGCGGCCAGTCCTCTCTTACTTCGCCCGCAACGGCTTCAGCGCCTCGCCCCAGCGGGCCAGCTCGTCCAGCATGGCGGTCGCGGCCTTGGCCTGGGCCTCGGGGACGGTGAGCTTGCCGTCGGCCACGGCGTTCCAGGCCATCGGGATCGCCACCGCCTCGGTCAGCGGCACCACCTTCAGCGTGGTCAGGGTCAGCTTCTCGGCCTGGACCGCGCGCATGCCGCCCGAGGCGCCGCCATAGCTGACGAAGCCGGCCGGCTTGTAGTTCCATTCCAGATACAGGTAGTTCAGCGCGTTCAGCAGCGCCGGCGGCGGGCCGAAATTGTATTCCGGCGTGACGAAGACGAAGGCGTCGGCGGCGCTGACGCTGGCCGCCCAGCGCCTGGTGTGCTCATGCACATAGCGCTGCAGCCGCGGATGCTCCGGCTCGTCGAACACCGGCAGGTCGAACTCCTTGAGATCGACCAGCGACGCGTCGAACTGGCCATGGCCGGCGGCGATCTCCTGGAACCAGGAGGCGACCACCGGGCCGATCCGGGCCGGCCGGGTGCTGCAGATGATGGTGTGGAGCTTCAAGGGCACAACGCTCTCCCGGTGCGACGAGGATTTGACAATGGGCCGCGATCTTTGCGGCGGCCGGCGCTGGCGCACAAGCGCTATTCGGCGTCCGGCCGACGGGCGATCAGGGCCGAGGAGCTGACCACCTCTGTCACCATGCCGTCGGTCTCGTGCTCCGCCATCAGCCCCTCGATCTCGGCGATCAGGGCCGTGGCCCGGTCGGCGATCCGCTCCGGCGCGGTGCCGGACATCGACAGGGCACGGTCGATCAGGGTCTCGGTCGGGATCCGCCGCCGTTCGATCACCGCGACCTCCTCCAGCCGGCTGAACGGCGAGTCGAGCAGCACCGCCGTGTGGTTGAGCCATTCCGGCGACCGCAGCATCGCCCGGGCGCTGTCGCCCCCGGCATAGCGCTCGATCAGCTCGCGGAACGGCCTCACCCAGCGATTGTCCGGCACCTTGGGGTGGTCGTCATGGATCAGCACCACGGCACCCTCTGGGTCGATCATGGTGTCGAGGCGGCGCAGCGTCTCGACCCGGTCCATCCAGTGGAAGGACCGGCCCATCGTAACCAGCCGGAAGCGGCCGAGCTGCGGCCCCAGATCGTAGGAGCTGCCCTGCTGCCACGTGATCCGGACGCCGGCCAGCTCCGCCGTCTGCGCCGCCACCGCCAGCATCTCCGGCTCCGGATCGATGCCGACGACCTCACCGGCGAAGGGAGCGAGCGCGACCGCGATCTGGCCCGGCCCGCAGCCGAGATCCAGCACCCGGTGATCTCGGCCGAGGCCGCAGGTTCGGGCGATACGCGGAAACAGGCCGACGGCATAGGCCGGCCGGCCCTGCAGGTAATGGGCGGCCGCGGTGCGGAACCGCCGCGGCGTGAAGGGAATCGTGGTCATGGACCGGCCTCCTGAGCTGTGCCGGCGCCCCCTTCCCCGCGCCTCACCCTGGCATAGCAGCTTTCGATGACGGTCCGAAGACGGCAGGGCGCCGCGGCTCAGAGGAACCGGATGCGCAGCTCGTCGTCATAGGCGCGGTCGCCGATCCGCAGCGCGCCGGGCTCGACGCCGTAGACGGTGAAGCCGTGCCGCTCATAGAGGCGGCGGGCCGGCTCGGCCTCGGTGATCACCGCCAGCAGCACGGCGTCGAGACCTTCGGCCCGGGCATGGTCCAGCACCGCCTCGACCAGCGCGTCGGCGGCGCCGGTGCCGCGCGCCTCGGGCCGGACATACATCCGGATCAGCGTGCCGCGGTGGCGGCGCTTGGCCCCGCTCTCCCGCGCCAGCCCGGCGAGACCGAGCAGCCGGCCGTCGCGCTCGGCCGCGAAGGTCGGCACCTCGGTCACGCGCCGGACGAAGTCGTCCAGCGACAGCTTCGCCTCATCCGCATATGTGGAGCCGAACGCCTCGGGATGGCGCTCGAGCCCCTCCAGCCGGATCTCGCGATAGGCCGCGGCGTCCGCGGCGCCGAGCCGGCGGATGACGAAGCCCGTCATCGTCAGGACATGGTCTGCGGCAGGGCGGTGAATCCGGCCGCCTGCTCCATCACCTCGGCGACGCGCAGGATCGTCTCCTCGTCGAACGGCCGCCCGAGCAGCTGCAGCCCGAGCGGCAGCCCGTCATCGCCGAGGCCGGCCGGCACCGACAGGCCGGGCAGCCCGGCCAGCGAGGCCGGCACGGTGAACACGTCGTTGAGATACATCGCGATCGGGTCGTCCTGCTTCTCGCCGATGGCGAAGGCGGTGCTCGGCGCCGTCGGGGTCAGGATCACGTCGCACTGCTTGTACGCCTCGGTGAAGTCGCGGGCGATCAGGGTCCGCAGCTTCTGCGCCTTGGTGTAGTAGGCGTCGTAATAGCCGGCCGACAGCACATAGGTGCCGATCATCACCCGGCGCTTGACCTCGCGGCCGAAGCCGGCGGCGCGGGTGTTCTCATACAGCTCGTTCAAGGACCCGCCGGTCTCGCGCAGGCCGTAGCGCACGCCGTCATAGCGCGCCAGGTTGGACGAGGCCTCGGCCGGGGCGACGATGTAGTAGGTCGGCAGCGCGTATTTGGTGTGCGGCAGCGAGACCTCGACGATCTCCGCCCCCGCCGCGCGCAGCCAGTCGGCACCCTGCTGCCAGACGCGCTCGATCTCCGCCGGCATGCCGTCGACCCGGTATTCCTTCGGAATGCCGACCTTCAGGCCGCGGATGTCGCCGGTCAGCGCCGCCTCGAAATCGGGCACCGCCAGGTCGACGCTGGTCGAATCCTTCGGGTCGAAGCCGGCCATCGAGCGCAGCATGATCGCCGCGTCCCGCACGGTGCGCGCCATCGGTCCGGCCTGGTCGAGCGAGGAGGCGAAGGCGACCACGCCCCAGCGCGAGCAGCGGCCATAGGTCGGCTTGATGCCGACGATGCCGGTGAAGGCGGCCGGCTGGCGGATCGACCCGCCGGTGTCGGTGCCGGTCGCCGCCAGCGTCATGCGCGCCGCGACCGAAGCCGCGGAGCCGCCGGAGGACCCGCCCGGCACCAGCTTGGCGTTGCTGCCATCCTGCCGCCGCCACGGATTCTCGACATTGCCGTAGGCCGAGGTGATGTTTGCCGAGCCCATGGCGAACTCGTCCATGTTCAGCTTGCCCAGCATCACCGCGCCGTCGCGCCACAGATGGCTGGTGACGGTCGATTCATAGGGCGGCACGAAATTGCCGAGGATATTGCTGCCGGCCGTGGTGCGCACGCCCTCGGTGCAGAACAGATCCTTGATCGCGATCGGCAGGCCTTCCAGCGGGCCGCCCTCGCCGCGGGCGAGCTTGGCGTCGGAGGCCTTGGCCATCGCGATCGCCTTGTCCGGCGTCTCGGTGACGAAGGCGTTCAGCTCGCGCAGGGATTCCATCGCGGAGACATGCGCCGTGGTCAGCTCGACCGAGGAGATCTCGCGCTTCTTCAGCGCGTCGCGCGCGCCGGCGAGGGTCAGATGCGTCGGCTTCGACATCACTCGACCACCTTCGGCACGGTGAAGAACCCGGCCTTGGCCGAGGGCGCGTTGGCCAGCACCTTCTCGGGATAGCCGCCGTCGGTGACCTCGTCCGCCCGGCGCCGCAGGCCCTGCTGCGCAACGCTGGTCATCGGCTCGACCCCGTCGGTGTTCACCTCGGCCAGTTGCTCCACGAAGTCCAGGATCCCGGACAATTCGCCGGTCATGGAATCGAGCTCCGCCTCGTCGAGGCGGATGCGGGCCAGATGCGCGATCTTCGCGACGGTGGCTCTGTCGAGCGACATGTCGTAGTCATCTCCGGGGATCGGAGGCCGCCCCGGGCCGGCATCGGGCCGGAACCGCGGGGAAGGCCGACGGAAAAACGGCGCGGAAGGTAACACCCGATATGGCGGTCTGCAATCTTCGCGACCTGAAGCCCCTGCTGCCCGTCGGCGGGCGGCTGATCGGCCTGGATCTCGGGGAAAAGACCATCGGCATGGCGGTGTCCGACCCCGGGCTGTCGTTGGCCTCGCCGATCGGCACCATCCGCCGCACCAAGTTCACGCCCGATGCGCAGGAGCTGCTGCGCATCGTCGACGACCGCGGCGTCGCCGGGCTGGTGATCGGCCTGCCGGTCAACATGGACGGCAGCGAAGGGCCGCGCTGCCAGTCGGTGCGGGCCTTCGCCAAGGACCTGCTGAAGCTGCGCGATCTGCCGATCGCCTTCTGGGACGAGCGGCTGTCGACCATGGCGGTGCAGCGCCAGATGATCGAGTTCGACGTCACCCGGAAGAAGCGCGCCAAGGCCGTGGACACCGCGGCCGCCGCCTGGATCCTGCAGGGCGCGCTGGACGCGCTGCAGTTCGGGACACCTCCGACCTTCTAATCCACCGCGATCTGGTCCGGCTCGGTCCGGGCCAGCCGGGCCAGGGTTTCCAGCGCCTCGCGCAGCACTTCGGGCGGCGGCGAGGCCAGCGCCAGACGCACCGCGGCCGGGGCGTGGCCCGGGCCGGCGGCATAGGCCGGGCCGGGGGTCAGGGCGATGCCCTTGCGCGCGGCCGCGGCGGCGAAGGCCTCCGCCCGCCAGCCTTCCGGCAGATCGAGCCAGAGATGATAGGCGCGCGGGTCGCCCTGGACCTCCAGCCCGTCCAGCGCCCGGCGGGCGATCGCCTGGCGCGTGCGCGCGTCCTGCCGCTTCTCCGCCACCAGCGCCGCGACCGTGCCATCGGCCATCCAGCGCGACGCCGCCTCGAGCGCCAGGCCGCCTGGGCTCCAGGGGCCGGAGCGGATCGCCGCCACCATGCGCTCGACCAGCGCGCGCGGCGACACCGCGAAGCCCAGGGTCAACCCGGGCGCGAGACGCTTGGACAGGCTGTCGATCACGATCACATGCTCCGGCGCCAGCGCCGCCAGCGGCACCTCGTCGGCCAGGTAGCTGAACACCCGGTCCTCGATCGCGACCAGGTCGAGCCGCTGCAGCACCGCCGCCAGATCCGCCCGTCGGCCCGGCGGCATCGACACGCCGAGCGGGTTGTGCAGCAGCGGCTGCAGATAGACCCCGCGCAAGGGCGCCGCGTGGTGCGCGGCCTCCAGCGCGTCCGGCCGCAGCCCCTGCGCATCCATGGCGATCGGCACCAGTGCGATGCCGAGCCGGGCGGCGATGCCCTTGACCACCGGATAGGTCAGCGCCTCGACCCCGACCCGGCCGCCGACCGGCGCCAGCGCCGACAGCGCCGCCGCGATCGCCTGACGGCCGTTGCCGGCGAAGAGCACGCGGGCCGGTTCCGGCGACCAGCCGGGCTGGGCCAGAAACGAAGCCGCCACCGCCCGCGCCGCCTGGGTGCCGGCGGCCGGCACCGCCCGCAGCGCCAGGCCCAGCGCGTCCGGCCGCAGCAGCGCCTGCAGCCCCTGTGCCAGGATGGCCGGCTGATCGGGCAGGATCGGGAAGCTGGATTCGAGGTTGATCGGCGCCTGCCAGGGCTCGGCCAGCACCGAAGCCGGCACCGGCGCCGCGGCGCGGACGAAGGTGCCGCGCCCGACCTCCCCCGACACCAGCCCGCGCCGGGTCAGCTCGGCATAGACCCTGGCGGCCGTCGAAGCGGCGATGCCGCGGCGATACGCGAAGTCGCGCTGCGGCGGCAGCCGGTCGCCCGGGCGCAATTGCCCCGAGGCGATCTCGCCGGCGACGGCGTCGGCGATGGAGCGGAAATCATCCAGCATGCTAAATTGCTCCGAGTGCAATAACGTGATTGCACCGATATCATGCCCGGAGCAATCTCCGATTGCAATCCCGTAATTGCGGCTTCGGGCATGGGCCCCGCCGGCTGCGGGCCAACAGGAGACCTTCCATGTCGACGCGCGTTGTCGAGCGCCGCGTTCCCCGCTCTGCCCTGTCCGATCCCGTGGCCTTCGCCGGGCTTGGGCAGATCTTCGGCCTGTGGCTGCGGCGCGCGCGAACCCGACGCCAGCTCGACTCGCTGAGCGACTATGAGCTGCGCGACCTCGGCCTCGACCGCGGCGACGCTGCGCTCGAGGCGGCGAAACCGTTCTGGCGGGGCTGAGCCCCCTGAGCCTCGCCTGACGCCGGCCGGCAGGGTATGGTGGCGCCGAGCCCCTGCCCTGCCGGAGGCGGCGTCCCGCCGCAGCCCGATGAGCGACCTCTCGGCCGACACCCTGCTGCGGACGGAGACCGTCGCCATTCGCGACGTCGTCTGCGGTGGCGCGTGCCGGCACAAGAGCGCCGAGGAATGCGCGGCAGCCACCCATCTGGTGTTTCCTTATCGCGGCGTCTTCGTCCGTCATCTCGGCGGCAACGACGCCGTGGGCGAGGCCAACCAGGTGCTCTTCTTCAACCCGGACGATGGCTACCGGATCAGCCATCCGGTCGAAGGCGGCGATTCCTGCCTGGACCTGGTGGTCGAGGACGCGCTGCTGCGCGAGCTGGCGCCGCCGGAGCTGCTGCAGGACGGCGCGGCGACGGCGTTCCGCCCGCATCGGCTGCGGATCGACGCGCGCAGCCAGGCTCTGGTGGCGCTGCTGCGGCACAGCCTGAGGCGCGAGGCCGCCGAGACGCTGGAGGCGGAGACCCTGGCGCTGACCCTGGTGCGGCGCGCCATCGGCGAGCGCACCTCGCACAAGGCCGGCGCCAGCCGCAGCCTGCAGAAGCTGGTCGACCGGGCCAAGCTGGCGCTGTCCGCCGACCTGGCGCGGCGCTGGACCCTGGCCGAGATCGCGGCCGAGGTCGGGGTCTCGCCGGTCTACCTGACCCAGGTGTTCCGGCAGGTCGAGGGCATGCCGCTGTACCGCTACCAGCTGCGCCTGCGGCTGGCGCGGGCGCTGGACCTGCTGGGCCGGTACGACGACCTGACCGCGCTCGGCCTCGATCTCGGCTTCTCCAGCCACAGCCATTTCAGCGCCGCCTTCCGCCAGGCCTATGGCCGCACCCCGGCGGAGTTCCAGCGCTCGGTCCGGCTGCGCTGACCGGCGCCGCAGATCCCTAAAGATTCCGACAGCGGCCGACCCGGCGAAAAGCGTCTTCTGTCCCTGCCCGGACGACGGGCGGAACAGGAGAAACCCCATGAGCGAGAGAACCTGCGCGGCCTGCGACTGCGAGCTCGACGCCGAGACCATCAAGGTGACGATCGGCGGCCAGACGGTGGAGGTGTGCTGCGAGGATTGCGCCCGGGCGCTGCGCGAGGCCGACGCCTCGACCGCAAGCGGGGAGTGAGCGATGCGCTCCCCGCAACCGGTGCCCGAGAAGCGCCGCGTCGCCACGCCGTCGGGCAGCATCGCCTATGTCGAGGCGGGCGCCGGGCCGGTGGCCATGTTCGTCCACGGCGTGCTGCTGAACGGCCATCTGTGGCGGCACCAGCTGGCGCAGCTGTCGGATATCCGCCGCTGCATCGCCGTCGACCTGCTCGCGCATGGCGACACCGAGATCGCGCCCGGCCGGGACGTGTCGGTGACCGCCAACGCCGTGATGCTGCGCGAATTCATGGATGCATTGGGGATCGAGCAGGCCGACCTGGTCGGCAATGACAGCGGCGGCGGCATCGCCCAGATCTTTGCGGCCAACCACCCCGAGCGGGTGCGCAGCCTGGCCCTCACCGACTGCGACGCTCATGACAACTGGCCGCCCGAGGCGTTCAAGCCGTTCCTGGCGATGGCCGCCTCCGGCGGGCTGCGCGGCGCCCTGGAGGCGATGCTGGCGGACAAGGACGTCTACCGGTCGGCCCAAGCCCTCGGGCTCGCCTATGAGCATCCCGGGCGGGTGACCGACGACGACATCGAGACCTATCTGCGGCCGCTGGTGCGCAGCGCGGCGCGCACCGACGACTTCCGACGCTTCCTCGCCGCCTTCGACAGCCGGCACACGCTGGCGGTCGAGGACCGGCTGCGGCGCCTCAACGCGCCGACCCTGATCGTCTGGGGCACCGACGACGTCTATTTCGACGTGAAATGGTCGCACTGGCTGGCCGAGACGATCCCGGGCACCCGCCGGCGCGTCGAGCTGAAGGGCGCGCGGCTGTTCTTCCCCGAGGAACGCGCGGTCGAGCTCAACCAGGAGCTGCGCGCGCATTGGGGCCTGCGCCGCTAGCCGGCCCTCCCCCACCTTCCTTCAAGCAGGAGACACATGATGTCGACCTACGCCTTCGAGCGTCGGACCGCCGCCGCTCGCCCCGGCTTCGCCGCGGGCCTCATGCAACAGGTCGCGCTATGGCTGCGCCGGTGGCGCACCCGCCCCCGGCTGTGGACGCTGAGCGACCACGAGCTGCGCGACCTCGGCCTGGAGCGCGGCACCGCCGACCGCGAGGCGCTCAGGCCGTTCTGGAAGGGCTGAAATGGAAAGGCCCCGCCTCCGGGTGGGAGGCGGGGCCCGATCCGACGGCTCGGAAACGGCTTACCGCTCCACCGTCAGCCAGCGGCTGAGATGGTTGTCCAGGACGTTGTCCTGCCAGCCCTTGACCTTGGTCGAGAGCATCCGCTTGCTGGTGTAGTAGTAGATCGGGATGATCGCCTGGTCGGCCAGGAACAGCTGCTCGGCCTGGGCCAGGGTCTGGCCGCGCTTGGCCAAGTCGGCCTCGACCACCGCCGCATCCATCAGCTTGTCGTAGTCGGGGCTGGCGTAGCCGGGATAGTTCTGCTCGCCGGCGGTGCTGCGGAACAGGTCGAGGAAGTTGCTGGGGTCGTCGAAATCGCCGATCCAGGACGTGCGGCCGATATCCTTGTACTCCTTCTTGCGCAGCGCGCTCTGCATCGTGCCCCATTCGAGATTGGTCAGGGTGGTGTCGACGCCGAGCTTCTGCTTCCACATCGCGCCGATGGCGACGGCGATCTTCTTGTGGTTCTCCGAGGTGTTGTAGGAGATCTCCACCGACAGCGGCTTGTCCGGGCCGTAGCCGGCCTTGGCGAACAGCTCCTTGGCCTCGGCGTCGCGCTGGGCCTGGGTCTCCCCCGCCTCCTTCGGCGTCCAGGCGGCGAAGTTGCTCATCCCCGGCGGCACGAAGGTGTAGGCCGGCAGCTCGCCGCCCTGGGTGATCTTGCCGACCATCACGTCGCGGTCGATCGCCAGCGACAGGGCGTGGCGCAGCTCCGGATGGCTCTTCCAGGGCTCATGGGTCAGGTTGACCGTGTAGTAGTAGGTGCCGATGTAGGGGACGATCCGCACCTCGTCGGCCATGGTCTTCTGCAGATCGGGGATCTGCTGGTTCGGCAGGGTGTAGGTGTAGTCGAGCTCGCCGGCCTTGAAGCGCTGCAGCTCGCCGTCGACATCCTCGGTCACGAAGTAGTTGACCGTGTCGATCTTGACGTCGGCCGCGGCATGGAACTCGGGATTCTTGGCCAGCTTCACATGCGACTGCGGCACCGCCTCGGCCAGCATGTAGGCGCCGTTCGACACCATATGGCCCGGCTTGACCCAGTCGTCGCCGAACTTCTCGAGATTGGCGCGGCTGAGCGGGAAGGTGGCGTGATGGGTCAGCGTCGCCAGGAAATACGGCGTCGGCCCGACCAGCGTGACCTGGAGCGTATGGTCGTCGACCGCCTTGACCCCGAGCGTGTCGGCCGGCTTGGTGCCGAGGCGGATGTCCTTGGCGTTGACCACCTGGTCGATGAAATAGCCGTAGGGGCTGGCCGTCTTCGGGTCCAAGAGGCGCTTCCAGGCGAAGACGAAGTCGCCGGCGGTCACCGGCGTGCCGTCCGACCATTTGCCGTCGGCGCGCAGCTTGAAGGTGTAGGTCTTGCCGTCGTCGGAGACGGTCCAGCTCTCGGCCGCGCCGGGGATCGGCTGCGCCTTGGCGTCCTGGGTCAGCAGGCCCTCGAACAGGTCGTTCTGGACGTTCGCCTCGCTGACGCCCGACGACTTGTGGATGTCGAGCGATTCCGGCTCCTGGCTGTTGCCGGCGTTCAGCACCATCTCGGCCGCGGCAATCTGCGACATCCCGCCCAGCAGCGCTGCCGCCAGCAGGCTGCGGGCGAAAACCCTGGAGAAGCCTTGCATCTTTATATCCCCCTGTTGGGCTGGTTCTTTTTCGGAGGCCAAGGCTATGGCCTATACCACCGATACGCCCCTGCCAAAAAGGAGGAAGGTCTTAACCTGGGGTCATGATCCGTCGCGGTCCCGGCCGATTGCGGCCCCGCCCCGCCTGGGCTAACCAGGGAGCTTCAAGGAGGGAGTTCCCGAGAATGACCGACAGCCCCGCCGGCGCCCTGGCCGGCCTCAAGGTGCTCGACCTGACCCGTGTGCTGGCCGGCCCGAGCGCGACCCAGATCCTGGGCGATCTCGGCGCCGATGTGGTCAAGGTGGAGCGGCCGGGCGTCGGCGACGACACGCGGAAATGGGGCCCGCCCTTCCTGCAGGATGCTGACGGCGCCGACACCACCGAGAGCGCCTATTACCTCAGCGCCAACCGCAACAAGCGGTCGATCGCCATCGACTTCACCCGGGACGAGGGCCGCGCCTTGCTGCGCCGGCTGGTGGCCCGGGCCGACGTGCTGGTCGAGAACTACAAGCTCGGCGACCTCGCCCGCTACGGCCTCGGCTATGACGACCTGAAGGACGAGTTCCCGGCGCTGGTCTACTGCTCGATCACCGGCTTCGGCCAGACCGGCCCCTATGCGGCGCGCGCCGGCTACGACTACCTGGTCCAGGCGATGGGCGGGATCATGAGCCTCACCGGCCCGACGGACGGCGAGCCGATGAAGGTCGGCGTCGCCATCGCCGACCTGATGACCGGCACCTATGCCACGATCGGCATCCTCGCCGCGCTCGACCACCGCCGCCGCACCGGGCGCGGCCAGATGGTCGACATGGCCCTGCTGGACACCCAGGTGGCCTGGCTGTCCAACGCCGGCCAGTACTACCTGACCTCGGGCGTGCCGACGCCGCGCACCGGCAACGGCCACCCGACCATCGTGCCGTACCAGGCATTCCGGGCGGCGGACGAGTATCTGATCCTGGCGGTCGGCAACGATTCGCAATTCGCCAAGTTCTGTGACGTCGCCGGCCGGCCGGATCTGGCGGGTGACCCGCGCTTCGCCACCAACCAGGCGCGGGTGCGCAACCGCGAGATGCTGGTGCCGATCGTCGCCGGGCTGATCGCGGAGAAGCCGCGCGGCCACTGGCTGGAGGTTCTGGAGGCCCGGCAGGTGCCCTGCGGCCCGATCAACACCATCGACCAGGTCTTCGCCGACCCACAGGTCGTGGCCCGCGGCATGCGGATCGAGATGGCGCATCCGCTGGCGCCGGACCCGGTCGCTTTGATCGGCAGCCCGATCCGGCTGTCGGAGACGCCGGTCAGCTATCGCCACGCCCCGCCGGCCTGCGGTGCCGACGGCGTGGAGGTGCTGCGCGACTGGCTCGGCGAACTGAATCCGGAGTCGGGGCGTTGATAGGGGGATAGAGGCTGGCGTCATGCGCTGGCGAGGCGCGCGCGCCCATGATCGGGCAGCGTCGTGCCAAGGGTTCGTCTTGCCCTGACGCCCGTGAAAACGGAGAACAGAGACATGGCCAAGACTGTCTATGCGGCGTCCGCCGCCGCCCTGGCCGCGCTGCTGATCGCAGCGCCGGCCATGGCCCAGACCGTGATCGTGCCGGCCCCGGCCCCGACCGTGGTCACGCCGGTGCCGACGGTGGTCGCGCCGGCGCCGACGGTCGTGCAGCCGGCACCGACGGCGATCGTGCGGCCGGCCCCAGTGGTCGTCGCCCCGCCGCCGCCCGTGATGGCCGAGCCGGTGACGACCTATCCGGTCGACCCCAACCTCCGGATGCAGCAGCCCTATGTGGTGCAGGGCGGCGTGCAGCCGCAGCATCCCCCGGTGACGGCGATGCCGGGCGGGCCGGGGCCGGCCGATCCGCGGGAATATGCCACCGACACGCCGATCACCGTGACCGGCCATGTCGACGGCGTCAGCCATATGGGCGGCGTCACCTCGTTCCGCCTGCAGACCCCGACCGAGGCCTGGACCGTCGTGGTCCCGGGCGACACTGGCCGGATCGGGCGCTCCGCCACCGTGACCGGCTATCCGCATGTGGAAGTGCGCAACCAGCTGCTGGCCGAGAGCATCCGCTGAGGCGGGCGCCCTTCACGCCGGTTGACGGCTGAATAAAAAGAACCCCGGCGTCGAGGCCCGACGCCGGGGTTTTGTGAATGATCGCTGGAAGGGGGAGAGAAGCGATCAGTCCACTGGGTTGGACGACGGCGTCGCCGTCGTCGAGCGTGTCTCGCTGTCTGGAAAGAACCCCGGCGCCGAGGCCCGACGCCGGGGTTTCATGAACGATCGCTGGAAGGGGGAGAGAAGCGATCAGTTCACGGGGTTGGACGACGGCGCCGCCGTCGTCGAGCTGGTCTTCTTGTGAGCCTGGGCATGCTTCTTGGCATGCTTGGTGGTGTGCGCACGGTGGTGAGCCGTGTGATGAACCGTCTTGTGAGCGGTCGCCGCCGGCGTGGCGGTCGTATCCGTCGTGCCCGAGGTCTGGGCGAAAGCGGCGACGGGCAGAGCCAACGTCATGATGCCGGCGAGGATAAGTTTCCGCATAGTCAGCGCTCCGGGAGCCGTGTTGAAACGGCACATCCGAACAGTGCCGCGCAGCAAGAGAACGCCATGAATCGGCCCTTCGGAGCATCTTAATTCTTGGTAAGGCACCTGAACTCTCCGTAAACTTGCAGCCCTGGCTAACTCGGCTGAATTCCGTCAGATGATCGTCGACCGCGGCGTCGCCGCGGTCGACAGGCCGCCTCCCCCTTCCTATGGTTCGCACGCGCGCCGGAGCGCGCCTCCGCCGCCGACCACGAAGGGGCCCCTTCATGACCAGCTTCGATTCCGACATTTCGAGCCTCCGGCACGCCGGCGACCTGACCCGCCGCGGCTTCGCCATGACCTCGCTGATCGCGGGCTTCGCGCTTGCCACCCAGCCGGTCTCGGCCGCGGCCATCGCCACCGACACCGAGGGGCTGGACGCCGGCGAGGTGCAGGTGCCGGTCAAGGACGGCCGGATCCCGGCCTATCGCGCCAGGCCCAAGGCCGGCGGCCCGGCGCCGGTGATCCTGGTGGTGCAGGAGATCTTCGGCGTGCACGAGCACATCAAGGACATCTGCCGCCGCCTGGCCAAGATCGGCTACTACGCGATCGCGACCGAGCTCTATGCCCGGCAGGGCGACGCCAGCAAGATCAGCGACATCAACCAGCTGATCTCGACCATCGTGGCCAAGGTGCCGGACGAGCAGGTGCTGTCCGACCTCGACGCCACCGCCGCCTTCGCCGCCGCCGATGGCGGCGACGCCGCCCGGCTGGGCATCACCGGCTTCTGCTGGGGCGGCCGCATCGTCTGGCTCTATGCCGAGCATAACCCGGCCCTGAAGGCCGGTGTCGCCTGGTACGGCAAGGTGGTCGGCGACACGACCCCGCTGCAGCCGAAAAACCCGATCGACCTGGTGGCCGATCTGCACGCCCCGGTGCTCGGCCTCTATGGCGGCGCCGACGCCGGCATCCCGGTCGATACGCTGAAGCAGATGGAGGCGGCGGCCAAGGCGGCCGGCAAGACCGTCGAGTTCGTGGTCTATCCGGACACGCCGCACGCCTTCAACGCCGACTACCGGTCGAGCTATCGCCAGGGTCCGGCCGAGGATGGCTGGAAGCGGCTGCAGGCCTGGTTCCGGGCGCACGGGCTCTGACCCGTCCGTCCGGCCGGGCCCATCGCCGCGCCGGGAGTGTTATGATGCAGGCACCGACTCCGCTCCTATCCCGGAAGCAGACGAAGGACAAAAGATGAAGACCCGCGCTTACCGCCGACCGTCCCGCTGGCTGGTGCTGGCCGCCGCGGCCGTCGCCCTGGCCGGCTGCGGCGTCGTCGCCGCGCCCTTCCGCGTCACCGGCGCCGTGGTCAAGGCCGTGCCTGTGGTCGGCCATCCGGTCGCCGCCCCGTTCGACGCCACCGGCGACGCCATCGACTGACGGCGGGCAGGCCGGACGCCGGGCAGCCATCCCGGCAAGCCGGGTTCCGCCGCGGGGCGCGACTCGGTATGGTCGGCGCCCCTCTCCCATGCGCCGCCGATGACCGACGACGACCCTACGACCGCCGAGTCCGGAAGCATCTTCCGCCACCGCGGCTTCGCCTATTACTGGACCGCCCGCCTGATCGCGACCTTCGCGGTGCAGTTCATCAGCGTGGCCGTCGGCTGGCAGGTCTACGACCTGACCCGCGACCCGTTCGATCTCGGACTGGTCGGGCTGGTGCAGTTCCTGCCGTCGCTGCTGCTGGTGCTGGTCACCGGCGCCGCGGCCGATCGCTACAACCGCCGGCGCATCATGGCCATCTGCATCGCCGCGGAGATCCTGTGCGCGCTGGCGCTGCTGGTCCTGACCATCGGCGGCGAGCACCGGGTCTGGCCGATCTTCCTGGTCCTCGCGGGCTTCGGCATCGCCCGCGCCTTCCTCGGCCCCGCGGTGCAGTCGCTGCTGCCCAACCTGGTGCCCGCGGCGGAGCTGTCGACCGCGATCGCCTGGAACTCCTCGTCCTGGCAGATCGCCACCATCAGCGGCCCGGTGATCGGCGGCCTGCTGTACGGCCTGGCGCCCGAGGCGCCTTATGCCCTGGCCGCGGTGCTGATGGCGGTCTCGATCGGGTTGGTGACGCTGATCCCGAAGCCGGCGCAGAAGACCGTGCCGGAGCCGGCGAGCTGGGAGAGCCTGGGCGCCGGTTTCCGCTACATCTGGGGCGAGAAGGTGGTTCTGGGTGCGATCTCGCTCGACCTCTTCGCCGTGCTGCTGGGCGGCGCCACGGCGCTGCTGCCGGCCTATGCCCGCGACATCCTCGATGTCGGGCCCTGGGGCCTGGGCCTGCTGCGGGCCGGCCCCGGCATCGGCGCGCTGGTGGTGGCGATCTGGCTGGCCCGCCGGCCGATCCGGGACCAGGCCGGGCTGATCATGTTCGCCTGCGTCGCCGGCTTCGGCGCCTTCACCTGCGTCTTCGGCGCCTCCACCCTGCCCTGGCTTTCGATCGTGGCCCTGGCCCTGATGGGCGCCTTCGACATGGTCAGCGTCTATATCCGCGAGACCCTGATCCAGCTGTGGACGCCGGATGCGCTGCGCGGCCGGGTGAATGCGGTGAACATGGTGTTCGTCGGCGCCTCGAACGAGCTCGGCGAGTTCCGCTCGGGCATCTCGGCCTCGCTGATCGGCGTGGTGCCGGCGGTGGTGGTCGGCGGCCTCGGCACCATGGCGGTGGCCGGGCTGTGGTCGACCTGGTTCCCGCAGCTGCGCCGCATCCGCCATCTGAACCACGCCGCCTGAGATCACCGTTCCCCCGGTCGGGAAAATCGCCATGATGGAGCCGGCGCAGGAACGGATTCGCTCATGTCCTCATTCGACCCCACCTCGATCTGGGCGCTCGCCGCCGCGGCGGTGCTGGGCTATCTGCTCGGCTCGATCCCGTTCGGCCTGGTGCTGACCAAGGCGGCCGGGCTGGGCGACATCCGCAGCATCGGCTCCGGCAACATCGGCGCCACCAATGTGCTGCGCACCGGCAACAAGGGCCTGGCCCTGGCGACGCTGCTGCTGGACGGCGGCAAGGGCGCGATCGCCGTGCTGATCGCCGGCCTGTCCGATCCGATGCTGGCGGTGCTGGCCGGCGGCGGCGCCATGCTGGGCCACAACTACCCGGTCTGGCTCGGCTTCAAGGGCGGCAAGGGCGTGGCCACGGCGCTGGGTACGCTGCTGGCCATCGCCTGGCCGGTCGGCGTGCTGTGCTGCCTGGTCTGGCTCGTGACGGCCCTGCTGTTCCGCTACTCGTCCCTGGCGTCGCTGACCTCGGTCGCCGCGGCGCCGGTCCTGGCCTTGGTCCTGTCCGGCGTGCCGATCCTCGGCGCGGTGCGGACCGACCTGCCGCGCGCGGCCCTGGCCCTGTTCATCGCCGTGCTGGTGTTCATCCGCCACGACGGCAACATCCGCCGCCTGCTGCGCGGCGATGAACCAAAAATTGGCCAGAAGAAGACCCCGGTGGCGGGCTGACCGCCGCCATCGCGCCTCGATCCTGGACACGCCTGATCCAGTAGATTTAAGTATTAATTAGCCAACAATCCGATGTTTCGTTTTAGTTTCAATCAGAACGATTGATTAAGTCTAACTTTTTCTCTTTCATAAACGACGAGGGACATCGAAGACGATTTGAGGGCGGACCATGCGGCGCATCCCGGAACCTTTCCGAATCAAGATGGTCGAGCCGATCCGGGCGATCACGGCCGAGGCCCGGCAGGCCGCCCTCGAGACGGCCGGAAATAATCCGTTCCTGCTGAAGGGCGAGGATGTCTATATCGACCTCCTGACCGATTCCGGAACCGGGGCGATGAGCGACCGGCAATGGGCCGGGCTGGTCACCGGCGACGAATCCTATGCCGGCAGCCGCAGCTTCTTTCACCTGCAGGAGACCATCGGGGATCTCTTCGGCTACCCCTTCGTCGTGCCGACCCATCAGGGTCGCGGCGCCGAGCACCTCCTGTTCCCGTGCCTGGTGCAGCGGAAGCGGGACCAGGGCGGGGCCCAGCGGCCCGTCTTCATCTCGAACTACCATTTCGACACCACGGCCGCGCATGTCGAGATGAGTGGCGCGCGCGCCGTCAACGTCGTCACCGAACAGGCCTTCGACACGGCATCCGACCACGGCTGGAAGGGCGACTTCGACCTCGACCGGCTCGAGGCGGCCATCGCCGAGCATGAGCCGGCCAACGTCGCCGCCATCATCGCCACGGTGACCTGCAACAGCACCGGCGGCCAGCCCGTCTCGATGGCGAACATGCGCGCCGTCCATGCGATCGCCCGGCGCCACGGCATCCCGGTCGTGATCGATGCGGCCCGCTTCGCCGAGAATGCCTGGTTCATCCAGCAGCGCGAACCCGGCTATGCGGACAAGGGAATCGCCGAGATCGTCCGCGAGATGTTCCAGTACGGCGACGCGATGACGATGTCCGCCAAGAAGGACGGGCTGGTGAACATCGGCGGCCTCTGCTGCATCCGGGAGGATGAGGCGCTGTTCGATGCGGTGCGCATCCGCTGCGTGCCGTTCGAGGGCTTCGTTACCTATGGCGGCCTCGCCGGGCGCGACATGGAGGCGCTGGCGATCGGGCTGCGCGAGGGCATCGACGAGGCCTTCCTGTCGTATCGCATGGCCCAGGTCGCCTATCTCGGCGAGCGTCTCCGCCGCGGCGGCATCCCGATCCAGACGCCGGTCGGGGGCCATGCCGTCTTCGTCGACGCCAGGAAGCTGGTGCCGCATATCCTGCCGTCGCAGTTTCCCGCCCAGGCGGTGACCAACGCGCTCTATCTCGAAGGCGGGATCCGGGCCGTCGAGATCGGATCGCTGCTGCTCGGCCGGGATCCCGCGACCGGGCGCCAGAAGCCCTCGCCGCTGGAGCTGGTCCGGCTGGCCATTCCGCGCCGCGTCTACACCAACGACCACATGGACTACATCGCCGATTGCCTGATCGCCGTGGCCGGTCGCACCCGCCAGCTCCGCGGGCTGGAATTCGCCTACGAGCCGCCCGTGCTGCGGCACTTCCTGGCACGGCTGCGGGTGGCGGCCGAGCCGGAGGTGGCGGCCGCCTGAAGCGGCCCTGCCGCGAGATCCCGGTTGACCCGGCCGGCGCCCAGCCGCGAAGCTGGCCGGATGACGACGCCCCGGCGCCCCTTGAGCGAAGCCGAACGGCTGGACTGGCTTCGCCTGGCCCGCACCGATGCCGTCGGGCCGATCACCTTCCATCACCTGGTCAGCCGCTACGGCTCCGCCGGCGCCGCGATCGAGGCGCTGCCGGAGCTGTCGCGCCGCGGCGGCCGCAGGGTCGAGCTGAAGCCGCCCTCCGTGGCCGAGGCGAAGCGCGAGCTGGAGGCGCTGGCGCAGATCGGCGGCCGCCTCGTCGCCGCCTGCGAGCCCGACTATCCCGAGACCCTGGCCGCGATCGAGGACGCGCCGCCGGTGCTGTCGCTGCTGGGCCGCGGCGACCTCGCGGCCCGGCCGATGGTCGGCATCGTCGGGGCGCGCAACGCCTCGCTGAATGGCCGCCGCATGGCGCGCGACATGGCGCGGGAGCTGGGCGAGGCCGGCTTCACCGTGGCCTCCGGCTTCGCCCGCGGCATCGACACCGCGGCGCATGAGGGCGCCCTGCCCACCGGCACCCTGGCGGTGCTGGCCGGCGGCATCGACATCGTCTACCCGCCGGAGAATGCCGGGCTGCACGACCGCCTCGCCCAATCCGGGCTGGTGCTGGCGGAATGCGCCTTCGGCACCCAGCCGACCGCCCGCCACTTTCCGCGCCGCAACCGGCTGATCTCAGGCCTGTCGCTCGGCATCGTGGTGATCGAGGCGGCGCTGCGCTCCGGCTCGCTGATCACCGCCCGCATGGCCGCCGAGCAGGGCCGGCAGGTGCTGGCGGTGCCGGGATCGCCGCTCGACCCCCGCGCCCAGGGCTGCAACCGGCTGATCCGCGGCGGCGCCACCCTGGTCGAATCGGCCGAGCATGTGCTCGAGGCCCTGGCGCCGCAGATCTCCGCCCCGCTGCTGCGGGAACCCTCGCCCCCGGCTCCCCGCCCCCACTCCACCGCCCTGCCGGAGGACGGCAACGGGGCCGAGGCCGACCGCGCCCGGGTGACAGCCCAGGTGCTGGAACGGCTGTCGCCGACGCCGACGGCGGTTGACGAACTGTTGCGCGATTGCCAATTGTCTCCGCCGGTGGTGCTGACCGTGCTGCTGGAGCTCGAACTCGCCGGCCGGATCGAGCGCCAGCCCGGCAACCGGATCAGTCTGCTCTGACTCGCCGTTATTGGTGAGCCTCCATTCCTGGCGCCGCCCCCTGGCGACGCCGTTGTCATGATTGAGTGTGGCGCTTTGGCAGACCAGACCCTCGTCATCGTCGAGTCGCCCGCGAAGGCCAAGACGATCAACAAGTATCTCGGCCGCGACTATACGGTGCTGGCCAGCTTCGGCCATGTCCGCGACCTGCCGGCCAAGGACGGGTCGGTCCGGCCGGAGGAAGACTTCGCCATGGACTGGGAGCTGGCCGACCGCGGCAAGTCCCGCATGGACGAGATCGCCCGCGCCGCCAAGGATGTCGACCGCGTGCTGCTGGCCACCGACCCGGATCGCGAGGGCGAGGCCATCTCCTGGCATGTGCAGCAGCTGCTGCGCGACCGCCGCGGGTTGAAGGACCTGGAGATCCGCCGGGTCACCTTCAACGAGATCACCAAATCGGCCATCCTCGACGCCGTCGCCCATCCGCGCGACCTGCATCAGGAGCTGATCGAGGCCTATCTGGCCCGCCGCGCCCTGGACTACCTGGTCGGCTTCACCCTGTCGCCGGTGTTGTGGCGCAAGCTGCCGGGGTCACGCTCCGCCGGCCGCGTCCAATCTGTGGCGCTGAGGCTGATCTGCGAGCGCGAGCTGGAGATCGAGCGCTTCAAGGCGCGCGAGTTCTGGAGCATCGAGGCGGTGTTCCGGACGCCGAAGGGCGAGGAGTTCACCGCCCGGCTGACCCATCTGAACGGCCGCAAGCTCGACAAGTTCGACCTGCCCGACGAGGCCTCGGCCCGGGCCGCGGTGGCGGCGATCGACCCGCTGGCCTTCGCCGTCGCCTCGGTCGAGACCAAGCAGGTGCGGCGCCACCCGGCCCCGCCCTTCACCACCTCGACCCTGCAGCAGGAGGCGTCGCGCAAGCTGGGCATGAGCGCGACCCAGACCATGCGCACCGCCCAGCGCCTGTACGAAGGCGTCGACATCGGCGGCGAGACCGTCGGCCTGATCACCTATATGCGGACCGACGGCCTGACCCTGGCCGGCGAGGCCATCGCCCAGGCCCGCCAGGCGATCGGCAACCTGTACGGCCCGACCTACGTCCCGTCCTCGCCGCGGGTCTACAAATCGACCGCCAAGAACGCCCAGGAGGCGCATGAGGCGATCCGCCCGACCGACCTGCGCCGCCGGCCGGAGGAGGTGTCCCGCGCCCTGTCGCGCGAGGAGCTGCGGCTCTACGAGCTGATCTGGAAGCGCACCATGGCCTGCCAGATGGAATCGGCAGTGCTGGACCAGGCCATCGTCGACGTCGCCGACGCCCGCCAGACGGCTGTGTTCCGCGCCGTCGGCACGGTCGTCCGCTTCGACGGTTTCCTCAAGGTCTATCAGGAGGACCGCGACGATCCGGCCGCGCCCGGGGAAGACGCGGACGAAAGCCAGCGCCGCCTGCCGGCCGTGGCCAAGGGCGACGCGGTCGACCGCCGGAAGACCACCCCCGAGCAGCATTTCACCCAGCCGCCGCCGCGCTTCACCGAGGCCAGCCTGGTGAAGCGGATGGAGGAGCTGGGCATCGGCCGCCCCTCCACCTACGCCTCGATCCTGCAGGTGCTGCAGGACCGCGAATATGTCCGGCTGGAGAAGAAGCGCTTCGTCCCGGAGGATCGCGGCCGGATCGTCACCGCCTTCCTGGAGAACTTCTTCAAGCGCTACGTCGAATACGATTTCACGGCGAAGCTGGAGGAGCAGCTCGACGACATCTCCGGCGGCAAGCTGGACTGGAAGCAGGTGCTGCGCGACTTCTGGGCCGCGTTCCACGCCGCGGTCGAGGGCACCAAGGACCTCAAGATCGGCGACGTGATCTCGGCCCTGGACGAGGCGCTGTCGGACCATCTGTTCCCGCCGAAGGGCGACGGCACCGACCCGCGGCTGTGCCCGTCCTGCGCCAAGGGCCGGCTGGGGCTGAAGCTGGGCCGCACCGGCGCCTTCATCGGCTGCTCGAACTATCCGGAATGCCGCTTCACCCGGCCGCTCGGCGCCCCCGGCGAGGAGGGCGGCGCCGAGGATTCGGCCCTGCCCCGCCTGCTGGGCGACGATCCGGAGACCGGCCTGCCGGTGTCGATCCGCAAGGGCCCCTACGGCATCTACGCCCAGCTCGGCCCCAAGGACGAGGCGGCCAAGGGCGAGAAGCCGAAGCGCGCCTCGCTGACCAAGGCGCAGGACCCGATGGCGATGACGCTGGCGGAGGCGCTGGCCCTGCTGTCGCTGCCGCGCGAGATCGGCCGCCATCCGGAGTCGGGCGAGCCGATCCTGGCTGGCATCGGCCGCTACGGGCCCTATCTGAAGCACGGCGACAGGTACAAGAACCTGCCGCCGGAAGAGGATGTGCTGAAGATCGGCATGAACCGGGCCGTCGACCTGCTGGCCGCCGACAACGCCAAGGCCCGGCCCAGCGCCGAGCCGCTGCGCGAGGTCGGGGCGCATCCCGAGGGCGGCGAGCCGATCAAGGTCTTCGCCGGCCGCTACGGCCCCTATGTCCGCCACGGCAAGGTCATGGCCTCGCTGCCCCGCGGCGTCGAGCCCGAGGCGGTGACGGTGGAGAAGGCGGTCGAATGGCTGGCCGCCAAGGCGGCGAAGGGCCCCGCCAAGGGCGGCCGCGGCCGGTCTTCGGCCAAGGCGGCGCCGAAGGCAGCTGCCGCGAAGAAGGCCCCGGCGAAAAAGGCGACGGCCCGCAAGGGCAAGGCCGCCGAGTGAACGCATCCCCCCTCTTCCATGCCAACCTGAGTCCCCCCTCCCCTCGCGGGAGGGGGCTAGGGGGAGGGGGTTCTCTCGGCTCGCTCGGTCGGCATTCCCTTCGGGCATGTTTCATTGCCTCTCCCGCTTGCGGGAGAGGTCGGGCTCGCGCAGCGAGACCGGGTGAGGGCGGCTCGGCCGCAACACCAAAGCCAGCGTTTCAGGATCGAGCGGAGCATTTGCTCGCTCGCGGCAAAGCCGCGCCTTCGGCAAGGCCGCGATCCCCTCACCCGGACATCCTCCGGATGTCCGACCTCTCCCGCAAGCGGGAGAGGCAGATGCCCGCCATCGGTATTGCCGCGGCCCCCGCGCCATGAACGAACCGCCCACCCGCAAGCCACCGGCCCGGCGGCCGATCAAGCGGAAGAAGGTCGTCAAGACCGTCGTCCCGGCCAAGACCCCGCTGGGCAAGGGCAAGAAGGCGGCCAAGCCGTTCCCGACGCGCGAGCAGATCACCGAGTTCCTGAAGTCGCGCGACGACACGGTCGGCAAGCGCGAGATCGCCCGCGCCTTCCACATCACCGGCGACGACCGGGTGCGGCTGAAAGAGCTGCTGCAGGACATGGCCGAGGACGGCCAGCTGGAGAAGCGCCGCGGCCGCCGCATGCGGGCGCCGGGCGCGGTCCTGCCGAATGTCGCCGTGCTGCGGATCGCCGCCATCGACGGCGAGGGCGAGGCCCTGGCCCAGCCGGTGCGCTGGGAGGAAGACGAGCCGCCGCCGCGCATCACCATGATGGCCGAGGGCCGTGGCCAGGGCGCGCTGGCGGTCGGCGACCGGGTGCTGGCACGGCTGCAGCAGGCCGAGGACGGCAGCTGGACCGGCCGGACCATGCGCCGGCTGGAGAGCCAGGCCGATGTCCGCATCGTCGGCGTGTTCCGCCGCGGCCGCGACGGCCAGGCCCGCATCGTGCCGGCCGACAAGCGCGCCCGCGACACCTGGCCGGTGCGCGAGGGCGACACCGGCGGCGCCAGGGACGGCGACCTGGTCGAGGCGCTGGTCGAGGCCTCCGACCGCCTGGGGCCGCGCCGCACCGTGGTCACCGCCCGCTACGGCGACGCCGAGGATCCGCGCTCGATCAGCCTGATCGCGATTCATGCCGCCGGCATCCCGACCGAGTTCCGGCCCAAGGCCCTGGCCCAGGCCGAGGCGGCGCAGCCGGCCGGGCTGGACGGCCGGGTCGATCTCCGCCAGATCCCGCTGGTCACCATCGACGGCGCCGATGCCCGCGACTTCGACGACGCGGTCTGGGCCGAGCCCGACCCGGACCATCCCGGCGGCTGGCACCTGATCGTCGCCATCGCCGACGTCGCCCATTACGTGCCGCCGGGGTCGCCGCTCGACCGCGACGCCTTCGAGCGCGGCAATTCCTGCTACTTCCCCGACCGCGTCGTGCCGATGCTGCCGGAGGCGCTGTCGAACGGGCTGTGCTCGCTGCGCCCCGACGAGGACCGCGCCTGCCTGGCCGCCGATCTGTGGATCGACGCCCAGGGCCGGCTGAAGCGCCACCGCTTCCGCCGCGGGCTGATGCGCTCATCCGCCCGGCTGACCTATGAGCAGGTGCAGGCCGCCCGCAACGGCCAGCCGGACGAGCTGACCGGCCCGCTGCTGGAGCCGGTGATCGCCCCGCTCTACGGCGCGTATGAGGTGCTGCTGGCGGCGCGGGAGAAGCGCGGCACGCTGGAGCTGGACCTGCCGGAGCGCAAGGTCCAGCTCGGAGAGGACGGCCGCGTCGCCTCGATCGGCGTCCGGCCGCGGCTCGACAGCCACAAGCTGATCGAGGAGTTCATGATCGCCGCCAATGTCGCGGCAGCCGAGACGCTGAGCGACAAGAGCCTGCCGGCGCTGTACCGGGTGCACGACCAGCCCGACCGGGCGCGAGTCGAGTCGCTGAAGGAGTTCCTGGAGCCGCTCGGCTACACCCTGTCGCTCGGCCAGGTCATGCGGCCGCGAGTGTTCGGCCAGATCCTGGAGCGGGCGGTGGGCCGGCCGGAAGAGCCGATGGTCAACGAGATGGTGCTGCGGTCGCAGGCCCAGGCGGTGTACAGCCCCGACAATCTCGGCCATTTCGGGCTGGCCCTGCCCCGCTATGCCCATTTTACCTCGCCGATCCGCCGCTATGCCGACCTGACCGTGCATCGCGGCCTGATCCGGCTGCTGCATCTCGGCGGCGACGGCGCCCCCGACGACGAGCTGTCGCGGCTGGAGGAGATCGGCACCCATATCTCGGTCACCGAGCGCCGCGCCGCCCAGGCCGAGCGCGACGCGGTCGACCGCTACCTGGCCAGCTGGCTGTCGGACCGGATCGGCACGATCCTGCCCGGCCGGATCGGCGGCGTCGCCAAGTTCGGCCTGTTCGTGAAGCTCGACGATTCGGGCGCCGACGGGCTGGTGCCGATCTCGACCCTGCCCGACGACTATTACGACCATGACGAGGCGGCGCATGCCCTGGTCGGCCGGCGCTGGAACCGCGTGTTCCGGCTCGGCGCCCGGGTCCGGGTGCGCGTCACCGAGGCCGATCCACTGACCGGCAGCACCGTCTTCGCCCTGGTCGATGCCGGCCATGGCGCCGATGTCGAAGGCCTGCCGCCGCTCACCGAGCCGGGCCGCCGCGGCCGCCCCCGGCCCGGCCAAAGGCCAGGCCCGCGGCGCGGACCGCGGCGCTAGAGCCGGATGGCCGGAGCCGTTGAACGCATACCATTCTATGCCGCTGGCCACCCGGCGTTGAACGCAGCCCTGCTGCGCTGCAATAACGCCTTTTTCCTGTCAAGTACCTGGCCTAGAGTAAAGGGTGAACAGGTCGCGGCCGGAGTTCCATTAAGTGTTTTTTGAGAAGCGGTTGGCGGCGGTTTTTGCGGCGCTGCTGGTGCTTTCGGGCTGCCTTGCCTCCGCCCCGGACTCTCCGGCGCCCCAGGCCGACGCGCAGACCCGTGACGGCGGCCATTTCGCCGACCCGTCGGTGTTCACCGTCGGCTTCGATCGCATCCAGGAAGTCTACCTGGTCAAGGAAGATTTCGGGAAGCTGGCGCTGGACGGGCTGAACGGCCTGTCCAAGATCGACGACACGCTCAGCGTCCGCCGCGACGGCGGCCGGGTGCAGCTGATCCGCACCGGCCATGTGGTCGGGGATTTCGACTCGCCGGCACCCGATTCCGCCTACGACTGGGGCACAGTGGTCGCTTCCACCCTCGACTCGGCCTCGCTGGCATCACCGAAGGTCGCTTCCGCCGGCAGCGAGGCCGCCTATCAGGCGGTCTATGACGCGCTGCTGTCCGACCTCGACCCCTATTCCCGCTACGTCAACCCGGACCGCGCCCGCGACGACCGCGCCCAGCGCGACGGCTACACCGGCGTCGGCATCGCGCTCAGCCAGGACGACAAGGGCCGGCCGGTGATCGGCGACGTGTTCCCGGACACACCGGCCGCGCGCGCCAACCTGCTGAAGGGCTCGTCGATCGTCGCCGTCGACGGCGTGTCGGTGGAGGACGCGAAGGTCGACGAGATCGCCGACCTGATGCGCGGTCCCGTCGGCACCAAGGTCGACCTGACCGTGCGCGAGCCCAAGGGCAGCAGCCGCACCGTCACCATGACCCGCGCCAAGGTGATCGAGAACATGGTGCGCGCCGAGGTGCGCAACAACGTCGTCGTCGTCAAGCTGCTCCGCTACAACACCACCGCCGCCGCCGCGGTGCGCAACACCGTGACCGGCCTGCTGCGCGGCCTCGACGGCCGGGCCCGCGGCATCATCCTCGATCTGCGCGGCAATCCGGGCGGCCTCCTGGACCAGTCGGTGGCGCTGGCCGACATGTTCATGGATCACGGCCAGATCGTCTCGACCCGCGGCCGCAACCCGGACAGCGACCAGAGCTTCAGCGCCCATGACGGGGACATCTCCGGCCACCTGCCGCTGGTGCTCCTGATCGACGGCCATTCCGCCTCGGCGGCGGAAGTCACGGCCGCGGCGCTGCAGGATGCCGACCGGGCGATCCTGGTCGGCTCCACCTCCTTCGGCAAGGGCAGCGTCCAGACCGTGACCCGGCTGCCGAACGACGGCGAGCTGTTCCTGACCTGGAGCCGGATCTACGCGCCGTCGGGCTACACCTGGCACCGCCAGGGCATCCTCCCGACTGTCTGCACCAGCGGCAACGGCACCGACGCCAAGGCGATGATCCAGGCCTTCCGCGCCGGCCAGCTGCCGCGCATGGCCGATGCGGCGGCGGAGCGCTTCCGGGCGCCGGACGACGACACGGCGCTGCGCCGTGTGCGCGGGGCCTGTCCCTGGCAGGTGCACGACGCCGACCTCGACCTCGACGTGGCGATCGGCCTGATCAGCGACCCGGCCCTCTACGCCCAGGCCCTGGGCTCGCAGGACCGCGGCACCGTCGCCGTCCACGCGCAGTAGCCAAGCCATCGCCGCACTTGACTCGGGCGGCGCGGACGCTATGGTGCGCGCTTCCCGGCCCGTGATGCGGCGCCGAGCAGAGTCATATTGGGACCAGCATCATGGCCAAGCCAAGCACCATCAAGATCCGCCTGAACAGCACCGCGGACACCGGTTTCTTCTACGTCACCACGAAGAACCCGAAGACCAAGACCGAGAAGCTGACGCTGAAGAAGTACGACCCAGTCGTGCGCAAGCACGTCGACTTCAAGGAAGGCAAGATCAAGTGATCGGCGCCCCGGTCAGCTGACCGGGGACCGGTATCTCACTTGGCTGGACCAGGCCCCGCCGGCGGCGGGGCTTTTTGCTTGCCTGCGCTCTGCCGGCCTCAATCGAGATGCCGGCGCACCGTGGCGATGAAGCCGGCGACGCTGATCGGCTTCGAGATGTAGTCGTCGCAGCCGCCGGCACGCACCATCGCCTCGTCGCCTTTCATCGCCAGCGCCGTCACCGCGATCACCGGGATCGCCGCCAGCCCCTGGTCGGCCTTGAGCCATCGCGTCACCTCCAGCCCCGAGATCTCGGGCAGCTGGATGTCGAGCAGGATCAGGTCGGGCCGATGCGCCCGCGCCAGCGCCATCACCTCCGACGCGCTGTCGGTGGCGACCGTGGCGTAGCCATTGGCCTCCAGCACGTCGACGAACAGCTTCCGGTTGAGATCGTTGTCCTCGACGATCAGCACGGTCTTCGGCATGGCCCGGTCCCCCGGCGCCCGCAACCGGACGCCCCCGGACCAGAATCCGTGCCGCACGGGGCGTTGTAAAGATCCGCGATCGGAGACCGGTGCGGATCCGGTACAAAACGGGTACAATCGCGCCATGTCCGACCCCATGGCACCGCGGCCAGACCGATGACCCCGAAGCCGGACCGGACCAGGCTGCTGCCCGGACTGTGCCGGGACTGCGGCACCCATCCGCCGCCGGGCGCGCGGCGCTGTGCCCGCTGCGGGTCGCCGCGCCTGGTCCGGCATGCCGAGTTGCACGCGCTGAGCATCGCCCATCTCGACTGCGACGCCTTCTACGCCACGGTGGAGAAGCGCGACCGGCCGGATCTGGCGGACCGGCCGGTGATCGTCGGCGGCGGGGTGCGCGGCGTGGTCTCCGCCGCCTGCTACGTCGCCCGGCTGTACGGCGTGCGCTCGGCCATGCCGATGTTCAAGGCGCTGGAGGCTTGCCCCGACGCCGTGGTGCTGCGCCCGGACATGCAAAAATACGCCGGGGTCAGCCGGCAGATCCGCGCCCTGTTCCTGGCCGCGACACCGAAGGTCGAGCCGCTGTCGCTGGACGAGGCCTTCCTCGACCTCTCCGGCACCCAGGCGCTGCACGGCCGCAGCCCGGCCGAGACCTGCGCCGCCATCGCCCGCCAGGTTGAGCGCGAGATCGGCGTCACCCTGTCGATCGGCCTGGCGCCGAACAAGATGCTGGCCAAGATCGCGTCGGACCTGGACAAGCCGCGCGGCTTCGCCGTGATCGGCCGGGCCGACGCCATGGCCTTCCTGGCCGACAAGCCGGCCGGCATCATCCCCGGGGTCGGAAAGGTGATGCGCGAAAAGCTGTTCAGCGACGGCATCCGCACGGTCGGCGACCTGCGCCGGCTGGACGAGGGCGCGCTGGTCCGCCGCTTCGGCGTGTTCGGCCGGCGCCTCTACCGCTACGCCCGCGGCGAGGACCAGCGGCCGGTCGATCCGGACGGCGAGACCAAGAGCGTCTCGGCCGAGACCACCTTCAACACCGACATCCAGCACTCGCAGGCGCTGCTGCGCGAGCTGTGGCCGCTGTGCGAGACCGTGGCCGCCCGGCTGAAGAAGCACGATCTGGCCGGCGGCACTGTGGTGCTGAAGCTGAAGACCGCCGGCTTCCGGCAGCTGACCCGCAGCCACCGCCTGACCGACCCGACCCAGCTGGCCGAGACCATCTGGCGCGTCGCCGTGCCGATGGTCGAGCAGGCGGCGGGCGGCGAGGCCTTCCGGCTGATCGGCATCGGCTGCACCGACCTGGTCGAAGGCCGCCTGGCCGACCCGCCGGACCTGCTGGACCCCGTCCCGGCCAAGCGCCGCGCGGTGGAGGAGGCAATGGACGAGATGCGCCGCAAGCTGGGCCCGGACGCCATCGCCAAGGGCCGCTCCGGCCTGCCGCGGCGCCCGGGTTAGGGCTGTAGCGTCTTTCGGTCGCGGCCTCAGATCCGGGCTGGGCGGCGAACCTTGGTCAGGAGAAGACTCCGCCCCATCTGCTGTCCACGCGATCTGCCGGCGGTGCCGGCGCCCAACCGAGGAAGCCTTGCGATGAACCGACGTGACGCCCTGACGCTCGGCGGCGCCGCCGCCCTCGCCGCCACCGCCGCCGTGCGGATCCCGCGCCCGGCGATGGCGCAGACCGCGGTCCAGCCCACTCCGGCAGCGCCATCCGGGCCGTTCAAGCAGCCGCCGCTGCCGTTCAAGGAGGACGCGCTGGCGCCGACCATCGGCGCCGAGACCGTCGGCCTGCATTACGGCAAGCACCACAAGGCCTATTTCGATGCGCTGAACAAGCTCGCCGCCGGCACGCCCTATGAGGCGATGACCCTGGCCGAGGTGGTGGTGAAATCGGCCACGGCCAAGGATGCGGCGGTGTTCAACCAGGCTGGCCAGGCCTGGAACCACAACCTGTACTGGGAGCAGTTCACCCCCGGCGGGCCGAAGGCGCCGCAGGGCCGGCTGGCCGACGCCATCGGCGAGTCCTTCGGCGACCAGGCCGCGCTGGTCAAGGCGACCACCGAGGCAGCGGGCAAGGTGTTCGGCAGCGGCTGGGTCTGGCTGGTGGCCGATGCCGGCAAGCTGGAGCTGGTCGGCACCTCGAACGCCGATTCGCCCTTCGCCCATGGCGGCCAGCCGCTGTTCGGCATCGACGTCTGGGAGCACGCCTATTATCTGGACTACCAGAACCGCCGCGCCGACCACGTCAAGGCGGTGCTGGAGGCCCTGATCAACTGGTCGGTGGTGTCGGACCGGCTGGGGGCGTGAGGCAGGCTCCGATACCAACCCTTACTGACCGATGTCCCTCATTGTCATGGCGAGCCCCGAAGGGGCGTGGCCATCCAGGCTGGTTGGGCTTGTCCCAGCTGCGCAACTGGATGGCCACGCTTCGCTCGCCATGACGGGGAAGGGGCCGGAGAGCCGATCTCGACAAGGCTTGGGTCAGTCGCAGCGCGGCGCGGCGATCGGCTCCAGCGTGTCCAGCTTCGCCGCCATGGCGAAGTCGCCGTAGTCGATCACGATGCGGTCGGCGATGCCGTTCTCGAACAGGCGCTGGCGCAGCTCGTAGTCGGGCTGCTCCGCGCTCTTGTCCTTGTCGGCCTTGCCGACGGTGAAGAAGGCCATGACGACCGGGTGCGACGGCCCCTGCCGCAGCGAATCGGCCGCCGGGTCGCCCGGCTGCTCCCGGCCGATCGCGACGCTGACATATTGCGGCCCGTCGGTGGAGCTGCCGTCGAAGAAGCCGGCGGTGAAGATCGACTGCCCTTGCCGCATTGCCTCGACCAGCCGCTGCATATGGGTGGTCGGGAACAGGCTGCCGGCCGGCAGCGCCTGCTTCAGGTCGGCCGGCGTCTTGTACACGGCGTCGCCGCCCGCGGCGCCGTCCAGCCGCGCCGTGCCGCGGATGTCCTCCTTGTCCTCGCCGTTGGTGGAGGAGCTGAGATTGTAGGTCAGCTCATGCCCGTCGGCGGATTCCCAGCCGGCATAGCGGGTCTTGCGGGTCAGCGTGTCGCCCGAGGCGTAGACCATCGCCACCTGGTAGTTCTGCTCGAAGCTGGAGCCGTCGCAGGCCGCGGCCCAGCGATACTCCATCTGGCCCGCGATCGAGATCACGCTGCGCTGGCCGCGCGTCATGTCGAGGGTCAGGGAATACACTGCCCGATGCGGCTGCAGCGCCACGGCCGGGGCGGCCTGGCCCGCGCCGGACAGCAGCAGGAGGGCGAGGGCGGCGGATGGTGCGATGCGGAACATGCGCCATCTGAGCCCGAAGCCGCCGGCCGACGCAAGCGCGACGGCGCGGTACGCCTCAGCCGGCCGGCGCGATCTTCACGCCCTGCAGGCGGATCAGGCTGTCCGGATAGGCGACGAAGCCCTCGACCGCCCGGCGCATCCCCCAGATCGAGCGGTAGTGGTACAGCACGATCTGCGGCAGGTCCGTGAGATAGATGCCGGCGGCCTGGCGGTACAACTCGGCGCGCCTGGCGTCGTCGGTGCTGCCGCGGGCCTGGGCCAGGATCGCGTCGAACTCCGGGTTGCAGTAGCGTCCCCAGTTCAGGAAGCCCTCGCAGGACGCCCAGGTGCCGATATTGGCGTCAGGGTCCAGCCGGCCGCTCCAGATCGCGATCGAGGCCTGGTAGTTGCCGTCATTCGAGCTGGCCGCGAGGGTGGCCGCCTCCAGCGCCTGCAGCTTGATGTCGAAGCCGGCCTCGCCCGCCATCGCCTGGATCATCTGCCCGACCTGCTGGGTGACGGGGTTGTTGGTCACCAGCAGCGTGAAGGACGGATTCGGCACCCCCGCCTCGGCCAACAGGGCCTTGGCCTTATCGAGGTCGCGCGCGGGCATTGGATGGCCGGGATCCTCGAACCGGGTGCCCGGCACCTCCGGCTGGTTGCCCGGCAGGAACAGCCCGTCATAGGCGGCGGCGTTGATGGCGTCGCGGTCGAGCGACAGCTCCAGCGCCTGGCGCACCTTGGCGTTCTGGCCGATCGGGCTGTTCGCCTGGTCGCCATGGCCGATGTTGAAGGAGATCAGGTCATAGGCCAGCGACGGCGCCTCGACCAGGGTCACGGCCGGATCGTCGTGCAGCGCCCCGACCTCCACCGTCGGCACATGCTCGATCAGGTCGAGATCGCCGGAGCGCAGGTTGAGCAGCCGCACGGTCTCGTCCGGCATCGGCCGGTAGTCGATCGAGTCGAGGAAGATCGCGTCCTTGTTCCAGTACCGGTCGAAGCGCTTCAGCCGGATATGGTCGCCCTGGACCCGCTCGACGAACTCGAACGGGCCGGCGCAGACCGGGTGCAGGCCGATACTGTCGCCCGCCTGGGCCAGCGCCTTGGGCGAAAGCATCATCCCGGCCCGGTCGGACAGCACCGCGACCAGCGGCGCGTAGGGCTGCGACAGCGTCAGGCGGACGGTCAGCCGGTCGACCGCAGTGACCTCCGCCACCGGCTTCAGCTCCGCCTTGCGGCGCGAGATCGGGGCGGTGCGGAAACGGTCGAGATTGACCTTCACCGCGGCGGCGTCGAACGGCTCGCCATCCTGGAACACCACCCCGTCGCGCAGGGTGAGGGTCAGGGCCTTGTTGTCCCCGGACCAGTCCCATTTGGTCGCGAGCTCCGGCTGGAAGCCGCCGCCCGGGGCGACGCCGACCAGCTTGTCGCAGAGTGCGGCGAAGACCTGGCGTCCCGAGACCGACCCGCCCTGGGCGGGGTCGAGCACATCCGGATCGGCGTCGATGCCGATCCGGATGCCGCCGGCCACGGCCGGCGACGAGGCGATAGAAGTCATGAAAACCGCGGCGAGCGCGGCTGTCCGTCCAGACCGTCCGATCATCGGCAGCGTCCCTGCGAGTTCTGTTCTGATCGCAGGGTCGAGGCTTAGCCTTCCCCTGCCGGACCGCCGGCGCCGAGTCGGCATGGCGATGCACCGGCAGGGTAGCGCAGAACCCCGCCGCGACGACGCTGAAATGTCAGATGAAAGGAAGCCGCCCGCGACCCAAGCCGCGGGCGGAAAACTCAGCCGGCCTTCTTCGGCAGGTCCAGCTTGATGTGCAGCTCCTTCAGCCGGGCCGCGTCGACCTCGGCCGGGGCGCCCATCAGCAGGTCCTCGGCGCGCTGGTTCATCGGGAAGGCGATGACCTCGCGGATGTTCGGCTCGTCCGCCAGCAGCATGACGATGCGGTCGATGCCGGGGGCCGAGCCGCCATGCGGCGGGGCGCCGAAGCGGAAGGCCGACAGCATGCCGCCGAACTTGGCCTCGAGCTCGTTGCGGCCATAGCCAGCGATCTCGAACGCCTTGATCATGATCTCCGGCTTGTGGTTCCGGATCGCGCCCGAGGACAGCTCGACGCCGTTGCAGACGATGTCGTACTGGAAGGCGTTGATGGTCAGCGGATCCTTCGTCTCCAGCGCCTCCAGCCCGCCCTGCGGCATCGAGAACGGGTTGTGGCTGAAGTCGATCTGCCCGGTCTCCTCGTTCAGCTCGTACATCGGGAAGTCGACGATCCAGCAGAACTCGTAGCGGTCCGGGTCGATCAGCTCGAGCTCCTGGCCAATCCGGGTGCGGGCGAAGCCGGCCAGCTTGGCGGCCGCGGCCTCCAGGTCGGCGACGAAGAACACGGCGTCGCCGTCCTCGGCGCCGGTCGCCTCGCGCAGCGCCGCCTGGGCCCCCGCCTCCAGGAACTTGGCGATCGGCCCCTTGCCGGCGCCGGCCTCGAACACGACGTAGCCGAGGCCCGGCGCGCCCTGCTCCTGCGCCCAGCCGTTCAGCTTGTCGAAGAAGCTGCGCGGCTTGTCGGCCACCCTCGGCGTGCGGATGGCGCGCACCACGCCGCCCTTCTCGATCACGCCCTTGAAGGCGCGGAAGGTCACGTCCTCGCGGGCGAAGACGGCGGTGACGTCGGTGATCACCAGCGGGTTGCGCAGGTCCGGCTTGTCGTTGCCGTATTTCAGCATCGACTCGGCATAGGGGATGCGCGGGAAGGCGCCGGCGGTGACCGCCCGCTTGGTGCCGGTGAAGCCCGCGAACTCCTCGAACACGCCGCGCAGCACCGGCTCGATGGTCTGGAACACGTCTTCCTGGGTGACGTAGCTCATCTCGAAATCGAGCTGGTAGAATTCGCCCGGGCTGCGGTCGGCGCGGCCATCCTCGTCGCGGAAGCAGGGCGCAATCTGGAAGTAGCGGTCGAAGCCGGCCACCATCAGCAGCTGCTTGAACTGCTGCGGCGCCTGCGGCAGGGCGTAGAACTTGCCCGGGTGCTGGCGCGCCGGAACCAGGAAGTCGCGCGCGCCCTCGGGGCTGGACGCCGTCAGGATCGGCGTCTGGAACTCGCGGAAGCCCTGGTCGATCATGCGGCGGCGGATCGAGGAGATGACCTCGCTGCGCAGCACGATGTTGCGCTGCATCTTCTGCCGGCGCAGGTCCAGGAAGCGGTTGCGCAGGCGGACATCCTCGCCGGCATCCTCGTCGGACGAGACCTGCAGCGGCACCACCTGGGCGGCCGATTGCAGCACGAAATCGTCGATCCGCACCTCGATGCCGCCGGTGGGCAGCTTGTCGTTGGCGGTCTCGGCGCTGCGCTTGACCACGGTGCCGGTGATGGTGATGACGCTCTCGACGCGCACCGCCTCGGCCGCCGGGAAATGCGGGCTGTCGGTGTCGACCACGCATTGCGTCAGGCCGTAATGGTCGCGCAGGTCGAGGAACAGCAGATTGCCATGGTCGCGCTTGCGATGGACCCAGCCCGACAGGCGGACGGTCTCGCCGGCCTGTTCGGGACGGAGCTGGCCGCAGGTGTGGGTGCGGTAGGCGTGCATGGGATCGCTCTCGGACCAGGGCAGAAACGCCGGTCAGTGACACTGCGCGCGCCGGCCTGTCAAGCCGCGGCAGGGAGATCCTTCCCCTTTTCCGCAGGTATATCCGGGGAGAGTCATCGAGGCGACGCCCACGCATGCTATCCTGGCATCATGCGAGTCGAGGCTTCCGATCCACGATGGCCGGCGTGACGGCCAGGGCGCAACGGGCGCCGAATTCCCCGCAGACCCGGGCTCCCCAGAGCCGGGCCGCCCAGGACCGGGTGACGGTCGACCTGTCGGCCGTGGTCGTGGCGGTGGCCGGGGAGACGCCACGCGTGCTGGCGCTGCGCGGGCCGGACGGCGTCGACGCCCTGCCCGCAGGCCCCTTGGAGCCGCAGCACCGGACGCTGGAGCTGGGGCTGCGCGCCTGGGTCGAGGCGCAGACCGGGCAGCCGCTCGGCTATGTCGAGCAGCTCTACACCTTCGGCGACCGCGACCGGCATCTCGCCGGGCCGGGCCGGGTGCTGTCGGTCGGCTATCTGGCGCTGCTGCGCGAGGCGGCGCCGGCCGGCGACAGCTTGTGGAGCGACTGGTACCGCCACTTCCCCTGGGAGGACCGCCGCAGCGGCCGCCCGGAGCTGCTGGACCGGATCGAGGCGGCGCTGGCCGGCTGGGTTGAAGCGGCCGCGGCCGAGCCGGAGCGGCGGCGGCGCGACGCCCGGCTGCGCCTCGCCTTCGGCCTCGGCGGCCTGCCCTGGGGCGAGGAGCGGGTGCTGGAGCGATACGAGCTGATGTACGAGGCCGGGCTCGCCGCCGAGGCGCATCAGGACGGCACCCGTCCCGCCTGCCCGGCGCTGGCCGAGGGCGCGCCGATGGCGGCCGACCATCGCCGCATCCTGGCCACCGCGATCGGCCGGCTGCGCGGCAAGATCAAGTATCGGCCGGTGGTGTTCGAACTGATGCCGCCGACCTTCACCCTGTCGCAGCTGCAGCGCACGGTCGAGGCGCTGGCCGGCTTGCGCCTGCACGCGCCCAACTTCCGCCGCCTGGTCGACAGCCAGGGGCTGGTCGAGGAGACCGGCGAGGTCGCCGGCGGCACCGGCGGCCGCCCGGCCCGGCTGGTCCGCTTCCGCCGCGAGGTGCAGCAGGAGCAGGCCGAACCTGGAGTCAGGCTGCCGCTGTCGCGCCGGCCGGGGTGATCCCGGCCGCCCCCCTACTTCCCCGCCTCGTCCAAAAGCTGGATCTCGTCGTCGGCCAAGGTCAGCCGGGTCGCGGCGATCTGGTCCTCCAACTGCTCCGGGCTGGTGGCGCTGGCGATCGGGGCGGTGATGCCGGGACGGGCGATCAGCCAGGCTAGCGCCACCGTGGCCGGGCGCACACCATGCGCCTCGGCCACCCGGTCGAGCGCGTCGAGGATGCGCAGGCCCCGCGGGTTCAGCCGGTCCTTCATGCCGCCGCCGCGGGCGCTCTTCGACAGGTCGGCCTCGCTGCGGTACTTGCCCGACAGGAAGCCGCTGGCCAGCGAGAAATAGGTGATGACGCCGATGTCCTCGCGCCGGCACAGATCCTCCAGCGGCCCCTCGTAATGCGACCGCTCGTAGAGATTGTAATGCGGCTGCATCGTCTCGTAGCGCGGCAGGCCCGTCTCCGCGCTGATCTTCAAGGCCGAGGCCAGCCGCTCCGCGGAAAAGTTCGAGGCGCCGATCGCCCGCACCTTGCCGGCCTTGATCAGCTCGGCATGGGCCGCCAGCGTCTCCTCCTGCGGCGTCTCCAGATCGTCGTGATGCGACTGGTACAGGTCGATCACCTCGACCTGCAGCCGGCGCAGCGAATTCTCGACCTCCTCGCGGATCCAGGCCGGCGACAGGTCCTTGCGCTGCGGCCGGCCCGGCATCTCCCAGCCGACCTTGGTCGCGACCACCACCCGGTCGCGCTTGCCGCTGCGCTTCAGCCAGCGGCCGATGATGGTCTCCGACTCGCCACCCTGGTTGCCGGGCGCCCAGGTGGAATAGGCGTCGGCGGTGTCGATCAGGTTCAGCCCGGCATCGACGAAGGCGTCGAGCACCCGGAAGGAGGCGGCCTCGTCCGCGGTCCAGCCGAACACGTTGCCGCCGAGGGCCAGCGGCCCGACCCGGATGCCGGACCGGCCCAGATTGCGCAGTTCCACGGTCTCTCTCCTGCGATCGCATCCGGCCGGAGCGCCTGCGGCCCGGCCGGATGGCTGCGGACACATTCGGGCGTGCCGCGATACCCTTCTGCCCCTGCGCCACTCTAGGCGGCGGGAGGGCCGATGCTCAACGCCCGCGGACCGGCATCCGGCCTGACCGGGCGGCCTATACCTAGGTATGGCCCATGGCACCGCTCCCGGTTACGAACCCGACCGCCAATATAATGGCGTGGGGCCTGCAAAGGGCGTCTTCTTCCTGGACATCGACGGTCGGACCGGCGATGGCCGGGGCGGCCTCTCCCGGGTTACAAGCGAAACCTGCCGCCCGGCCCGCCGGTTCCGACCCTCAAACCAACGTGCCAATCGGCTTGGGCCGAAGGCGCGGGCGAGGCCTCGGCGATGACTGCCCCGACCTCCCCCTCCCCGCCTCCCGGGAAAGACGATCGACGCGTGGATCCCAACGACGCCGCCGCGGCGCTCAGCGTCCGCGACGTGCGGTCCGGCTCCTGAAAAGCCGGGACCACGAAGGACTGGAGGACCAAATGACCCTGTTCACCCGCCGCGCCGCCCTCGGCACCATGGCCGCAGGCGGCCTTGCCGTCGCCGCCACCGGCGCGAACGCCCAGGGCACCACCGTGCCGCAGCCGATGACCCCGGGCCGCGGCGGCACCGATCCCGGCCCGCGCGACCTGATCCGCGACCAGGAGAATCCGAGCTTTCTGAACCCGCCGCGGACCGATAGCGGCACGTTCCAGAACCTGCGCTATTCGTTCTCCGACGCACATGTGCGCCAGGAGGAGGGCGGCTGGACCCGTCAGGTCACGATCCGCGAGCTCAGCGTCTCCAAGAACATCGCCGGCGTGAACATGCGCCTGAACGCCGGCGGCACGCGCGAGCTGCACTGGCACAAGCAGGCGGAATGGGCCTACATGCTGTATGGCGAGGCGCGGATCTCCGCCGTCGACGCCGCGGGCAACAACTTCGTCGACGATGTCGGCGTCGGCGACCTCTGGTACTTCCCCTCCGGCATCCCGCATTCGATCCAGGGCCTGGGCAAGGACGGCTGCGAATTCCTGCTCGTCTTCGACGACGGCGAATTCGACGAGGACGGCACCTTCCTGCTGAGCGACTGGTTCAAGCATGTGCCGACCGACGTGCTGGGCAAGAACTTCGGCGTCGACCCGAAGTATTTCGGCAACACGCCCGACCCGCGCCAGCGCTACATCTTCAACCTGCCGATCCCCGGCCCGCTGGCCGGCGACAGGATCGCCGGGGCGAGCCCGGTGCCGCAGGTCTTCAGCCACCGGATGCTGAAGCAGGATCCGATCAGGACCAAGGGCGGCACCGTCCGCATCACCGATTCCTCGGTGTTCCCGGCCTCCAAGACCATCGCCGCGGCGCTGGTGGAGATCGAGCCCGGCGGGATGCGGGAGCTGCACTGGCACCCGAACGCCGACGAGTGGCAGTACTACATCGAGGGCCAGGCCCGGATGGGCGTGTTCGGCGCGGTCGGGTCCGCCCGCACCATCGACTTCACGGCCGGCGATGTCGGCTACGTGCCCTTCGCCATGGGCCACTACATCGAGAACACCGGCAGCACGACGCTGCGTTTCCTCGAGATGTTCAAGAGCAGCTACTACGCCGATGTCTCGCTGAACCAGTGGCTGGCGCTGACCCCGCCGGAGCTGGTGCAGGGCCATCTCAACCTCGACAAGGCGGTGATGGACGCGCTGCGCAAGGACAAGTCCCCGGTCGTCGCCGGCTAGCCGGCGGCCCCGCCGCCGGGGCCCTGCGCCGCGCGGGGCCCGGCGCGGGATGGGCGGATCCTCTTCGACGCCGTGAAGGAGTAGGTTGGCGATGTATCGCGACACGATTGCCAAATATGCCGAGTCCGGGGCGCACAAGGCCGGCATGGTCAGGGCCCATCTGCTGGCCTTCCTGATCGGCTCCGCCCTCGCCGGTGCCTATATCGGCTTCGGCGACATCTTCATGTTCACCGTCGGCGCCCATGCCGACCCATCCTGGGCGCATCTGGTGATGGGCGCGGTCTTCGCCTCGGCCCTGACCATCGTGGTCTTCGCCGGATCCGAGCTGTTCACCGGCACCGCCATGTACATGCCCTTCGCCGTGCTGCGAGGCGACAGCAGCGTGGCCGATATGGTGCGGGTCTGGATCGCCTGCTGGGTCGGCAACCTGGTCGGCGCGGTGGTGCTGGCGGCGCTGCTGCACATGGCCGGCGGCGGCGTGCTGCTGACCGATGGCAGCAGCGAGTTCTTCGCCGTCGTCGCCGCCAAGATCGCGGCGCCCGGCTATGAGCTGTTCGCCCGCGGCCTGCTGTGCAACTGGCTGGTCTGCCTGGCAATCTGGATGTGCGGCCGCACCGAGAACGACGCCGCCAAGATCGCGCTGATCTTCTGGCCGATCGCGATCTTCGTCGCCTGCGGCTTCGAGCATTCGGTCGCCAACATGTTCGTCTTCGCCCTGGCCCTGCTGGGCGAGCATCCGGAGACCATCACCTTCGAAGGCGCCGTGCACAACCTGGCCTGGGTGACGCTGGGCAACCTGGTCGGCGGCGGGCTGATGGTCGGGCTGGGCTACTGGCTGCAGGAGCGCGGCGCCGACCGGCAGGCCGAAGCGGCCGTCCCCGCCCCGGCTGCCAGGCCGTCCAACGCCCTGCCGCGTGTATAGTGCCGGCCCGGTCCCGAGGAGCACCCCGATGGCGAAAGACAACGACGTTCCCGGCGTGAAGCCCTATGGCGGCCCCGCCGGGGGCTGGGGTGCCCTCGGCGCGGTGGCCCGGGCGATCAAGGACCAGATGGCGATCGCCGAGGACACCCGCGCGCTGAGGCGGATGAACCAGCCCTCGGGCTTCGACTGCCCCGGCTGTGCCTGGCCCGACCCGAAGCACACCTCGTCCTTCGAGTTCTGCGAGAATGGCGCCAAGGCGGTGTCGTGGGAGACCACGAGCAAGCGGACCACGCCGGAATTCTTCGCCGAGCACCCGGTCGCGGAGCTGTGGAGCTGGTCCGACCATGCGCTGGAGGATCAGGGCCGGCTGACCCATCCGATGGCCTATGACCGGGCGACCGACCGCTATCTGCCGGTCAGCTGGGACGAGGCCTTCCGCCGGATCGGCGAGCGATTGCGCGGCTACGCCGACCCGAACACCGTCGAGTTCTATACCTCCGGCCGTGCCTCCAACGAGGCCGCCTTCCTGTTCCAGCTGTTCGTCCGGGAATACGGCACCAACAACTTCCCCGACTGCTCGAACATGTGCCACGAGGCCACCAGCGTCGGCCTGCCGGTGTCGATCGGCGTCGGCAAGGGCACGGTGACGCTGGAGGATTTCGACCACTGCGACGCCATCTTCTGCATCGGCCACAACCCCGGCACCAACCATCCGCGCATGCTGACGACGCTGCGTGAGGCGGCGAAGCGCGGCGTGCCGATCGTGGTGTTCAACCCGCTGCGCGAGCGCGGGCTGGAGCGCTTCGCCGCGCCGCAGAACCCGCTGGAGATGCTGACCCTCGGGTCGACCCCGATCGCCTCGGCCTATCACCAGGTCAAGGTCGGCGGCGACGTCGCCATGCTGAAGGGCATGATGAAGGCGCTGCTGGCGGCCGACGCCGCCGACACCGCCGCCGGCGGGCCGGGGCTGCTGGACCACGGCTTCATCGCCGAACACACCGCCGGCTTCGCGGCGCTGGCCGCGGATCTGGAGGCGGTGTCCTGGCAGGTGATCGAGGCCCAGTCCGGCCTGAGCCGCGACACCATCGAATCCGCCGCCGCGGTCTACGCCAAGGCGAAGAACGTCATCGTCTGCTACGGCATGGGCCTGACCCAGCACCGGCACGGCACCTCGAATGTGCAGCAGCTGGCCAACCTGATGCTGCTGCGCGGCAATATCGGCCGGCCGGGCGCCGGCATCTGCCCGCTGCGCGGCCATTCCAACGTGCAGGGCGACCGCACCGTCGGCATCACCGAGATCCCGTCCAAGCCGTTCCTCGACGCGATCGAGCGGGTCTTCGGCTTCGACCCGCCGCGCGAGAAGGGCCACAACGCGGTGGAATCGGTTCAGGCGATCATCGAGGGCCGGTCGAAGGCGATCATCTGCCTCGGCGGCAACCTGGCCGTCGCCATGTCGGACCCCGACGCGGTGTTCGCCGGCATGCGCAAGCTGGACCTGGCCGTGCACATCGCCACCAAGCTGAACCGGTCGCACCTGCTGCTGGCGCAGGACTCGATCATCCTGCCCTGCCTGGGCCGGACCGAGCGCGACCTGCAGGAGACCGGTGCCCAGTCGGTCACGGTCGAGGATTCGATGTCGATGGTGCACGCCTCGCGCGGCGCCCTGCCCCCGGCCTCGGACCAGCTGCGGTCGGAGCCGGCGATCATCGCCGGGCTGGCGCTGGCGACGCTGCCGCAGACCAAGGTCGACTGGGCCTGGCTGGTCGCCGACTACGCCCGCATCCGCGACAAGATCGAGGCGGTGTTCCCCGACTTCTTCGACTTCAACGCCCGCGTCGCCGAGCCCGGCGGGTTCCGGCTGAACGTGCCGGCGTCGCAGCGCGAATGGCGGACGCCGTCGGGCAAGGCCAATTTCCTGGTCTGCGACGGGGTCGAGGAGGATCCGCGCGTGGCCCGGGCCGACGCGCTGCGCCTGACCACCATCCGCAGCCACGACCAGTACAACACCACGATCTACGGGCTGAACGACCGCTACCGCGGCATCACCGGCCGGCGCGACGTGGTGTTCCTGAACGGGGACGACCTCGCGGCGCTCGGCCTCGGCCATGGCGACGTGGTCGATGTCGAGGCGGTGGCCAATGATCCGGGCGAGCCGCCCCGGGTGCTGCGCGGCGTCACCGCCGTGGTCTACGACATCGCCCGGGGGTCGGCCGCAGCCTATTACCCGGAAGCCAACAACCTGGTGCCGCTCGACTCCTATGACGAGCGCAGCGGCACGCCGACCTACAAGTCGATCCCGGTGGTGGTCCGACGGGCGGGGTAGAGCAGACCCGGTTTCGTGTTGCCTCTCCTGCAAGCGGGGCCTTTTCAGAATCCCCAGAACTCGGCATCCCCGCGAAAGCGGAGATCTTGTAACGCTTTGACCGGAAAGAGATTCCCGCTTTCGCGGGAATGACGGCAAGGGGTGGACTGCCATTCTGAAAAGGTCTCGCAAGCGGGGCCTTTTCACAGCGCCCAATCCTCACCGTCATTGCTGCGAGGCGAAGCCGACGAAGCAATGACGGTGTTGGGAATCCCGAAAGGACATCCCTTACAGGAGAGGCAACACACTCTGCATCGCCCCCTGTCCTGTCGATCTACGGAGGATCGGTGCGCCGGCCGTCCAGCGTGTCGGCAATGCGGACCAGGTCGGCCACCGAGCGCACCGCCATCTTCCGCATCACCTGGCCGCGGTGGATCTTGACCGTGATCTCGCTGAGGCCGAGCCGCGCCGCGATCTCCTTGTTCATCAGCCCGGTGGTGACCAGGGCCATGATCTGCCGCTCGCGCGGGGTCAGGATCTCGTAGCGCCCGGCGACCTCGGCCAGGCGCCGCTCCGCCGCCCGCCGCTCGCGGTCGCGCTCGATCGCGGCGCCGACGGCGTCGAGCATGTCCTGGTCCCGGAACGGCTTGGTGAGGAAGTCGACGGCGCCGGCCTTCATCGCCCGCACGCTCATCGGGATGTCGCCGTGACCGGTCATGAACACGATCGGGATGCCGAGCCCGGCCTCGGCCAACTGCGCCTGGACATCGAAGCCGCTGGTCATCTGCAGCCGGATGTCGAGCACCAGGCAGCTCGCCGACGCCAGCTGGTCGCCGTGCAGCAGCTCCTCCGGCGCGGCGAAGCAGGCGACGCGGAAGCCGACCGAGCGCAGCAGGCTGTCGAGCGCGGTGCGGACCGGCGCCTCGTCGTCCAGCACCAGCACCAGCGGCGCCTCGACCGAAGCACCGGTCATGCCCGCCCCCGATCCGCCGGCAGCGAGATGTGCAAGGTCAGCCCGGCATCGGCGTTGCGCGACGCCCGGATCCGCCCGCCATGGGCCTCGACGATGGAGCGGCAGATCGACAGGCCGAGGCCCATGCCGCCGGGCTTGGTGGTGCGGAACGGGGTGAACAGGCGCGGCATCTCCTCCGGTATCAGCCCGATGCCGCTGTCCGCGACCTGGATCAGCACCTCCCCCGCCGGGCCGCCGAGGGTCTCGATCGTGAGCTCGCGGCGGGGGACCGCCGCCATCGCCTGGACGGCGTTGACCACGAGGTTGATCAGCACTTGCTGCAGCTGGATGCGGTCGCCCGCCACCGGCGGCAGCCCTGGCGCCAGCCGGGTCCGCAGCGCCACGCCATGGTCGGCGATCTCGCGCCGCATCAGCTCGACCACGTCGTCGACGACGGCATTGGCATCGACCGCCGCCCGCTCCGGCTCGGCCTTCCGGGTCAGGTCGCGCAGCCGCTGCACGACATGGTCGGCACGTTTGGCCTGGCCGGCGATCCGGCCGGCGCAGGCCCGGGCTTCGTCGAGCGCCGGCACCGGCCGGTCGAGCCAACGCTGGCAGGCCTGGGCGTCGGTCATGATCGCAGCCAGCGGCTGCTTCACCTCATGCGCGATCGATGCCGTCAGCTCGCCCAGGGTGACCACGCGGGAGACATGCGCCAACTCCGCCCGGGCCTCGGCCAGGGCCTGGCGTTCGGTGATGTCGACGGCGCTGATCAGGCCGGTGGACCGCACGCCGCCGGCCGGGAAGGTGGCGGTGAGCAGGACCGACCGGCGCTCGCCGCCGATGCTCTGCAGCACGGTCTCGCCGGCGAAGGACGGCCGGCCCTCCGCCAGGGCGATCAGCAGGTCGCGCCAGGTGCGCACGGTCTCGGGCAGGAAGATGCGCGGACGTCCGGCGATCGCCTCGGCCGCGTCGGCGGCGCCGACCAGCCGGACCGCGGCGTCGTTGGCGTCGACGGTCCGCATCAGGGCGATACAGCGCTCGACCAGGCGGTGATCGTCCTCCAGCCGGCGCCGGACAGCGCCCTGGCGCGCGAGCTCCCCGAACAGGCTTTGGACCCGGGTGAAATCCTCCTCCCAGATCGCCACGCCGACCGATTGGAAGATGCCACGCCAGCGTCGTTCGCTGTCGCGCAGCACCGAAGTCGCCGCCTGGCTGCGCTGGGCCAGCACGGTGGCGATGCCGATCGCCGACAGGCTGACGATACCGCGCAGCAGATGGGCCTCGAAGCCGGTCTGCCGCAGCCCGACCAGGAAGCCGACCACCGTCATCCCGCCGCAGCCGAGCGCGACCAGCAGCACGCCGCGCCGGTCGAGGAAGCCGACCGACATCAGGATGACGATGGCGTAGAGCACCGCCACCGCGATCTTCATCGGGCTGAAGGTGTCGAACAGGAAGATGGCAAGGGCAAGCGCCGCGGTCAGCAGCGGCAGCAGCCGGCCGTGCCCCACCCAGGCCTGCAGGGCGGTGCCGGGTTGCGCCCCGGATGCTGCGGTGGCGGTCATCGGCATCGGGCGGGGATCTGCCCGGCGACGGGAGTGATCATGGTGCTCTGTCCTCGGGCCGCCTAGGGTCGCCGCCCGCCGAGAGATGATGGCGCGCGCGGCCGGCGACAACACCTTCCGGCGGGACGCCGGGTCGCCATCGGCGATTCCATCTTGTTTTTCTTATTCTGAGAATTAGAGTAACTGAAGCGACACCGATTCGGGCCGCCCCTGTCCTCGTAATTCTCGAAGTGAGCAGAACCCGATGTCAGCCCATGCCGAGTACACCCCCGCCGTCGCGGCGCGCACCGCGCCGTTGTACGGCCGCCTGTCCCGCGTCATCCCGGCCTTCGACTGGCCGGGCTTCGCCCCCGACATCGACGCCATCCTGCGGCTGAAGCGGGAGCGCGACGCGGTGATCCTGGCGCACAACTACCAGACGCCGGAGATCTTCCACGGCATCGCCGACATCACCGGCGACAGCCTGGCGCTGGCGCGCGAGGCCGCGCGGGTCGAGGCGTCGACCATTCTGCTGTGCGGCGTGCACTTCATGGCCGAGACCGCGAAGCTCTTGAACCCGGCCAAGACCGTGCTGATCCCAGACTCCCGGGCCGGCTGCTCGCTGGCCGAATCGATCACGCCGGAGGATGTGCGCCTGCTGCGCCGGCGCTACCCCGGCGTGCCGGTGGTGACCTATGTCAACACCTCGGCCGCGGTGAAGGCGGAGAGCGACATCTGCTGCACTTCCGGCAACGCCGTGAAGGTGGTGGAGAGCCTGGGCGTGCCGCGCGTGATCTTCATCCCGGACGGCTATCTGGCGGCCAATGTGGCGGCCGAGACCAGGGTCGAGATCATCGCTTGGCAGGGCGCCTGCGAGGTGCATGAGCGGTTCGGGCCGGACGATGTCCGGCAGCTGCGCGACGCCCATCCTGGCGTGGTCGTGCTGGCCCATCCGGAATGCCCGCCGGAGGTGGTGGCCGAGGCCGATTTCGCCGGGTCGACGGCGGCGATGAGCGACTATGTCGCGACGAAGCGGCCCGGCCGGGTCGTTCTGGTGACCGAATGCTCGATGAGCGACAACGTCGCCGTGCAGTTCCCGGAGATCGACTTCATCCGGCCCTGCAACCTGTGCCCGCATATGAAGCGGATCACCCTGCCCAAGATCCGGCACGCGCTGGAGACGATGACCGAGGCGGTGGAGCTTGACCCCGCCCTGGCCGGCCGCGCTCGCGCCGCGGTCGAACGCATGCTGGAGGTGCGCTGATGGATGCGATCTCTTCCCGCCCGCAGGACCGCGTCGTCGTGATCGGCGCCGGCATCGCCGGCCTGGCCACGGCGCTGCGGCTGGCGCCGCTGCCGGTGCTGCTGCTGTCCGCCGCGCCGGTCGGGGCCGAGGCCGCCACCGGCTGGGCCCAGGGCGGCATCGCCGCGGCGCTGGGCCCCGACGACGACCCGGCGCTTCACGCCGCCGACACGCTGGCCGCCGCGGCCGGGCTGGGCGACCCCGAGGTGGCGCGGCGCGTCACTGCGGCGGCGCCCGGCTGCATCGCCTGGCTGGCCGGGCTCGGCGCGCCCTTCGACCGGACCGAAGCCGGCGGTTTCGCCCTGGGCCTGGAGGCCGCGCATGGCCGACGCCGCATCGTCCATGCCGGCGGCGACGGCACCGGCGCCGCGGTGCTGCACACCCTGGCCCGGGCCGCCGAGGCCGATCCGCGCATCACTGTCCGCCACGCCCGCGCCACCGCCTTGCTGCGCGACGAGGCCGGCATCTGCGGTGTGCTGGCCTGGGAGGACGGCGCGCCGGTGGCGATCCCGACCCGGGCCGTGGTGCTGGCGACAGGCGGTGTCGGCGGCCTCTATGCCCACACCACCAACCCGCTGGGTGCGGCCGGCACAGGGCTGGCCCTGGCGGCGCGGGCCGGGGCGGTGCTGCGCGACCTGGAATTCGTGCAGTTTCACCCGACCGCCATGGCCGTCGGCCGCGATCCGATGCCCCTGGCCACCGAGGCGCTGCGCGGCGAGGGCGCCGTGCTGGTGACGGCCGCGGGCGAGCGGGTGATGGCGGACCATCCGCAGGGCGACCTTGCCCCGCGCGACGTCATCGCCCGCGCCGTCTTCCGCAGGGTCATGGCCGGCGAGCCGGTGTTGCTCGACACGCGGCCATTGGGCGATCGGCTGCAGCGCTTCGCCAAGGTCACCGCGCTGTGCCGCGAGGCGGGTCTGGACCCGTTCCGGCAGCCGATTCCGATCCGCCCGGCAGCGCATTACCACATGGGCGGCGTGGCGGTGGACGCCAGCGGCCGCAGCTCCGTGCCCGGCCTCTGGGCCGCGGGCGAGGTGGCGGCGACCGGTCTGCACGGCGCCAACCGCCTGGCCAGCAACTCGCTGCTCGAGGCCCTCGCCTATGCCGGCTGGATCGCCGCTGACATCCGCGGCGGCGACGCCCGGCCGCCGCTGCGCCCGCTGCCGCTCGGCGCCGCCCGCCGTCCCGCCCCGGATGCTGGCATCGTCGCCACGCTGCGCGGGCTGATGGAGCGCCATGTCGGCGTGGTCCGCGACGGCGCCGGGCTGATCGCCGCGATCACGGCCCTGCGCCCCCTGGCCGACGCCGCGCCCTCGGCCCTGTCCGACCGCGCTTTGGCCGGCCTGCTGATCGCCACCGCCGCCTTGCGCCGGCGCGAAAGCCGCGGCGCCCAGTGCCGCAGCGACCGGCCCGAGGCCGACCCGGCCACCGCCCCCTCGTTCCTGACCCTGGCCGATGTGCTGGAGGGCGACGCCCCCCGCACCGGCACCGCCCGCCCGTGAGGCCGACCATGGACCAGCCCTCCCTCCCCGCTTTGCTGGTCGAGCCGGTGGTCCGCGCCGCTTTGGCCGAGGATCTCGGCCGCGCCGGCGACATCACCAGCGCCGCGGTGATTCCGGCCGAGGCGCGGATGCGCGGCGTGATCGCCGCCCGCCAACCCGGCACCGTGGCCGGCACCGACGCCGCCGCCCTGGCCTTCCGCCTGCTCGACCCCGCTATCGCCGTCGCGATCCTCAAGCCTGACGGCAGCCGGGTGGCGCCGGGCGACGCGGTGATCCGGATCGACGGTCCCGCCCGGCCGATCCTGGCCGCGGAGCGGATGGCGCTGAACCTGCTGTGCCGCCTGTCCGGCGTCGCTACCGCCACTGCCACGCTGGCCGCCGCCGCCCGGCCGCACAAGGCGCGCATCACCTGCACCCGCAAGACCACGCCGGGCCTGCGGGCGCTGGAGAAGCACGCGGTCCGTGCCGGCGGCGGCGTCAACCATCGCTTCGGCCTCGACGACGCCGTGCTGATCAAGGACAACCACATCGCCGTGGCCGGCGGGGTGCGCCCGGCGATCGCCCGGGCCCGCGCCGCGGTCGGGCATCTGGTCCGGATCGAGGTGGAGGTCGACACACTCGGCCAGCTCGACGAGGCCCTGGCAGAGGGCGTTGACGCCGTGCTGCTGGACAACATGACCCCGGACCAGCTGCGCGAGGCGGTGCGCCGGGTCGACGGACGGGCGGTGACGGAGGCGTCCGGCCGGGTGACGGCGGAGACGGTGCCGGCGATCGCCGCGTCGGGCGTCGACCTGATCTCCTCCGGCTGGATCACCCACAGCGCGCCGATTCTCGATCTCGGCCTGGACTGGGAGGGGTAGCGTCACGGCGACAGCGGCCGGTCCGGTTGCTACGGTGCGCCGGGCACCGCAACCAGGAGCCAGCCGATGCGGATCGTCGACATCCGGGAGCGCTCGGTCGCGATCTCGCGCTATGCCGATCCGGCGATCCCGTCCGGCGGACTGACCACCAGCATCGTCGCGGTCGTCACCGACGCGGTGCGGGACGGTCGGCCGGTCGTCGGCCATGGCTTCGGCTCGATCGGCCGGTTCGCGCAGGGCGGGCTGATCCGCGAGCGCTTCGCACCGCGGCTGCTGGCCGCGGCCGACGGCGCCCTGGCCGATGCGTCCGGCACCAATCTCGACCCGTTCCGGGCCTGGGCCGCGATGATGGCCGGGGAGAAGCCCGGCGGCCATGGCGAGCGCTGCGTCGCCGTCGGCACGCTCGACATGGCGCTGTGGGACGCCACCGCCAAGATCGCCGGCCTGCCCCTGCAGCGATTCCTGGCGGACCGGCTCGGGCGCGGAGATTCGATCCCGGACCGCGTGCCGGTCTATGCCGGCGGCGGCTACCCGTACCCGGCCGACGATCTCGCCCGGCTGGCGGAGGAGATGCGCGGGCTGGCCGATCTCGGCTACACCCGCGCCAAGATCAAGATCGGCGCCGCCGGGCTGGCGCAGGATCTGCGCCGGATCGAGGTCGCCGCAGCGGCGCTGGGAGGTCCCGGCCGTCTCGCGGTCGACGCCATGAACGCCTATGACGGCCCCGCCGCGCTGGCCGCGGCCGCCGCTTTGGCGCCCCTCGGCCTGTGGTGCTTCGAGGATATCTGCGACCCGCATGATTTTGCGACCCAGTCGGCCGTGGCGGCGGCCTATCCGGGGCCGATCGCGGCCGGCGAAGCGCTGTTCTCGGCAGCCGAGGCCAGGCTGCTGGCGCTGCATGGCGGGCTGCGGTCCGACCGCGACATCCTGCTGTTCGACCCGGTGCATTGCTACGGCCTGCCCGGCACTCTGCAGATCATCGACGTGATGACCGCCGCGGGCTGGCCGCGCCGGGCGTTCTGGCCCCATGGCGGCCACCTGTTCGCCCTGCACGTCGTCGCCGCCCTCGGGCTGGGCGGCGCCGAGGTCAACCCGCTCTGCTTCCAGCCCTTCGGCGGGCTCGGCGACGGCGCGGTGGTGACCGACGGATTCGCCGGCCTGCCGCAGGCGCCCGGCATCGGCTTCGAGGGGCGCGCCGAGCTCGCCGCGGTCTTCCGCGACCTGGGTTAGATCACCGGCTGCACGGCCCGATGATCCGGTCGACCGACAACACCGGCACCGCCGCGGCGCCCCGGCGGTCGAAGCGACCATGCACCAGCAGGCAGTCGCCCGCGGCCCAGGCGCGCCAGATCTCGCGCCGCAGCTGGTCCAGCAGATCGGCCCGCGCCGCGATCACCGGCGGCGCGTCGCCGGCATAGGCCGGGGGGACGGTTCCGGCCGCGACGCTTTCGTCGTCGACCGGTACCACGCCGCGCCACGGGCAGGGCTGCTTCAGGCAGCGCACGCCGGTGTCGCCGACCCGGAACAGGCCGGGCGGCGCCGCCTCGGCCGCGCCGGCGAAGGACGCCGTCGCCGCCAGAACAGCGGCGGCCACCGTGGATGCCAGGGATCGTCTCATGCGGCCCTCCTTGCCGTCGCCTGCACGCTCCCGAACGGCCATGGCGAAAGCATGGCCTTGGTCTCACCCCGGCCCCACCCCGGTTCGCGGTCGAGACTAGCCGGATTCGCCGCCGGCGGCATTCCGTTCGGCGGATCGACGTAAAGCTCTCGGCAACCGGGGGTTTCATCCGCTACAACGCTGGGGATGACTCTGATCACCTCCTCCGCCGAGCTCGCCGCCTTCTGCGATCGCATGGCAGCGGCCGACTACATCGCCATCGACACCGAGTTCATGCGCGAGCACACCTTCTGGCCGAAGCTGTGCCTGGTGCAGATCGCCGGGCTGGACGAGGCGGCCGCGATCGACCCGCTGGCGCCCGGCATCGACCTGGCGCCGCTGTTCGCGCTGGTCCACGACCCGAAGGTGCTGAAGGTCTTCCACTCCGCCCGCCAGGACGTGGAGATCTTCGACCATCTGACCGGCCGGGTGCCGACGCCGCTGTTCGACACCCAGGTCGCGGCCATGGTCTGCGGCTTCGGCGAATCGGTTAGCTACGAGAACCTGGTCGGCAAGCTGGCCAATGCCCGCATCGACAAGTCGTCGCGCTTCACCGACTGGTCGCACCGGCCGCTGACCGAGCGCCAGATCGACTATGCGCTGGCCGACGTCATCCATCTGCGCCCGGCCTATGAGGCGCTGCGGCAGCAGCTGGCCAAGTCCGGCCGTGAAGCCTGGCTCGCCGAGGAAATGGCGATCCTGTGCGACCCCGGCACCTACCGGACCGAGCCGGACCAGGCGTGGCTGCGGCTGAAGCCGCGCAACGCCTCGGCCAAGTTCCTGGCGATCCTGCGCGAGGTGGCGGCCTGGCGCGAGCGCGAGGCGCAGAAGCGCGACATCCCGCGTGGCCGCATCATGAAGGACGAGGCCCTGCTGGAGATCGCGGCACACAGCCCGCGCGACATCGACGGCATGGCCCGGATCCGCGGCATGAGCCGGAACATGGCCGAGGGCTGGCAGGGCCAGGGGCTGATCGCGGCGGTCGAGCGCGGCCTGGCGACGCCGCCCGACCAGGCGCCGAAGCTGGCGCAGCGCCCGCCGACCCCGCCCGGTATCGCGCCGCTGGTCGAGCTGATGCGCGTGCTCCTGAAGATGAAATGCGAGGATGAGGGCGTGGCCCAGAAGCTGGTCGCCGGCAGCGACGACCTGGAGGCCATCGCCATGGACGACAACGCCCAGGTGCCGGCGCTGCATGGCTGGCGCCGCGAGATGTTCGGCGAGGATGCGCTGGCGCTGAAGCGTGGCGGCATCGCGCTGGCGGTGCAGGGCCGGCGGATCCGGGTGGTCAGCCTGTAGACGGAGAAATCGGATGTTGCGGAGCGCCCTGATCGGATTCGTCCTGCTCGTCGCGCCCGCAGCATCGGCGCAGGAGCAGGAGCCGCGCTTCGCCTGGCCGGTCGCCTGCACTTTGGGGCAGGACTGTTTCATCCAGAACTACGTCGATGCCGTCGCCGGGCCGCGCTTCGGCAATTTCCGCTGCGACCGCCTGGGCTACAATGGCGACAACGGCACCGACATTCGCCTGCCCGATCTCGCCGCCATGCGCAAGGGCGTCGACATCCTGGCGGCGGCCGACGGCACCGTGGCCCGGGTCCGCGACGGCGAGCCGGACATCTCAGTCAACCAGCGCGGCGCCGAGGCGGTGAAGGACGTCAAGGCCGGCAACGCCGTCATCATCGACCATGGCGGCGGCTGGCAGACGCGCTATGCCCATATGAAGCAGGGCAGCATCCGGGTGAAGCCGGGCGACACGGTCAAGGCCGGGCAGCCGCTGGGCCAGGTCGGCCTGTCCGGCAACACCGAGTTCCCGCATGTCGAGTTCAGCGTGTTCAGGGAGGATGCTGGCACCGCCACCTTCATCGACCCGTTCACCGCGCTGCCGATCGGCTCGGGCTGCGAGACGGCCGGCCATCCGCTGTGGGCCGCGGACGTGCCCTATATCCCGACCGCCCTGCTGATCGCCGGCTTCGCCGCCGGCCCGGCCGACTGGGAGACCGCCCGCCGCGGCGACTATGCCGACATCAAGGGCGGCCGGAACGCGCCGCTGGTGATGTGGGCCGAAAGCTTCGGCGTGCGGGGCGGGGATACCCAGACCTTCACCATCGGCGGCCCGGACGGCAAGCCGGTGCACCGGGACCGGACGGTGCTGGCGGAGTCGAAGAACCTCTGGTCCGTGTTCAGCGGCCGGCGCGCCCCGCCGGACGGCTGGAAACCCGGCACCTACACCGGCCGCTACCAGCTGGAGCGGAACAACATCCTGGTGATCGACACCGAGCGGAAGGTCGAAATCCCGTGACCCCGATCCTCTACGGGGCACGCTACAGCGTCTATGTCCGTGCCGCGCTGATGGCGCTGCAGGAGAAGGGCGTGGTGTTCGACCTGGTCGAGGTCGACATCTTCGCCGCCGAGGGGCCGCCGCCGGGCTATCTCGGCCGCCACCCCTTCGGCCGCATCCCCGCCTTCGAGCATGACGGCTTCGCGCTGTACGAGACCGCGGCGATCACCCGCTATGTCGACGAGGCCTTCCCCGGGCCGGCGCTGCAGCCCGCCGACGCCCGCGGCCGGGCCCGGCTGACCCAGATCATCGGTGTGCTGGACAGCTACGCCTACCGCCCGCTGGTCTGGGACGTCTATGTCGAGCGGGTGTCGAAGCCGCGGGCGGGCCGGCCGAGCGACGAGGCGCTGATCGCCGCCGCCCTGCCCCGGGCCGGGATGTGTCTCGACGTGCTCGAGGGCTTCCTCGGCGACGGCCCCTGGCTGCTGGGCGGCACGCTCAGCCTCGCCGACCTGCACGCGGCGCCGATCCTCGACTATTTCCGGATGGCGCCGGAGGGTCGCGACCTGCTGGCGCGTCACGAGAAGCTGGAGGCCTGGTGGGACCGCATCGCCGCCCGGCCGAGCGCCGATGTGCTCGGCAGCAGCTAGCGCGGAACGACGTGTCTGGCGCCGGCGGGTGAATGCCGACCCCGACAACGGGTCCGATGAAAAACATGCCGTCGGCCGTGTCGGCCCGGACGCGCTCCAATCGTCTTGGAGATGGATACTTCCGGAGACGACCCATGAACGCCAAAGCCGAGACTTGTGTCCCCGCCGATCAGCTCGCCCGCGAAAGTCCCATTCGCATCCCCAATGAGAGCGTCGAGTACCGGGCAGCGCGACAAGCGCTGCTCGCCCAGGAGTTCGAGCTCCGCCGCCAGATCGAGCGGGTGGCGGCGATGCGCCGGGCGCTGCCGCCTGGAGGTCCGGTGACCGGTGACTATCGGTTCGAGACCGAAGACGGCCCGAGTGACCTCGCCGGCCTGTTCGGCGATCAGCAGACTCTGGTGGTCTACAACTACATGTTCGGTCCCGAGCGGAAGCGGCCATGCCCGATGTGCACGAACCTGCTCGACGCCTGGGACGGCAACGCCGACGACATCGCTCAGAGGGTATCGCTTGTGGTCGTCGCGCGCTCGCCATTGCAGCGGCTCGCGGCGGTGAAGCGCGAGCGAGGCTGGAAAAACCTCAGGCTGGCGAGCGCTCTCACCGACGCCTTCACGCGAGACTATGCCGGGAGCCCGGACGGCGGATTGGATAGTGGAGGGGCTGCCGTCTTCACCCGCAGGGACGGCACGATCCGCCACTTCTGGTCGCAGGAGATGATCGCCAGCGACCCTGGCCAGGACCCGCGCGGCGCGCCCGACCCGGCCCCATTGTGGACCGTGCTGGACATGACGCCCGAAGGGCGCGGCGTGGACTGGTATCCCTCGCTGGAGTACCCGCACTAGCTCCAGACCGGCGAGCGGCCGCAGCCCAGCAGCACAGCGCGCAGATGGGCGACGATCCGCGCCTCGTTCTCGGCCGAACGGCTGGCCGGCCTCGCCGGCGAGCGCGAGGCCTTGTCCGTGCCCGGCCGCAGCGCAGCCGGATTGTCCTGGTCCATGATCATCCCCGGTGATGTCGAGCGCCGCAGTTCAACCGGGGAAAATGGCAGCATCGGGCCGATCCGGCGTCGCCCTTCGCCACAATCGTGGCGTCAGGCGCGGATCGCGCCGGCCGGCACCGGGTCGGCGAAGACGAAGGGCCGGACCAGGAGGCGGCGCTTCCAGTGCAGCAGGCCCAGCCCGCCCTGCTCCAGCGCGCCGTAGAGGACGAAGCGCACGCCCCGCACCCGCGGGTCCTCGCGGCGCAGCAGCCAGCGCGCGATCTCGACGAACAGCAGCTTCATCGCGCCCGAGGCCAGGTGGTCGGCATGGCCGAGGAAGCTGACGATGCGGATGATGTTGCCGATCCGGCGCAGCACGATGGTGCCGACCAGCCGGTCGCGCCCGTCATCCTCGATGAACACACCCCAGTCGACCGCCCAATGCTCCGGGCATTCGGCGTCGAGCCACGGGTCGCCCTTCACGCCGTTGCCGCGGCCGAAGCGCTGGACGAAGGCCTGCGGCACCGGCCCGCCGGAGCGGAACAGCTTCGACGCCTCGATGTCGCGCATGTCGTCGCCCTGGGCGAAGCGGTCGAAGATCCGGCAGCGGTAGCCCGCCTTCGCGGCCTTGCGGGTCTCGCGCAGGATGTAGCCGAAGGAGTGCTTCCGGATCTCCTTCTCATAGGCCTCGGCATCGGCGAAGGGGGTCAGGTCGAGCAGGCAGGGCGTGCCCTGCCACAGCCGGGCGACGCCGTCCGGCCCGCGCCGCGTGTATTTCGCCAGATAGTCGCGATGCGCCGCCACCATGTGGTGGCACAGATGCCCGCCGCCGCAGCCCTCGGTCTGCAGCCGCAGCGCCGCCTCCGGCAGGTCGGCGGCGCCCAGCCCCCAGATGCGCAGGCGCTGTTCCTTGCGCAGCCGGAACAGCACCGGCTCGACCCCGCCGAGATAGGCCCGCATCGCGACCTTGTCGAAAGAGATCAGCACGAAACCTCTCTCAAATCCTCCAATGAAATCTGAGTATGCCAATAATCCCGGTCAGAGATCAATGAATACGAGATGGTATCGCATCGATCTTATAGAATCCATTTTGCGAAAATTATCACATCATGCGATCGAATTCTGTCGCCGCACCCCCTTTGCCGGCGGTTCCGCCGCGGCCTGATCTCTGGCAGGCTGTGGCCCCCGGAGACCGACCATGACGCTCGACGACTACCTGCTCTTCCTGCCCGCCTGCTTCGCGCTGAACATGGCGTTTGGGCCGAACAACCTGCTGTCGCTGTCGAACGGCGCGCGGGACGGCACGCTGCGCGCCGTGGCCGCCGCCTCGGGCCGGCTGGTCGCCTTCGCCATCATGATCGCCATCGCCGGCCTCGGCCTCGGCACGCTGCTGACCGCCTCGGAACTGGCCTTCGCGGTGGTGAAATGGCTAGGCGCCGCCTATCTGATCAGGCTCGGCATCAAGCTGCTGCGGACCGACGCCCCGGCGCCGGGTCCCGCTGCGGCCGGGCCGCCCCAGCCTCTCGGCGCGCTGATCCGGCAGGAATTCTGGGTCGCGGCCGGCAACCCCAAGGCGATCCTGATCTTCACCGCCTTTTTCCCGCAATTCGTGGTGCCGCAGGACTACGCCGCCAGCTTCACCCTGCTCGGCGCCAGCTTCCTGGTGCTGGAGGGGGTGGCGATCACGATCTACGCCCTGATCGGCGCCCGCCTCGGCCGCTACGTCCGCAGCGCCCGTCCGTTCCGCTGGTTCAACCGGATCTCCGGCGGGCTGATGATCGGCTTCGGCCTGCTGCTCGCCGCCGCCCGCCGGCCGGCGGGGTCGTGATGACCGACCATCGCCAGCAGGCGCCCGCGGCGGCGCGCAACCGGGACCCGATCCTCGACGTGCTGCGCGGCGTGCTGCCCGAGGCCGGCACGGTGCTGGAGATCGCCAGCGGCTCGGGCGAGCATGTCCTGCACTTCGCCCGGGCGCTGCCGGGGCTGGTGTTCCAGCCGTCCGACCCGAGTCCGGAGGCACGGCGCAGCATCGCGGCCTGGGCGGCGGACAGCGGCCTGGCCAATCTGCGCCCGCCGCTGGCGCTGGATGCCGCGGCGCCGTCCTGGCCGGTCACGGCTGCCGACGCGGTGCTGTGCATCAACATGATCCACATCTCGCCCTGGGTCTCGACCGAGGGGCTGATGCGCGGCGCTGCGGCGATCCTGCCGCCGGGCGGCCCGCTGTATCTCTATGGCCCGTATCGCCGCGCCGGCGTCCCCACGGTGCCGAGCAACGAGGCCTTCGACCGGGACCTGCGCGGCCGCGATCCGGCCTGGGGCCTGCGGAAGCTGGAGGCCGTCGCCGCCCTCGCTGCTGCGGCGGGCTTTTCGGGCCCCGCCGTCACCGAGATGCCGTCGAACAATCTGAGCGTCGTGTTCCGACGCTTCTGACGGCCAGACCACAACCCTGCCGAGAGGACTTTTCGCCCTTTGGCAGGCATGATTCCGACAACAGGCGGCCGATCATGCCGGATCGGCCGGGTGTTGGAAGATCGTCCTGCAATCACGGCAGCAGCGCCCACGCCTTCGACGTGATCCTGCCCAGAAGTTCGGGCACAGTGGTCCCTTCCATGCCGGGGCCGTGCCCATGGAGCTGCTCGAACGCGACCACGAGTTGCAGGCGCTGGCGGTCGCCCTCAAGGAGGCGACGGCCGGCGAGGGCCGCATCGTGCTGGTCAGCGGCGAGGCCGGCATCGGCAAGACCAGCTTCGTCGATCGCTTCATCGCCACGGCCGGTCGGACGGCCAGGCTGCTCAAGGGCCAGTGCGATTCGCTCTTCACCCCGTCGCCGCTCGGCCCGCTCTACGACATCGCCCGCCAGACCGGCGGGCGGCTGCTGGCCCAGCTCGAGGCCGAGGCGCCCCGCGCCGCTCTGTTTTCCACCATGCTCGACCTGCTTCGCGGCCAGCCGCAGCCCGTCATCCTGCTGGTCGAGGACGTCCATTGGGCCGATGAGGCGACGCTCGACCTGATCAAGTATCTCGGCCGCCGCATTGTCGACGATCCCGCCCTGATCATCCTGACCTATCGTGACGACGAGGTCGGCGCCCAGCACCCCCTGCGCCTGCTCCTCGGCGATCTGGCGATGTCGCGGATCGTCCGCCGCATCGAGCTGCGCAGCCTGACCATCGACGCCGTGCGCCAGCTGATCGCCGACCTGCCCTACGACGCCGGCGCGCTGCACCGGCAGACCGGCGGCAACCCGTTCTTCCTGGGCGAGGTCCTGGCCCATGCCGGGCGGGGCGTTCCGCAGACGGTCTATGATGCCGTGCTGGCGCGCGCGGCGAAGCTGCGGCCGGCGGCACGGGCCATGCTGGAGACGACGGCCGTGATCGGCAGCCGGGTCGAGCACGCGATGCTGGAACGGACGCAGCGCGGCGCCGTGGACGGCATCTCCGACTGTCTCGCCGCGGGGCTGCTGGCATCGGCCGAGAACGGCGTCGCCTTCCGGCACGAGCTGGTCCGGGATGCCGTGCTGGCTGGCCTCGATCCCGGCCGGCGGCGGGAGATCTGCCGGGCGGCGCTCGATGGCCTGAAATCCGCAGATGCCGGGCGCGGCGATCAGGCCCAGCTGGCGCATTTCGCCGAGGGCGCGGGCGATGGCGCCTCCGTCCTCGAATTCGGCCCCGCCGCTGCACGGGCTGCGGCCGCCGCCGGCGCCCATTGTGCGGCAGCCAACCAGTATCGGCGCGTCCTGGCCTTCGCCGCCGACCGGGCACCGACCGAGAGGGCCCGTCTCCTCGAAGCCTATGCCGAGGAAAGTGCCATCGTGGACGATCTCGTCGAGGCCTGCCGGGCGCGCGACGAAGCCATCGCGCTGTGGCGCCGGGCCGGGGACCGGCTGAAGGAAGGCGAGAACCTGGCCGCCCTGGCCTGGCCGCTGGTCCGCAGCGGCCGCAACGCCGCCGCGGAGGAGGCCAGCCGCCGCGCCATCGAGGTGCTGGAAGCGATGCCGCCGACCCGCCAGCTGGCCAACGCCTACCGGATCCAGGCGCATCTGCGGATGCTGCACCGCGACCGCCGGCCGGCGGTGCGCTGGGGCCGCAAGGCGATCGATCTGGCCACCCGACTCGGCGACGACGCCATCGTCGCCGCGGCGGAGAACGTCTTCGGCGCGGCCATGCTGGTCTTCGGCAATGAGCGGGGCCGGCTGCATCTGGAGCGCGGCCTTGCTTTGGCACGGAAGGCCGGGCTGGATGCGCTGGTTGGCCAATCCTATTCCGATCTCGGCTCCTGCTATGGCGAGCAGTACCGCTTTGCCGAGGCGGAGGTCCATCTCGCCTCCGGCATCGCCTACACCGCCGAGCGCGACCTGGACCATGCCAGCCACTACATGCAGTCCTGGCTTGCCCTGACGCGGCTCTATCAAGGCCGGTGGGACGAGGCCGCCCGGATCGCGACGGCGCTGATCGAGGGCCCGCATGTCGCCATGGTCAGCCGCATCATGGCGCTCGTGGCGCTCGGCCGGGTGCGGGCGCGGCGCGGCGATCCAGGCGTGGCCGCGGTGCTGGACGAGGCGCTCGACCTGGTGCTGCAGACCGACACGCTGCAGCGCCTGGCGCCGGCGCGGGCCGCACGGGCGGAGGCCGCCTGGCTGGCCGACCAGCCTGAGCGCACCATGGCGGAAGCGGCCGCGGCCTACGATCTCGCGGTCCGGCACGGCCACCGCTGGCATGCGGGCGAGTTCGCTTTCTGGCGCTGGCGGGCCGGCGACCAGGGCGATCCGCCACGCTGGGCCGCCCGCCCCTTCCTGCTGCAGGTCAAAGGCGACTGGCAGGGCGCAGCCGCTTCCTGGCAGCGGCTGGGCTGCCCCTATGAGCAGGCGCGCGCGCTGGCTGACGGCGACATGCCGGCCAGGCTGGCGGCGCTTGAGATCTTCGACCGGCTTGGCGCCGCCCCGGCGGCCGCGGCGCTGCGTCAGCGGATGCGCGTCGAAGGCATACGCCGGGTTCCACGCGGCCCCAGGACCGCGACCCGTCAGAACCCGCTGGGCCTGACCACACGCGAGGTGGAGATCCTGCACTGCCTGACCCAGGGGCTCAGCAACGGCCAGATCGGCACCCGGCTCCACGTCTCGCCCAAGACCGTCGACCATCATGTCTCGTCGGTGCTGGCCAAGCTCGGCGCCTGCACGCGGGGCGAGGCCGCCCGCATTGCCCTGGAACAGCGGCTGCTGCCGCAAAATGGGGAAGCGCCGGCTGCAAAATAGGGAGGCCCTCCCGATGCGCGGGATGCGCACCGGACATAACGTGGCGAGGTGAAGCGGTCCCGGACCGCGCAAGGGAGAGACATCGCCATGCCACGCTATATGATCGAACGCCAGTTTCCCGACGGTCTCGGCCTGGTCCCCGACCAGCAGGGGCGGCAGACGGCAGCCGCCGTCATCGCCAACAATGCCCGGGATGGGGTCACCTGGGTGCAGTCCTATGTGACCCCGGACAAGAAACGGACCTACTGCATCTACGACGCGCCCTCGCCGGAAGCGATCCGGCAGGCGGCGAACCGCAACGGGCTGCCGGTGGAGCGCATCACCGAGGTCCGGGTGCTCGACCCGTATTTCCACCTCTAGCGATCGGACTGCCCCCGCGTCTCGGCCGGGCCGCGGCAACGGCTGCAGCCCGGCCTCTTTAGCGAGGCGATCATGTTCATTCTGGCTGCCGCGCGCATCACCAGCCTGACGTGCCTGCGCGCCCTCCTGACATTGCGACCGAGCCGGCGAACCACGCCGCGCCGCAAGCCGTACCGTTTCGAAGCGCTTCCCGACAGCCTCAGGGAGGATGTCGGGCTGGATATCTGGCCGCGGTGACGACCCGGCTCAGCCCTCGACCCGCCAACCCGGCACGGTCTTGCCGCGGAAGACATGGACGTCGTCGCCGCCCGGCACCGCCAGCCGCTCCGGCAGATCCTCGGCGCCGCGGACCAGGCTGACGGTGTCCTCGTTCACCGGCAGGCCGTAGAAGGCAGGGCCGTTCAGCGAGGCGAAGGCCTCGAACCGGTCCAGCGCCCCCTCCTCCTCGAACACCTGGGCGTAGCAGGCGACCGCGACCCGGGCGTTGAACACGCCGGCGCAGCCGCAGGCCGTCTCCTTCGCATGCACCGGATGCGGCGCGGAATCGGTGCCCAGGAAGAAGCGCGGATCGCCCGAGGTCGCGGCCGCCCGCAATGCCAGGCGGTGGCGCTCGCGCTTCACCACCGGCAGGCAGTAATAGTGCGGCCGCACCCCGCCGACCAGGAGGTCGTTGCGGTTCAGCACCAGATGCTGCGGCGTGATCGTCGCGCCGACCCGGCCGTCGCCCTGGTCGAGCACGAAATCGACCCCGTCCTGGGTGGTGACGTGCTCCATGACGATCCGCAGCTCCGGGAAATCGGCGCGGATCGGCTGCAGGTGGCGCTCGATGAACACGGCCTCGCGGTCGAAGATATCGATCTCCGGATCCACCACCTCGCCATGCACCAGCAGCGGCAGGCCGATCGCCTGCATCCGCTCCAGCACCGGGCGGACCTTGGCGAGGTCGCGCACCCCGCCATGCGAGTTGGTGGTGGCGCCCGCCGGGTACAGCTTCACCGCCGTCAGCACGCCCTCCTCCTGGCCGCGGGCGAGGTCGTCCGGGTCGGTGCCCTCGGTCAGGTAGGCGGTCATCAGCGGGGTGAAGCGCGCGCCCGCGGGCAGCGCCGCCAGGATGCGGTCGCGATAGGCCCGGGCATCGGCGGCGGTGACCACCGGCGGCGTCAGGTTCGGCATGATGATGGCGCGGGCGAAATGCGCCGTCGTGTGCGGCAGCACCGCGCGCAGCATGGCGCCGTCGCGCAGATGCAGGTGCCAGTCGTCGGGGCGGCGGAGGGTCAGGCGGTCGGTCATGGCGATTGTCCTGCAGCGGCGGGCGGATCATGGCCATGCGTCCTTTGTGACGCAAGCGCGCTTGCCGGATGACAGCCCCGGTCCTAAGACAGCCCAAATCCGCCGGAGCCAGCCATGATCCTCTCGACCAGCTTCCCCGACCGCAAGACCATCGCCCGCCTGACCGCCCAGGCCTATCTCGAGGCCGGGGCCGTGAGCTTCAACGCCGAGACGCCCTACAAGTTCACCTCGGGCTGGGCCAGCCCGGTCTACACCGACACCCGGCGGCTGATCTCCTTCCCGCGCATCCGCGGCGTGCTGATGGACTTCGCCACCTCGGTGATCCTGAGCGAGATCGGCTTCGAGAAGATCGACGCGGTGGCGGGCGGCGAGACCGCCGGCATCTCCTACGCCGCCTGGATCGCCGACCGGCTGGCGCTGCCGATGCAGTATGTGCGCAAGAAGCCGAAGGGCTTCGGCCGCAACGCCCAGATCGAGGGCGTGCTGACCGAAGGCCAGCGGGTGCTGCTGGTCGAAGACCTGAACACCGACGGCCGCAGCAAGGCCAAGTTCTGCCAGGCGCTGCGCGATGCCGGCGCGGTGGTCGAGCACGTCTTCGTCGTCTTCAACTACGGCATCTTCAAGGACACGCCGAAGTTCTTCGAGTCGATCGGAGTCGAGCTGCACGGGCTGGCCACGTGGTGGGATGTGCTGGAGGTCTGCAAGGCCGGCAACCATTTCGACGCGAAGACTTTGGACGAGGTCGAGAAATTCCTGCACGACCCGGTCTCCTGGTCCGCCGCGCATGGCGGCATCGACAAGATGCCCACGGATTGAG
>Ga0207426_1000364_pt1 | contig 80671 bp, 63 predicted proteins | sample AraplaMF_Cvi_mMS_FD_184265 | JGI IMG/M metagenome (GOLD analysis project Ga0207426, IMG submission 184265) | Arabidopsis root microbial communities from the University of North Carolina, USA - plate scrape MF_Cvi_mMS (SPAdes) (version 2) | ecosystem: Host-associated > Plants > Roots > Endosphere...
AGAAATCGAAGCTAAAGGAATGGAACAACGTCCACACATCCTGCGCTGTAAAATCATACAATGGTTGATCGGTCTCAAATAAACGCACCACATTCCGGTGTTCTACCATCACTCCTTTAGGCTTACCGGTAGAACCGGAAGTATAGATGATGTAAGCCAGGTGATGCGGCTGCAGTGAGGTAATAGGTGCAGTCAGTGGCTGCTGTTCCAGCTCAGTGGAAAGCGCATCCAGCAGCAGTACCTGCCCGGTATAATCTGCCGGAATAATTTCTTTAAGTTCCGTTTCACTTATAACTATGCCTGCGGCAGTATCGTTTAGTAAATAGCTGATCCGTTCCTGCGGATACTCCGGATCAATGGGCACATAAGCGCCGCCTGCTTTCAGGATGCCTATCATCCCTACGATCATGTCTATGGAACGGTTCATGCAAATGCATACCAGGCTGTCTTCAGCCACGCCGCAGGCGCGCAGGTAATGCGCCAGCCGGTTACTGCGCTCACACAATGTTTTATAATCGATCTGCTTAGTGCCACACACCACAGCTATGCTTTCAGGCGTACGCAGGGCCTGCGCTTCCAGCAGGTCTACGATGGTTTTGTTGCGGGGATAATTTACCTCCCCTCCGCTAAACTCATTCAGCAGTGAACGCTCTTCTTCCGTTATGCCAAGATCAGCAACCCGCTGCGACATATCACTCACACATGCTTTCAGGATCTCCACATAATTCCGGAGCAAATACGCGTTTAAGGGTTCAAACTGCGCATCACACTTTAAATCCAGCCGCACTCTTACCCGCTGACCATTATCCGTGAGCGTTATACCAACATCATACTGATCATCTCCTACCAGGTCGTTCCCACTGCCCGGTACCGGGCATTCCGTTAAGCCTTCAAAGCTGAGCGAAGCGCCATTTTCCCTGATCATGTTAAAAACGGCCTGGAACAAAGGCGCTAAGCCGGTTCTTTCTTTCCTGTTTATCTCCCTCACAATTTCTTCATAGGGCACATCGCTGTGCGCAAAGCTATCCAGCAGGTCTTTGTTCACCCGTTCCAATAGGCTGCTGACCGTATCATCTTCCTGTAGATCCAGGGTGTTCACCAGCCTTTTTGCAAACAGGCCTATTACATCTTTATACTGCCGTTTGCCGAATCCGCGGCCGTTCACAATATTCCCGATACTGATCCGGTTATGCTTTGAATATTTGTGTAGCAGGATAAAATATGCAAGCTGGTACACAGCCGAATGAAGCACTTTCTTCCGCAGGGAAAGCACCCTGATCTCTGCTGTAAGTGCGGCAGGAAGATCTGTTTCCCGGTAATAAATGGAAGGGGCCGACCTGTAGAATGAAAGATCCAGCACGGGTCTTTGCCCGGAGAACTTATTTAACCAATACTGTTTTTGCTGAGCATAAGCTGCTTCTGCTGCAGTGTTATTCTGACTGATGGCATATTCAAAATATTGTTTGTCAGGCAGGGTTAGCGCAGGAGCCTGGCCGCTTAGGTACTCATTGTAATACCGCGCCAGCTCAGTCCAGCATAGCTGCATGGAAAACATGTCGGTAATAATATGGTTCATGGTGAGTATAAAGTAGCTCTCATTCCCAAATTCCAGCACCTTAAACCTCACCAGGCATTCGTTCTCAATATCAAACTCGTACAGCTCTTCCCTGCGGGATGCTGCGCTTAATGTTCTCTCTATAAATACAGGATCCGTGTTATCAAATTTTTCATGCTCCCAGAGATCTTCCACGGGAATATGATCCCAGATCAGCTGGCATAACTGATCGTTATAGATCCTGAAAGAGGTCCTCAATGATGAATGCCTTCTTAAAACAGCTTCCAGCGCACTTTTCAGCGCATCTGCATTCAGTGGTCCCCGGCAGGCCTTTTTTTGTGTAAAGTTCCAGAAGGAAATGCCTTTGCCGGCCGCATGGAACCATACGCCCTGTTGCTGCGGGGATGCGGCCACGATGTTACAGGCATCCTCCGGATACATCCTTTTCGTCTTTTGTGTCATCATGGTAACCTGGGTAGTTAATAGGAAAAGCCGATGGCATCTTTGGCAAATACCTTTTTGGCTGAGGAGGCAAGGGTCATGGCAACAAAATCGCCGAAGATCACGCCTTGTTTTGTGAGCACCAGCTCATCCCGGTCAGCGGTTATATATCCTTTATTAACCAGCTCGTCTATTGCTTCAGGGATCAGATCAAAATAGTCGAAGCCGAATTTTTCAATGAATTCTTCTTTCCGGTACGACAACAGCCGTGCAGCACAAAGCAGCAGCTCCTTTGCGATCATGTCCTTATAAGACATCTGAAAAGTGCGGTAGATGGGGATCTCATTCTTCTTAACCTTCTCAAAATACGCCTGCACATTATTCAGGTTCTGGTAGTTGAATACGCCGATCTTGCCGAAAGAGGAAGCGCCGTAGGCGATCATATCCTGGTTGCGCCAGGTGTTTTCAATATACCGGCTCTGCGCCCCGTTCTTTGTAAAAGCAAAAGTGCTCCAAAGTCCGTAACCCTCTGACAGCAACATATCCAGCGCTTTCTCAAAAAACATGATCTCATCTGACAGGGAGGGCAGCTCTATTTCCTTATTGTATACGCCTTTTTTGAAGAAGGCAGTATTGGAATAGGTTTTCATTTTATAAATGGTGAGCATATCTGTTTGCTGGGCCATGGCTGTTTCTACAGACTGTACCCAGCTGCTCATGGTTTCACCTGCCAAACCGCTTAACAGATCAATATTCACTTCAAAGCCGCCAATATCCTGTACGGTTTTAATGGCGTTGATGGCCTGTAAAGCAGTATGTTTGCGGCTGCTGAGCCGGATCACCTCATCATCAAACGACTGCACGCCCATGCTGATGCGGTTAACGCCGCACTGTTTCAGCCATTCCAGCTTGCTTTTGTTGAAAGTGCCCGGTTCTGCCTCAAATGCAAATTCAGGGTTTACGATCCGGTGGTGCTGGTGCAGGGCTTCCAGGATCTTTTTAAACTGCTTTTCCGTTAGCACAGAAGGTGTGCCGCCCCCTACATAAATGGAGTTAACGTTGCGGCCTGCCATATTGAATTTCTTACTCACCATCTCTATTTCCCTGCAAAGATGATCCACATATTCCTCTACCTGGTCCTTTGATTTGATCTGCTCCTTCATGTAAAAACAATAGTCGCAGATCTGGATGCAGAAGGGAATATGGATATAGATATTCACGCCCTCATCCGCCAGCAGCCGGTCGTTACGGCTGTTATTCCAGTATTTGTAAAAGGGGTAGTTGGTATAAAACTCCTCCCGTGTCGGCAACTCACTGATGCCGTTTATATTCAGCATTATTTTATCCACGTCAACGGATGTTCCGCTCAGATCAACGTTGTTCAGGAACTTTGCCATACAGCAACAGGTTTAAGTGATTAAGATTATTTTTCTGCGATGATCACCATCGATTTTGCATTGTTATCATAAGGCATACCGGCAAAATCACCGTAGATGCGGATATTCCTGAACCCCACTGCTTCCAGGTGGCCTTTGAGCTCCGTGGCGGAATACAGCCGGTGGTAAGCCGTGATCTCCGTTTCATCCTCACCCTTCCTGATCAGCCTTTTGCATTCAAGCCGGTTCCAGTTATCCAGGATGCGGGTGGTTGCCAGCACATTGTAGCCATCAAACTCCAGCTCTTCCTTTGCCCTGAAAGTAGCGGCAATCACCTCTTTGCCCAGGATCTCTATTACAAAGCGCCCGCCTTCTGCAAGGGAGGTATGCATGTTCCTGAGCACAGTGATATCATCTTCAATATCATCGAAGTAACCAAAGGAAGTACACAGGTTCACGATCAGGTCAAATGATCCGGGCCGGGAAAAGTTCCGCATATCGCTGTGTACAAACTCGATGTCAAGCCCCTCTTTCATTGCATTGTCTCCTGCTATTTCCAGGTATGGCCTGGTAATGTCCACACCCGTAACACGAAGCCCGTTCCTGGCCAGCTCAATTGAATGCCTGCCAATACCACAGCAAAGATCCAGCACCCGGCTGTTCTCCTTTAGTCCGCCCAGCAGCCGGATCAGCCGGCCAATCTCTATGAAGGTTAACCTTACGAGGCCCTTATTAAAAATGATTGAACGCTTCAGGATCCAATCCTCTTCTTTTTCAAACCAGGAAACTTTTTCCATATGGGATTTTTTTAGAGTTATAGAAATGAAATAATAACAGCTCCGCTATACCAGGAATGAGCCAACAGTGGTGTCTGCGCCGGCCGTCATAAACCGGCAAAGGGTATCGAGATATTGATCCATCAGGCCTTTAAGCGCATTTTTATCAAACATGCCTGCTGCGGACGACCAGCGCATGGTTATGCCGGAACCGGTATCAAAAACAGCAACAGACAGGGGCAGGTTCTCTTTATCCTTTAATGGAATATACAGCTGCAGGCTTGCGCCGTTGAGGTGGTAATCAGTGGTATGCAGGTGATATCCAAAGAACACCTGCATCAGCCCCCTAATATCGATCCGTTCCTTTTTCAGCAGTTCTGCCAGGTCTTCAAAAGGAAAACGCTGATGCTGCATGCTCTTGAGGATAACCGCCCTGCTGCCTGCTGTAAAATCCCCCATGCGCGCAGCAGGTGTGATCTCAACTTTCAGCAGGATCATGTTAGATAAAAGGCCTACCACATCTTCCAGTCCTCTCTCCCCCCGGTTGTGCACCGGCAGCATTACTGCAAAATTTTCTGCAGTGGTAATGCGGTGAATGAACAAACAGTATGCGATCAGCAACAGCTGGTACCTGCTAAGGTTACTGCTTTTAAGATATGCTTTCAGCTGGCCGCAGATGGGTTCCGGAAAGGCGCACACATAGCTGTTGCCGGCAAAGGGCGCCGCGGGGTTTGTACCTGTTGCAGGTTTTTCCCATAACAGGGGCACCGGTTTGGAAAACTGCGCTTTCCAGAAATGCAGGTCCTCCTGGTATTGGGGAGTATGTGTGTACTCAAAAAGCCTGCGCTGAAAATGTTCAAACTGAAGGCGTTCTTTTTGGCCGGCGCTTTTATTATAACAGGCTGCAACATCCGCTATAATGGTTTTCATGGATTCGCCATCTGAATTAATATGCGGCATATCTATATGCAGATACTGTTCAGCATTTGCAAGCGTTAGCACAAAGGCGCGGATCAGCGGATAGCGGTCAAAATCAAATGGTTTTGTCCATTCCATGATGGCGCTGTCAGGGGCTGCTGCAGCAACACTCAGGGGAGTAATGGTGAAATCAAATTCCTTCCCTACCCTTTTATAAACATGGTTCTTCTCAAAACCAAAGGCGGTACGCAGGCTTTCATGTGCTGCAATCACTGCTTTGAAAGCGCTTTCCAGCTTCTCCAGGTTTATTGCGCCCCGGATCTTAAAGGTGAGGCTGGAATTAGGAAAGGCCAGCGAAGGATTCAGCTTTTTCTGCACAAACAGGTTCCGCTGCGCAAGGGTAGCTTTGCGGTGGTCAAATTCCGGCAAAGCGGTGCTGGCTGCTGCTGGTACTGTTTTACGCTTTTGCTCAATATAATCAGCCAGTGTTTTAACAGTAAGTGTATGAATGCCGAACAGCTCCGTTACGGTAAGGGGTATACTGAAATGATCCGTTATCTCATATCCTAACCGCATTAACAACAGGGAATCACCGCCCGATCCAAAGAAATCATCGTTAGAACCTATGCTGTTATGGCCCAGCAGGCGCTGCCAGATAGCTAACAGCATTGTTTCCACGCTGCCTGCAGGTGCTGCGGATCCGCTGTTCTTCACTGCTGCCGCTTCCTCCGGCTTAGGCAAGGCCTGCCGGTCTATCTTATTGTTGAAGGTTAAGGGGAATGCTTCCAGTAAAACCCATCTTGCAGGGATCATATAAGGCGGCAGCTGTTCCTTTAATAGCTGCACCAGTCTTTCCTGATCAAATCCTTCTCCGGCTACAATATAAGCAACCAGGCTGCGGGTGGCATTAGCGCTTTCCCAGGGAAGCACCAGGCATTGTTTTACAGTCTTATCCGAGAGTATATTACTTTCTATTTCTTTGGGCTCTATCCGGTTCCCGTTGATCTTTAGCTGATCGTCTGAACGGCCGGCATATTCAATATTACCATCCGGCAGCTCCCTCACCACATCGCCCGTTGCGTATAACCTTCTTTCATTGCCGAGCAGGTTAAGGGTAAGGAATTTCTGAGCTGTTTTCTCCGGGTTGTTAAGGTATCCCCTGGCTACAAGCGGGCCTTCTATATACAGCTCCCCGGTTCCGCCTTGCGGCGCCGGCTGCATTTCCTCATTGAGGATATAGGCATTAACATGTGGCAGCGGCCTGCCCAGCGGAACGATCTTCGGAAACGCACTCTCCTTTTCCGGGAAGCGGTAGGTTATAACACCCACCGTGGTTTCCGTAGGGCCGTAATGGTTATACATTATGCAGCTTTCAGCAAGCTGCCGCCGTACTGCTACGGCAAGGTTGCCGGGGCAGGGCTCCCCGCCGAGGATCAATACTTTCTTTGGGAGCATTTTCTTCACCTCCGTTGCCTGCATAAAAAAGTTAAGCAGCGAAGGCGTTATCTTATAACAGTCTGCCGGGCAACGTTCAAAATAATCCGCGATCTCATCATACCCCGAAAACCGTTTTACATTTATTATGTTCAGGCTTTTACCATAGCACAATGCCGCAAAAACCGCTGTGAGCCCTGCATCTGCGGCAAAAGTACCCAGCATGGCATAACGTTCGCATGTTGCAAGGTTCATCCGCGTATATACGTCCATGGTATACCGGTGTATCTGTGCATGCTCTACCATCACTCCCTTGGGCTTGCCCGTTGAGCCGGATGTATAAATAACATAAGCCAGGTGTGCGGGTAAAGGTAATGGCATGGGAGCGGTTACCGGTTGGGTGCTGCAAAGCTGCAGCGTTGCATTTACCGGCAGCGCTTCGCAGCCGGCCGGCACTGCAAGCCCGTGCTCCATTCCATCACTGCAGATCAGTAAGCGCGCATCCATATCTTCCAGCAGCATGGTTATTCTTGCTGAAGGATACTCCGCATCCAGCGGTACGTAAGCGCCTCCTGCTTTCATAATTGCCCACATGGCTATTAATACCTCCACGCTATGTTTCATCAGCACCGGCACAACGGCTTGCGCACGCAGTCCTTTTTGCAGCAGGTAATGCGCCAGCTGATTTGACCTTTCATCCAGCTCCCTATAGCTCAGGAAAGTATCTTCACAGATCACAGCTGTTCTATCCGGTGTTTGTGCGGCCTGGCGAATGAACAGCTCCACCACGGTCTGGCGCTGAAAATATGCATCCATAACCTGCAGCGTATATTCGCCCGGCGTTAATGGGGCCGCCTTTTTAGCCAGCTGCTTCATGTTATGGATGTAGGTATCCCTGTTCGCAAGCATATGCTGTATGGCTTCCAGCAACGCCTCTTTTGTAAGCTGCTCCGCAAACAGCCGTATGCCTATGCCCAGCTCCTCAATACGCTCTGCAGTTACCTGCTGCTCCGGAATAACAGGAACAACGATCATAGGCGTAAGCGAACGGATGGCCTCATGAAGGCTGGCCATGCCGCCTCTTGAAAGAAATAAAATGGATTCGCCTAAAACAGCCGGCTGGTCTACAAAAGGCAGGATCTTTATATGATCCGGTACCGGGCCCAGTGCTGTAATATCCACCATTGATCCTGCTGATATAATACAGTCAATATCCAGATCGCTTAGCGCTTCCAGGCACAATTTGTAGAAAGCCAGCTCCTTATTCAGGATAGTGCCCATAGACACGTAGATGAACTTCCTTTCCGGCTTACCGGGTTCCGCTAACAGCGAAGGATGGCCGGCAAAGTGATATTCCGGGCCAAGGATCTCCCGCCTGGGCTGAAAATCGCCCAGGATATAGGAAATATTCAGATCACCTTTGTTAATATAAACATCCCAGAGATCAGGTTTTTCCTTTAACCCCAGCTTACTGTACAGCTGCTGGCTTTTCCTGTAAAAGCCCAGGCCTTCATTAACGCTGTTCAGACTTGAATTTTTTCCGGCGTTGATCTTCCGGAAAAAAGGAAGCATAATATCTTTATCCAGCACAAAGGTGGTGTACAGGGTCATGGCAGGAATGCCGCAATGCTTTGCCAGCAGCTTGCCCCACACGGCCAGGTGCGAATGAATGATCAGGTCCGGCTTTTCTTTCTCCGCTTCTGCCAGCAAAAAATCCATGAGGCCAGCTGCCATATCCATCAGGATCTCCCCAAACTGAAAATAAGAAGTATGCTCATCTATCTTTTCAGCATAGTAGTTATCAGCGCTGCCGGAATAAGGCCTGAAAGTAAAGCTGGCAGCCTCAGTGCCGGCAGGCCTGCTTTTGCTATGGTTGTAATAAATAACCTCGTAACCGGAAGCAGCTATTTCTTCTATAATGGGAGTTAGGGTTCTGACCACGCTTACCGACGGAAGGCTAAAAAACAATGCTTTGGGCATGGTATGATCTTTAAACAATAAGGCTACACCGCATTTATTTTAGCATGGATGTGCTGGGAAAGGTTGCTCACATTGCTGAACAGCTGTGAGCTGATCTCACTTTCGCTGAAGTTGATGTCAAATCTTTTCTCTACCAGCACTATGAAATTAATGATGGCAATAGAATCCAGCCCCAGCCCTTCATCATACAAAGGCACCGTATCATCGATATCCTCTATGGCAATATTTACATCCAGGTCATTGGAGATGATCTCCTTAACTTTTGCTTTTACGTCTTCTAAAGGTTGTCCTTTCATGGCAGTACGGTTTTACTATAGTGTTTTATAATTGGCAATAATGAATTTCCTGTCGGGCTTACCGCTGCCCAGCCTGGGCATGTTACGGATAAAATAGAACTCGTCCGGTACCTGGTACCTGTTCATCAGGCTTTTGCATGCGCTCCTGGCAGTGCCTCCTTCAAGCAGCTGGTCACCGGCCAGCTCACATACGGCTGTTAGCTTAGTGTTTAAAGTGTCCGCATCCTCAGACTCAAACACCACGGCCTGGCGGATCTCCGCAAACTTATCTTCGAGGATCGTTCCTATTTCATCCAGCGAAACCAGGAAGCCGGACCGGTTCACGCAATGGTCCATTCTGCCGGTAACCCTGAATCCCTGTCCGGGATCAGCCACGCCGGTATCGCTGGTGGCGTACCAGCCATCTATCAGTGCCGGTGAGGAAAGCATCATGCCGTTACTGTCAATGTAAGTTTCAAATCCTGCATTGTGCCTGCATAAAAGCTGCATGGCCGGCGCTTCGCCCATCCTCACCTCCACATGAGGCAGCGGTTTTATAAACCCTTCTATCCTTGCTTCAGCATCCTGCTGCTCCCCGGATGAAACAGCAATGGCGCCCATCTCCGTACATCCGTACAGGTTAAGCAGCGTGCCGTAAGCATTTTCAAAATCCTGGTAGGTTTGCCGGCTGATCTTTTCACCGGCGCTGATATACATGCCACCGGAAGCGCTCCGTTTGCTGAGCAACAGCAGCATCCTGATCACGGCCGGTGTAAGTAAGGTAACGGACGGCCTGAATTCGGCCGTTTTACCCAACAGCTTTACAATGTTATTTTTTTCGATCAGGCAAATACTGGCGCCTGCAAGCAAAGCTGGCAGCAAGCCAACACCCAGGCCGAACATATGGCTTACCGGTACAGGGATCAGGATCCTTGAAGCGCTGCTGATGCCAAACCTTTCCAGGCAGTTGCCGGCATTTTTGAGCAGTGGCAGATGCCTGAAACAAATATATTTGGGCCGGCCGGAAGTACCGCTGGATGAAAAGCAGGCAGCGGCCGATCCCGGCTTAAGATCCATATGCGCTGCGTGCCAGGCAGGATTGGGCTTCACCTGTATATGCCGGCCTGCCAGCGGCCCGCTGTGCGGGTCTTTTACCAGGGTAAGGATGCTGTTACAAAAAGCGGGGATCTCATGATGTACCGGCGAATCAACCGACAGCAGGAAGAAGTTAATTCCCTCCGAAAGAAAATAAAGCACCAGCAATGCATGGGCTACGGTGTTCTCCATGATCACTCCCACGCAGGCTATTTCGCTTTTGCGCTGCTGCGTAAAGAAAACATCTACCTCACTCAGGATCGCGGGAACAGCCGCATAAGGGATGGAAAGCTCTCCATCACACAATACATTATCGCTGCGGTAATCTTTTATTACCTGCCTGTGTTTTTCATAGCTCATACCCTGCTGATGGATTCTTCGTTAAAGTATTCGCAAATGGAACCGATGTTCCTGCCGGCCACCCAGTAATCATATTGCTTTTTAAAGATCAGCGGCGACCGTACATTTAACAGTACGGCCAGCTCAGGATCTTCCTCCTCGCTTACGGAGATATTCTTTTTTTCGATGGACGCGGGATCATTAAAGCTATGAAATACCGTGCCTATCGGCAGCTGCTCATCCATAAGCGCCACATACTCTTCCGGGGTAAGGCCTTCTTTATTCAGATAGCTGATGCAGTAGAGCACCGGCCTTTCAGAAGAATAAAAGTACAAACGCACCACCCGCTTGATCACCTGGCAAGCCCGTATCAGCGTTTCATCCTGCGACTCAATAATAACTTTCAGGCGGCTGCCTTTTACCGATTCAAGAAAAAAGGTAGTTGAACCGCTTAATTCCATAAGCTGGCTTATCAGATCCAAAGAATCACTCTGTAACATGCTGAAAAAGTATTAATTCCGGGTAAGACGTAATTGTTCCAATAAATAGACGTAATTTATCCACTCCATCTAACCTCTAATCATTAAAGATTTATGTACAAACTAGCTATCGGTTTATTCCTCTTATGCGCAATCCCCTTTGCAAGAACAACCGCGCAAACCTTATTCGTAGATCCGGTAAAAGGCAGGGATAATGCCACGGGAACCGTGAATGATCCTTTGCTAAGCATTGGTAAAGCAGTGGCTCTTGCGAATGACTTTACCGGGAAAGAGCCTGTTACCATAAAGCTTGCACCCGGCTTACATATCCTCACTGACCAGGTGGTGCTGAAGCCTTTTAAAACCATGGATGACACTACCCCTTATACCATCGAAGCTGTGGTTATGCCGGATGATACCGGCTGGATGCCATCCAAAATGCCGGTGATACAATCCATCTCTCCAAACAATAAGAACTGGGCGAAGTTTGATCATTGTACCGGCTTCCAGGTAGAAAGAAATAATACCCGCTTTAAGGGCCTGAAGTTTGTGGGCAATACCAACCCCGCCGTAGTTTATTATTATACTATTGAACGCCATTTCCAGGAGCTGAAAGACATGGAGGTATCGCAGTGCATCTTTGTGGGCAACCGGAACTCCGCTCCCATCCAGGGCGCCCTTTTTGCACAGGGCAGCGGTATTAAAGTAGATCATTGTATTTTTTATGAATGCAAGAATGCGCTTTTGCTGTTCCTTTCCGTGAATGGTTTTTCACTGACCAATTCTATTATATATGGCGCTTATGAAGGCGCTATCTGGTTTGGAAAATATTCGGATTTTGTTTTCAGCAACAATGTTATAGCCAATAACAGCTGTTTCTGGATCAGCATGAAAGATTTTACGCCGCATTATACTTTCAGCAATTCGCTGATCACCGATAATAAGATCTTCATGGGGCTGAACAATGATGGTAATATTGTAAGTGATGATAAGACCGTACCGGTAACCAAAAATGTTCAGCGTTCCGGTAAAGTGCTGCTGCATGTGGTAGATACGGATACTATTCCCAGGAATTACCTTCACCTGGCCCCTGCATCAGCCGGCCGTGAAATTCCCGCGGGCCTGTTCAGCGCTGCCGGCAGCCGCTGAATGCAATAGGGAGCTATCCGGGCTGTTATCAGCCGCCGCCGGCCCTTTGCTGCTCGCTATCACTGCTGCCGGTTTTACGGTTGCGTTTAGCAGCATCGCTTTCCTTACCAAAGCGGTAGGTGAATGACAGGCCAATGGAGCGCGTATCAAACACATTCCGGTAGCTAACCTGCGCCTGCTGCACGTTAATGATCTCTCCCCGTACTTTCAATGTGCGGAAGAGGTCTTTTATATTCAGCCTTATTGAGGCTTTGTCATTCAGGATCATTTTCTGCACACCCATATCCAGCTGGCCCATGGGCTCTTTTAAAAATTGCCCGGCCAGGTTCTGCGATATATACATGCCATAAAGCTCAGCGCTCCAGCCCCTGTTGAACTTAAACTGGTTGAACAGGGAGCCGCTCCAGGTTCCCTGGTCAGCATCCAGGGTTTGGTTGTTATACAGCGCGGATTTATATTTCCGGTACTGGTATTCAGCATGGATATTACAGGTCCACCATGGGCTTACGTTCAGGGTTGAATTAACCAGCAGGCCTGTCTGGTAACTCTCCCCCAGATTTGCATTGCGGCTAATGAAGCTGTTGCCTGCCTGCTCAATGGTTTCCCTGATCTCCCCCTTTGTTCTGTTATAGAGCAGGGTGGCGGAAAAAATGCTCCTGTATTTATAGGAAAGCTCTATATTATCTGTGTACTGCGGCTTTAGAAAAGGGTTGCCTGCGCGGTAAGAGAACTTATCCCTGAAAAAAAGGAATGGATTCAGATCGTAATAAGTGGGCCTGTTAATACGCCTTCCGTAAGCAGCCGTGACCGTGCTCATACCAAGGGTATCCAGCTTATAAGAGACATAAGCCGTTGGAAAAAAGTCGGTATAGTTCTTTTCAAAAGCGGAATCCGGTTTTTCAACGCTGCCCAGCTGGTGCCCTTTTGCGCGGGTATTCTCTACCCGCAAGCCCGCCTGTATGGCCCATCTTTCCGCCTCCTGGTTAAAATTCAGGTAAGCTGCGTTTATGTTCTCCTTATATAGAAAATGATTGGTTTTGCCATAGTCGGGTTTCAGATCGCCTTCTGTTCCCGCAAAATATTCCGCAGCATAATCCGTACTTACATAACTGGCCTTTACTCCTCCTTCTATCCTTGCTTTGTTTGTGAGCGGATGTATATAATCTGTTTTTGCGGAATAGATGGTAATATCACCGGGAAGATCGCCCAGCAGAACATCCCTGCTTGTAAGCGCTCCATCGGGCGTATAAATGTAGTTCCTGAACCACTGCTGCCCGCCGGAGCTGTAGCGGATGTAATCAAGATCGGCGGTCAGCATTCTTCCCGTACTGTCGTACTGGTGCTGCAGGTTCAGGTTAATGCCGCCGTTCTTCCATCGGTAGTTGCCGGCCAGGTCTCCGTGAATAAGTGAGTCCAGCTGCACTGCCGGCCCATACACGTAGCTATCTGTGGATTTCTTATCTGAATTGGGCCTGATAACCCCGTTAAAATTAATGCCCAGCGTTGTTTTCCGGTTCAGGTAATAATCAAGCCCCAGCTTAACATTTGCTACATCGGTGACATTCTTTGTAAAAATGTCCATCTTAACTTCACTATCCGCGGCGCCATCGGCTTTAAAATACCGCCGGCTAACATCATTTTTAACATAGTCGCGGATGCCTGCATAGCTTATGTTCGCAAATACATTCACCTTATTGTTCCGGTAATTCAGGTTCAGGGCGCCAAACGTTTCCCAGTAAACGGCCTGGGTATAGCCGGCCGCCATATTCCCATTAAATCCCCTGATCTTACTTTTCTTTGTTCTGATATTAATAACGCCGGTATTCCCGGAAGCATCGTACCTGGCAGGCGGGTTTGTGATCAGCTCAATTTTATCTATCGTGGCGCCGGGCAATGATTTCAGGTAGTTGGTAAGGTCAGCCCCGGATAAATAAGTAGGCCTGTCATCAATGTAGATCAATACGCCATCCTTCCCGTTAAGGCCGATCATATCATTACCGCTCACGGTTACACCGGGCGACTTTGCCAGTAATTCCAATGCGTTGGAACCGGCGCTGGATATAAGCGCATCCATATTCACCACGGTACGGTCGATCTGCCGTTCTATCAGGGGTTTTCTGCCGGTTACGGCTATGCCTTTTAAAGTACGGGCAGCCCCGGTCCGGAGCACAATCCCCGGTAATGTAATATCGCTATGCTGCCGGTCAATAATTATTGTATCGCTTACATATCTGTCATAACCCATAGTGGTGACTATCAGCAGGTAAACGCCTGCGGGCTGCAGCTCCATGCTGAATTTGCCCTCATCATCTGTAACAGCGGTCTTCTGTAAAGAAGAATCCCTTACGTTAGTAAGCAGCACAGAAGCTCCGGGAATGGCCTCCTGCTGTGCATTCCGTACAGATCCCCGCACCCGGTAGCTCATTTGCTGCGCAATAGCCGGGTAAAAGAAAAAGATAGTAACAATAGCTGCCAGCAATCCTTTCATGCAAAACAATTATTTTTCCGTTCAACTTATAATAAATAACATGAAGCGCCGGGTGATCAGCACAACTCCATATTATATTGCGATCAGCTGATCAACTTCAACATCGGCCAACACGCAGCGGTTCAGCAGGCTTAAGCGCACCAGCACCTTCTCCCGGTCTTTATATCGCACCACCTCACACGACAGCCCTGCCAAAGGGCCTTTCTTAATGGCAACAGCCTGGCTGGGTTTAAAATGCTGGGCAGATACCTCCAGGTTCATCCCTTTTTCTATAAAGGTTTTCAGGTTCTGAACAACGGTATCCGCAACCCTGGCAATCTCTTTCCCTAAGCGTACGTAATACAGCACACCCTCTGCATTTAATCCAACATAATAATCCTGCAGCTCCCGGAGGTATACAAATACGTAGGAAGGAAACAAAGGCGCTTCGATCAGCTTTCTGCGATCGGTCCAGTTCCGCAGGGTTTTAGCCGTTGGCAAAAAAACTTCAATATTACCCAGCAGCAGGCGGTCTGCTACCTTTTTCTCACTTCTGGGTTTTGTGTAGATCAGGTACCATCCAGATACAAAAGTTGTCATCTTTACAGGTTATTTTGAGAATGTATTTTGAGCGGAAAAAGCTATCGCTACAATGAGTCCCATGTACTCATTTGAAATCAAATAAAAAGCTGGAAAAGAGGAATCCGACAGAGCACCTCTAAACATTGTAATAGGCATTCCTGGCGTGACGGATCTGGTTACCGGTCTTTCGCCTTCATAACCTGGCATGGCTAACCTAGCGCGCGGGCGCTGAAATAGAGAATTACAGGACTCAACCAGGTTACTTAAACTTACTGATCAATGATTACTTTAAGGTTTTAGATTAACAATACTTCCTACTTCCTTTAAACGTGGCTTACAAACACAAATTAAGCGTATAAAAAACAGTTTATCTATCGAATATAGATTATTTCCTGATTAAAAAAAAGTTTTGTCATTAGTATATCCGATGATGAAAATACAAATAATAACGTCATGAACCGGATAAAAAAAAGACCGGAATTCTTACGAACCCCGGTCCTTTCAGCTTATAATGCCCTTAAGCTCCAACATTGCCTGTAACCACTTCTCCAGCCCGCTTGTAATTGGCTATAATAACGCCTTTTGATGTAATGTGGCTTTCTGTTAATGTAAATGCTGCCGGGATGGCGCCGTTATCGAACAACCTTTTTCCTTCCCCCAGGATCACCGGGTAAATTTTGAGGCGAAGCTCGTCCACCAGGTCATGCTTAAGCAACAGCTGAATGAGCTTACTGCTGCCCCAAACCTGGATGTCGGCGCCCTCCGTATCCTTAAGCTTTTTAATATCTTCCGCACTTTTAAGGAAAACGGTATTTTTCCAGTCCGATTTTTCTCTTGTCTGCGACAGCACATACTTGGCGCCGTCATTGATGCCAGGCCAAAAGTCAGCATGCTGAGGCCAGTAGGGTTCAAAGATCTCAAAGGTTTCCCTGCCCAAAAGATATTCTGCCGGTTTCAGCTCTTCTGCCATGATCTTGCCAAAAAGCTCATCGCCATAAGATACCGTCCAACCGCCATATTTGAAGCCGCCTGAGGTATCTTCCTTAGGGCCGCCAGGTCCTTGAATAACCCCATCTAATGTGATCATTGACAAAACAGTTATCTTTCTCATTTTATTTGCTTTTTATAATTAAGGTGAATGTTACTATTTTATTACTTTAAAAAACTGTTCAGGTAGTTCAGGATCGTTGTGGTCTGCATCATCAGGCTCACATGACCCTGCGAAGGAACAATGGCCAGCTGCGATTTGGGCATGGGCATAAAATCAGCGCAGATCCCGCCTCCCAGCAGCTGATAGGTTTTTATCAGCTCAATTTTATCCAGGCCGTCATTGTCGCCGGATATAATTAATACCGGTGCTGAAATCTTTGAAATATTGGATTCACCCAGGTCAAATGGCGTTCCGGCGGAAGCGATCATCTGCTCCATGAACTTTGTCCATTTTGTTTTATCAGGCGCCACTGCATCGTATGCGGTTTTCATCGGAGTGTTCGTGAAAAATTCAGGCTTCATCATTTTAAACCCTTTGTTTACTTCGGGCAGCCAGCCGCTGCTTTTATAGGTAGCAGAAATGATCACTAATTTTCTTAGCCGTTTAGGGCTTTGTATAGCAAACTGGTAAGCTACAGCGCCGCCATAACTATATCCGGCTACATCTGCGCTGTCAATTTTCAGGTGATCCAATACGCCTTCCACATCACTTGCCAAAGTAGCGTGCGATAATTTCCGGTCTGAAAACTGTGTATGTCCATGTCCCTGCAATTCAATGGCGATCACTTTCCTGTTTTTTGACAGCTCAGGGATCAGCTGGCCCCAGTTCAGGCCAATGGTCATAAAAGCGCCATGCAATAAAACTAAAGGCCGGCCCTCGCCATATACTTCATAATAAACTTTGATGCCATTAACAGCTGCGTAACCACTGTCGGAAGGTTTGAGCTGTTGCCCGTTTGACCGGGATGCTGCAAACAGGATAACTGCAATGAGTAGTATTGATCTAAGGAGGTTACGTACTTTGAATAAATTTTTCATACTGCTGTTTATATTTTTGTTTGAATGTTATTGACAGTACAAAGATGGAATTCATTTCATGATTTCATCCGGTGTAAAAACGACTTGTTAGGGGGTGAGTTCGGCCAAAGCATGTTTTTACCTTACAATTGCTGCTGATGCCTTAGAAAAAACGGTTCCAATTGCCCGAGTGTTTCATCCGGAAATTCTTCAGGAAAAAAATGACCGCCTTTTACAGCGCTTCCCTCAACCGTATCGGCCCATTGTTTCCAGATCCCAAGCGGCCCTCCTTCCTGCTTATACCAGCTGTTTAACCCTCCTTCAGCCGACCAGTTCACCAATACCGGGCATTTGATCTTTATGCCCGCCTTACGGTCATCCTGATCATGATCGCGGTCTAACGTGGCGGCTGCACGAAATTCCTCGCAGATAGCATGCACACGGGCAGGATCTTCCAGGGTTCGCTTATATTCATCCCGCACAAAGGGATCAAATGCCGGGAATGATGATCCCCACATCGTCAGCGAATTATCGATGACCGCAGCGGCGGAAGATGCCACCAGCTGTTCCGGCAAGGGCGCCGGCTGCGGCATAAAAGACCAGGGCCAGAAGGCCAGCATAACTTCCGGGCTCATTCTGTTCCACACTTCTGATCCGGGAATGATATCCATTACAGCCAGGCTGCTGACCGTTCCGGGATGATCCAGCGCCATCCGGTAAGCAACGCGCCCTCCCCGGTCATGGCCAGCCACCATAAAATGGTCAAAGCCAAGCGCCTTCATTAACGCTACCATATCATTTGCCATGGCACGTTTGCTGTACCTGCTGTGCAACGGATCCGACGGGGGGCAGCCACTCCCCCCGTAGCCAATGAGATCTGCGCAGATAACGGTGAAATGTGCTGCCAGGGCCGGGGCTATATCCCGCCACATTAGATGTGTTTGCGGAAAACCATGCAACAGTAAAAGAGGATAACCTGCCCCTGATCTCCGGATAAAGATCTGTGTATCCCCTGCGGGAATTAATAACGCGTCAAAGCCGCTGAATAATTTGCTTTTCAATTTGTAGGTTTTGCTTTGATCTGTGAAATAATGATGCTTCAGAATACCTTTGGATAACAATACTAAGCTAATGAAAATTAAAAACCTTTTGGAGCTGTTTGCGCTTCTTCCTGAAGAAGAAAGGATCATTGTAGATGTGTTGCGGCAGATCATCATCGAACATCTTCCTGAATATTGCAAAGAGAAGATCTCCTACAATGTTCCTTTTTTTTATGGCAACAAAGGCATCTGTATTATCTGGCCTGCAGCTATTCCAAGGGGAGGGATCAGAAAAGGAGTGCTGTTAGGCTTTTGGTATGGGAACCGGTTAAAGGACCCTGATCACTTCCTGTCTCACGGCACTAACAAGCAAATTTTCTATAAGATCTATGAAACGGCGGAAGAGATTGATGAAAAGCCAATAAAAAAGCTTTTAAAAGAAGCGGTTAAATTAGACAGCACTTTCAAAAAAAGACCCTGAGCATATTCAGGCTATAAAAGAGGATGTATCAAAAATAAACGAAGGCGCTGAGACCTGAACCATCTTCCGGTAACGCATATAGGATCGAAAGAGCAAAGTCGTTCTGATCTTTCACAGTAAATTCGTTCATTAGGGCCTGCTGCGGTTGTTTACCTTCTGCTTCAGGTGCGCCGCCCATTCGTTAATCTGGTCAAGCACAGGCTTTAATGTAAGGCCATCTTCCGTCAGGCTGTATTCCACGGTGATCGGTACAGTGTTAAAGGTCTGCCTGTATACGATTCCCGCCGCTTCCAGGTCTTTCAATTCCTTGATGAGCATTTTTGGTGAAATAATGCCTATTTCCCGTTCCAGTTCCTTAAACCGCTTCTTGCCGAAATACAGGATGGCAAGGATATGTAATTTCCATTTTCCGCCTAAAACCTGTAAAATAAACTGCAGCGATTCAAGGTTTGGTAAACAATTTTCCATGTTTTTTTTATTTCAACTTAATGATTATCAATTACACTATCTTTTTGTAAATTAGAATACTATTTGGTAACTACTTTCAAAAATAAACCTTCCTCTCTACTTTTGCTTTCATTAAAGTATAAAAGAATGCTAAAAGATAGAACGATTCTGATCACGGGCGGCGGATCGGGTATAGGGGAAGCCCTGGCAACGATTTTGTCTGCAGAAAATAAAGTGATCATTAATGGAAGAAATGAGGAAAAACTTAAAAAGGCTTCGGCAGCCGGCAAGCACATTTCCTATTACGTCGCCGACCTATCAAAGCCCGATGAAATAGACGGTTTATTTAAGCGCCTGAAGGCAGACAATATTGTTGTGGATGTGCTGATCAATAATGCGGGGGTAACGGAGCCTTATTACATAGACAAAAAAGTCATGACTTCATCGCAGATCTTTGAGAAAATAAATACGAACCTTTCCGGGGCTATCGCAACTACGCAACAATTCATCGCGCAGGCAGATCGCGCCGCGAGCAATTTGATAGTGAATATCTCTTCCGCAATTGTAGTTTTCCCGGCGCCCAGCCAGTTGTTGTATTTTTCTTCTAAAAGTGGCTTACATGCCTTTACCCGACTATTGAGATACCAGCTAAAAGACACCAATTTTAAAGTGGTTGAAGTTCTGCCGCAAGGGGTAGATACCGAAATGTCGAGAGGCCTGGGATTTACAGGGAAAGCTCCCCTGCCATCAACCTATGCCCGTAAAGTCATACGTAGTATAAATAAAGGTAAAATTGAGCATGCCTTCGCTGGCATCACTCCGGCCAGGCTGTTTAATGCATTGATACCAAATGCTACATTACGGCTGGTCGATAAAATGTCCCAAAAACTGTTTAAGCACCAGTAATTAAATGGTTCGCCGGCATTTTGGGCAATATGAACGCTGACCTCACTCAAAACGTAGTTTGCTATAAATCCAACCCTATAAACTTTATGATCCGCTATAAAATAGAAAAAGGCCGCCTCTTACTTTTGAGACAGCCATTTCTCTTTTTACTTTAACGTTTTACTGTTTCACAACTTTCATCGTCTTGCTTTGAGCGCCTTGTTTAATACTGATATAATAAATACCGGGTTTCAGATCCTGTCCAAGCTGGTAGTACTTACCGGCATTTACTCTTGTAGAATAAACTATACTGCCGGCGTTATTAACAATGATCAGCAGCGCGGGTGCTTTCGAGGAAGAAGTCATTCTTACATTAAACACGCCATTGGAGGGATTAGGGAATAAGTCCGCTGTAAAGTCCAGCTTACCCTGGGTGTTTAATTTATTGCCGGGTGCTGCCATCATGCTTTGACTGGCAATCATGCTTTGCAGGGTATCCCCGGGCGTTAAGTTCCGCACTTCAATAGCCGCTATGGAACCGCTGTAAGGATCATACAATCCTTTCTTGGGGTAGAAGAAAACCTGTATCAATCCTGCATTGTCTGCTTTTGCCCGGATGGTTTTTATAACAGCGGTATTCAGCTTATTGCCTGCGGCCTGGTAAATATTGAAGTCCGTAAGGCTGTCCAGGCCATTAGTGGCTTTTATGCTGAAGATCCTGTTATTTTTCTGCGCATCCTGTGGCTCAACAAAGTGCATGCGGATAGTATAGAATGTATTAGGTGTGAGCCCGCGCAGGTAATAACGCATCTGCGTAACATTGTCTTTGAACATGCGCAGATACTCATATACCTGCGGAGGAGCGGGATCAGTTACCTGAGACACATCTACGGGTGCATCCACTTTTTGTACCCAGGTATAACCTGCATGCCATAGTTTATCCGTACCCGTTGGCCCTTCCGGAACATATTGCGCAAAGGTGGTATTGGCATACGGACCAGCAGGTGTTTGCGTGGTGCCTGCGTTTATGCCATAAACAGCCGATTTGCTTGTCTTTAAAATTGCTATGCAGTAATCATCCACCCATACCGTACCGGGGCCTAATTTAGCTATCCAGTAAGTGAGCCCTGTTGCATTGTCAGGCACGGTAAGGGTATCTCTTATCTGGGCCCAGTTATCCTGGTAAGCAGCCACATTATACACATCTCTTCCATAGGTGGCGCCCGTAGCAGCGCCCTGGTTATCTACAAACCCAACTCCATATCCTGCCCACCAGGGATAGCCGTCAGCGCCTTTTTCTACTTTGATCCATTGGGTAAATACAATGATGCTGCCGCCTCTTACAGGTATGGAACCCTGTATGTTCACACTGGTTTTAGCCGTGGTGAAACCCAGTGTGGCGGCTTTATCGCCGGTGTGGCCTTTCCCGCTAACGGTGTACACAGCGCCCACAGTGGGGATTGTATCTTTATAAGCTACCCAGTTGATCATGCCGCTTTCAAAACCATAGTTGGGTATGCCGCCACACGAATCAAACGGTACCACTGTTACCGGCAGGGTAGCTGAAACGCCCGAGCCGTCCTGTGTATTAACGGTAATGGTGAGCGTACCCTGTTTAAGAGCCGTGATAAAACCGGTACTGTCAACCGTGGCCAGTGCAGTATTGGAGCTGCTCCAGGTTAGTTTTTTAATGGAAGTATTAGCCGGCAGGAAGGTAACATTCACCCGCAGCGTATCCCTCTCCCCTATGGTGACCGGGGATGGCTGCAAGGTAAGGCCGGTGGCCAGTACATTCGCTACATGAATACTGCCCTGTGCAGCAATAGCTGAATTGTCTGCCGACGTGGCTTTTATTATTACATCACCTTGTTTGATACCGCTGACAGTGCCGTTGCTGCTTACTTTGGCTATGGTTGTATCTGAGGATGTCCATACCACTCCTTTATTGCTGGCCTTTGCCGGGTTGATGGTGGCATTCAGCTGCAGGGCAGCTCCTACAAATACATTGGCAGCAGTGCTATCCAGCGTTAAGGATGTAACAGGCACATAAATAACCGTATAGGTTTTGGTAGCTGTAAAGCTGCTTTCCACGGAGGTGGCGGTAATGGTAACGGTGCCCGCAGCTTTTCCTGTTACCACCCCGTTCAGATCTACCGTAGCTATGGCGTCATTGGATGACCGGTATACCAGGTTCCGGTTGGTGGCATTGGCCGGTGTGGTAGTTAATTTCAGCGTGTCTTTATAATTTATATAAAGATTGCTGCTGTCTGACTGAATGCTGATCCCCTGCAGTGGAATGATACTGGCTTCAAGGGCGGCTATAGCAGCACTGTAAGGATCATTGGTGATCCCTTTGGGAATAAAGTTCACCGTTATTAAGCCTGTATTGTCTGCTTTTGCCTGCAGGTTGCGGGTGATCACCGTATTCAGCTTATTACCGGCTGCCTGGTAAATGTTGAAGTTGATGAGGCTATCGCTGTTGGTCTTCACGTTAAAGATCCGGTTGGCTTTGTCAGCATCGCTGGGTTCAATAAAGTGCAGGCGCAGCGAATAGTTGGCATTGGGGATCAGGTTGCGGAAATAATAACGCAGCTGTGTTACATTATACCTGGATACGCGCATATACTCATATACCTGGCGGGGCGCGGGCGATGTTACCTGGCTCAGGTCCACGGTTGCGGTGATACGGGTGCTTCCTGTATACCCTGCATGCCATAGCTTATCCGTTCCGCTGGGTCCTTCAGGTATATATTGGCCGATGGTGGTATTCTGATACGGTGTTGCCGGATTCCCGGTTGTTCCTGCGTTGATGGCTGTTACAATGGTGTTCACTACCAGCTGTACGGTTTTGGTGAAGCCGCCGTCTGCCGCGGAAATGGTGAGGGTGGTAGCGCCCAGCTTTAAGCCGGTGACCACGCCATTGGCATCTACACTGGCAATGGTATTATCCCCCACTGACCAGCTCAGGGTTTTATTCGTGGTATTGGATGGTATAACAGTAACGGCTATTTGCCTGGGCGTATTCATGGGACCATATACCACACTGTCTATTGTAATACCGGTTGATATTGTTGGTGGAATGACGACGATCTGCCGGGTATTTGTTTTTCCTCCATCGACCGATGTAACGGTAATGGTGGCGGCGCCCGCGTTGATGCCACTTACATTCCCGAAAGGATCCACTTTAGCGATGGCCGTATCAGAGGAGCTCCAGGTAACGGAAGGATTGGCAGGATAAGTGGGTGTAAGCTTCACATTCAGCTTAACGGAATATCCTTTTACAATGGTGTCTGATGCGGAGTTGATTATTTCCACTGACTGTACAGGGCCTGCTGTGGGGGAGCCGAAAAAGATGCCATTCCCGTGAGCGGAAATAAACATTCTTCCCTTGTTGTCTGCTGTAATATTCGGCGCTACGCCCGGCAACCGGTCCAGGATGGTAGTCCAGGTACGGCCGGTATCGTCTGAGCGGAAAGCGCCATAGTAAATGCCGTTGATGGGCAAAGCCTGGCTGGTCGCATACAAAGCCAGGTGTGCGTTGGGTGTAGTGTCGGACATGGCGGCCGCTATCCATTTCGGTTTAAAATTATCGCCGCCTACTTTGGTGAATGTTCTGCCGGTATCTGTGGTATGATAGAGCGCGCTGAACTGGGGATATGCTTCATTGTGATATGCGATCCATACATCCCCTGTTTTCCCGGGCGTTACTTCAACATTGGAAGTAGTGGCATATGCTGAGCCGTTTGAATTGTTGCCGGCGTTGGCGGTAAGGCCGTCGGCAGCTGTTTTCTGGAATGATCTCCCGCCATCTGAGCTTACAAAGAACGAGCCGCGGTCCCATACATAAAAATAATCGCCATTCACCTTATCCGCTACCAGATGGTTTTCCCCGGGATACAGGGTCCACTGCGCGCCCGCAGGTAAGATACCGGAAGCAAGGCCGGTGGATTTTGTCCAGCTGTAGCCCAGGTCTTCCGACCAGTACAGGTTGCCCAGGCTGTTGCCATCCATTTGGGTTAGCCAAAGAATATTCCTGCGGTTAGCGGATACGGCTACACGTCCGCGTAAACCAGGCGACTTTGCAAAAAGCGTGTAGGTATCGCCACCATCGGTGGAATAGCCTGCGCGTGATTTGCTGAGATCTGTAGTTTCAGGACCGTCGCAGCCAACGCGAACAACAAAATCGGGATCGGTATACTGGAAAGCCACACCCTGCATATTAAACGCTGAGAAGATGTTGCTGTTCAGGGCTGTGTAGGAAACTGCGCCCTTGTTCAACGGTTCGGTAAGGGAACGGTGGTGGGCGCCTCCAACATCTGCGGTCACCGTGAGCAACAGGTTCTTGCCGCTGGGAGGAACCACCATGGGGCCCGTTACCATGATCTCTTCCAGGCCCACTACGCGGATCTTCCAGTTAGTAGGCGATGCAAAGATATTATCAGTAGAAAGCACATCCAGCATATCATTGATCCATACCCTGTCCGGGTAAAAAGGATCCCAGGTGAAACCGTAAGCATTATGCCCCGGGTCGTTATACGGCAGGCCATCATTGGGTGAGTGCGGCGCCTCTGTATTATCGCGGGAGATTATTCCCGGTGTATAGGAACCGGGCGCGCCTCCTTTGGTTGACATATAATAAGGGTCTTTTTGCCAGCTGCCGCGGGTGCCTACGATGATATCATCTGAATTGGCAGGGTTTACCGCCACTTTAATGAAGTATCGGTCGCCTTTAACCGGATCGGGTTCTAAAGTTACAGGAGAAATATCCTGCCAGCTGCCGTTCTTATACTTGTAAACGCCTTTTTGTAAATTCTCTGCCCCGGCAGTTACGTACAGGGTCCCATCTGCGTGAATGGCGGCCCGTGTAGGATACAGGGGGCTGTTGCTCATCAGCGTGAAAGAACCGCCGCCGTCTTGTGATACATATACTCCTGCAGAACGGCCGATGTAGATCCTTTTGGTAACATTCCGGCCGTTGACGGTAACCGTGCCGGAACTTTTGTCAAAAAGAATAAAAGCGCAGGAACCCGGCGTGGTGATGTCGCTTACCTGCGCCCAGCTGCTGCCGGCGTTTTCTGATCTCAGGGCGCCATTCTGATCTGTAACAACCCATACAATATTACTATTGGCGGGGTCCACCTGTATCCGTTCTCCATAGGCCTGCGTGCTGTTGGGGTGTACAACAATGGGTACATGCAGATCGGTCCAGCTATCGCCCCTGTCGGTACTTTTCAGGATAGTGCCCACCGCGCTTGAACCTTTACCAGGGCCCGAACCGGCGCTGTTCTCCACAGTTGCATACAGGATGTTGCCGGTAGCATCATTCGGATCTACCCCGATACTGCCGCAACGCTGGCTGAATTCCCAGCTCCAGTAGTTGACCGGTAGTTTTTCAAATAACATTAAATGCTCCCACTTCTGCAGGTTCTTATTCCACCGGTAGGGCGTGCCTACATCGGTGGTAATGAAATAAAGGTCGGGCACTTTGGGATGCGCTACAAAAGAGGGCAATGCACCGGACCCTCCTATCCGCACCTGGTTCCAGGTATATGTTTGCGCGTGTGCTCCCCGCGAAAGGCTGAGGTAAAAAAATGTTAGCAATAGGAGGTGGTAGATCCTTTTCATGTTAGTGGAATTTTTAAGGGTTTGCATAACGTGTTCATTACAAGCGTATATTAATTCCAGCCATTTTGAATGTCTTTAGCTACGTTGGGATTATAATTTTTCTCTACATCGGGAATAGGGAACAGCAGGTGCTTATCCTGGAAAGGTTGTGTGCCTACGCCGGGTTCCGCAGCTTTTTCCGCGTTGATGGTTTGTTTGATAATCCCCCATCTCAGCAGGTCAAAATACCGGGATTGCTCCCCGCATAGTTCCAGCTGGCGTTCGCGCATCAATATTTTCATGGCATTATCCTTATCGCCTAACGTGGTATACAAAAAGGCATGAGAGCGGGCGCGCACACTGTCTATCAGCGCCAGCGGCGCATTGCCTGTATTACCTTGCTGGATCTGTGCTTCGGCCAGCATCAGCATTACATCCGCCAGGCGGATCACCTGCCCGTTGATAGGACTTTTCGGATCGCCATATTTTTCCACCAGGTCGTAATACTCATATTTCTTCCAGCGATAGTCGCCCTGCGGATCACTGGCATCAAAAGGAAATGCTTTTGCACCGGTAGTGCATTGCTGGCAATACATGGTATCCCCGCCGGAAGCGGCCGTGCCATAGAAGGTGGAGCTGGCGCGTGGATCAGTATACGGCTGGCCCGTTGCAGGATTGGTGTAAGTGAATGCTTTCACAGCAGAATTGCTGATGTACACGTTCTTCCAATCATTCCAGCCATATTCCATTGCGCGGCCGCTATGCGTTTGTTTACCTACCTGCTCTGCACCATTGCCAAACATGTAGTAAGGCGATCCAATGCCCCAGTCGGTCCACTGCTGGTTCATGATCTGGAAAATGTTTTCCGGCGTGGTCTGATTGGTAGTGCTGAAAACATTGTCAAATGAGGGATCCAGCTTGTACGCGTACGGGGCGCCCATCAGCTTTTCAAATTCGGTTTGTGCAGGCCCCCATTTTTTCTGGTACAGGTACACCTTTCCCAGCAGGGCTATCACGGCGCCTTTGGTTACCCTGCCTAATTCTGCTGCAGGATATACGGTGGGTAATTCCGTGGCTGCTTCGGCTTCTGTAAGGTCTTTTTCTATCTGCTTCCACACATCGGCAGCAGGGCTGCGGGATAAATAGTTGTTATTAAGTGTGGTTTGATAGTCGGTATATAAGGGCACATCGCCCCATAAGGTTACTAAATGAAAATACGCATATGCCCGCAGGAACTTTACCTCTGCAAGGTATTGATTCAGCTTGGCGCGGTCGGCCGTGGCCGTGGGATCCCAGGCTGCTGCCCGGTCTATCACCAGGTTGGTCCTGAAGATCATGCGGTAAAGGGAGCTCCATAAGGCACTCTGATCTGCATTGTTGGTGCCAAAACTATAATCGCCCAGCTCCTGCTCCGCACCCAGTAAAAAGCTGGCGCGCTTGGCCTCATTGCCCATCAGGTCAAAAATGTAATAATACTCCCTGGCCCACAACCCGGGATGCAGCAATGTAGCGTAACTGGCAATGGTGGCCTGGTTCAGCGCACCGATGTTGGTGAAATAGGTATCGTATGCGTAAGCGCTCTGGTCCACCAGGTCAAGGCGCGATTTTTTACACCCGCTGGAGATGGTCACCAGCGCAGCTATCAGCAGTAATTGATGTATATACTTCTTCATAAGATCACGTTTAAAAAATTAAAACCCTAATTGAATGCCTGCCAGGAAAGTTCTTGGCTGCGGCACCTGTCCCTGATCAATACCGCGTGCAAACAGGTAGTCGCCTGCCACTTCCGGATCGTAGCCGGTGTAGTTAGTGATGGTAACTAAGTTTTGCGCTGCTATGTAAATGCGCAGCGATTTAATGCTGCCCTTAATCACATTGTTTAACATGGCTACCGGTGCGTTGTATCCAATAGTGATATTCCGTAAACGCAGGTAGCTGCCATCTTCCAGCCACCAGTCGGATGGGCGGAGGTTACCGTTACCGGTCACGTTCTGGCCTATACGGGGCAAAGCAGCTACATCACCGGGTTTACGCCAGCGGTCGAGAATATCGGTACTGGCATTGTGCCCTGTGGACATGAAGCTGGTATTTAGTTTTAAACCGTTCAGGAGCTTTAATCCGCTGATGCCTGACAATACCAGGTTCAGATCAAAGTTTTTGCAGGTGATGCCGGCATTAATGCCGTAAATATATTTGGGGATGGCATTGCCTAATATTTCCTGGTCCTTTGCGTTAACTACGCCATCGCCATTAATATCTTTATAAATAAAATCGCCCGGCAACAAACCATCCTGGTAGGTGGCATCCGGTTTGCCTGTTTTTTTAGCAGCTTCCTGGTTAAGGGCAGTTATTTCAGCTGCATCCCTGGCCACATGATCCATCCGGTAGCCGTAGAAAGAGCCAATGGCATTGCCTGCAGCTGTGTAAGTGGTGGCAGGTACCGGCGTAAAGGCGCCTGCCTGGATAGGTGCCGAGAACTGATCGCCTAATGACAATACTTCGTTGTGGTTAACAGAGCCGTTTACGCTTACATTAAAGCTAAGGTTGTTGCTGATCTTATCTGCATAGCCGATAGTCAGCTCAAAACCTTTATTCCGGGCATTGGCTGCATTCACGGTTTTTCGTGGCTGCGTACCCGTAGGGCTTACGCCGATGCTGGCAGGCAGCAGGGTAGTTACCAGCAAACCGGTACTTTTACGGTCATACCAGTCCGCTTCCACGGTAAGGCGGTTATTCAGGAAGCCCAGGTCAATACCTATATCGGTTTGCGTGGTTTGTTCCCATTTCAGATCCGGGTTGCTTAAGGTGGTTAGCGTGGTGCCGGATACAAATGTTTCCGTACTGCCCAGGGAGTACACCAGTGCGCCGCCGGGTGTGCCCTGGTATGTTTTTGCGGTATTCAGGAAGTTGGGGATATTGTTGTTGCCGGTTTGCCCCCAGCTGGCGCTCAGCTTACCGTTTGACAATATGGGCAATGCGTTCTTCACAAATGCTTCTTCTGAAAAGCGCCAGGATAAACCTACGGCAGAAAAATTACCGTACCGGTAGTTGGAACCAAAGTTGGAAGCGCCATCCCTGCGGTAGCTGGTGGTAAGGATATATTTATCATCGTAAGTATAATTCAGGCGGCCGTAGTAGGAGATCACGGAAGGGCGTGCATAGTTGGAATAGCTGTTAGTAACGGATTGGGAAGAGGCTACTCCCACATTGGGAATGTTATCATTGGGCTGACCGGTACCCCGGATGGTAGAGCCGTTCGTGATCCCCGGATCAATATAGCTTTGCCCTGCGATCAAAGAGAGCTGGTGATTGCCAAGCAGCTTTTCGTACGACAAATAATTTTCCAGCATGTAGTACGAATTCTCTGTAAAACCCAGCGTTGACTGGCGGGCCTGGTTCAGGAAATTGGATGCCTGGTATTGTTGCTGATAGCTGTTGCTCCGGCTGGAGTTCACTTCTGCTGCGAACTGTGAACGGAATTTTAATCCATCAATGATCCGTACTTCACCTGATAGCTGCGGGAAAAAAGCCAGTGATTTGGTTGTTTGACTTCTCATGGCAATCTCCTGCATTGGATTCACGGCATTGCTGAAGTCATCGATGTTGGAGAGGATGGAATATCCGCCCTGGATGGATGGGTCCAGGATAGGCTTATAGGGCGCGTATTGTATGGCATTAAGGATATTGGCGTAGTAGCCTTTGGCTACATATTGACGTACGATAACGTTTTGCGTAAAGCGGAAGCGGCCCAGCGTTTCCTCAAGGCCTATACGTGCCTGGAACCGCTTGTTGGTAGCATTGTTTAAGATGGCCTGCTGATTGATGTAGGTGGCAGAGATGCTATAGTTCACCCTTTCTCCACCACCGCTGATGTTCAGGTCATTTTCAGATACCAGGGCCGTACGGAAGATGGCATCCTGCCAGCCGGTACTGTCCTGTAAAACTGCCGGGGTGCTGAACTTTGCCGGCAGCACCGTATTCTTGGTAACGGCAAGATCCTTCAGCGCATCCACATATTGTGCTGCATTCAGCAGGTGCAGCTGTTTCCAGGCTTTTGCAAAGCCCCATTGAGAGGTAAAGCTAACGCGGGGCGGACCGGTCTTTCCTTTTTTGGTGGTGATGATCACCACGCCATTGGCTGCTGCGGAGCCATAGATAGCGGTGGAAGCTGCATCTTTCAGGATGGTGATACTTTCTATATCCTGCGGGTTGAGCGTATTAAAAAGGTTTTTGGTGCCCTGGATCCCATCCACCACATACAGGGGATTAATATCGGTGAAGCTGCCGGTACCCCTGATAATGATCTGCGCATCGGCGCCGGCGCTGCCGCTGCTTTGCAGCACCTGTACGCCGGCTGCTTTACCAATGAGCAGCTGCGAGGGATTGGTGGCGTTTACCGCACCGGCTTCTTTCACCGTTACTACGTTAAAGGCGCCTACCACATCTTTCTTCCTGGCAGTACCATAACCAATAACTACAATGTCGTTCAGGGCCGATACGGTTTTAACAAGGCGCACCGAAAAGGTAAGCGTGGCGCCTGATCTCAGGGATACATTGCTCAGCCGCTGGGTTTCAAAACCCACGTAAGAAACGCTGATGGAGTATTGCCCTTCAGGCGGTAACCCCGAGAAACGGAATACGCCATTGCTGTCGGTTACCACACCGGCGCTGTACTTTGTTTTTTCATTGAGCGCCACTACAGAGGCATTAGGGAGCAGGTCGCCCTGGTCTGTGCGCACGGTGCCGGTTACCTGCATACGGCCCTGTGCCCGGGTGGTTATTGAAATGCCTGATATCAACATGACAAGTATCAGGAAAAGCCCCCATTTTGGTCGATAGAACATCTTCATAACTGGAACGTATTTTTAAAGTGTAAGGCATAGCAAGCCCCGGGGCGCTAAAGGCACCCATTGTGGATGGAACTATATTGGTGAATTATTTCCTCTTAATTATAAATCCGCTATCGTTCCGGATCAGCTTCAGATTATTGGGAAGCGTTAAATCAGTCAGGATCTTTTCCAGCGAGTCTGTTTTCTCAAATTTACCATCGAAATAGATCTCCGTCACGTCTGAAGGATAATAATAGATGGCTATTCCATAGTAATTACTCAGCTGGTCCAATACCTGCGACATTGGTTGATTACTGAATTTATACCAGTCAGGCTTCGTAGAGCCTGCACCGTTATTGCCCGCTTTTACTAATGCATCCGTGCCCCTGGTATTGAAATCAGACACCAAAGCTTTTCCCGTTTTGCGGTAGTATTTTAGCTCTTTACCAGGCGTAAGCACCACATCATTAATGACTTTCTTTTTATTAACAGATCCCTGTACCAGCACTTTGCCGCTGTTGAGCCGTACGGTGATCAGATCTTCGCCGGGGAGGGCTTTCACATGAAAAAAGGTGCCCAGCGCGGTCGTATATAGTTCCCCGCTATATACCACGAAGGGATGTAATTTATCGGCGGCTACTGTAAAATCGGCTTCTCCTGTCAGATATATGTTCCTGTTTTCCCTGAATTGCTTGTTATAGATCATGGTGCCTGCCGGCAGCAGCCGTACTACAGAACCATCCGGCAATACAATGGCCATGGCTTTCCGGCTGGTGTTGGTGGTGAGCTGCTGCTGTTCAACAGGGATCGTTATGGTCATTCCCGGGTTAGCGGCAGCCATTTTTTGCTGGTCACGATCCCGCAGCAACAGGGCGCCGCCCACCAGTACACCGGCTGTTATTGCAGCAATGGCCAGCCGTTTAATCCATACCTTCCGGCTATTGGCTGATACTGTTTGCTGATGAATATTTTTCAGCCACAGCTGGGAAACGATCTCCGGAAAGTGGCCGTCTTCCTGTAATTGCAGGAACTCCTCTTCCGGCAGGTGTTTTTCCAGCAGGTCCGGATGCTCCTGCAGGTAGCTGGCTACCCTGCGGGCTTCTTCCGGTGTGCATTGATTGCTGAAGAACCGTTTCAGTAATTCATCATTGATCATAATATACGGCTGATAGATAAGTAATACGTTTGTGGCGCGCGAACTACGTAGTGTGATCCAAAAATATTTTAAAACCGGCCCAACCAGGCCAGGAGAGAGATAATGAGCCCGAGATAATGCCGGATCTGTTTAATGGCCTGGAAAATATGCGTTTCCACTGTTCTGGATGACAGGGACAGCTCATGTGCGATCTGCTGGTAGCTCATGCCTTTAAAACGGCTCATTTCAAATACCTTACGGCGCATCGGAGGCATTTCATTTAATGCATTTGCCAGCTTTGCCTGCAGCTCTTTTTCCGCCAGCTTTCCCCAGAGGTCATCTACCGGCAGGGTATATTTGTCTATAACGTGGATCACCTTTTCCTTGTAGATAGTTTCCTTGCGGAGAAAGTCGATCAGGGTGGTGCGGGCAATGCGGAACAGCTGTAGCTGTATATTGAGGTCTTCCGTGAGATTTTCGCGGTAGTTCCAGCATTTAATGAATGTGAGCTGCGTTACCTCTTCTGCAATGAAGGATGACCTGGTTTTCTGGAGAATAAAATAGTATACCCTTTTGTGCCAGGCATAGTACACTTCATTAAAAACCAATAAGTTACCTTGCTTCAAAGCAGCGATAGTATTCAAAACGTGGCCATTTACCGCAGCAATTTAAATAAATAAATGTGGAAATTCCTAGGGGTGCGGGTGTTGCGGTTCCGGGGAAAAGTGAACTTTTTTGCCGCTGTTCCGTTTTGTACAATTTTAAGGATCCCCACGGTCCTACCTTTACAGCATCGATCACAAATTAAACCGCCAAATATGAAACCGAACATTTTTAATCAGTCAAAGAAGCTGCTCCTGGTAGCAGCACTAGCTATCTTTTCACTCTCCCAGGCAACGGCAGCAACCAGCGAAGAGCTGATCAGAGCATTTAACCACACCTTCCCGGATGCCCGGTATGTAAGATGGACGGAAGACCATGACTACCAGGTTGTTTCCTTTACACTGAATGAAACCCAGTGTAAAATATGCTACAGCAAAGAGGGCGCAATTGTTTATTCATTAAAATACATGCAGGAAAACGATCTGCCTTTAAAACCGCTGATGGCCGTGAAGAAAAAGTATAAAGACAAACAAATTGTGGGCGTTGTGGAGCTAACCAATGCAAACGGCGTACTGTATGAATTGACAATTAGCGATAACAAGAAATGGTACGTAGTGCGAGCCGACGCCCAGGGTGGTATAGTATATACCAGGTATGCTTTTAATAAACCGGTGCAGGATATGTAAAACTTACTTTGTTAACGTTAGTTATTACGCCAGATCATCTTTAGCTGTTTTATAAATGCAATGGCCTGATAGGTTTAAAACCTGTCAGGCCTTTGTATTTTTTTAAACCTTTTAGCTCTAAAGTATACTAACAGTTTCAGTATTGCATTCCGCTTTGCATCCGGTTGCAAAGAATAGATAAGCTATATATAAGCCGTATGTAAGCTATATGTACGCCATATATATCCCATCCCTTATAAGAGATGGCTTATATACGTGTTATAAATATGTTGTTAAGCGTTTTAGTATTACTTATTATTGCCGCCGTAATTTATTTCATACACCAAAATCATAAACTTTTATCCTATGGGAATCCTGAAAGATGGCATCCAATTTACCGGAAGCCTGGGCAACCTCTCCGCCTACACTATTAAAGGTTCAGACAAGATCATCCTGCGCCGTAAGGGTGGCGCCACCAAAGAGCGCATTGCAAATGACCCCAGGTTTGAACGTACGCGTGAAAATAATTCGGAGTTTGGCATTTGCGCATCCACTGCAGGCCAGATCAAAAGAATGATGTCTCCTGTAGATCAAATGGCTGATTACAATTTCACGCCTGTATTAAACAGCTTATTAAGAACAAGAATGCTGCCACGGGATACCGTAAGCGAACGGGGACAGCGGGGACTTTTATTTTCACAGCATGCGGCTTTGTTACAGGGCTTTCGTTTAAACCTGAACAATCCTTTTGAGAGTATGGTAAGGCAAGCGCCCATTTGTTCAATTGACCGCACTACCGGTGTGGGCGTAGTACAGCTGCCGGAGCTGACACCCGGCATAAACCTGATGCTGCCCCCCAATCCGCCGCTATACCGTTTTGTATTGGGTATGGGCGCTATTGCCGATATAAAGCATAACGGGAGAGATTATACGCAGTACAACCCTAAACCATTACCCGCTGTTTTTTCAACTGAAACAGCGTGGTATGGCAACCAGGAGGTGTTTAATGCCCGGAGGATAGAGCTGCCTTTAGAACTTCCGGAGGGCTGGGATGAAACAGCCACCTTCCTGTTATTCATTGGGCTTGAAATGGGTAAACCTTTAACGGCTACTGTAATTGAAGAAGTGAAAGGCAGGGGCTGCGCTATAATTGCGGCAGTGGGGTGATGGGGATGCTTTAAATAAATTTTGACAAAGCCGGACTGTTTATTATCTTTCGTTAACAATCTCCGCCAGGAGATCTTTAGCATACGGCTTAACCTCCGTTTCAGATGCTGCAGCAATCATCATCAGGCACTTACCTTGTGTAGTTTTACCGCAATCATGTTACCATAGCATTGCCGCGTGAAAGCAGTGAACACCTATATTATGTACGAGAAAAAACCGTTATGACAAGAATTTACTTTTTACTTGCATCTGCCTGCTGCTGCATTTTATCCTGCTTTAATAACGGACCCATCTCCGCCTTTTATCCTGTTCCCGGACCAGACACCATAGCGCAGGTGTTCTTACCGGGTATTGTTTCCATTGATACGCTTGATTTTAACGCAGCCTTTTCACCGGACGGTAAAACTTTTTACTTTTCAAGATCGCACAACAGGAAGTATCTTATTCTTGAAAGTAAATATAACGGCGAGGCCTGGACGTCCCCTGTCCCCTCCCCTTTGTTTGATACAAGCTACTCCAATGCTGATCCCTTCTTTTCACAGGAGGGAGATCTTTATTTCATTTCCAACAGGCCGAAAGATCCAACCGATACCACCGATGATTATGATATCTACAGGCTGCCTAAGAACGGCCAAAGCCCCGAACGGCTTGATAAGATCAATAGTGACAGCACGGAATATTATGTTTCCCTTTCCAATAATGGCAATATCTACTTTGCATCCTACCGCGATGGTAACCTGGACCTGTATATGAGCAGGAAAACAGCCGGGCAGTACGAAAAACCAGTGAATCTGGGCCCCACTATTAACTCCCCTGCCGACGAACATGACCCACTGATAGCCCCGGATGAAAGCTGGCTGGTTTTTACATCCGGCAGGCCCGGCGGACTGGGAGAAGCCGACCTGTATATTGCTTTTAAAAAGGATGGCCAATGGCAGCTTCCCCGGAATATGGGCGAACGGATCAATACAAAAACCTACGAGTACTGCCCCAATCTATCGCCGGATGGAAAATACTTTTTCTTTAGCAGTGAATCCGACGTTAAATGGATCAGCAGCAAAATATTGAAGAAATAGGCTGCACCGTTTTCCTACTGACATACTGTTGTCATAACCTATATTGAAATTTGCTATAACAAACACAAACCCATGAAACAGCATCTGCTTTTACTAGCTGCCATCTTTATTGCCGTAACCATAAATGCACAAACAAAAAAAAACAACATGTTCACTGTAAAGCCTTTCAAAATTGATGTACCTCAAACTGTACTGGACGATCTTCAAAACCGCCTCCGCCAGACCCGCTGGCCCGATGCCCCTGAAAACATTGGCTGGAAATACGGTACTGATCCCGTATTCCTCCAAAGCCTGGTTGCCTACTGGCAGAATGGTTATGACTGGCGCAAACAGGAAGCTGCGCTTAATCAACTCCCACAGTACACGGTTGAAATAGACAGCCTTACCATTCATTTCCTGCACATCAAAAGTAAAAATCCGAATGCCAGGCCCCTGCTGCTTACACACGGATGGCCCGATTGCTTTTACCGCTTTTACAAAGTAATTCCCCTGTTAACGGACGACTACGACCTGGTGATACCTTCCATCCCCGGTTTTGGCTTCTCCAGCCACGTAGCTCTTACGGACGACGGTACTGCAAAAGTTTTTGCCACCCTGATGAAGGATGTACTTGGCTACAAAACTTTCTTTGCAGCTGGCGGGGACATGGGCAGCCCTATCACCAAATCAGTGGCCAATCTTTACCCGGAGAACGTAATAGCCATCCATCTCACAGATGTGGGCTACCCTAACGGATCAGAGGATTGGAGCACCATGTCTAAAGCCGAACAGGAATTCGGGCAGGTTATCCAGCGATGGTGGTACCAGGAAGGAGCCTATGCCATGCTGCACGCCACCAAGCCACAAACCCAGGCCTATGGCTTAAATGATTCCCCAACAGGGCTTGCATCCTGGATCGTTGAAAAATTCAGCACCTGGGGCACGCCAGGCGGCACTATTGAAGATCATTTCACAAATGATGAGCTGCTCACCAATATCATGATCTACTGGGTTACCCAAACGATCAACTCCTCTATGCGCAGCTATGCAGTAGGCGCTTTTCAGCAGCTGGCGTCAGCGCAAAAGGTGAATACCCCCACCGGCGTGGCAGTATTCCCCGGCGATGCTCCCACCCCCATAGAATGGGCGCAAAGAAAGGCAAATGTAAAACGGTTCACCAACATGGAGAGAGGCGGCCACTTTGCTGCGCTGGAAGCGCCGGAGCTATGGGTGAAGGAAGTGAATACATTTTTCAAGAGCGTTGCTGTGAAGTGATTTCTTTGGAATAAATGGAAAGAGGGTGTATCAAAAAAAATCTGATACACCCTTTTTTATTAAATATGCATGGTGTTTCCTAAAAAAACGAACATCCGTGTCCCCGTTTCTGATCTTCAGTCGTTATGACTATAAACCTACGATCTTATGACAAAGAAAACAGCTTTGCACATTATTTCCAGTGCCCGGGAAAGGGATTCGTATAGTAAAGACTATGAAAAGATCTTAGCGCATTTGTAAAAATATCAGACCATGAAAGAGTTTACATTAATATTCCGCTTAAAAGACATCGCCGATTTTAAACCAACGCCTGAACAGATCCAGGAACGTATGAGATGGTTAGAAGGTATTGCCGCCCAGGGTAAATTAGTGGACAGGGGGAACACCCTGCTGCCTGCTCCCGGAAGCGCAAAAACAGTGAGGGCCGATAATGTGGTCACTGACGGGCCTTATACGGAGATCAAGGAATTTATTGTTGGCTATGTGATCGTTAAAACAGCAGATATAGATGAAGCGGTGGCAATGGCGAAAGAGAACCCGATCTTTAAAATTGGAGGATGTATTGAGGTGAGGGAAGTATTAAAGCGGGATTAGGCTTATCCACTTATGCGTTAAACTATTACAGCTGGTCATTGATTAAGACAGACGCTATAACGGGGCTGACCAAAAGGAATGTAAAATGTAAAATTTTAAATCATAAATGTAAAAGTAGAATACCGTGAATATAAGCCTGTGCTTGGAATTGTGGCATTCGATTTTTACATTTTAAATTTTACATTTATGATTTTACATTCTTTTTAGTCAGCCCCTGTCCTTTACTTCAGATCTCCTATAGCAGCGCCAAAATTGATATGCAATACATTGCCATTGGAAAGTACCAGTGCCGGTACAGATTGCACACCGGCTTTTTCAGCTTCCGCCACCTTTGCTTTTTCAGTTCCCAGGTGCACCACTTCCACTGCTTCCGAAGGGATGAGGTTCAGAATATCCTGTTCTGCACTTACACATACAGGACAGCCTGCGTGATAAAAAATTGCTTTTGCCATAATTATTGTTTTTAGAGATGCGTTGCAAAATTACCATAGACTTAGGCCAGGGAGCTGGTACAGTTTCTATGAAAACTGGTAGTCCAGCTCTTTTATGGTTGAAAGGATGTGTTCCAGCTCCAGTATTTCATCCTTGTTCAGTGGTTTCAAAGGGTTGCGTAAATACCCGCCGTCTTCTCCCAATAGCGCTAGCCCTTCCCTGATAGCCCGCGGCAAACCTTTGGTTACAATGAACTTCAACAGGTCAACCTGCTTATAGAACAGCTCCCGGGCGCCGGCCAGGTCATTGTTCAGAATAGCATGGTATAACCCGGTGTTAAGCCCGGGGATCAGGTTGGGAGCAGCTGTACACCATCCTGTGGCGCCTGCGGCAAATGCTGCCAGGGCAAGAGGATTGGAGCCGTTGTAAAAGGCCACTTCTTCTCCCAGCTCCCTTCTCAGGTAATGCATACGCTGCACATCGCCCGTACTTTCTTTGATCATTGTTACGTTCGGGATCTGCAGCAGCCGTTTCAGCAAGGCCGGCGACATATCCACCCCACCTGTAGCGGGATTGTTGTATGCCATAATGGGAATGGAAATTTTGGATGCTACGGCATCGTAGTGTTCAACGATCTCCTGGTCGGTTAGTTTCCAGTAACTCATCGGAATGATCATGACCGCTGTGGCGCCGGCTTTTTCTGCAAACCGGGCATGATAGATTGTTTTATCCGTAGTAAGATTTGACACCCCGACCAATGTTGGAACACGGCCGGCTACCTGCTGGATAGTTGCTTCGGTGATGGCTTCTTTTTCGGGATCGGTAAGGTAAGGCAATACGCCTGTGCTGCCCAATGGGGCAATGCCGTGTGAGCCTGAGCTCACCAAACGTTCTACCAGCCTTCTGAACAACGGGATATCTACTTTCCCCTCTTTATCAAAGGGTGTGATAGGGTAAGCGATAATACCCTTGAATGGAATATGCTTCATGTTATTTTTTTGAGTTTAGATTAGAGATCCCTTCCTTCTTCTTCCCGGAGCGCTACGCCAAGGTTCTGCAGCTGTGGGGCATTTTCGCAGGCAATATATTTTGCAGGTTCCGCATCGCTCAGGTTCTTATGCCGGTGCCATGCCCAGGAAGGAATGTAAACGGCATCGCCGGCTTCCCATTCTACACGCTCATCTTCAATTTCTGTCCAGCCTTTTCCTTCCAGTACGTACAATACAGTTTCGTAGGTATGCCTGTGACGGTTGGTTATTTGCCCGGGCAGTAAACCGCCGATAGTCATACTTACGTTCTTGCTTGGCAGGTCCACAAAGAATACCGGGTGCTTGCGCTCCGTGGAGAACTGATTGTGTACGCCCGCCTGTTCCACATTCTTATGAATGAGATAGGGAGGTTTTACATATTGCGGTCTTGCAAAGGTCTGATGGAAATCTTTTGAGCTGAACTGCTTGGTTGTTGTTGTTGTTGACATCATTGATAATATTTATTGGTCCTATGCATAATTGCAAAACAAAAGTACCCTAACTTTGGACTACCAAACTGATACAGTTTTCACAAAAATTGCTAGTCCAGATGCTAAGACCATGGAAATTGGAAATACGGTTAGATCACAGATCCGGTAAGGCTATTTACCTGCAGATAGCCGACGCCGTTATTGCAGACATACAATCGGGCAGGTTAACAAAAGGAACTGCTTTGCCGGGAAGCAGAATGCTGGCCCAGGATCTGCAGGTGAACCGGAATACCGTTGTAGAAGCATTGAATGTGCTGCTGAATGAAGAATGGCTGGTATCCAGGGAAAGAAAGGGCATCTTCGTGTCTGAAGCCCTGCCTGCGTTGAGGAAAAGCCGGTCATCACAGCGGAGCCCCAAGCCGGATGATGTTGAAAAGGACAGCTGCCGGATCCATTTTGATGACGGGCATCCCGACAGCAGGATTGCCCCGGTTGCGGAGCTGGCCAGGGCATACCGCCAGATCTTTAACCGGAAAGCCAAATGGCAGATGATGGGATATGGCAATGAGCTGGGCGATATTGAATTCAGGAAAGCCATTGTACAAATGCTGAACCTCCAGCGGGGACTGAAGCTGGACGAGCACATGGTTTGTATCACGCGTGGCAGCCAGATGGCCACCTACCTGGCCGCACAGTGCCTGATAGAAAAAGGAGATGTTGTGCTGGTGGAGGACCCGGGGTATCAACCTGCCTGGAAAGCCTTTGAAAGTGCAGGCGCAAAACTGATCCCGGTGGGCGTGGATCAGAATGGATTGATGGTAGAGGACATTGAAGCAATACTGAAACGGCATAAAAAGGTGAAGGCCGTTTATACCACGCCGCACCGGCAATACCCCACCACCGTGATGTTAAGCCTGCAAAGAAGGCTTGAGCTTATCCAGCTATCCAATAAATACGGTTTCATGATCATTGAGGATGATTATGACAATGAATTCCATTTCGGCTACCGCCCTATCATGCCCCTATCCAGCTACCCGGAGTTGAAGAATTATATCTATGTGGGCACTTTAAGCAAGGTGGTTGCCCCGGCCTTACGGATCGGTTACCTATCCTCCAACGACCCTTCTTTTATAAAACGGGTTGGAGCGCTGCGGAAGATCATTGATGTGCAAAGCGATAATATCATGGAACAGGCTATCCTTGAGCTGATCCGGGACGGCACGCTCAAACGTCATATCCGCAAGGCCACGCAGCATTACAAGACCAAAAGAGATCATGTAGCGAGCCTGCTGGACCAGTACCTGAAAAACAAAGCAGACTATCTTGTTCCTGAAGGAGGCCTGGCATTCTGGATCACTCCCAGGAAGAAAACCGACTGGAAAAAAGTATCGGAACGGCTCCGGAAAAAGGGAATAAAAATATTTACGCCGGAGCTTTATAGTTTTAAAGAACCTGTAAATGGCCTGCGGCTGGGATATGGATCATTGGCCGAAGCGCAATTAGATGAAGGATTGAGAATATTAGGCGAATGTTTGTAATGGCAGATCTGTAATGACATTAAAACGCTACTTTCCCAATAAGCTCATCACTTAATATACCATTTTCCTTCAGCTTAAGCTTTTTGATCTTAGCGATCACTTTTCCAAGGTCCTTTTGATAGCCCGCATCAAAGCTGGTGGCTTTGTGTAAGAGCAGCGCCTGGGTTTCGTAAAAGGGATTGAGCACCTCCTTATCTTCGATCGGGGCGATGGTCTTCATCGTTGTCTTGATATGCTTAATGCCTTCCAGCAGGGTGTTGAGGTCCGTTGCCGTTTCATAACAATAATAGGCTAAGCTGTTATGTGCGCTGCGTATTGCTGCGCGGATGGGATTAAATTCTTCCAGGTAATCCCACAGTGTAAGCTTTTCCAGTTCGGTAATAACGCTGCGGCAAAGTGCAAGGGATTCTTCTTTCCGGCCTGCTTCATAAAGCGTGTAGCGCTGGTAATCCCATACATAGGCCCACAATCTCATTTCTGAACATTGTGCATCCCCGAGCTGCTTTTCGGCCAGGGAAAGTAACTCAATTGCAGCTGCATAGCTTTTATCCTGCACCAGTAAAGTTGCTTCCTTCATCCGCTCATCAAATTCCGCCTGGCTGAACTCATATACCGAAGGAACAACAGGCAGCTGGAAGCTGGCATAGGGATAAGTTAACCAGTACTCATCCTCTATTTTCTGTGATTTGGCAATGTCCTGCGACCTTGGCCAGTATTCATTGGCTTTATCGGTGTTACCTTCCAGGAAGTGGCTCCAGCCAATGTAATAAACAGCCTGGTGCCGGTAATCGGCACGGGTGCTGGCTGCATTTTCCGCTTCTAAAAGCTTCGCCCTTGCCTCCTCATATTTCCTGTTCAGGATGCGCCCTAAGCCCCAGTTCAGGAGCAGGTAGTCAGGTGAAAAACGGTTCTTATATCTTACAAAAAGTGTTTCAAAGGCTGCTTCGTAATGCTCGTGCGGAACGTATTTACCCAGGTCACTGTCTTTTAAAATAGCCGCTGTACAAAATGCCGTTGTCCGCAGCGCAATGGGTATGAATTTAATATTAGCAATATCCCTGCTTAAAGCCAGCTCGCAGACCTTTGCATTACGTAAGGCTAAGGGTACATACTCAAGCGCAGCGCCATAATCCATAGCGCAGGCTGTTTCGCACATCTTTAGGGTTACCAGGTGTTTAGGCACAAACTGGAAATCATATGAATCCTTTGCAACGGCGATCTCACAGATCTTCTGAGTAAGGTATTCCGCCGGCAGGTGGTAAATGCGCTCACCGGATCTAATCGCTTTAATAATAAAGTCTTCATCCCAAAAGCAGGCCCATACCTTGCTAAAGGTGTCGTAATCAAATTCTGATTCCGATGTCCTGCGCCATCTTTGCCGGTCATATTGTTCCACAATAAGGGGCCATCCGGGCTCCTGACCGTATTTTCCGGCAGCATACTCATATACTTCCTTACTAACCAAACGGGCAGGAATGTTCTTGATAACATGCATGCCCAGGTCTATGGCCTGTTTAATATATCCGCTGGTATAGTACCTTGAAGGAAGATCCTTGCAGTGTGTATCCTGCAAATTACCACCGGCAATGAGGGCAATATTCATGCGCTCATCTTTGAAAGCTGCAGGCACATGATTATAATTATACTGATGGCCGCTTACCGCCCGGAAACACAATTCATAGCTTAACTGATCCTTTGGCACATAGGCCAGATCAATGCCATGCGGATGCACCTGGTAGATCTGTTCTGAAAGGAACGCGGCCGGAATGTCCTGGTAGAAACAAGGCTCCTCACGGTTAACTGCCAGCAGTATTATTTCTGCTGTGTATAAGCCGGGAGGGAAACACCGGATCACCAGGCCGCTCACGTCATACTTCCCTTGTGCCTGATGATCGAGCAGCTGCTGCAGCATCTCTTTGGTACGGTACTGTTCCGGTATGGTGAAGAGCTTATCACTAAGCCAGTCCAGCGGAAATTTCCCCGTCTTCTTATACATATCCGGACCATATTGATCCATCATCTCAGCAAAGTATTGGTCCCAGTATGCCTGGTCCTTTACTTTCGATACCGGGCGTTGTGTATCCCAGTTAACCGTTGCGGGATCTCCGTATAAATAGTGCAGGCTGGTGTGTTCTGCATAGGGTTGTGCTTTAGCGCTGTGCATGGCTGCGGCTTTATAGAAATTATCCGCCATTTTCTTATCGCCCTGCAGATGATACACCAATCCCAGTAACCAGTTATTGGTAAAAATGCTTCTTATTTCAATAGATCTTTCCAGCTGGCCTTTAGCTTCGTTCAGCTTGTTCTGGCAAATAAGTGCTTCTCCCGCTACACGCAAAGCAAAATATGCTGATGCATTCTTCTGTACTGCAAGCTTCGCCCATTCTATCGCCTGCTCATATTCACCGGTGCGAACAGCACAGAGGGCTGCCTGCTCCATACATTCACCCTCATAGCCCAGCTTCTCCGGCGTAAGCGGGATGCCTTTGGCAAATATCTCTTTAGCCTGTGCGTAGGCTTTTTGTTCAAACAGGCAGCTGCCTGCATGAAAGTAAGCAGGATAGTAAGCGGGGGCCTTTGTAAATGCTTCTTTAAAGCATTGATAGGCACCGGAAGCATCTCCCTCCTTTTTCAAACGGATGCCGGTACGGGTTAGTTTAATTCCTTCGGGCGTAACACCTTTAATGAGCACTTCCTGGTTGTTCTTCAGTGCTTCATAGATCCGTTGCGGACTAATATTCAGCACATCATAATGGGATTCTTCCACCTTGTAACAAAAGTCAGGATGAAACGCATTAGCATATTCATGCCACATTAAAAAGGCATTGTCTGTCTCATACCGCTCTAACGCATCATAATTGTACAGGGCCGTGATAAGCGTTTGCGGTGAAAATTCAAAACAGGCCAGATCATAGAACCAGGAGAAAAAATAAGGCGCATTAATGTTCCGGGAAGGCATACTATGCACCATTTCATCATCCTCACCCCAGGCAGATGCAACGTACCGGATAGTTTCAGTGCCGATGGTTTTCTGAAAATAGCCCAGGTCAATAAAATCAGCCGTAGTATTGCCGGTAACATAGTACTGTGCTGCCGCCCCATAGCTGGCGGCAATCTTCCCCTGTATGTTCATGTTCCCGTTCACTACAAGAAGCGCCCTGGCAACATGCGGGATCTCCAGGGGCCCATCAATATGCAGATCACCCTCACAATAATAGATGGAACAGTAATCTTCCAGGTATTCCTTTTCACTTTCATAGTTGCTGGCGTAGGAATTATCCTCATCTTCCCAATAGTCAAACAAATTCTCTACGTTCAGTAAGGCCAGCACTTCGTCATAGGCGACTGCTTTTATACCGTGCTTTTTGAGAAAACGCTGTGTTTCTTTTTCCTCATCCCCTTCTGCTGCTGCATCGGATCCGTTCTCTAATGTCTCTTCATTGTTTTGGGATAATGCTTCAAATGCAGCGGTGCCCATAAAAGATCTCAGCGCCACCTTTGCTTCCAGCAGGGGTGATAAGGCCATGAGGAATGCCTCATTATTTGTTTGCTTTAATGATTGGGGAAAATGGATCGTATGCACTGTTCCTAAAGGATCCGATACAAAGATCCTCATCTCATCTCCCTTAATGATCATGCCTAATACCCAGCAGGCCCGCGAAAAGAAGCCCTTTTCCGCTTCCAGCAGCTCAAATTTACAGCGGTAAAAATTCTGGTAAAAGGTTAAAAAGTTATACAGGTTGTTGGCATTCTGCCCTTCTGCATTAAAAGCATAAACGGTGCATATAAGATCATCCTTGCTAAAGAAAAGGGAGCCTTTTTCGAGCCAGAAATCAACAAATGCTTCCGGCATCTGAAAACCGGCAGTGGTTTCCATTTCTTCAATATTCTCTTCGCTTACCGCAACAACCTCACGCTCCTGCGGGGCATTTTCCTCCAGGTATGCGGCTGCTGCCAACAGATCATTATACAAATGGGGCGGTATAGTAAAACCCGATGGTTCAGTATTGGCTTCTGCCGCAAGCTCCGTATATCCTTTCCTGGTTTTTTCAGCGATCAGTTTTTCAGCTGCTTTCCTGCACTCCTCTTCTGAGGTATATTCCTTGGTTTGCGTTTGTCCCTGTGTGCCGGCTTTACCAAAATAAACTATAAACCGGTTGCCGGTAATTTCAATGTCCCAAAACTTATTTGATTGTCCGTCCTGGTAAATAAATCTCCTTCTCATGTAACTATTTTTATGCCACTGTTCCTGTTCTTGCCTGGCTAACAATCTTGTCTTTAATACTTGTAGTTATGCCAATATAATGGAGGGGCCGTTTGTGGGTCAAGATAATACAAAAGATGATATTTTAAAATATCTATATATAAATTTAACGCAGTAACGGTGAAGCATAAGTGATAACGGCGTTAATTAAAATAAAGAAGTTTGCACGTATATTTACGCAAAATGTACTGAATGCACAATTATGGAATGAAAAGAGCGATCTTTCTAATCGCTTCTTTTCTATTGCTCCGGCCATTTGTTTATGCCCAGACACCTGGTAAGATAGATAGTTTGACCAGGATCATCCAAAATGCAAAGACCGATACCGCCCGGATCACCGCCCAGAATAATATAGCAAGGGAATACCTGATGCAGAATGATTCGGCCCACGCATTTCAGGCTGCCTATAGCGCCCTTGCACTATCAAAGAACACTCCTTCCCTGATCCATAAGGCACGTACGAACCAGATCCTGGGATATTTGCATACGGTATTAATTCATGCGGACAGCGCCATATACTATAACGATAAGGTAATTTCCCAATTGCAGGGGCAGACGGCCCCGCAGGCCATAAAATACACGGTATATGCCGTGAATAACCTGGCAACAATCTATGCTACCAACGGAAATATTAAGAAGTCCGCTGAGCTGCTGATCTCCAACCTGCCAAGATTTGAAAAGATCCAGGATCGTTTGGGCTATGAAACCACGCTGATGAATATTTCAACAAGTCTTAGCAACCTGGGTGCATTCCAGAAAGCATACCCTTATATGCGGGAAAGCATTGTACTGGCGGAGCGTGAAGATAATCCTCCTGAACAAAAGTTTGCCTCCTACCTGAATGGTATCTGGATCATGTACAGCATGGATAGCCTGACCAGGATGAAGGAATATATGGACAGCATGAAAGTTTGCCTTGATAAGATCGGGCATCCCATTCCCTTCTCCGGCAGATATTATGCATACGCGGCCCGTTATTATGTGAGGGTGAATAAACTGGATGAAGCGGAGGCCATGCTGTCCAGTGCAATGAAGGAGCTGAAAACATTCGACATCCGGAGCAATTACTATGACGTTTACTTTTCGAAACAGGAGCTTGCAATTGCCAGGAAAAACTACCGGGAGGCAAGAGAGGTGGCATTCTTTTTATATAAAATAGCCATTGAAGACGGGCATGATGAAATAATCCTTGGCTCAGCAAAAGACGTTGCAGATCTTTCTGAAAAGCTGGGGGATTATAAAACCGCTTACCAGTATTTAAAAAAACATACCACCTACGGGGATAGTGTAAAGTATAATCAAACGATCCTGGAAGTACAAGATATTGAAACAAAATATAAGACTTCCGAAAAGGAGAAACAAATTGCCAGGCTGCAGGTTGAAAAACAGCAGGTATTACTAAAGAACAAAGATCAGCAGCTGCTCAACTGGCTGCTGGGCGTGGGCGTGGGCGCGCTGCTGCTCATCACCGTGTTCCTGATCTATATTTACCGGAACAGCAAAAAACAAGCGGAGCTGCAGCTCCGGGAAGTAGAACAGCAGCAGGAGCTCAGGCTTACACATGCCATGCTTGAAGGCGAGGAACGGGAACGCACGCGTGTAGCGCGCGACCTGCACGACGGACTTGGCGGGGCCTTGTCTGGTATTAAGCTGAAGCTTTCGGGCCAGCATAAAAATAATGCGCCGGTTACAGATGAGATCCTTCTTCAGCTGGAGGATTCCATAGGAGAATTGAGACGCATTGCCCGGAACCTGATGCCGGAAAGCCTGATGCGGCTGGGCCTGGAAACGGCATTGCAGGATCTCTGCGCTGCTATGGCCGACAAAAACAGGAAAATAGAATTCCAGGCAAACGGGATCCGTAAAGAGCTGCCGCTGAGCACCCAGATCAATATTTACCGTATTATACAGGAGCTGCTTTCCAATGCCATCCGGCATAGCGATGCTACCAGGATCATTGTACAATGCATCCAGGATAACGAAAATTTCCTGATCACGGTTGAAGATAATGGCAGGGGATTTAATATGGATACTACTCAACACACGAATGGGATAGGTTTGAGTAACATTTATAACCGGGTCCAATATCTCAAAGGCAAAGTAAATGTCACCTCTGCCATTGATGAAGGAACTTCTGTAAACATTGAGCTCTATGTCTGAAAATAAAAAAGTGCTGGCTATTGTAGATGATCATCCTATCGTGATCGAAGGCATCAAACATCTGCTGCAAACCGATCCGCAATATACCGTGCTGAGTTTTGTTAATGCAGCCAGCTTTCTGGCCTTTATTAAGGAAAACAGCGTGGATATAGTTTTACTGGATATTACGCTGCCGGATGGGAATGGCGTAGACCTGTGCAAACAGATCAAAACGCTGATGCCGGGAGCATGCGTGCTGGGAATGAGCAACCTGGCCGAACGAAGCACCGTATTGAACCTGTTACAGAACGGCGCTACGGGATATATGCTGAAAAGCGCGCCTGCAGAAGAGATCCTTAACAGCATTACCTTAGCTCAGCGTGGTGAAACGGTGCTTAGTCCTGAAATAAAAGAGCTTATTATTGATGCGCTGGTAAAAGGCACAAAGCCCCTGCCTACCCTTACCAAAAGGGAAAAACAGCTGCTGCAATTACTTGCGGAAGGCAAAACAACGGCTATGATCGCAGATGAATTGTATTTAAGCCGCTATACAGTTGATACTTATCGCAAAAACCTGCTGCAAAAATTTGAGGTAAAAAACACCGCCGAACTTTTGATGTTAATGGTGCAGGAAAAGCTGCTTTAACTGCCCCCCTTCCATACCTCCTATAATTAGGAGGGTAAAAAAGCCTGTTTCCCGGTATTGTCCCCGGTACAGCCCCCATTTACCTTTGCGTTAATTAATCACCTTTAACACAAGGAAATGGAAACTAAAAAAGCAAAACGCATCATTCTCTGTTTGTGCCTGGTAACAATGATCAGCTTTATATTTACCGGCTGTAGCGACAAAGACGATCCCAAACCCAGTAAAATATCCATGAAATTCACCCTTACCGTAACAGGCGCTAACCTGGATGACCAGATCGATTTCGCAGTAGGTGGGGGAAATCATGATGCCAGCCAATATGGCTCTGCTATCTGGAAAGTAAACGGGCAATCACAGGGTAATGAAACTACGATCCTAATAGATGAGAAAAAATTTGCCGGCAGCACTAAAACATATATCGTTGAAACCATTAACCCGCTTGATTTTGGCAGCCTGAGTGTGAGTTATTCCAATGCAGAAGGCGGGGGCCCCATCACCATCAGCTATAAGGCTGAAATAGGTGGTAAGGTGGAAACGAATGTTGAGAATCTTGTAGTTGCTGTGGGCCAAAGCGAAAATAAAAATTTTGCATACCAGGGGAAATAATAATTTATTCCGGCTCCGCCTTACCTAAACCTCAAAGAGCGCAAGTAGATCTTGCGCTTTTTTTGTCCCCCGGCGCCCCTACATATCCTACCGGAAAAGAAGTAGTTTGGCGCTTCATGAAGCAACATGTATTTTATTATACAGCTAGCCCGTTACTTTTAAAGTTTGAATAAGTCCATCTTCTATATCAAAATGAAATTTTAAGATAATTGGACTTCCATCAAATGTTCCTGAACATTCTGCAGATAAAATGCTTGTTTTACCTTCATGAGCTATTGATAGAGGCTTCATTACCGATTTATACTTTTTATTTGATTCGTCGATCCACTCCTGGATAGCCTTCCTTCCGGTATGCGTTTTTCCTTCATCAAACACAACGGCTGTTTCAGAAAAACAGTTAGCATAAGCTAAACTGTCAAATTCGTTTTGTGCTGTTATTAAGTCAGCTATTACTTTTGGTAAGTTCATGATCTGTTATTGGTTATTAAATTGTTGGTAGTGTGCCGCCATCGATAACGAATTCTGTCCCTGTTAAATAGTTCGCTCTTGGAGAAACCAGGAATCCAACCAGTTCAGCTACTTCTTCGGGCTCTGCCGGTCTTCCGAAGGGTATTCCACCCAAGGCATCTATAACGCTTTGTTGAGCCTCCTCAATAGAACAATTTGAACTCCTGGCAATCCGTTCCAAAAAATATTTGACATTTTCAGTCCTGATCCATCCCGGGGAAACGGTCAGTACCCGCACCCCTTTAGAAGCCACTTCTTTCGACAACCCTTTGCTGTAATTGATCAGGCCAGCTTTAGCTGCCGCATATGGAAGCGTTGCATCGTATAAAGGAAGCCGCCCCTGGATAGAAGCAATGTGAATGATCACTCCGTTTTTCTGCTCAAGCATTTGCGGTAAAAATCCACGGTCTAATCTCACCGGTGCTAACAGATTTGTTTGCAGGGTTTTCTCCCAGTCTTTATCGGTTAAAACCGCAAAACCACCGCCCGGGGTTTCCGACGCTCCCAGGTTGTTTACAAGGATGTCGAGTTTTTTGTGTTTTGACAAGACTTCGTCCACCACTTTTTGTGTTCCCCGTTCCGTACTCAAATCTGCTGAGATAAAATGCAGGTTTTGGGTAAGATTTTCAGGTGTGTTTCTTGCGGTAATGATAACCGTTGCGCCAGCCTGTAACAGCCTTTGTGCAATTGCCCTTCCGGCGCCCTTTGTTCCTCCCGTTACCAGGGCAATTTTCCCATTTAACTCATTGTTGTAATTCATATTGTTTTCTTTTTTAGAATTGATACTGCAAATTTCAGACGTATGAGCTGCTAAAACAATTACGGATAACCGAATTGCATAGGGATAAATTTGTCCCATATTGTATTTATAAGAGCATTAGGCTAATTTTATACAATGCGCGAAAGAAAGAATCCTTTAAACTTGAATTGCGGCCTTGATCTGATAGGCGAGGTTTTGTATGGGAAATGGAAGATCCGGTTACTTTGGTTTATTAACGAAGGGCATAAACGTCCCAGTGAATTACAAAGAAAAATCCCCGATGCCTCACGAAGAGTTTTGAATGTACAGTTAAACGAACTCGAAGCGCACGACTTAATTAAAAAGAAAGTTTTCGCAGTGGTTCCTCCCAAAGTGGAATATTCCCTGACACCTTTTGGAAAAACAATAATTCCTGTGATCGGGGCTTTGGGTAAATGGGCTGATGAAAACGAGAACAGGTTACGTGATCTTATCCTAAATGCCAAAATAAAACTGCCCGAAGAAAACTAACGATGGTATTCTCCTGTTCATAAAAAAACTTTCTTTGTGTGATCGGCCCGGATGGCCGGGCCGACTATATGCTGGCTATTTATCTTGCCTGCCTGATGGCGTTTTTCTTTACTGCCCGGTACTTTTGGAAAAGATACCGGAAGGCGCGGGTATATTAATGAGAAACTGATTTAAGGCCAACAATAGATCCTATTAAGGTTGCTATAAAGAACAGCCGCCAGAAATGAGCAGGCTCGTTAAATACAAAGATCCCCATCAGGGCAGTACCCACAGCGCCAATGCCTGTCCATACCGCGTAGGCCGTACCCAAAGGCAGGTTTTGAGTAGCTTTCATAAGTAAAAGCATACTGGCTACCAATGAAAACAGGAAAGCGCCATACCATAAATACATAGCTACGCCGGTTGTTACCTTTGCTTTTCCAAGGCTGGAGGTGAATGCTACTTCAAACAATCCGGCGATAATTAAAATGATCCAGTTCATGCTAATTGATTTTATAACTGCAAGTTCGCATGTTACCGGGAGTAAAAATTTTACAAATGATAAAAAAGCAGCCGGCTATTTTAATTCAGCCCGGATCCTGCTTAAGCTAACCTGCGTCATACCCAGGTAAGAGGCGATATGGCCCAGCTGAACCCGCTGCAGTAGTTCAGGATCGGTTGCCATCAGCTCTTTGTAGCGTTCTGTGGCGGTTCTGCACTGCCGGAAAATAAGCCGTTCTTCTACCTTTACCAGCTCCTGCTCTGCAAACTTTCTTCCCCAGTTGGCTATATGAATATCTTCGTTAAACAGTCTGCGCAGGCTTTCGGCTCTCATTTGATATAGTTCGCAGGGCTCCAACAATTCTATATTTTCATATCCTTTTTGATCGTGCACATAGCTTTTCATGGAGATCACCGTATCCCCTTCCTTGCCAAACCAGAACGTGACCTCGTTATCGGGCGTTTCTGCATAGGCGCGCACTATCCCTTTTTTTATGAAGTAAATATCTGAACTAATCTTGTTGACTTTGAACAGGAAATGCCCCCTGGCATAAGTTACTTCCGAAATGCCTGCTTTCAGGCGCTCCCTGGACTTTGCGGGCAGCAGGTATACGTTGTCAATGATAGCATCGATATCCATTAGCGCATGTTTGAAGGTAAAAATACGGAATACAAATAAAGAAGCCGTCCCATTCAATTATGAGACGGCTTCAATAGATAGCTTCCCAGCCCCTGCTTTAGTTACAGCGCTGAGCAGGTATTGCCTGTTAAGGTTGCCCCGGCGCCATTGGATGCTGTTACCGTTGCTTTTACACCGGATGCATCGAGTATTGTAATATTGTAAGGCGGTGTAAATGCAGTAACTCCGTTGCCGGCTGCATTACCGGAAGTGCCGGTTAAAGTATTGCCTTTCATTTGCACGGCAGTAGAAGCTTTATCCATCAGGTCAACCGGGTTCTTAACGTTCTCAAAAACATTGGCCTCTATTAGCAGGTTTGCTTCAAAGCCTGCCTGTACACAGCTTTTGCTGGCAGTGCTGTTAAAGTAGCTGTTCACAATATGTACCTGGCCAAAACGTACACGCGGCATTCTTGCCACGCAGCCCGCTGCCCACCAGCATCTTGCAAAAGTAATGCGCAGGTGGCCCCTGTCTGCAGTAGCGCCGTCACCGGAGCCGATCAGGTTAGTGAACCTGTGATCATCAGCACCGCCTGAGCCGCCTGCCTTTGGCGGTTTTAAATAAGTGAATTTGCAATAAGAAACCGTAATGTAGTCTGAGGTGTTCTTAATATCAAAATCGCCATCTACCCCATCTCTGAATTCACAATGGTCTACCCATACATTGTTACATGCATCCAGCGTAGCATTATCCCAGCCATCAACATCGTATGCGCCCGGCCCTTCAAAGATCAGGTTCCGGATAATAATGTTGTTGCATCGCTTGATGTAGATAATACCTGAATTATCCTTGGTTTGGTCTGTTGAAACCAATCTTGCGCCTGCGCTGCCAAAAAGGGTTTTACCCGTTTGGTCCTGAAAAGGGATCCTGCCTCCGGAGGGGATGGTAATGGTACCGCTAACCTGGATCACTTTAACACTTGTATCCTGGATAGCGGTTTTTAAAGCATCATAGGTGGTAACGACGGTGGGCGTTGCGGCGCCGCCACCGGTAGTGCCTCCGTTCAGGGATGCCCATGCCGGTGCGGAACATGCGGCTGCACTTACTACCGCCGGATTAACAGGTTCGGGGTTTGCCTTGCTGGTATCTGAAGTTTCGCTTTTGCTGCAGCCGGTAAAAATAAATGTCATTGTAACGGTTAACACTATACGCTGTAAATAACTGGTTTTCATAGATAGATGGTTTTTCTTATTTAAATTGCCAATGTATTTGAAGGGTTATGGAAGCCAGCCGGATTACTAAACGATACTGTTGCAACAAATGTACAAAGAAATGGCAGGATAACAGATGTAGTTATCACACTAAAAGTGATCAAACTACTGTCCGCAAACGCACATGCCTGTTTCATTACCGGACAGCTGCAATCACTTAAACAATTGATTATAAACCCCGTAACAGCATGGCACATTTATAGTGCCTCAGCATTAACTTTACTCCTGCTATGTTAAAAAGCTACTTTAAAATTGCCTGGCGCAACCTCTGGAAATACCGGCTATTTTCACTGATCAACATCATAGGCCTGGGACTGGCCATTGCCTTTTGTTTCCTCATACTTATCCAGGTTCAGTGCAGTTTTGAGAAAGATACCTTTCATCCTTACCCGGACCGTACTTACCGCATTTTAACAGACATTACCAGTAAAGATGGTAAAACATTTTCCTTTGCATCGTCGCCGCTGCCGCTGGCAGATAAGCTGAAGAACGAACAAAGCGGCATTGAGCAAACAGCCCGTGTAATACGCGGCATTGGCGGCAGCTTCAGTAACCGCATTAAATCATTACCGGTAAATGGCATATATGCAGATGCCGGCTATTATGAGCTGTTCAACTTCCCTTTGCAGCGGGGCAAGCCGGCCATAGAACCGTATACCGCAGTGCTGTCATATGAAACGGCCATACGATTTTTCGGCGCCGCTGATCCTATCGGCAAAACGCTTGAACAAAAAGACTTTGGCGCACTTACCATTACGGGTGTGTTTGCACCGTTAGGCAACAGAAGCACGCACCTTAAATCTGACATGGCAGTTTCGATGGCTACCTTTCCATTACGGTATCCCAGCGAGGGACAGGCTGACTGGTTAAACTATAATGCCTTTACATTTGTACGCTTATCCAAAGGCGCACCGCCAGCCGTGCTGGACCGCGCACTTGCCGGCATTGCAAAAGATAATGCACAGCATGTTGACTTTAAAGACATGCAGGCGCATTCCTTCCGTAAACAGCTGGTACGCAGCATCTCCCCGGCTTTTGAAAACCTGATCAACAACCCCGGCGTAGAGCCTTTGTTTAAAGTACTGGTCAATATTATTATGGGGCTGCTGATCGTATCACTGGCAGGTTTTAATTATATCAACCTTACGTTAACCCGTTCACTTAGCCGTGCCCGGGAGGTAGGCGTACGCAAGGTAGCAGGCGCCAAGCGCCGGCAGCTGATCCTGCAGTTCCTCATAGAAACCGTGCTGTTATCAGCGCTGGCTTTTATTATCGGGTACCTGGGCCTGCTGTTCATGAAATCGTTTATACATGCGCCCTGGCTTAGCTGGGAAGTGCAGAACAGCGGCCTGTTATGGATAGTGTTTATTGGCTTTACCCTGCTAACCGGTTTGGCAGCGGGTATATTACCGGCCCGCATCTTATCATCCTATCAACCCGTTCAAATGCTAAAAGGCACTTTATTGCCTGCCGGCATTGGTAAAACGGGGTTCCGGAAAGTATTGATCGTAATACAGTTCGTAGTATCGCTGGTATTCATGATCTTCACCGGCACTATGTACAGCCAGTTTAAATACATGGCAACAGATAATGAAAATTTTAACCGCAAACAAATACTCAACATTCCGTTACCGGATAGCGCCGATTACAAGCTGCTGCGGAATGAAATGGCGCATGAAGCAGGCATTGAGCGTATTGGCCTGACGTCGGCCCCGTTAAATGCAGCTGCTGCACGTATTAAAATAAGCCGGCCTTCTCCTGAACCATCTCTGCAGGATGCATTTAAATATTCGGTGGATGCTGCTTTTATTCAGAACATGCAGCTGCAATTTATTGCCGGTAATAATTTACCGGCGGCACAGGCAGATCATTTTGCAGTGATCAATGAAAAAGCCGTACTGGCATTGGGGTTAGGCCATCCGAAAGATGCGATCGGACAAATCATTTTACTGGACAGCACAGAGGTAACGATCAGCGGCGTGGTAAAGAACTTCAGCTTTATGGCGTACGAGCTGCCGGTATCTCCACTGGTGCTGGCTTATGAGCCATCTGCCTTTAAGATGATGTCTGTTAAGGTAGCTGCCGGCGTAACGCCCGATAAATTAACAGCCTCGCTCACGCATACCTGGAAACGCTTTTATCCTGGCGAGGACTTTGTATACTCATGGTATGCCCGGCAGCTGTATGAAGATTATCTTGAAAGCGAAGACCTGAAACTATTTGCGGTGATCGTGTTCATTGTTTTTGTAATTGCCGCCCTGGGTTTGCTGGGCATGGTGAATTACAGTACGGGAAAACGTACCAGAGAAGTGGGTGTTCGCAAGGTAATGGGCGCCAATGTGCGGCAGATCATGACCCTGTTATCCTGGAGCTTTTTAAAACTGATATTGATAGCGGCTGCTATTGCCCTGCCCTTAGGCTATTTCCTGGGCACGCTGTTCCTGAACATTTTCACTTACCATCCGCGCTTAGGCCCCGGCCTGTTCCTGTTATGTGCAGGCCTGCTTTTCCTGGTAGGTTTTTTAACTGTTGGCATTCAGACTTACAGAACCGCCCTTACCAACCCGGCCCGCACCTTACGAACAGAATAGTTGTATGTGCCGCTCATAGATTATTTTATGCTGCTTAGAATTGAAAGAGGGCGCCACAGCAAAGTAGCGCCCTCTTTTTACGTTTAATAGCTAATATCCCTTAATATCCCGGGTTCTTTTTCAGGTTTGAATTAACTGCCAGCTGTTGGCTGGGAATGGGGAAGATCAGGTTCTTTGGATCATCCGTAGGCTTCTCCTGCCAGGGTTGCAGGAACTTGCCAAAGCGGATGAGGTCCAGACGCCGTGAGCTTTCCCAGTAAAATTCCCTTCCTCTTTCATCCAGCAGCTGATCCAGTGTTACAGCAGCCATGGGAGTTGCACCACGGGCTGCGCGCACCTGGTTCACCAGCGGCAGCGCAGCGCCTGCATTGCTTTGGCGCAGCAGGGCTTCGGCTTTCATCAGCAGCACATCCGGATAACGGTAATACACAAAATCGTTATCTACCTTACCGTTTGCATCGTTCACATAATCAGGACAGTATTTTACCACCCTTATTCCGGTTACTTCCAGGTTGGCGCCGGTTTCAATGGTGCTCACTTCCGGTGTAAAGATCAGTGGAGCGCCGGTTCTGTCCAGCAATGGCGCATCTGTTTTCAGATTGTACTGCTGTCCTATCAGGAAACCCACATTCACGCGTTTACCCGGGTTAGCCGGGCCGCCGGCGCCGGTGGGGTAAGCAGCTCCTCTTCTTACATCGCCTGCTTCAAATTTGTTATAGAAATCTGAGAGCGTGGTCCAGCCATTCCAGCCGGAGGGGCTTTGGTTGTAGTGCATTACCGTATGCCAGATGGCGTTTAAGCCACCGGCATCCACACCGCCTATATTCTCTGCGGTGAAAATGTTCTCTTTGGATAAGCTGCCATTATTGGGCGAGAAGTTATCAAAGTAATTAGTGCTGAACGTGTAACGGCCGCTGTTAATGATCTCATCTGCCAGAGTTACTACCTTCGCCAGGTCTGCATTATCAAACGTAGGTGCGGCCCTGTTGGCAAATACGCCTTTATTCAGGTAACATTTCATCAGCAATATTCTCGCAGCATCTTTATTGGCCTTGGTAATGTTACTCCTTGAAGTAGCTACGTCCGGCAGGTTGGTCATTACATCATTCACTTCCGTGATAATATAATCCAGCGCTTCTGAACCTGCCCTTACCCTTGCTTCCTGGGTTACCTTTTCACCGGGATCGCGGTACGGTACCTGGTCAAAAAGATCCAGCACGCTGAACATGGCGAAGGCCCGGATGAACCTTGCTTCAGCTGCCTGTTGAGCGGAAGGGCTAAACTGCAGGATGTTGGTGGCGGTATACACTACCCCACCCAGGTCGTTAAAAGCATCCCGTATATGAATGTTGTCTGCATCCCATTTGTGCGCATGCAGCACGCGCCATGCACCATTATCGTCCCAGTCGCCACCACGGGTGGGTGCAATCTGTTCATCCGTGCTCATTTCTGACAGGGCAAATACCCGGTCGTTGTTTTGATAGGGCAAACGCATGGAATTATACACACCTTTCAGCAACGCATCTGCAGAGCCGCCGCTGCCGCCTACCTGCGCATCTGTTGCCTCACCCTTTAGTTTTTCATCCAGTTTGGTACAACCCGTCCACAACAGGATACCGGAGACCAGAAATAATATTTTCATGTAGTTCATATAAGCCAGTTTTTTTGATTAAAGGGAAAAATTAACACCAAGCGTAAACGTACGGGCAGAAGGGTAAGGCTGGTATTCGATACCTGCAGAAGGAACACCACCGGAGGTGGACATACCTGTTTTAGAATCTGCACCTGGTGCTCCGCTGCTCTTATCTACATTCACTTCAGGATCGAACCCTTTGAACTTGGTAATTACAAACAGGTTCTGGCCAGTGAAATAGATATTCATGCCTTTAACCACATGGCCAATATCGCCTAAAGCATATGTAAGGGTTACGTTGGCCAGCTTCATATAGTTCCCACTCTCAATAAAACGGGAGGAAGAGGTAACCCGGTTTGACAGGGCTTCCTGCTGGGATGCATTAAAGAATTCTTCTGCAATATTACGCGCGCCCCGGAGGTTACTTACATTCACTACGTTGTTAAAGGTGTTGTTATAGATCTTGTGCCCGAAAGCGCCGTTCAGGTTAGCAGTAAGCGACAATTTCTTATACGCAACCGTAGTGCTGATACCCAGCAGCTTCGTGGGGTTCGGATTTCCCTGGTAGCTTAAGCTGTCGCCATTGGGATAGATGGATTGCCCGTCCTTATCCATACCGCCATAAGTGCGGGTATAAAATCCGTTAATAGGCATATCATTATAAATGATCTCTACCAGTGTTCCGGATACGCCCTGCCCATTCAGCTGACCGGTATAAATAGGTGCAGCCATGCCGGTTACATTATTCTTCAGGAAGGTAGCATTCACTCCCAGATCCCAGCTGAAATCCTTACCCTGAACAATGCTGGCATTTATCATAGCTTCAAAACCCTTGTTCACGATCTTACCATCCAGGTTCTTCCAGGTTACTACAGACTGGGATGCAGCCGGCTGTATAGCAACGGTAGGATATAACAGGTCGGAAGTTGTTTTATGAAAATAATCTACCGAGCCTGTGATCCTGTCTTTTACCAATGCAAAGTCAAGCCCTATGTTATATTGCTTGTCTGACTGCCATTTAAGATCCGGGTTGGCGTTGGATTGCTGCGATACCGCACCATTGTTCTGGAAAGCCCACCTGGCCTGTGATGCGCCGGACGGAAATTCCTGGTTACCGGTTTTACCCCAGCCGCCACGCAGCTTCAGGTTGGTAACTACTCCCTTGATGAAGAAGCTTTCGTTGCTGATGTTCCAGGCTGCTGCAAATGACGGGAATACGCCATAGCGGTTATTGGAACCGAATTTGGTGGAACCATCTGTTCTGATAGTACCGGTTAACATGTAACGGTCTTTCAGGTTCAGCGTTACCCTGCCGAAATAAGACTGCAGCTCAGAAACCGGATCTGCAAATGAAGTAATGTTACGGCCTGCGGCATTGGAGAACTGGATATAGTCTGTGAGGTCCAGCCCATAATTACTAAAGCCGCCTTGTTGTGCGGGGCCCAGGCCATTCATATAAGCTCCCTTGTTTGTGTACTTCAGGTATTCATAACCTGCCAGCACATTCAGGTGCAGATCTGTGTTAATGTCTTTATTATAGGTCAATGTATTGGTGAACTGCTGGGTGGCCAGCTCATTCTGACCGATGTTAGCCCAACCAAGACCTGTGGAGGATATATCCTGGATACCAAAAGTGTTCAGGTTAATATTGCCATCCACCGCTGTTCTCCTGATACCGCTGCTGTAGTTAATGCTGTATTGCATGCGGTATTCCAGGTCATCGGTGATCTTGTAATAGGGAGAGATGCTTCCCAGGATTGTGGTTACCCTTGATTTATCGTGATATACCTGCGACATAGCCACCGGGTTCACCGCAGCGCTCCCCTGCTTAATGTTCAGGCTACCATCTGCATTATATAATGCTTCCGTAGGATTCCATTGTAATGCCTGACCCATAAGGCTGTTGGCAAAACCGGCATCGTTGGTGATGGGCGGAATATTTTCCTGGTACTGGTTGGCAATGATATTCAGGTCCACTCCCAGCCTTTTGCTGTTCAGGAATTTAAACCCTGCGTTGAATGCGGCAGTATATTTCTTAAAATCAGATTTTTTAATGATGCCCTGCTGGTCCAGCATACCTGCGGAAAAGCGGTATTTGGCATTATCACTGCCGCCGCTAACGCCTACATTATAGTTTTGGGTAACGGCTGTACGCAGTATAGCATCCAGCGCATTTACATTAGCGCCTTTATCGTTGGTGTTACCAAGGTTCCATTTTTGTAATGCCTGGCGGAACTGGTCGCCATCCAGCACGTTAATGCGCCGCATAATATTGCTGATACCAACGGAAGCGCCTACATCCAGCTTAGGCTCGCCGGCCTTCCCTCTTTTGGTGGTAATGAGCACTACGCCATAAGCAGCCCTGGAACCGTAAATGGCGGTGGCGGATGCATCTTTCAATACATCTACGGAAGCAATGTCAAAGGGGTTAATAAAGTTCAGCGCATTGCCTCCGGGAACGTTCCCAAGCTCAGGCACATTTAAGCCGGGCCTGGCAGAACGCCCGTCCAGGGGTACCCCATCCACTACATACAATGGCTGGCCGGTGCCGGTTAATGCGGCATTTCCCCTGATGCGTACTGTAGTGGCCGCGCCGGGCTGACCGCTGTTTGAAACGATCTGTACGCCGGCAACCTTACCCTGGATAAGCTGGTCAGGTGCGGTGAAAGTACCTTTATTAAAATCCTTGGCCTGAATGGAGGCAACGGAACCGGTGAGATCTTTTTTACGAACGGTTCCATAACCTACTACTACCACATCGGTTAGCTGGGTGCTGCTTGTTTGTAAAACAATGTTTACGTTCGTTTTGCCGCTGATGCTCACTTCCTGGCTGGCAAACCCTACGTAGGTGACAACCAGCGTGGTGGCATTTTCAGGGGCATTTACTTTAAATGTACCATCCGGACCTGCTGCTGTGCCGCTACTGGTGCCCTTTATCTGAATGGTGGCGCCTGGAATTGGATCACCTTTTTCATCTGTTACCTTGCCGGCAACAGCTCTTGTCTGTGCGTTAGCCATACCTGTTATCAGCAATAATAACAAGCACAACGTACGCGCCCTGCGAAATAGATCTTTGTTCATAAGATGGATTTTATTTGTTTGTGGAATATTGACGTGTAAAGCAATAAGCTCAGAAGCTGCCTGCTTATGATGAGGAAACCTTTTCGAAACGTGAATGACTATACCTTAATGGATATTGGTTTTTAGTTTAAAAAAATAGATAAAGCGGCACTAATAAACAGACGTGTATTTTCATAACGGATCATTTAGAGTTTAATACACAGATTTTGGTAAAAATAACTGTTGCTAATGGTTCAAAGTAAAATAGGTTTAAGCACGGTGGCAATTTATATTGTTAATATATAGAAAATATTGACAAAATAGCTGATTCATTTTAAAAAATAATTCCTGACAATCAATATATAAATATTAATATTAACGATTTCCATATACAACGGCGATCCGGGGCTCAGTATTGCCTGAGCCGGGCAGAACAGCAGCCGTAGATTGTCCCGGACCTTTGACGAAAAAAGCCGCCCCCGGGATCATCCCAGGAGCGGCTTTTTTATGGAACGTTGCTATTACCCGATCTTCTCTAACCTGGATTCAAGCTTCTTATCTTTTTTAAAGTATTCCATGATCATAATGGAACCAGCTTTGGCCGGCAGCACTGTCATTCTGCTGGCCGATTGGACAAACCATACGAATAATCTATATCTAAAAAAAATCCCGCATCGCAGGAACAGGTACTTCCTGCGCACGAACATTGTTAACAATACTCAAGTAAAATTAGATCGTAGCTATTCAATTCATGCTTTAACCTTTTGCAAGAGCTTCCTGCTCTCTTTACTCACAAAAGTGATCGGCACAAACTTGTCTGTTGGTGCGCCAATATAATACACCATCCACTCCGGATCATGGTTTGACAGCATTTCACTGATGCAGTCTGCCCGGTGCCCCATGGGATTAGAACACTCGTCCCAGTAAAACAGCTCTACCCGGTAGTGCAGCTGTTGTTTCTGGTTGTTAATCGTTACCTCAACTTCTATTTCCTGCTTACCTGGCAGTGGTGGAATAGGAATAACTATGTGGCTCATAATCTTTGGTATTATACGGGAGCTGCCACAAGAAGGCTGCCATATCTGGGCAGCATGCAGGATGCATAAGTTACATATTATCTTTTTTTATACTTGTTCAAATGTAAGCAGCCGGCGTCCGGAAATGGACAATTTAAGGTATGCCTTTGCCTTTTAAAATAACAAAATGCAGCTTATAGCTACCTACGTCGATCAGAGCTTTCATAGTGCCTTGAAGCCTTGAATGTAGAGGATACTATTTTGTGAAAAGCCGGCAAAATTCAGATCCTTACTATTAATTTTAATGTCTTTAAGTCGTAAAGTAATATTTCGCTTTTATCTGTCTTATCGTATTTGCCATTTTTATTAGTGTCGGTATGTCCTGTAATAACAATCGTTCCCGTTTGGCTATTGATCAACCAGGTTCTTGCAAAGAAGTTATCTTCGGTTAATTGTGTTTTTTCCTGTCCGTCTGTTGAGAGAATAATGATCTGGGTGGGATCTCCCCAGTCAATTCTTTTGTCGTTATCAAGATTCACCGTGTGGGCTGTTACCATTACCTTATTAATATGAAAACTATCCATTTTGATCTGCTCGATCTTCTGGATATAGGCACCATCAGGAAAATCAATTTGTTTTGACTGCCCGGTCCTGGTGTTCAGGAATAAAAGAGAAGTACTGTTTATAGTAAACATCTTTCCAACACTTTCAATGGTTGCCAGCACGTAGTCTGTGCCACTGAGTTCTGTAAGCTTGTTATAGTAAGCATGATTGTATTTGTCTTGCCCGTAAGCTGAAATGGTAAGTACGGAGAGTAACAGGATAATGAGATGCTTCATTTTTATAAGTATGGGTTTTGTGTGATCGGATAGTTAGCTAAGACGATTGGGTGCGGGAAAAGTTGCAGGTGAGGGAAAATTAATCAGATAACAATACCTTTAACCCCAAAAATGCAGATCGGTTTTATCGGTGTTGGCAAGATCACCAACGCTATTGTAGAAGGACTATGCACTTCATCTATCGAAAACACACAGATCTGGCTTTCGCCCCGCAATGAAGCCAATGCACAACGCCTGGCGGAGAAATACGCGCAGGTCCGGCGGCTGGAAAGCAACCAGCAGGTGATCGACCGATCGGATCTTGTTTTTATAGCCGTAAGGCCCGCTGCCGCAATGGAAGTATTGCGCTCACTGGTATTCCGGAAAGAGCAGATCGTGATATCACTGGTTCCTCTCTTAAAAAAAGCTGAGCTGCTTAACGCGGTAGCACCGGCCACCCAGGTGGCCCGCGCCGTTCCCACACCAACGGTTATGCAGCATACAGGCCCTATCCTGCTCTTTCAGGCTAATGATATGGTAACACAGCTGTTTAGCCATTTAGGCCAGCCATTACAGGTAACTGATGAACATCAGCTGCATGCATTATGGACACTCACGGGCCTCATTACCCCGTTTTACGACCTGCTGCATGAGCTAAGCAGCTGGACCATTGACAATGGCGTAAATGCCACAACCGCCAATCAATATATTGCAGGACTGTTCCAGGCGCTCTGCTTTGCAGCACAACAGGACAGCGCCATTAATTTTAAAGAGCTGGCGCAGCATGCAGAAACCCCCAATGGGATGAATGAACAAGCAGGCCGGGAGATCAGGGAAAAAGGCGCACATCAGGCCTACAGGATTGCTTCGGATAATTTATTGAAGCGGTTTGAGTAAGGAATAGTGCAGATGGATGAAGATTGTATTAATTAAATGATATTTAACGATAAATGACAACAGATAAAATAATTGAGTTGCTTTCTGAATTCGAACCATTTAAAGAAAGTGACCTAGAAAATGATAATGAATCCTTCCTTAATGAAATAATGGCTTTCTTAAAAAGCAATAATGATTATATTAAAGCGATAGGACCGATATTCCATCTAATGGAAAAATATCCACATGCTGACTTGGGTTCACCGGGCCCTTTGGTACATACATTGGAGGGATTTAAAGGCGAGTATGAGAATTATTTGCTTGATTCCTTGAAAAGGAAACCGACACCTCTTACCGTATGGATGTTAAATAGAATTATTAATGCAGAGGAAGCCCTAACGGCTAAAAAAGATCTAATAAATTTAATGTCGTCTCTTTTGCAAAATCAAAATATCGATGATGAAACGAGAACTTCTATTCAAGATTTTATTTCCTTTCAAATGCAATCCTCCTCGTAGAGCACCAAGAAATCCCTTCACGCCCCTACCCACCCTTTCTGGTACCTATCCCTATACGGTTTGGTTAAAGCATTAGGAAAGCTTCATCAGGCATCTGACACCTGCCCGTCTGGAATATCCTGGAGCATTGTCTGCTGCTTTGTTTTCCTGTTATTTCCCAAACACTATAAATTTTAATTTGGTGATCTCAAACACACATCGTAATATTGCGATATTACAATAAGGGACCAATGGGAGCTACTAAAACAGACCTATTCACGAAACAACAGAATGATATAGCCACTATGGCTAAAGCGCTGGCGCATCCGGCCCGTATTGCTATCCTGCAATACCTGGTTAAAAAGAATGCCTGCGTTTGCGGCGACCTGGTAGATGAGCTGGGGCTGGCACAAGCCACTACCTCCCAGCATTTGAAAGAGCTGAAAACAGCCGGCTTAATACAGGGCACCATTGAAGGCGCCAGCGTTTGCTATTGTATTAATCCTAAAGTATGGAAACAATATCAACAGCTGTTTGCCGGATTCTTTAAGGAAGTTGATCTCAACGGCCCCTCCTGCTGCTAAAAATTTTTTACCGATATTAATCGCAATATTGCAATAATAAGATAATAAAATGCTACCTTTTATGGCTACAGATGAACAAATAAAGGAAATGGTGCAACAGAAATACAGTGAGATCGCCTTGCAGGAGAAAGACGTTAACCAGGCTTCCTGCTGCGGTTCCGGCTGCTGCTCCACAGAAGTATATAACATCATGAGCGATGACTATTCCAGGCTGGAAGGTTACAATCCTGATGCTGACCTGGGCCTGGGCTGCGGCCTGCCCACACAGTTTGCCAAAATACAAAAAGGCAACACGGTTATTGACCTGGGATCAGGCGCCGGCAATGATTGCTTTATAGCCCGGCAGGAAACCGGTGAAGCGGGAAAAGTGATCGGCATAGACTTTACGCCGGCCATGATAGAGAAGGCCCGTGCAAATGCAGAAAAGCTGCAGTTCAATAACGTAGAGTTCCGCCAGGGTGATATTGAGCACATGCCGGTTACCGCCAACACGGCCGATGTAATTGTAAGCAACTGCGTATTAAACCTGGTGCCTAATAAGGATGGTGTTTTTAAAGAGATCTTCCGCGTGCTGAAACCCGGTGGGCACTTCAGTATTTCCGATATTGTGCTGGATGGCAGCCTACCGCCCAAAATACAGACAGCGGCTGAAATGTACGCCGGCTGCGTATCCGGGGCTATACAAAAACAGGATTACCTGGGGTTGATAACAAACAACGGCTTTACCGGCATCACCATTCAAAAGGAAAAAGTAATTGCTATTCCTGATGATATACTGGCCCAATATTTAACCGTGGATGAAATAGCACAATTTAAAACCAGTAACACCGGCATTTATAGCATTACGGTGTATGCCGAAAAACCGGCCGCTGCCAGCTGCTGCGGTCCTGATTGTTGTAAATAACGAACACTATGCAGATCATACCAATGACAGCGGATCACTGGCCGCAGGTAAAAGCAATTTATGAAAGTGGTATTGCTACCGGCAATGCCACTTTCCAAACCACCGCACCGGAATGGGAAGAGTGGGATAAGGCCCATGTAAAAACCTGCCGGCTGGTAGCCATTGAAAACAGCCAGGTAACAGGCTGGGCGGCCCTTACAGCAGTATCCGGCAGGTGTGTGTACGCCGGTGTAGGAGAAGTGAGCGTATATATACATGCTGATGCACGCGGCAAAAATGCCGGCACACAGCTGCTGCAGGCTTTAATAACAGCAAGTGAATCCAACGGCTTCTGGACACTACAGGCCGGCATATTCCCTGAAAACACCGCCAGTATAAAAGTGCATGAGAAATGCGGGTTCCGTTTAGTGGGGCGCCGTGAAAAGATCGGGCAAATGAATGGACTTTGGCGGGATACGCTGTTACTGGAACGCAGAAGCCTTATAACCGGAAAGTAAATGAAAATTGCACTCTTCAGCGACATCCACGCAAACCTGCCTGCACTTGAAGCATTCTTTAAAGATGTGGAGATCCGTAAGCCCGATGCCATCTATTGCCTGGGCGACCTGGTAGGCTACAACATATGGCCTAATGAAGTGATACAGGAGATCCGCAAACGCGGCATTCCCACTATTGCCGGCAATTATGATTTTGGCATTGGCCGCAGCAGCAATGATTGCGGCTGCGCGTATAAAACAGATGATGAAAAGGCAAATGGCGCCATTTCCATATCATTCACCAATGAAATTGTAAAAGAAGAAGAACGCCAGTACCTCCGCACCTTACCGGCCCACATTAAAGTGGAGTTCCAACTAAACAATGATCAGCTGAACCTGTTGCTGGTGCATGGCAGTCCCCGGAAAATAAACGAGTATTTATTTGAGGACCGGGACGAAAAAAGCCTGCTCCGGATTATGCAGGATGCCGATGCTGATGTGATGTGTTTTGGCCATACCCATAAACCTTATCATAGAGTTATTGCTGAAGAAGAGAAGCGGCGTTTCCGCCATGCCATTAACATTGGTTCTGTTGGTAAACCAAAAGACGGCGATCCCCGGGGTGGTTATGTATTACTGCACATTAATGAGAACAGCAGCATTTTAAATAGAGCAGCTGTACAGGTAGAATTTATCCGCTTTGCCTATGACATTGAAAAAGCGGCAAAAGCCGTAGAGGCCAGCCCGTTACCAAATGCCTATGCGGAAAGCCTGCGCAGGGGCGTATAACATCAGGCGCTTAGCAACTTTGCAATGCTGGATTCCAGCACATCATAGGGCCGGTAACCGGTTAACAACAGCTGCCTGGTACTATTCTCAGACCTGATCGATAGAGCGGGAAAACGGGAAATGTTCCGTGCTTTTACTTCTTCCAGGTCCTTTTTAAAACTTTCCAGCACCTGCGGCAGCTCCAGTGCCTGCTCAAAAGCAGCTGCATTAAACAGCTGCGGATCTGCAGCTTCCGTTTCCCTGGCAATGGCCAGCAATACTTCCCTACGCGCAATGTTCTGCCCATGGATCATAACAGCAGCCCTTACATTTTCAAGATAGCGCTCAGCAGCCAATGCCGACTGCTGTTCCGCACATTTAACCGCCAGGCAGGCCGGGTATGATGATGCCGGCGGATCCGTAAACCAGATCCTGTCATTTAAAGTACAGCCGGTAAGCTGCTTTACCTCTGACCACACCGGCCCCATTTGAACCGGCTTGCTAATAGAGCGGACCGCATCATGATAATGCTCCCAGCTGGAAAGCATGCCGCCCATACAATACCGGATATGCAGCTCGTAACGCGGATCTGCACGCAGCTGCTTCCACACAGGCTCAAAAGCCCAGCTCCAGCAGCAAAGCGGATCGGTATAATAAGTAATATCCAATCTGCTCTGCTGCTGCAGGGTTTCAGTATTATTTTTTTGTTGAACTCTTTTTTCTGCTGCCACTGGGTTTAGATTGATCTTCTAATTCTTTTTCTGACTGGCTCCATACATTTACGCCTATCGGCACTGCCATCTTAATTTCTTCGCTGCGTTCCTGGCTCAGGTCCTGATCCAGCTGGCTTACTCCTTCCAGGGTTCTTTCTGTTCCTTCCGGCTGCACATTCAGCAATCCATTTGTTTCAAGCACATATTTTACAGGATCATTAATGAACTGCCATGTTTCACCGAACTGGGTGCTTTCGCCCTCGTTCCATGGCCCTCTTACATCGGCGCCGCTGGACATATTAAAATACAGATTACTGTAGCGCGGATCTGATTGCAGCACGCCCGGCGGGAAGTTAGGCTGAATAGAATCCAGCGCGGCTTCAAACATCTGGAAGTGCGCTACTTCACGCGTCATTAAAAAGTTCAGTGTATCTTTTACATAAGGATCATCTGTGAACTGCAACAGGTACTCATAGGTTATTTTAGCCCTGGATTCTGCTGCTATATTAGAACGCAGGTCCACTGTCAGATCCCCGTTGCAGTCGCCATTGATATAGGCTGCGCTCCAGGGTACACCCTGGCTGTTGGTGTAGGCGGGTCCTCCCCCGCTGGTTGTTAAGAACTGCGGAGCAACCAGTGCCTGATGTATAAATTGCTCTTTGGCTTTTTTACCATCCAGCAGCTGCATGATCTCTGATTCATCTGCGGCTTTCTTCAGATCGCCGTTGATACCTTGCAGCAGCATTTGAATAGTGGCGCCTACAATTTCAAGATGGCTGAACTCTTCAGTGGCAATATCCATTAAAAGGTCGTACTTGTCCGGAAACGGGCTCCTAGCGCCGAAAGCCTGGCCAAAGTACCTTAACGCGGCTGCTAACTCGCCATTAGCGCCGCCAAATTGTTCTAATAACAAAGTAGCAAAAGCCGGGTCGGGCTTGCTGACCCTTGCATTATATTGCAGGTCTTTTACGTGGTAAAACATATAACTGGATTTAGTTGCGAAAAAAGATTGTTTCAGTGTCAGGGATACAAATAATGTTCCTGCATAGTTCTTAGTTACAACCTTTCCAATTCATGTATAAGCCACGTAGAAATACTTTCCCAAGTAAGGCATTCCTTTCCCGGTTAACATTTACGGCATGCCTCAAAAGATTAGTAATTACCTGGTTGCGGCTGCTTCCAGGTTCTTGGAATACACCGGATAGCTTACCGGGAAATAGGTATAAAAGCAGGCGCCCTTGCCCGGCTCGCTGGTTGCCTGCATAAATCCTGAATGGTTTTTCATTATTCTTTTACACATGGCCAGCCCAATACCGGTGCCTTCATATTTATCCCTGGTATGTAATCTTTGAAAAATGGCAAAGATGACCTCTGCGTACTGCTGCTCAAAGCCAATACCATTGTCCTGGAACGATAATTCAAGAAAATATTCGTGCTCAAGATCAATGGGTGGGTTCTTAATATCTTCCTTTCTCAAAAATCTTGAAGCGATCTTAACTACCGGTTGCCCCTCACAATATTTTAAAGCATTGCCTAAAATGTTTGTAAACAGCTGGCTAACCTGGTCGGGGTAAACGTCAATAGCCGGCAGCGGCTTATGCAGGATGACCGCATTCCGTTCCTGGATCAGCAATTCCAGGTCAAAACGCACGGATTCCAATATCATATTAAGGTCCGTAGGTACCTTGTGCTTTACTTTATCCAACCGGCTGTAATCCAGTATAGACTTGATGAGCATGCTCATCCTTTTAGCGGAAGTATTGATCTTGGGAAAATACTTATCTATAATTGCCTGGTCTTTGGGATTGCTCTGGATAATATCTGTGAAGGTTTGAATTTTCCGCAATGGTTCCTGCATGTCATGTGAGGCAACATAGGCAAATTGTTCGAGCTCCCAGTTCTTGTTCTCCAGCTGCATTACATAATCCTTCATCTTGTCTTCCGCTAACTTCCGTTCAGTAAGATCGCGGGTAACTTTTGAAAATCCAATGATGGAATTATCCCCGCCATGAAGCGCGGTGATGGTAATGCTTCCCCAGAACCGGCTACCGTCTTTCCGTACACGCCATCCCTCGTGAGTGGCTCTTCCGGTTTCAACTGCAATTTTAATCAGCTTTTCAGGCAACCCGGCCTCTTTATCCCTGGGCGGATAGAAGATGCGGAAATTAACCCCTATGATCTCACTGGCCTCGTAACCTTTGATCCTTTCTGCGCCTACATTCCAGCTAATCACATTTCCCTGCTCATCCAGCATAATGATCGCATAGTCCTGTACTTCCTGCACCATTTTATGATAACGTTCCTCACTTTTCCGCAGCTCGGAAATACTGTTTTTCAGTTCTTCAGAGGAACGTTTCAGCTCGTCGTCAATCAATTTCTTTTCAGTAAGATCGCGGGTAACCTTTGTGAAGCCTATAACAGCGCCATCGCCGGCATGCATTGCGGTTATTACAATGCTTCCCCAAAAAAGGCTGCCATCCTTCCGTACGCGCCACCCTTCATGTTTTGCACTGCCTGCACTTCTTGCATGCTCAATTAATCTCTGCGGCAGGCCGTTTGCCTGATCGGAGGCTTCATAAAATATTGAGAAATGCTTTCCGAGTATTTCTTCGGCCTTATATCCTTTGATCTTTTCGGCGCCTAAGTTCCAGCTTTTAATTACGCCATTCGCATCCAGCCTGAGGATAGCGTAATCCTGGATCTCTGCGATCATTCCCTGGTACATTTCACCACTTTCAGCAAGAGCGGCCGCAGCGGGTCCTCTCAGTTCTGCTGCTGCTTTTTCCCGGCCCAGGTCCTGCGCCAGCTCAGAGAATCCGAGCAGCTGTTCTTTTTCATTGTAAAGGGCTTTCAGAGAGATGCGGCCCCAGTATTTTGAAGTGTCTTTACGCATACACCATCCTTCATAAACGGCTTTACCATCCTGCAGGGATGCTTTCAGCAGGTTAGCCGGAAGGTTCGCTTCGCGGTCTTCGGGTAAAAAATTCAGATCAAAATGCTTACCTATAGCCTCTGCCTTGCTGTATCCCTTAATGATCCCGGCCCCTTTGTTCCAGCTTTTTATAATACCTTCCTTATTAAGAAATACAAGTGCACACGTTTCCTGTTCCTCAACAAATTTTTGAAAAAGCAGTTCTTCATTCGCCTGACCGGCCGTTTCATCCTGAAAAGCTCCTGTATTATCTTGTTTAGTTTTTATGGTACCCATCTGTAGTCTATACTATGCACTTTATTGTGTTTGAAGGGGCTGCAAGTCAACAAGCTGGATGTTTTCCCCTTTTATATCAATATACCATTATGGAATTTTAGTAAAACCAAATATAGTAAAAAATAAAAATAGCCGTTGAAAGCAGAACCGTGAGCATACCTGAATGGCCCGGAATTGGCTGTATGCTAAAGTATTAAACGCATTTATTATGCCATGGTATAATGGAGATTATCCGCCGTCCTATAAAAATCAGCCGGTAGCCCTGCGCAAAAAGGCTGTTGAGATCGCTAATAAGCTGCTGGAAAACGGCGCTGAAGAAGGGGTTGCCATTGCTACGGGCTTAAAGCAGGCGAGGGCACAATTAAAAAAAGAAAAAGAAAAACAATCACAAAAAAAAGATCATTCTCATAAACCCGGGCTCTTTTGATAACGGTGTTGCAGATAGCTGCTTTACAAGACCGGGTAATCCTTTATTGCTTTTATCTAATGTTTGATTTGCTTAATTTTGCAGGATGGCAGCCTGGCACTTACCTGAAAATTCAGCATTTAGTACTGCAGACCTAAGCTCAAAAGGGTTTAAGGTGCATGAGATCTCAAAAGCGGTAGATTCCCTGCATAATCACGCCAGGCGGGATTATTATAAAATAGTGCTGGTAACCGGCGATATGATCCTTACCTACGGTGATGAGACTATCGAAATAAATGGTACGGTCTTATTCTTCGCCAATCCCCATGTACCTCATACGGTAATACATCGCTCCCGGGAAAAAAAGGGCTATGGCTGTCTTTTTACCGAAGCCTTTATTGCGGGCAGGGAGCGTGCGGAGATCTTACGGAACTCTCCCCTGTTCCGCATTGGCGCCCATCCCGTAATCCCTGTTAACAGCGAACAGGCGGCATTTTTGAGCAGTCTTTACCGGGAAATGCTCTCCGTGCACCGTAGTGATTATGAGTATAAGAACCAGCTGCTCAGGAGCTGCGTAGAGCTGATCATTCACGAAGCATTAAAGATCCAGCCGGCCCAGAACGGGCTAAAGCAAAAAAATGCAGCTACCAGGATCACCCATTTATTTATGGAATTACTGGAAAGGCAATTTCCGGTAGAAAGCACCGGAGATCCGCTCAGGTTAAGAACTGCGCAGGATTTTGCGGGCGCGCTTTCTGTACACATAAACTATCTGAACCGGTCGGTAAAGGAAGTTACCGGCAAACCCACCTCTGTACACATAGCGGAACGTATTGCCACAGAGGCCAAGGCCCTTTTGCAGCACAGCAACTGGAGCATTGCCGATATTGCCTATGGCCTGGGCTTTGAATATCCCACCTATTTTAACAACTACTTCAAACGGGTAACCGGCGCTACCCCCAGATCCTTCAGGAAAAGAAAAGTTTGAAAATCATACTTTTTGGTTTGATTCTCTTTTAAAAATGAGCCCTGTTTAATTGAAACTTTGTACCCGTATTGCGGGGCACTGTTTCGTCATTGCGGGAAGCAAAGCGAATAGTGCGTACATGCAGGGAAGCCCCGTAATGACGGCAATCATTAAATTATTATAAATACAAGCATCATGAAAAAGAGAAAACTGAATGGGTTAGAAGTATCTGCAATTGGCTATGGCTGTATGGGACTGAGTATGGGATATGGTACTGCCCCGGAAAAAGAAGAAGCTATCCGGCTTATTCACCAGGCCTATGAGCTGGGCTGCACCTTCTTTGACACCGCCGAGCTGTATGCAATGGGCGCCAATGAACAGCTGCTGGGTGAAGCATTAAAAGAGATCCGCGGCCAGGTGGTTATTGCAACAAAGTTCTTATTTCAGAAAGACTGGGAAGGCAATTCCAGCGCACGTTTAATGCACGAGATCAGGAGCCGCTTAGAGGCTTCTTTGAAAAGATTGGGCACCGATCATGTTGAGCTGTATTACCAGCACCGGGTGAACAAAGATATCCCGGTTGAGGAGATCGCATACTGCATGGGCGAATTGATCAAAGAAGGCAAGATCCTGGGCTGGGGCCAGTCACAGGCCACGGCAGAAGAAATAAGGCGTGCGCATGCGGTTACACCATTAACCGCTATACAGAACGAATACTCCATTATGGAGCGTAGCTCTGAAAAAGAGGTGATCCCCCTGTGTGAAGCGCTGGGCATAGGCTTTGTACCCTTTTCCCCCTTAGCAAACGGTTTTTTGTCCGGCAAAGTTGATCCGGAAACCCAATATACCGGGCTGGATGCACGGAGGGTGATCACCCGGTTCGATAAGGATAATATGATCGCCAACCAGCCGCTTTTGAATTTACTGACCCAGTTTGCAGCGGCAAAAAATGCTACAACAGCACAGATCTCACTGGCATGGATGTTACATAAGAAAGATTTTATAGTGCCCATTCCCGGTTCGAGAAAGCCTGCACGCATTGAGGAAAATCTTGGGGCTGCGGCGGTAACCCTGACTGATGGGGAATTTGCGGAGATTGAAGCGGCGCTTGGAAAAATTGAAATTCATGGTAACCGTACGGATGAAGACATTGCAAAGCTAAGGTCACTTCAATAAAAGCTCAATGATGGAAAAACGAAGGAGGGTGTGCGAGACACCCTCCGATACATCCTTTTTAGTCATTCATTGGTTCCAAACAGGCCTGGTAAAACAATCTGGCCAGTCATATTAAAATTTGCCAGCGCTTACTCCATAATTGTTATTGCAGAGCTTGATATTTTAGCGTTAGCAATTTTTTTAATAACTTATATCTTCCTTATTAAGTTAAGGAGTATAAGGATAGCTATCATGCTCAGGTATCAACCTGGGCAATTTTAAACTACCCCGCATTATTTTTTATCAATCACCATACATACTACCCCCATGGCAGGGATCTTAACCCTTATACCATTTGTGGCGGCAGCAGCATATGGCTTTAAAGCAGCATAGTTTTCAGGCCCGCCGATTTCGCCGGCCGGCCCCTGGCCATTCACCAGTACCTTTCTTGAAAAGTTACCGGCTCCGCCAACCAGCTCATACCAATAGTAACGGCTGCCGGGAATAAAATTCTTAAAAGACAGCTGAACATCCTGTGCTGAAGATGATTTGTTAACCAGGGTAACTGCCGCCTCTCCCGAACTAAAGGTAGATGCATAGGATTCAACATCCGTACTGCCGGAAACCGTTGAATTAATAAAGCGGTCGCCCAGGTAATGCTGAAAAAAATACAGGTAATAAAAAGCCGGCCGCGGCGCCCACCGGGCTTCACCGGAAGCCCCTTCGCCCTGGCTGAACAGGCCATGATCATTCCCGTTATCCCAGCTATTGGCAAGATCCCAGCGGCTGGCCATACCAAACTTATTCCTGAGTAATTCTCCCAGCACCATAACAGCGTGTATGCCGCTCACCTGCGATACCATTTGCTGCGAGCCGGTAGCAAAAATATTCCATTCCGTTAAGGCCAGCGGCTTCATGGGAACGCCTGCACTGGCAGCAGAAGTGCTTACATGCTGTATCATCTCTGCCGTTACCGAATGCGCGGATTCCAGGATCTCAGCCGGTGAAGAATTGGTTTGATAGGGCGTATAATAGCTGTGCACAATAAAGAAATCTGCGGCATTGCCTGCCTGGGCCAGCACCCCGGTATTCCAGGTTTGATCCGTTTGTGTTTGCCAGGTTGCCGCCGGCTTTTCCAGCAGCTGCGCCCCCACAAAAATAGTTTTCCCGATGGCTGCTGCCGCCTTGTGCATGGAATCTGCAAAAACCTTAAAATGCTTGCCATACAGCTCCCCGGTTATCAGCTGCGGCTGCCCGTCTTTATTCTGCGACTGGTCTATCCGGTAGCCTGCCTGCCAGGTGCCGTTGCTTTCATTACCCACCTCCCAGTATTTCGTACGCCCGTTATCGTAACGCACCCATTCTGCAGCTAAATGCGCTGCTGCAGCTACCGGGTCATTTGCTGTTCCATAACGTGCATAGCTGTAGTTAACGGTAATAATGCCCTGGTTGCCGGTTTGTGCCAGCATACTATAGTAGCTGCTCAGCGACAGTGTCCAGTCAACCGTGTTACCGCCATACCAGTATCCCGCATCGCTGCTTACCCCATCTGCATTCAGCAGGTTCGCAGGCGCGTCTGCCGGCGGGTTGCCGGGAGCCCGGTTCCAGAAATAAACACTGCTGATGTTGCCGCCCGGAAAACGTATAATACCAGGATGCAGCCTGGTAATATGGCTGAGCAGCGTGGGCTGGTTAACCATCTGCGACATGTATGGATTACTGTTGTTGCCAAACAGCGCCGGCGATATTTTTGTAACCACCGTGGAGGCATCCAGCGTTACGTTAACAGAAGCGGATGCCGGAATGCCGGTTTCCGTATAAGCGCCTGCGGTAAAGCTTTTGGGCGCCCATTCGTTCAAAAAGAAACCAATCGGCTTTGCTGTTTCAGGATCCGGCGGAGTGACCACTTTTGTGGTGATCGTATCCGTATCGGTTTTAGTGCTGTTGCTGCCGGTGGTGCGCTTACTGCACGCTGCAGCCGGCAGCAGCACTGATAAGAGTATCAGCCTTGAAGAAATGCTCATATTTAACCTTGCTGTTTAAATAAATACCCGTTTTATGCTACTTTATTTTTACTATCCTGAAATTGTCAAAGGCAGCGTTAAACACCTCTACCGGGTCACTTTCCGTAATAAAGCGGTAGCCAAATGAAACTGCACCGTCTGCGCCCAGCACATCGCCCATAGCAGCTGCGCTGGCGCCGGTACCTTCCACACCGCTGTCAGCTTTTTTAAAGCTGCTAATGGGTATGGTGATGGTCTGCCATTTGTTGCCGGTACCAAAAACCTTGTCGGTAGTACTTTGCCAGGGCATAAAACGAAAAGCATAACCGCCATCTCCTTTCAGCCGTATAATGCAAATGCCGGCTTTCCAGTCTTCTTTTGTATTTATTTCAAACTTCAGCGCGTAATTAGCCGCAGGCTCACTCCTGACCGCAGCGGTGAACAGCGGCACATCATTGAAATTACCTGAACGGTTGCCATTCCACCAGCCACCATCATTGGCGCCTACCCCGCCAAAAATATTCTGCAGGTAATAGCCGCGTGTACCCGGGAACAGGCTGGCATCATTGGTTCTGTTGGCGCCCCACCAGGCCCAGTTGAAAACGCCGTTCTCCCCTGCTTCACCTGATGCGGTAAGGTTGCTGATCACATCCCCGCTTTGATTATCGTTTAAAGGGCCGTCAGACATAGCTACTCCATATTTGCCGTGGATCACCAGGCGGCCGGTATCCGTACCCAGGCTGGGCATTACAAATGCAAGCCTGTATCCCTTTTCATCTGCACTAAACTCCGTGATCTCCCGGTTACCAGGCAGCGTAATTTTTTCAATTAACCACAGGCTGGATCCCCATACAACCACGGAATCCCCTGGCAGCGCATTTTCATTAGATACTGACTCAATAGCCGGCGGAGGAATGTCAATCGAAAATGTGTAGGAGGCTTCTCCATGCGTGGTAACGATCCGGATGGTATTCGGCACCTTGGGATCCGTTGCCTCTGTAGGCACATTTGACGGAATGGTGATGATCAGGTGAGTGGAGGTGTTAAACGTAGGGTTAAAGTATGCGGATGTTTCGTTAAAAAGAACATCGGTAATACCCCCCAGGTTCTGCCCTGTTATCAGCAGCTGGGTGCCTGGCAGCGCTTTGGTAAAAGCACTATCCACCTTTGAGGAATCCAGCAGGCTTACCTTTTCGATCATCGGCGGTCCTGAAAGATTATCTTTTTTACAGGCCCCCATAAACAGGCAGCCAGCTAACAGTGTAAGCATTAACGTTAGCAGCCGGCCTTTGAATATATTTGAATTATAACGTGTCATATGATTGCTTTTATGCTGGTTAAAACTGGTAAGGAACCGGTGGCTTCCTTAAGTTTGGCGCTGCCGAAAGTTCGGCCGCAGGATAAGGCAGATAGAAATTGCTTTCCGTTACCGGGTAATAGGCCGGTACATCAGAGGTGATGGTCCAGGAAGTGGCGTTCTGCGCTGCATTGGGCACAATACGATACGAGCCTTTATCCTGGTTATTCATGATGGAAAGCGCTTTGGCCGGATCAAAATAGTGCAGGCGCACCAGGTCGTACCAGGCCTGCCCTTCCATCGCAAATTCCAGGCGGCGCTCATTATAAATATCATCCAGCGTAATGGTTGTTTTGGCGGCTAAGCCGGCCCGGGTGCGTACGGCGTTAAAATACTTCAGCGCCTGTGCATCGGCCGTAGCGGCCTGGTTAGCCAGCACCCCTTCTGCATAGGTAAGATAAACATCGGCCAGGCGCAGCATGTAGGTATTCATTTCCGTATGCTGCTGCGTTACTTTCCCGTCGTTATCCTCAGGGCGGCCTACTACATATTTCTTCACCCATGCCCTGGTATTATAGCGCTCAGTGCCAACGGAGTTCCAGGGTACCTGCAGCTGCTGCGTTATTTTTTTACCGGGATTATTCGGATCGTCTATCTGCTGTGTAATGTAGCTGTAATGGTCGCCGGGATACATAAAAGTTGCCTTGCGCCGTTTATCCAGCACGGAATATTTTTTCATGATGTCGAGCGATGCGCCCAGGTCGCCGCCCCAGCCATCTGCAAAACCCGTGATCTCAGAACCATATGCCAGGAAAGCCTGTACACTGTTCTGGGTGCCCCAGTCGCCATCGTACTTCCATTGCAGGGAAAACAGGCTTTCAGGGTTGTTATTGTTCTTCATCAGGTACAGATCTTCATAGTTACTCATTAAGCTGGCGCCGCTGTTCGCGATTACCCGTTCGGCAAAATACGCGGCGCTGTCAAGATCTGTTTTGCGGCGTGCGCCTGCGCTGGTGCCCACTCCTGCTCTGGTAAGGAACATTTTTGCCAGCATACCTTCGGCTGACCAGCGGGTGACACGGCCTTTCTGCAGCGGTGCATTAGGCAAATTATCCGCTGCGTAATGCAGGTCGCGGATAATAAATTCCCATACGCTTTCCACGGTGTTGCGTGAAATGCTGGTATCATTCAGCAGCGCGTTATTGTTGGTTATTACCGGAACAGGGCCCCAGTTCTGTACCAGGAAGCTGTAGGCAACCGCCCGCATAAAACGGCCTTCTGCAATGCCTGCTTTTTTAACCGTTTCAGAAACGGCAGGGCCTGCGTATTTTTCTATATTGTTAATGGCCAGGTTGGACTGTGCTATTACGTTAAAAAAGGAAGTCCAGGAGCTATACACCTCGCCGGTAACATCTGTAGTTTGCAGGCGGATGTTTTCCACCTGGTAAGAACCTGACATCAGGTTACCGCCCCTGCCATCGCCAATGCCATGGGATGCCTTATCATTGTAGGCAAACCATACCACATTATACAACGGCGCCGTACCTGCCAGGATCTGATCATCACTTTTATAAAAGTTGGCATCTACGATCGCATCTTCCGGCGGACGTTCCAGGAAGCTTTTGCTGCATCCCGTTAAAATACCCAGCAGCACAAGGTTTATAATTATTAGTCTACGAGTAAGCGTTTTCATTGACCTGATAATTTAAGTTGATTAAAAATCCACCCCAATGTTAAAGGTGTAATACCGGGTAAGCGGATACCTGCCGGCATCTACCCCTATGAACTGGCTGCTCACCTGCACTTCTTTTCCCAGGTAAGCGCCTACTTCAGGATCGTAACCTTTGTATTTGGTGAAGGTGGCCAGGTTCTGCACCCCTGCTGCCAGCCGCACTGCTTTTACAACGTTCTGGGCCCTCAGCCAGCGGGCTGGGATGTTATACCCCAGCTGCACATTCTTGATCCTTACGTAGGAACCATCTTCCACATAGATATCCGTGAAGCGGTTGGCATTGCCATTCACATCCGAGCCTACAATACGTGGTATATCCGTACCGGGATTCAGCAGGGTTGCTTTATCATCGGCCCCGTTCGATACCCTTGCATAACCAAAGGATTCGCTGAAAAGGTTACGCCCAAGATTAATGTTGTTGGGATTTGCATTCTGGTAACGCAGGTAATTATAAATATCATTTCCCTGCGCACCGGTGATCAGAATGCTCAGATCAAATCCTTTAAAGGCAAACGCATTCGTAAAGCCAAAGGTGAGCTTGGGCCAGGGGTTGCCAATAAAGGTCTGATCCCGGGAATCGATCACGTTATCGCCGTTCAGGTCTTTATATTTGCGGTCGCCTACCCAAACGCCGCCATCCCGCTGTACGGGCAGCCTGCTACCGTCGGATTGTGTGGGTATAGCGCTGTTATTGATCTCGTCAACCGACTTAAAGAGGCCCTCAGAAACGTAGCCATACATGAGCCAGGGCGCCTGGCCCACCACAGAGCGCTCTTCAAAATTATCCATATACCAGGCTGATTTCCGGAGGAATGCGTTATCGGAATTTAGCTTGGTGATCTTTGTTCTGAAAGAAGAGATATTGAAATTGCTTCTCCAGGAAAAACCGGCCTTGTTATCGATGTTCACGGTATTCAGGGTAATACCAAAACCTTTATTCTGCAGACTGCCGATGTTCACGTTCGGCGCGCCTATGGCCCCTTCCCCGGAAGTACCCATATATGCAGGCAGGCCAAGCGACATCAAAAGGTTGTTGGTATGCCTGATATAATAATCGCCTTCCAGCTGTATGCGGTTCTGTAAAATGCTCAGGTTAAAACCAATGTTCTTGGTTTCGGTAGCCTCCCATTGTATGTTGGCATTACCATATTGCGTAGTACGGAAGCCGGTGCCCAGCGGTGTGGTTACAGGACCCAGCGGTGAGTATTGTCCGCCGCTGCCGTTGTTACCTGTTTTACCCCATTCTGCACGCAGCTTTAATTCGTTTATAAAATCGATCCCGTTCATAAAGGATTCTTCCGTAACACGCCAGGCAGCTGATACAGAAGGGAAATATCCCCAGCGGTTGGCCGCCCCGAAGTTGGAGGAAGCATCTGCCCTTCCTGCCAGCTGCAGTATATATTTATTGTCATAGCTGTAGTTAATGCGGCTCAGGTAAGATTCCATAGCCCAGGAGCCTTTAAAGCTGCCGGTTGTTTGCCCTTCCGCATCGCCCAGGTTAAAGGAAGGAATATCATTGCTTACAAACCCGGTCCTGGTGCCTGAATAACCCTGGTAGCTGCCGGATTGCGCTTCATGGCTTACCATAGCGCCTATGCTATGGCGGCCTATATCCGTATTATACTGTAACAGCTGGTTCAGGTTCCAGTAGTAGTTCTTTGAAGTATTAAAAGACAGGCTTGCCTTTTCGTTTCGGATGTATCCCAATTGGTAAGTGGGCGTAAATTTGGCGCCTTCACCGGTTTCGAAGTTGCCATTAAAGCTGCCGCGGAAGGTAAGCCCTTTAAGCAGCGTTACTTCTGCACTCAATGAACCCAGGCCGCCTACCTTTTTAAAATCGTTATTAATAAGGTTGGCAATGGCAATGGGATTTACAGGCGCATATTTTGCATTGCCGCCGTATTCATTTTCAGTAGCGCCGCCCCAGGTGCCATCCGGATTTTTCACCGCTATGTTGGGCGCCAGCGTGATGGCATTCCGGATCACATCTTCACTGGTGGAGGACAGCTTTTCCTTGGTTTGATAGTAGTTAAGACTGGTGCTTAGCTTCAGCCATTTAAAAGCCTGGTTATCTAAATTCAGCCTGAAGGAGTACCGGTTAAATTTGGAGCCGATAGCTACCCCTTCCTGGTTGAAATATTCGCCTGACATATAATAGGTGGTATTTGTAAGCCCGCCGCTCATGGTAACCTGGTGCTTTTGAAGGGGGGAGGTTTTAAACATGGCATCCTGCCAGCTGGTACCTTCTCCCAGCACAGACGGATTTTTAAAATCCTCATTAGGCGTGCGGTTCAGCTGCGCGGCAATTTCATTATTCATGATGGCAAACTGCTGCAGGTTCAGTGTTGGCAGCGCCTCCGGCTTACCCTGTAAGGAGTACATATAGTTGTAGCTCACCTTCACCTGCCCTGCTTTACCCCTTTTGGTGGTTACCAGTACCACACCATTAGTGGCCCTGGACCCGTAAACCGCTGTGGCGGAAGGGCCCTGCAGTACTTCCATTGATTCAATATCCGCCGGGTTAATACCTGCCAGCGGGTTGGTAGAGCTGGTATTGCCATAGCTTACGAGCGCCGGCTGGATCTGCACCCCATCGATCACATACAGGGGTTCTGTAGTGCCGGAAAGGGAGCTTACCCCACGGATGTTAACGGAAATACCCCCACCCGGCTGGCCGGAGTTCTGGGTTACATACACACCTGCTGCCCGGCCCTGTAAAGCCTGGTCAATAGTGGTATTCACCGTTCTGTTTATGTCCGCAGAGGAAATAGATACCTGGGCGCTGCTTTGATCTGTTTTCTTCATTTTCCCATAGCCAACCACCACTATATCATTTAGCGTGCTGTAATCTTCTTCCATTACAATGGTTACTGTAGGCGAGCTGCCAACCGTAACATGCGCTTTGGCAAAGCCAATGAAAGAAGCGTCAATTTCCTGACCCGGCTGGGCCAGTATGGCAAACTTTCCCTCCCCATTGGTGGATGCCATAATTTTTGTACCCCGTACTGTGAGGTTTGCCCCCAGGATAGGCTGCCCTGATTTTTTTGAAATAACAGTACCAGTGATCTTACCGGGGCCATTTTGCTGGCAATACCCGGCCATAGGAAGCATAATAGCCCAGCACCCCAATAGTAGAAGGGAGTACCAGCGTTTTACCCTTGCTTTTGAATGTCTCATACACAAACAGTTAAACAGTTTTGGTTTGGAAAATTTTCAGTCCGGAATTTTGGTTGAATGACAAGACTTGTGGATTTTGGTATAGTTGCCGGCAAAAAGGAAGTGCACGGCCCTACATTTCAGGCATAGCAATCAATTTTCATCGTGGAACCAGTGGTTTGATAATCTGTCTAAATTTATGGCTGTTAATTATGTTTGGGGGGAGTAAAACGTATTTCTATATGGATATAATGTTAAGTAACCGGTATGTTTTGTACAAATGAAGGGTATGTTTGGTTAACCGCCCGAAAAGAATGTAAAATTTCAAATGTAAAATCATAAATGTAAAAGTGGAATGCAGTCCCTTATTCGCTGCATTCCACTTTTATATTTATCTCATTCATAAAGTCTTTTAAATGGTCTCTATGAACCTCCTTCGCCGGTTTTACATTTAAAATTTTACATTTTACCTTCCTAAAGGCTCGCCTCTTTCCTTTTTTCCGCTGCAAAAACAGAGGGCAGCATGTGGAACATTTCCTTAAAATAGCGGGTAAAATATTTAGGATTGTTATAGCCTACCTCATAAGCTACCTCCGCTACGGTCATTTTTGTTTTTTCCAGCAGCTCTGCCGCCCGCCGTAACCTGGTAGAGCGTATAAACTCACCGGGCGTTTTACCGGTAAGCGCAAACAGCTTTTTGTACACGGAAACACGGCTCATGCACATCTCCCGGCTCAGGTCCTCCACTGAAAAATCGGCGTTGGAAAGGTTCTTTTCCACCACGGTGATCACCTGGTGAATGAACTTGTCATCCACAGATTCGATCTTTAAGGGATGGGTTTTAATATCCACCTGGCGGGCAAAGGTTTTCTTCAGCGCTTTTTGCTGGGTGAGTATATTCCGTATGCGCGACAGCATGATCTCGAA
>Ga0207426_1000365_pt1 | contig 80561 bp, 96 predicted proteins | sample AraplaMF_Cvi_mMS_FD_184265 | JGI IMG/M metagenome (GOLD analysis project Ga0207426, IMG submission 184265) | Arabidopsis root microbial communities from the University of North Carolina, USA - plate scrape MF_Cvi_mMS (SPAdes) (version 2) | ecosystem: Host-associated > Plants > Roots > Endosphere...
GCAAGACGCCTATGCGTACCTTCCTCGACTCACTCGAACTTGCCAGGGAGAAACTGATTCCTCACTGAATCGCCATCCTTCATTCGCTTCCCCGACTACCTGTCAGGTCCGGTCCAGGCTAATACACATGATCTGCCTTGCGACTGCACGGTCCAGCAGGAGGCTAACCGCCGTCGCGGTGGATCTTTACTACGTTCAAGCCTGATCAGGCTCAGGAATCGGTGAACTCGCGGTTCCGGCGAGAAACTGTCTCAAGCGTTGCTCCGCGTGAATAACCTTATGCAGTGGAGCAGCCGCAAGTTGCGAATCATGCAGCACCAGCAGACGCTCAAAAACCGGAACCGTATCCTCAGCAAGTACCCACTCATCCGACATGTGCGCCAGTTCCAGCGCGGCCTCCACAGCATATTCTGCTGTCTTGAAGCTCTTGACAGGTTCTTTTCCATAACCGTCCTGCTGGAGAAACCAGGCGAGATACACGGTGCGCATCAGTTCATTAAACAGATGCCTGTTGCCATGACCGTCCCGACATGCGACAAGTGCCAGGTGGGAGGACAGTGACTGCTCGCGCGCGGCTGCCTCGGCCATAGGCAGTAACATGCCTTTGGTCAGGTGTTTCCTGGGTCCGGGAGCGTGCGCCCCGCGCCGCTTTGAACTCATTTCGTTTGTCAATGTATGGTGTAACAGCACCATTTTACCGAATTAAAACCGCTGCTCAGCCTGTTGCCGGCTCGCCCGTCTTCCATGCGAGAATGTACTGCCCGACAAGGTTATGCAATACGAAGCGTAAGCCTCTTGACATCGAGATGAGTTGGTCGCCTGTGGATCCTGTTGGCGCATCCGAATACAAATTATTCGCTCACCGCAATGCTCCATTTGGCGAAAGAAAAACAGATGACGAAAACGATCAGGTGCTGTCTGCTTTTTCTGATGATGGGCTCCCCAGCGCTTGCTGGCGCGCATTACGTAGAAGTGTGGAATCCACTCGAGGCACACGGCAATATCGGGCTGGCACAACCGGTTCGCAAAATCCCAAAGCGACAATCCGTGAGCGTCCGCCCTGTGCAGCGCCGGTTGCATCATCGGGTCGCCGCCGTGGCGCCCGTTCAGAGCGCTTCGATCGCGACCGTTGTGCGCCGCGCTCATGAGCCGCGCTATCAGGACATTCCCCGCAAGATGACACCCGAAGGCAATGTGCTTCGGGTGGATGGGCGGAACGCACGGGCAGAGGTTGAACACTGATGCGAAGCGAAACGCACAAGGGCTATACGCTCTGGGGACATTCGATTCTCCAGAATAAGGAAGCTTCATCGCATGAGCGCTATGCTGCCAGCGGCACCATCACGCTGGACAACAAGGTCGTCGAGGCTTCCGGAGTACTTGGCGCATTCAGTACAGAAGAAGAGGCGGAACTGGCCGGGCTCAGGTGGGCACGCGCATGGGTAGACAGTTTCAATTGATGTGTTGGGCGTCGTCCTTGCTCAACATGGGTGCTGCCTCGATGCCGCTCCGCAGAACGAGAACCGTTGCCTCACGTGCGACATGAACCACTACTGAGCCGATCCGCGCCGCTGGAACGCGATCAGATCGCGCGTACTCGACGCGCGAAACGAAAGCGCGCCACAGCCGTCTTTCCGGTCATACATTAGCTTCTTTTGACGATAGCGTTGTCGCCCCTAGCCTTGGATCATCCGATTGTCGCGTTATAAACGAATCAAGCTAGATCCGTCCCATATTCACTTCGCGAATGCCCTTCGCGTCACGCAACGCGATTGCTGCGAGGTTGAGGCTATCGCGCAACTGTTCGGCATCACGCATCCCCGGTAACCGCCAGTGCGGATTGTTTGAGTCACTGGTCAACGCAATCACGGTACCAATGCCGAATGGCCGCTGCCACCACGGATGCAGCGACGTCACATCCTGGATACGGAAAAGCTCAAGGCTCTGTACCTGACGGTTGAAAATGCCCTGACGACAGGTAATCCGGGCAGTGTCGAAAACGATTTCCGTACACGCGGCTCGCAGGTACGCCACGACGACGCCCGCGGCGATCAGCAGCAACGCGACCAGTGATGCAAACCAATGCACGGGCCAACGGGTTGTCGCATACAGGTAGCCGGCAAGCACGATGATCGCGGCGACCACGCTTTTGACGTAAGCAGGCAGGTTCACGACCTGTGACAGTGTGCCGCTGAAAATCACGCTGTCCGCGACAACCCCGGCACGGTCGCGGTGGAGGGTTGCAAGCCGGGTCATCGGATTCCTCTCGGGTGGATGCTTATCGTTTGTTATCAGGATCGCGGTTTGGAACGTCGGCACTCCCCGGAGACTCCGCATCCCCACTTCGGGTGGGCAAGTCGTCGCGGCCAGGTAGTTGCGTTTGACGTACGGTATTGCGCAGTTCTTCCGACTCCCATGCGTCGCGCTCGCGCTGCGCCGTCCGGCGCTCACGTACTTCGGCATCGAGCTCGGCCAGCCGGACCTGGCGGATCTGTTCCAGCTCAGCCTGTTCAAACACGATGTGCATGCGCGTATCGGCGGCCACGCGGGCCGCCGCAGCCTGGAAAGCTTCAGGGCCGGACAGCGACAGCGTGGTGCCGAACTTCTGCTGCGCGAAACGCAGCGCGATCTCGATCGCTTCGCGCTCGCTATCCCACAATCGCAACGTGCGCCCCTCATCAACGAGAAAGGCCACACCATCTTTGCGGTAGTCGACCTCCCCGCTGGCCCGCACCTCGCACGTGATAGACGGTCCAGTGTAGATCAGCTCGTTCTGGTCAGGTCCGACCGTTGGCCTGGACACGTGAGATGGTCCACTGGGCGCGATGACTCGCTCGTCGTCGACATGTCTGACGGGCTGGCGAATCTGCTGCATGCGCCGCAGTTCGCGCAACGCTTGCAGTTCGCCCGTCTGGGCACGCTCCCGCAGAAAATCCTGATACTGCTCCGTAACCGGTTGCCGTCCTGCTCCTTTGAGCGCGTCACGTTCCTTTGACACCCTCTCGCGCAGCGCAGCCTCGGCTTCGAGGCGGAGTACACGCGCGGCCGATAGTTGCTCCCGCCGTTCCATCGCGGACAGATCCTTCTCGTCCACTATGGTGCGACGTGCCGCATAGAACGCCGCCCTGATCGCACTACGGCGCGCCCTCTCGTGTTGGACCTGCTCATGCCAGGCGCGACGCAATCCATCGCGATATGCCATACGCCATTGCTGGAATGCTTGCCAGAGATCGCGCTCAGGCGTATGGCGCGGCGCATGCCCGGGGTGATGTCCCGTTTGCGCGTGATACGTGTCGCGCAGCAGCTGGGCGGCCTCTTCCCAGGAGAGATTCATTTCTTTTGTCAGGAAGTCCGACACGTTCAGGTTGCGCGTACCTGCCCGGATGCGGTCGCCTCCATCATTGCCCTTCCCGATACGGTATTTCTCGACGATCAGCCCGTGCGAATGCGCAAGTACCGCGAGCAGCCGGCTGGCATCAAGCGTTGCCCGGATCTCCGCAAACTCCGTGCGCGCCCGAGAGCGACGGACGCTGCGCGACTCGACAAGATCCCGCGCAAGCTGGTCGCGCACGGTATCGGCCTCCCGTCCGGTCGACGCTCGCGCGCGAGAATTGAAGCGTCCCGCCAGATCAGAGACATCACGCCGTGCCGGCTCGAATGGAAGTGAATCGATGGCGTCGAGCGATGGAATATCCGCAAGACTGCGGATCTGATCGTCCGGGCCGAAGTCCTTCGGCACCGGTCCGCCTCCGAACGCCGGATTCAGACCAAAGGGTACGCCAGATCGCCCCCGATCATCGAACGGTCCGCCGGCACGCGTGAACTTGTCGGCAGCGGTCACCGCAAGCCGAGCCCGATCCGTATCATCGGCTGCATCCCATGCGGCGTACATGCGTGCCGCGATCACATCGAGCAGGGACGCGCGACCCGGCATCAGTAGTTCTCGTCCCGCTCGCTCGCGATCGCCAGTCCATCGCAATTGGTCAATTCGGTCGGCTTGGTGGTTTCCCAGCTCCAGTAGTGCATCAGGCGGCAGAAGCATTTGACGTCGCGTGGCGTCGCCATCCATACCGCGGCCGGACACACTTCGCACACCGTGTGTGGATCCGGACGGCGAACGGGATCGATCGAAGCGAGCGTCAAGGTCGTGATCCGCTCCCTGTCTCCACTTTCGCCATGGGCCCTCGCGTTCGCGTTGCGCGAGCGGTGGCCCGTGCCAGTCCCGCTGCCCTCTCCAGCCTCTCCAGTCTCGCCGGTCTCCCCAATCTCCATCTGCGCCACTGCTTCGTCGTGCCCGCTCATTGCGTCCTCCTCCTGCTGCGTCATAGAACCGCTGTTCGCGATGGTCCAGGATGCGTCGCTGCTCTGTCGGCGACGCGGCCTGATAGTCCTGGTAGAACCGGCTGCCGCTATTGAGATACTTGATCTCCCGCGCGCGGACATCGTTCCACTCGAAAAGCGCGTCGAGATAGTGCCCGGGCGTCGGGCGCGGTACCCCTGGATCGATGTACTCCGCATGCACGTTGCCGACGTCACGATTCAGCGCGTCGCGCTTGCCTTCAGCATCGAGTTCAATGAATGCCCCCGAGAATACGAACTCCTTCAGGTTCACGCCCTTCGCCGCACCGGGCACCTTGACGTTTTCATATTCACCTTCGCTGCCGGCGTTGCGCGTGCGTGTCTCCCCGAATTCGGTGAGCAGCACGCGAAAGTCCTCGTAACGGGTAACGTCGCGCGAAATCAGCGTCTCGAGGATCGCGGCTTTCAGCTCGCGGTTCATCGGTGCAAACACGTCGCCCTTGTACCGGCTGATCATCTCCGACGCATCGGTGAAATGCACACGCCGGTTGTCCTTTGGACTCGCGAGTCCGTATTTCGCGTTGATGTGCTCCTGAAACGCTTCAAGGTAGCGGTGATGCCGGTCGACCTTGCCGAACGGCTCCAGTCTATGTCCCGTGAGCAGGTTCACTTCCGGAATCACGATATGAAGATGGACCTTGCGCTCGACAAGCTCCCCGCTGCGCCGGTCAGCATAGCTCTTGAGTCGCGGCACATGCGCTTCCGCATAGAAGTTGTATTCGTCGGGCCGGTACGCTGAAAAAGCGAAAGCTTCAAATTCACGCACGATCTCCGCGAGGACCTCTCGTGAAATCTCGTCTTCCTTGAACGACAGCGTGACATTGATATAACGTTCGGCTGTTGTATCCATCGACTGGATGATGTCGTGGGTCAGCGTCAGATCGCCCGCGAGAATGACACGCTCATCCATCTCGTCACGCTCGAATTCACGATCCTGCTTCTGGCCCTCCTCCAGATACGCCTTGATACCGTCGTGGTAACCGCGAATCCGGATCAGCATCGCTCACCTCGAATGCGGGTATCTGCGCGAACCACCAGCGCCCGGCAACGCAAGACCGATCGTCACGCTCGAATTCATGACAATCAATGGGCCCATGCCATAGGCATCCCGCTCATCCAGTATCACGTGCTTTGTGACCACTGCTGCCATGTAGGGAAGATCGCTGCCCATGCGCGTTGTGCCCTGTCAGTCCACTTTCTCGAGCGTGCTTCTCAGATAGCGCGAGATCATCTGCAACTGTGTGAGCAGTTGCTCGTAGGTCGCTTCCGACAGATCGCCGCTCAGGTGTTGCGAATTCGCGCGATGTGCGATCTGGTTCAGGTTGTTGCTGGTCTTGTTAAAGATGTAGAGCAGTCGCTTGCGGTCCGCACTGGCGACAGGTCGCGCGATCACCTGCGTCCGGTTCGTCAGTACCGCCTGCCTGAAAAATTCAGACTGCGTCAGCCCGCTTCGGTTCACCTTATCAAGATAGACCGCGCGGTCCGCATCCGACAACCGGAATGCAATCGGTTTGCCGAGTCCTGCCCCATCGTTGCTCTTCTTGCGCGGCATGTCATAGCCCCATAGGATGCGTCCAGTCTGCCGACTGACCGGGGAGATCGAAACGTGTTATGTCGCCGTCGATCAGATGGGCACGGAATTCATATGCCGGCCAGTACGATTCACATTCGCTTAACGCGCGCATCGCCTGATCGCCCGTCATGGGACAGGTATAGCCCGCCCACGGGAGATATCGCCATCGCCTGTTGCGTCCTGACGCGTGGGGTTTCATGACGATCTGGATTACCCATTCGCTGGTCGGAATCATCGCAAGCTCCTTCTATGCGTACTGCATACCAGGCAGTGCTTACTGTCGTCGACAAACCTGTCGGCACGATGGACGCGGTGCAGTGGTCCGCGTCGGGGTTGCAAAGGGGCTTGCCCCTTTGGCACGAGATATTTTACGAAGCGCGTAGCGATCCGTAAACATATCCGACGTGCCTCGATTTTTTTCCGTCAGTCCTGCTTACGGCACAAGTATGACACGTCTACCCCACGATTACCCCACCCTACCCCAACTTTACCCCTTTTGCATGACACCTTTACCCCGTTTATATGGCAGCATTACCCATCGTTGAGACACCCGCTTCCCATGTCCGAAATCGATACCCGCCGGGCCATCGCTTCGCTCGCGCCCGAGGCCGATACACAGGCCAGACGATCCGAGTCCGCGCGACTCGCGGAACTCATTGAGCATGTTGAAGCGGCATTTGCACGTGGCGTGTCGCGCGAAGAAGTGCTCGCCCGTCTTCATGAAAGCGGCTTCACAATGAGCCTTCGCACTTTCGATAAGGCGCTCTATCGGATCCGCAAACGGCGCCATCCCGCACGATCGGTTCGTCGCCCCGCCAGTAACGCGGCGCCTGCACCCGCTCCGGCCAGCATCGCCAGATCCGGAGAAGTCGGGACGGAAACCCTCTCGAATGGCCGCACGATCAGATCGGCTGCACAGTTGCGCCTGGAAAACCCCACCCTGCCGGACGTGCAGATCAGCAAACTCTACGCGCAGCAATACGCCGATCCGGTGATCACGATGGACGATCTCGAAGAGATGAAGCGAAAGTACAACCCGCCGCTCATTAAACGCTGAACCGTCTTCATCCCGAACGGATCACCATGCCCCATGATTTGCGCGCGCCGCGCGCAGGCGTACGGATTTTTCAGGGCGACAGGCTGTTTGCAGAGAAGGGGCGGCCTCAGGCTTCGCATGCCGCGCCGTTAACAGGGCAACCCGGTTGGTCACCCGATCAGTCCGCCGTGTGTTGATGGAGCCGGACGCGCGAGCGGCCCGGCTTCTTTTTTTCCGGCAATGCAAAAGCCGCCCAGGCTTTCGCCCGGACGGCCACATAACTGATCCGGCTTGAAGGAGACGGCTTCAGGCGGCTTCTGCTTCCTCAGCGTCGCCGTCTATCGACCTGTCTCCCGTCTGATCCGATTCGGCCAGGGTTTCGGTTTCCCGTTCGCTTTCGGGTTCGGCCTCGTCGTCAGGGTCTCCGTTTGTATTCTCCTCATCGTCCCAGCGACCGTACGTCATCCGCTCCGGTACCTCGCGGTTACGCAGCACTTCCGGCAACCAGCCCGCGTCCGTCATACGACGCTCAGCAGCCGCTGCTGCATCCCCCTTCTTCATACCGCGCAGTTCACCCGCAGCCTGGGTCGAAACGGTCTCGCCCACGCACAGTCACGATGCGGTCCTTCGGGACGTGCTCGAAATAGCCCGCGCGCGTCGCCTTCCAGTAGCGCGTGAGATCCACTTCAAGCGTATTCGCCAGTTCGTTGACGGGGTGCGCACTATCCGCAGGGTTGATGCCGTCTACCGTCGCCACCACGCAGAATGCAAAGAGGTTCGACATCATATTGGTATCCTGCTACTGCAGCCACGGCAGTAGCTAGTCGGTCCGCTTCGGCAGCATTCGCCCCCACCTCGACCGTTCGCTTTCAAGTGCCTTCCATGCGACGCTGTCAGCCATGTCGGCGGCATTGGACACCAGCAAATCGCGCGTCGTATGCACATCGATCTTGACTGCTCGATCGGTGTAGGCGTGACCGTACAGGTAATCGAAAACAACGGGAATCATGCAATACATCAGCGACGCAAGCGCAACACCTGGCTGCAGCTGCGCAGCCACTCGCTTGCAGAGTTTTTCGCCGTGCAGGGGCCGCTCCCTGGGTGCGTGCTGCCGCGTGGCCGTTTACATCATCAAGATAGACGAAGGCTCCCGCTCCTTTCATGTCATCCGCATCGAACGATTCGAACCGTTCGGTAAACGTCGCAGCGGTAACGTCAGGATCGCGCCGGTCCCTTGCGACAGTTAAATCAGCCGATCCGTAGCGAGTCGGTTTGGCAGGTCGGGGGCTTCGATGTGTCCGGCGTTCTGGTCATCACTCTGAACAGATCGCGTCGAACGCGTGGCCACCTGCCGCCTCGTAGGCCTCTAGGCCGACAAACTTCGCGAGCGTATTCTCGCGCGCGTCGATTTCAGCGGTTGTGATCGCGGCACGCAACTCCGACGGCCATTGTTGCAACGCGTTGTCCGCATCGTTCCATACGCGCTCCTGCATAGCGTGATCGTCACGCCAGCACCTTTGCCTGCCCATAGTCGAGTCTGCCCTCACGTAGCAGATCAAGTAGGATCAGCGACAGGTTGGCGATTTTCAATGCGCGACGCACGGCGACGTCCGGCACCTTGGACAACGCTGCAATGTGCGCCACGCTTTTGCCCCCTCCGTCAAAAAGCCGAACGCGACCCACTTATCCGCGATATGCATCGCCTCGCGTGTGCGGTTCTCGATCAGCGAGGTCGCCTAGGCTTCGCCTTCGCTCACGTTCAGTACCGGTACCAGGTAGTCCTTTGTGATTCGCCCCTGCTCACACAGTAGAGCTAGCGCGGCCAGACGTCGCTGTCCCGCACACACACCGAGCTTCGGCAGTTTCGCGCGACTCGTCATTTCATGCACAGTGATATCCAGTATCACGCCCTTGCGTCAATCGCTTTCGCCAACGCCTCAATACCGGTCGGGCTTTTCTTACGCACATTCAGCGGTGAGCGGCAAAGGCGGCTGAACAGTGCGCACTCGATAGTAGCTGTCCCAATTTCCCTGTTTTTCACTCATCAGATTTATCCGGTTTTGCCATCGCTCTATTGCGAGGCATATTTTCATATTATAGGTCTATTAGCCCATATATCGATGGATTACTAAAAATAATTGCCCTGCAATAATCGTTAAATACATTTAATTATTTATATTCAAACCGGATTTTATTAATAGGACTTTATGTCCTAATATAGAAAGGTGCCGCGCAATAGAGCGATGGCCAAACCGGAGAAACCGATGCTCGAAATTAAAATCAATTCGTCACTCGTCCCGGACGAACTTCGCATGAATGTCCTGCCCCGCTTCCTCGGTCGCCACTACCTGACCGGCGAATCGATGGTCTATGACTGGGCTGCGCGCCTGTGTAGTAGCTATGAGGGTGGCTACTGGAACTTCTTCACGCTCTCGAATGGCGGTTTCTATATGGCGCCCTCGAATATCGACCGTGTGCATGTCCGCTGGCATATGAACGGCTACAGCGACTTGATGGGCGCGGACGCCTTCGGCATTACGGTCACACTATTCGCTCTTTGTCACCTAGCAGAGCACACGATCGATGACGCCATCATCGCGCGCTATCACCAGTTGCGAGAGTTCGCCGCGCAACATCTAGAGGCAGCCAACATCCTCCGCGCAATCGATTAATCAATCGGCCCCGGCCTGCAGGCCGGGACTGCTCCTACTTCTGGGGAACAGCAATGAATATGCTTGCAAGCCGCTTCGGCCGCAACGCACTAGCCTTGCGCGCGGATCACCCGTTGTCCAATGACGAGATTGGCGAAATAGCGCCCTCCATCCTGGCGCATTCAGCGCATGAAAGTCGTTCGGATCGCTACAGTTACATCCCAACCGTTGATGTGCTCGATGCTTTGCGCAAGGAAGGATTTCAGCCGTTCATGGTTTGCCAGACTCGCGTGCGGGACGATGGCAGACGCGCATATACGAAACACATGCTTCGCCTGCGTCACGCAAACCAGATCAGCGGATCTGAGGCGAACGAGATCATCCTTTTGAATAGTCACGATGGGACGAGCAGCTATCAAATGCTCGCCGGTATGTTCCGCTTTGTCTGCAAGAACGGGATTGTGTGCGGCGATAACGTAAGCGATATCCGCGTGCCGCATAAGGGCGATGTCGTAGATCAGGTGATCGACGGCGCATTCAAGGTATTGGACGGCTTCGAGGGTGCTGCACGGCAGCGCGAAGACATGGCGGATACCGTGCTGTGCGAGGACGAGCAGACAGCCTTCGCCCGGGCGGCGTTGACGCTGCGCTATGACGAAGACAAGCCCGCGCCCGTCACGGAAAGGCAGCTTCTCGCACCCCGTCGTATAGAAGATCGCGCGGCCGACCTCTGGACGACATTCAACCGCGTTCAGGAAAACATGCTCCGTGGTGGTCTTCGCGGTCGCAACGCGAACGGCCGGGCAACCACGACCCGCGCTGTCACCAGCATCGACCAGAACGTTCGTCTTAACCGCGCCTTGTGGGTGCTCGCCGACGAAATGCGCCGCCTGCGCGGCTAACTGGGTTCCCCGGCCATGCAGGCCGGGGGCCGACCAAGAGACATCATGGATAAGCCCAATACCCGACCTACCTGGCTGGCGGCCCTTCTTCCCTTGCTAGCGATGTGGCAGTACGGAGATCGAAACATCGTTCGTGGCGAACTGTATCGCATGGCATTGTTGGCTGACGCAGCAGTACGATCAGCAGACGCGCTGATACGCATCGCCGACATGATCGACCGTAACGGGCACGCCATTGGCATTCATCGTGAGGAGTTGTGGTCCATCGCACGCACCGCTCTCGCCGATTTCGAACGGGTACCACCCTCCGGACCTGTTGCGATGCCCATCGAGCACAACGGATATCACCAATGAGGCTCGCCGAGGCCGATTCACATGCAACGTCCGCGCAAGGTTGCGCGGGCTTGCGAGGTTCCAATGACTAGGGCTTCGACTACGGCCAAGATCGAGCAGGCACTCAACTACTGGCGCGTCCGATAGGCCCCCGAGGAGGATGGTGCGCTACGCTTAACGACGCGTCCCCTAGCCGAAGCCTACGGGTTGATTGATAATCTACGAGCAAGCATCGTCTATCGAGGTGTCGCGGATTGCCCCTAAGCAGATGGACGCCATTCGTGTTGCGCTGTATCAGCGAGAGCTGCCACTGTAATGGCGTGTCAGACAGTTGACGGCCGCCGTAACGGAGCAGCCGCCCTCCCCGCTGCAAGCGAGACGTCGGATAATCAGGGGTGTGTCGCGCGCCGCGCGCCCGGATCGAGACACACGGGGACCCGCGCGGAATGCGTGGGGAGAGTGCCGGCGCGCCGCGGATCGTGACGGGACGATTTGAATCGGGCGCAGGCAGATCTTTGGTCGGGGTCGTCAAGCGCCCGGAGGGAGCGTGTATCCCCCGCGGCTGTGCCGCGGGGGATACACGCTGGGTTCGAAAGCAAGGAGTGGTCTTGCCAATGAGTTACGGAATCACTATCCGCCCTGAGTGCTTGCGCCCAGCCGACGACGGTTGGGAACGACCGCGAGGTGCGGAGATCCAAGAGGTGATCCGGATGACTGGACTGCCGGGACGAGCGATTGCCAGATATCTTGGCATGTCCGAGTTGGGCGGCCGCCAAGTACGCCGATGGATCAGCGAAGATGCCACAATTCCCTACTCTGCATGGGCCCTGCTCTGTGATCGCGCCGGCCTCGGATGTATTTGGCGACCAAAGGAAGGTGGGAGCGCCTCGTCCACAGAACAAGACTGAGATATCGCTTCATTGAGGCTTTGCCAGCGACAGCGGTCAAACATTCACTCAGCTCGCCGCGTGCACTTGTCGCCACCCGCCCGCGCTCGCGCGAATATTAAGGATCGGCGTCAAGCGGCGAACGAATCGATCGTGATCCTCTGGGTGGACCGCCTGCATCTGATCGTTACGCAGGGAGTCTGGTCCGTCATGGAGTTGTTACGCGCCTACAATATTTCGACGTGTGCAAAACGACCGACCGCGTGATGACTATTTCCCCGCTTGAACGGTACTTTCGCAACCGCATAGAAATACCTTTGTAGCGACGACCCAGTTTGCGCTCGGACATACTTCTTGGCCCCGATCCGCAGAAGGGATTCAGTACCGTATAGCCCGCGTGCGAGAGGGGCAGTACCCGTACGGAAGGAAGAGACTCTCAGTTGCTTAGGGACTGATACCACCGCACTCGAATGAATTAACGTCAGAGATGGGTTCCGGCGACGCGGACGAGCGCCGAGTATTGATCGTGAATCTCAGTGCGCCAAGGAAAGAAAATCCGACATACACCGCGTGCCCCTATTAGGGGGTGGACAAATCCATTGCAATCCCGCAGATGTTATTTCTGTCATTTACGCAGCCGCGCGCGACGAATTCACGCGTCCGAATATGAATTGCCCCAAATACCACACCAGCTCTGCATTCGCGACGATCTCCTCCTCTGTCGCCGTCGCTGCCTCGAGCTTCATCCGACGCAGCATGAGCTTGCCCTCCCTCGACGCCACCCATGCGCGGACCAGTTCCTTGCGGGTTTTGGCGTCGGCCGCGTTGAAGTGTTCACGGCCCTTGCGCGACTCCTCGTTCATACGTGCACGGACTTCTTCTTCGCGCGAAGCGATGGTGTGTGCGACCGAAGCCTGGGTCTCTGTCTTTATCACTGCCGCATCAGCTTCTTCCGTAAGCAGCTTCGCCTGAACCTCGACCATCTTCCTCTCGGCTTCAGACATCTTCCAGTTATCACGCAAAGCGCGCATCAGGTAACCGGCGGGACTGCGTTTTATCTGTCCGCGATTAAGCTTGAAACGTGTGTATTCGACAGCTTGCTGGATGTGCGCGTCGGTCCAGACTTCGCGGTTCTCGGAAATTTCGCTGAACTGTTTCGTGGACAGGTTGAATTCATCCTTGAGAATCTTGTACAGGTGGCTGGCGTCAGCCAGGCTGGCCAGCGCGGCGTCGGCGGTATCCTTGCGCTTGAGCAGGAACCTAATACGGTCGATTTTCTTCGATGCGCTGGACTCGGTCCGGGTTTCATAGGACAGCTCGATGTCCGACACCTCATTGATTTCACGCACAGCTGGCTCAAGCCAGTCGCGCTTGAAGTATTTGAAGATGGCCGCATTCGCGCCCATTTTGCCCGGCCAGTTTCGCATGTCTTCAAGCCGTATCCATTCCGTCCGGCCATTCGGGACACTGGGCAGGACCTGGTCATAGATCGCGCGCGCCAGGCTGCGGGTAAAGGCCGTCGAGATGCGCAGACTCAGCCAGTGTGATTTTTTGGGATCGCGGATATGCGGAACCAGACGGGGATGTACGTCGAACCGGATGCGCCCGCGGTGAAAGCCGACCATGCCCATCAACTGGACCGAAACCCATAGATCGTTTTCGTTTGGATCGCGGTCGAGCGGCGTGTCGGTGACCTGAATCTTCGCATCCTGCGCTTCTTCTGCGATAGTGCGCAGGTGCTTCAGATTGCGGCTGTCGTAGCGCATCAGCCACTTGAAATAGTTCAGCTCGACGTCGTACTGGTCCCGTGCTTCCTGCTCCTGGGCAACAATGAAATACGCGGCGTCCAGAAAACGTCGCGCCGGCAATCCCATGTTGACGACCTGGGTGAAGAAATTATTGCGCTGGTAACCAATTTCACGGCTGGCTTCGCTGATGGGTAAGCCCAAGTCGAACATGTCCTCGAACAGCGCAAGCGCCATCTGCCGAGGCGTCACTTTCGGCTTGCCTTCTTCCGGATTGTCCTCCGCCGCCATGTTCCCATCCGCCCTTTGTTTTCGCTGCCCCGGAATGTAGCATCCATTGGTGAGCTGTCAACACACAAAACCTCACCATCAGCCAGCGGCGCTGGTTGCCTACCCGCGGGGCCTCGACGATCAGCACAATCTACCTCACCTCAGCACAACAACTCTCACCATCACCGACCCGGATCTTCCGTCAAACCGTTGCCAGTGTGGGCCCGCCTCGCGCGTCTCTAGCCGCGCACAGCCAACCTCACCCAGGCACTGACGGGCAAAAATGTGCACATCAGACCTCACCTTGCTGCACAGCAGACCTCACCCCTGTCACACAGCAGCACTCACCTTCGTGCACAGCGAACCTCACCTTTGGCACACTACACCTCACCTTTCCTGGGTTAAGGTATTGAAAATAAACAAACTCCGAGGTCCCTGTTGGTTGGTGGGGTGGTTTACTTTTTAAAACAACAAACCAACGCGTCTTCAGAAAAGTTAGTTGTCGATGCTTCACGGAGGGTGAGGTTAATTGTGCAAGAACGGAAAATCTGTTGAAGGTGAGGTTAATTGTGCTACGCGTCAGTTCTGGCCGCATTGTTCCGCTCTCGAAGCCCTGGCTTTTGGGCTCACGCGCGCATTGGAAGGTGAGGTTGATTGTGCATCTCGTCTCGGGTCTGCCAAAGTCATTGCCAGCCGGCGTCGTAATCAAAGGAAGGTGAGGTTGTTTGTGCAATTTCTGGCCGTGCGTGTTTTCGAGGCGTCACATTGTGCACAACGGACCTCACCATGTGCCGCAATTTTAAGCAAAGCCGTTTTGGCATAATTGCGTGCGTCTTCGAACGCGCACAAATGACCTCACCTTGCCGCCCCAGTCGGTGACGCTTAGACCGACTGCAGGCCCCTCTCCGCGACGGGATCGCAGCGGTTACGGATGCGCAGACATGTTGTGCTTCGCCTGCGATCGCACCGAAGTTTGACAAAATGTCGCGATGACGGTTGTTTTTCCGGAACTTCGCATGAAAAACAGCGCTTTATAGAGAAAATTTCAAGTGTTTCCTGTATTCTGAGGTTTATCGAAATTTTCGGATAAACCTCAGAATGGTGAAAACGAGCCAACTTCCTGCTGTAGATCGAACGGTTCCTCTTGAGCAGATTAGCCAATTCGCTGAAAGGGTTTCGATTTTTACAGACGAACTGCGTGACACCATTCTCGCTCCCCGACCTCGAAAAGCTGCGCCTGTTTTTAAAACAGGGGAGATCGCGGAGATGTGCAACATCTCTCATTCGCAGGTCCAGTATCTCGCCACCAAGAGCGATGGCGAGTTGCCGCCCGGCACTGCCGCAGGCACCGGCCGCACCCGCACGTTCACGCTGGAAGAAGCGCGCATCTGGGTCCAGAAAGTCTCTGATATCTACCAGACGCCGCTGGTGACGGGAACGCGTGAACCGGAAGGCAAAATCGTCATAACGGCCCAGTTGAAGGGGGGCTCAGCGAAGACCACCACAACCATGTGCCTTGCACAGGGGCTGACGTTGCGTGGGCGCAAGGTGCTTGTCATCGATCTAGACCCACAAGCCTCGCTATCTGAACTGTGCGGGTTGTACGCAGAAAAGGACGTCACGCCGGACGACACCGTGCTGCCGTACATCTACGATCAGGAAGTCGACGGCGGTCTAGAAGCAAGGGTTCAGTCGACGTACTGGGATGGGCTTGACGTGATTCCGGCGCATACGGAACTGATTGGTGCCGAGTTCCATCTGCCTGCGATGCAGAAGATGAAGCCAGGGTTCCGGTTCTGGACGGTACTTCGGCAGGGTCTTGAGCCGCTACGCAAACGCTACGACTACATCCTGATGGATACGTCGCCTTCGCTGTCGTACCTGAACCTGAATGCACTCCTGGCGGCCGATGCGATGGTCATGCCAATGGTTCCGGAAAACCTGGATTTCATCAGCTCCCTATCGTTCTGGCGACTGTTTTCAGACGTGTCCAAGAGCTTCATCAAATATGAGCAGGACAAAAAATACGACTTTATCTCACTGATGCTTTCGAGAGTCGACTACGGACGTACCTCGTCCGCACCGATCGTGCGCGCATGGGCACAGAGCGCATACGAGAGCTGGCTGCATTCGATTGAAGTGCCGGCCAGTTCCGTGATGAGTACGGGAGCGCTGGCATTCTCAACGGTATTCGACGTCAGCAGTACCCACAGCGCGGCCAAATCGTTGCAGCGTGTACGACAGCCGCTTGTCGACTACTGCCGTTGGGTGGACGAAATCTATGCAGAAAAATGGAGGAACGCGCAATGAGTAACATGCGAGAGCAATTGCTGGCCAAGACGTCGGGTATCCGGGCGACTTCGTCGATCAAGGAAGATGAGGTCAAGCGCAGCAACCGGACGCAGACGGCGCCTGGCCTTGCGGGTGCGCTTGCCGTCGCGCAACTCCGTGTGCAGGAGCTGGAGTCCACTGGCGCGGCGACGCAACTGGCGGTCTCGGACATCGTGCCGAACCCCTGGCAGCCGCGAAGGGTATTCAACGAGGCGAGGCTCTCAGAACTGGCGGAGTCCATTCGTGAAGTCGGACTGATGCAGCCCATCGTGGTCCGTCGCTCCGACGATGTCTATCAGATTGTGGCGGGCGAGCGTCGGTGGCGCGCGCACAAGATGGTGGGACTCGACGCCGTGAAGGCTGTGGTCGTGGAGTGCTCCGACGCAGACATGGCCGTGCTGGCGCTGGTGGAGAACGTGAGTCGTGACGACCTGTCTGACTATGAGATCGCGATGTCTATCAGACAGACCGAGAAGGAATTTCCCGACCGTAAGCGGATGGCCGAGGCACTCGGGATGTCGCGCAGTGGGCTTTACCAGTTCCTCTCGTTTGAAAATCTGCCTGACTTCATCAGGAAAGATCTCGACATCCAGCCACGGCTGCTTGGCGGGACGGCCGCTCAGGCGATCGTTACGGCCATCAGGAAGTACGGGGACGATGGTGTGAACGCCGCGAAGGAACTCTGGCCACTCGTGGTGAAGGGCGACATGGACCAGGGGAAGGTGGCCGCGGCTATCAAGGCGTTGGCCACACGCCGGACTACGACGACGGATTCTGCAAGTGAGCGTAGCATCGACAAGTTCTTCGCCGGAAAGGAACATGCGGGTTCTATCACGAAGGATATCAACGGGATCACGGTGAAGATCAGGGCTGGTGTCCTCACGGACGCACAGGAGACACAGATCCGGGAGCTGATCAGCCAGATGTTCCACGCTCACCCCAAACCGAACTGAGGAACAGCTCATCCCTGAGTCGAGCCCGCTTCGCGCGGGTTTTTTTTCGTCCGGGCAACGGTGTTTCTAGACTCTAGACACACCGTTGCCCGGGTCTATATCCGACAGGGGATCTGCTCACCGCCGGATGCGGAGTGGCCCGTGCCGGAGAAGTGTCTAGAGTCTAGACAGATCTGTGGGATAGTCGTTGGGGCTCGCACTCGGAGAGGTTTTAAGGCGAGCCAACGTCGGCTCCCCTTCATCCACTCGCTGCCTCGTCCGGCCCGCTTCGGCATGCCCGGCCGGTGGGGTGTGCGGACACGCGGAGTAGCCTGCCAACCCCCACAGACCGCGGCGATCACGCCTTTGCTACAGTGTACTGTCCCGCCCATTGCACCATCTCGCCCTGATTCACGCGGCGAGTTCCGACGGCTTCCGGCGACTTACGGCAAGTCACCACGGCTCTAGACTCGGGACGGTGACTGTGGCCGACGTCCTCGCCTCGTGACGGCGTGGTCGTCCCGGGCTCTACCCGACGCCTGATAGTACGCAGTTACGTCGAGTCAGGGCCGCGGTTTGACATGACCGTCCGACCGGGATTGGTGGCGCGCCGCCTTGCCGATCTTCCAGTTGATGGCGGGGATGATGGGCATCGAGTGTGAACGGCCGCTCGCCGACCTGCATACCGGATCATGGCGCGGGGTGGGCGTCAGCGCGAGACACGGCGCCTGCCGGGGGGGCAGCACGTAACCTTCACATACTCGCATGCAGCGGCGCGTCAATGGCCAGAACAGCCGAATGACAGGGCCGGCCGTGGACCGCAGAATGCTTGCGTCATCCCCGTCACCTCGTGCATGTCTGGACCCTACCCGACCTTCAGTGCCTGTCGCCGCGGGTGGCTGCTCACGGCGCGCATGGCCTAAACGCTGTCGTCGGGCACGCGACCTGCGCGGCAGCGCCACGCCGGGTGCGGGCCTTCAAACGCTGTGTAAAGGCTACGCAGGAAGCCGCCCGCGGAAGACGATAGCGCATGGCCATCGGCGCCTCTTCGTCCCGGCCGCGCGTTGCCAGGGCGATGCGGGTATCCGTCCATGCGCGCTGGAACTGTCCAAGGGGCGAGTGGCCATCGACAGGCGGTTGAGGGGCGGGACATGCGTCCATCCCCACCACGCTCTCAGGCGCATTGTTCTTCCACGTTTGAGTCGGTCGACACGCGACAGCGGCGCCCTGAAACGTCGGCGGCGGTAGGTGACGTGCGAATGTGTCTAGACTCTAGACACGCAATCAGCGAGGTAAAAGGCTGGTGGTTTTGGAGAAATCCCGCCTTGACGTCGAGACGCGCGGGTGCCGGGTTGATCTTCATCCGAAGCGCACAGAGCCTTGTGCCGCAATAGCCGCTACGTCCCGCCCGCTGATAGCGTGTCCTCGAAGAACCCATTAACGGCCTGGTAGCGTCGGGCGTCATTCCCTTTCGTATAGTGAGTGGTCGTGCTGAGGCCGGCATGCCCAGATCCGTCTGCACGTCGCGTAGGTCACTGTCCGCATCGCGCGCGTGGTTCGCGTGAGCGTGCCGTAGTCCGTGGCTGCTCGCCCGTCGCAGATCGGCCGCGCCGCCTGGATAGGCACACTCGAGCTGTTGCGCGGCGCGCGTAACGATGCGCTTGCAGACGCGGGCTGGCGCGTCGGGTGTCAGTGGTCGGCCCGTTTTGTGATGGCCGATGAATGGAGTATCAACTGGCGCGGTCTGCAGCGTGCACGGGCCTTGGCCACACCTGCAGCGAGCCGGCGATTGCCTGTATCAGCTGCACGGGCATCGGCACCAGCCGCTCGCGCCGGCCTTTGCCCTCGGACCTGCAGGGTCCATGCGTCGTCGAGGGCCTCGCGTGACAGGGCGCCAGTAGTGGCGGCCACGAGTTTCGCGCGGCGCAGCCCCGTCACATCGGCCAGCAGCAGCGAGAAATAATCGCACTGGTCGGCTGGCGTAGGATCCGGCTGACCGGCTACAGCACGAAACGCCACTGTGCGTGCGTTAGGGTCCGGCCCGCCACGGCGCACGCCCGCTTCGTGTTACCTACCTTAGCCAGGCCGTGGACCGGATTGACTGGCAGGTACTGCTGCCTGATCAGCCAGCTGCGCATAGCCGACAGCAGCTTGCGGGCGATTTCACGGCCGCTGCCAGGGAGCGGCTTGGTGAAGGGCCGCCATGCCGGATCGAGCCGTTCCGCTTTGCCCTGGCCGATCCAGCGCCCGGCTGGTTGTGGATCGGCGAGAAATCGGTTGATGTCATGTCAAGGTCCAGTGTGTTCAGCGACGACAGCGGCTTGCGCCTGACGATAATTGACCACCGTAGCAACCGTTCCGCTTCGCGCCGGTTTGCAAACTATCCGCGCCGCAGCCTGCAATCCACCCATGGATGCGTCGAGAGCGCGCTCGAGCGCGATCTGATGGTCGAGGTGTGGCGCGCGGTTGAGGCCCTGCGAGCCGTCGAGTTCGGCCGGTAGCGGTATCGCCTGCAGTGATTCCAGCGGCATTACGTCAATCAATGTCCCCAGTCGGGGTGTCCGTGCGAGTGCCGGATGACCGGCCACGAACTGCCACCGCGGCGTGGTGGCAAGAGGCGACAGCTCGCCCAGTGACGCAGCATGCAGCGACAGCCAACCCGTGATGCGCTCTGCGCTTTTGGGACCGAAGCCGCGGCACGGAGGTGTACCAGCGCTGCTGGCGGCGCCGGATCAGCGCCAGCAGGTCGGCGACGATGGTGAGTCCCGCGACGGCCCGCCGCGCCGCCACGACGGGCTCGAACCTGCAGTCGACTTGGTGGGCGGGATTGGGCGCCTCGGCGAGGGCCGATTCCATCCGGACATGCGCCGCCGGCTGGCGCGCTCGTAAGCCGGCGTTGCGGGCGATCTTCCTGTCGACGCGCGGCGAACTCGCGGAGGGCCGCCTCGCCGTGGACGCCATCCGGGTCTACCTAGTCGCGGTACGCCTCGAGCGTCGGCACGTCGTCGCGGTCGTGCAGCTCGGCGGCAGGAATACTGCCCCGCTTCAGGCGCAGCAGGTGCGCTGCCTCGGTATCGCGCGCACGTCGAGCGGCGGCGGCCACCGCACCGCGCAAGGTCGCGATGCGCCATTGCCTGAGATGTAACTCCTCGACCGACCCCCGAGGTAGCCGCGATACAGCGTGACGTGCTGTCGGGTAAGCAGTATGCCGAGGGTGGCTTATGGATGCGTCGGCGGGTTCGGTATCGGTCGCGCGATGGCGGGCGTGGGCAGCCGGTCGTTCCGGGCCGTCGTGCTCGCCCTGCCTGTCGATGAACGTGTGTAAGGGCGGATAGGCGTCCACAGCCGGTCACGCCACGGAATGTCGTGATCCGGCGCCGCCGCGGCCCTGTCCGGGCATCCGACGATAACGAAATGGCTTTTCTGTGACAGGATTTTCGTCTGCCTCTGTCAAGAAGTAAAAATCCGAAACATCGGAGAGAATATTCTTTCATTATCCTTTCGCGACAGATTTTTTGTGGATGTTAACCTTCATAACTCAAAAAGGCCTCCGTATTTGCCTAAGGTCGGCGGATCTGTTCGGCTTTCCTGGCGCAGAGTAGCCGTGGCAGAACTGGTTGCGATCAAGCGTCGTGGGTTACTGATCGGGCGGCTCGGTGTGCCGCAGTTGGCCGAGGAATGGGGAAATACTCTGTCACCAGGATCCGCAGAAATTCGAGCGGGGCGGGGCCGAGTTGTTTTAGTTTTGACCGGTGCCCGCAGGGACTCTTTCATCCCCATCGCCACTCAGAGACTCGTGCGCTCCGTTCCTATTTTTCGCTCTGTGAAACAATCATGGAAAGAACAACGAAATGATATTATTGTTTTGATACAGGCATTTAGCTGTTCGACTTGAGGTAACGTTTCACGATAATCGAGCACCAAGTAGTGTTATTGCCCGTTGATGCAGGTTTTGTATGGGCGTCCGCACGATATGGCAAATTAGTAGTGTTTGATACGTAATTTGTCGTGACCGACATGAAAGCGGCTGCCCCATCCGTGTGTGCACACCGGGATGCCTCCATGCACGAAACCCCGCAGGCTGGAAGGTGACCGTTAAGTCACTTCACCACGAAAGCCGGGGTGCCGCAACGAGGCTGCCGATCCCGGACAGATGACGCCTCGCGCTCGAGGAGGTAATGCGCAATCCCTTCGATCTCGAGTTTCTTGAAATCCGCGATGGATTCTGGAGTCGGAACCGGAAGCGGCATTAATCCAGCATTTGATGGGTTAATGCCGACCTTGGGGATAACTTTGACTTTGTGGGTCGGCAGCGCCGCCTACGATTGATGACACATGGTTCGTGTCGATCTAGTGTTTTCTCACCGTCTACTCAAATATTCGACAACCATTGTCGTGCAGACTTCTCGAGATATGCACACTGCCGACACCTGCCAACATTACCGCCCGGCATTTGATGGTTGGGGGCATCGTGATCCTTTGCTCGCTCGACCGACCAAGTCTGCCTCGCATCGGGTTTCTGTTCGCCAGGTCGTTGGCTTTGTTCCACTCTTCCTTCGGATTCCGCCTCACGACGACGTCCTTGCGGCTTTGCCACCATAAGGCTGGATAGGGGACTTTCGCCTCCAAGGTGTCGCGCATGCTCGAAACGCAAAGGAAAGCCCGCCATGCCGCGCGCCGAATCCATATCAGGAGGACACAGCAACGCCCTTACCCATTTGGTCAATTCGCAAAGTAATTAGGCGAGATTGCCAGCGCTGTGGTTGCTTTTGTATACATGCATCGGGCATGTAACATTTCGTAACTGAATATCTGGGAAAACCGCGGTACCGTCAATGCTCGGACGAATCATGGTGCGGTGAGGTGCCCTGATGGCGTATGCGAAGCCCAACGAAGGCGGGAGATCGTCAAGAATCTGGCTCTTGCACCTCCCCTCGTTCGCACTGAGCTTGTTTTGGATCCCCGCAGGCGCGCTCTTGCTGATCCTGGGAATCTGGATCATCGCGATCACCAGGATCCACACCGAAAAACTGGAGGCGTGCAGCGCGGTTTCTGAAGCGACCTCCCAAGTTGCAACGTCGTTTGTTGCGCATATCGACAAGACGGTGCATGACGCCGACGTTGCTGTGAAGTTGGTTAAGTATGAGTACGAGCGCTCTCCTTCCACCTTTCGTCTCGATACGCTGAAAGGGAAGGGGCTTGTTTCAGCTGACACTGCATTGCAGGTCACCGTCGTTGGACCAACCGGCGAGGTGTTGCAGACAACGACTCCAGACGCCAAGCCAATTAATCTGAGCGACCGGCCACACTTCGTCGCCCACAAACGAGATCCCAATCTCGGTCTCTACATTAGCCAGCCAGTGCTCGGTCGACTGTCCCATCACTGGACGTTGCAGTTCACCCGTCGACTGAACAACCCTGACGGCTCATTTGCGGGCGTCGTCGTTGTCTCGGAGGATCCCAATTTTCTCACCACAGGCTTCTACCATCTCGACGCCGTCGGCGTGGGCGGCATGCTCTTGGTGATGTCCGACAATGGCTATTTGCTCTCACGCCTCGCAGCTGGTGTGTCGACGTCGCCGATAGGCACTCCGGCATCCGGGTATCGAGCAATGCTCAACGCAGGAGCTGACGCTCTCACCGATCCTGTCGATCACATGCGTCGCTTCGTCACGTACCGACATTCCACGCGTTTTCCGGTGGGCGTCATAGTCGGCATATCCGAAAACAATGCTCTAGCCGGATACAGGCACGCCAAGGATCTATATCTCCTGCTAGCGAGTGTTCTCACGGTCGTGTTACTGACGGCCGCGGCGATCATCACCGCGACGATGTCGCGTTTAGCCGTTGCCAGAGCGGACATGCAGCATCTCGCGGAAACAGACGCACTCACCGGTTTGCCCAACCGATACCTGCTGACGGAATCCCTGCGTCGGTGCATTGAGCGTGAGAATTCACTCGGAAGGCTGGCACTACTTTTTGTGGACCTTGACAACTTCAAGCGGATCAACGACGCACTAGGTCATCAGATTGGGGATGAGCTGCTTCAGAATGTTGCGCGGCGTCTGGTGAACGTTTCTGGAGAGAAGTCGATCGTCGCGCGCGTCGGTGGAGACGAATTTGTGGTTCTCGTCGAGTGCACCGACGCCAAGGGTGTTGCACACCGTATGGCTCAATCCATCATCGACGCATTCGAGCTGGCGTTCGGGCTGCGTGGCAACAGCTACGTGATGCGAGTAAGCATAGGTGTCGCCGTCTACGAGTTCGGTTTCGATGCTGCCTATGATCTGCTGAGGCAGGCAGACCTCGCGATGTATGCTGCAAAGGAAAAGGGCAGATCAGCAAATGCAAGTCGATTCCATGCCTACACTCCGGATCTGTCAGTCCGCGCGATGCGGGACATCGAGCGGCAGCAGGAATTGCAGTATGCAATCGAGAATCGCGAGTTTTTTTTGGAGTATCAGCCGATCGTGTCTCTGGATTCGGGAGAGACGCAGGGTATTGAAGCGCTTGTGCGCTGGCGACATCCAGAAAAAGGCATCATCGCGCCAGCTGAATTTATCCCGTTTGCTGAAAGTACGGGGTTCATCATTCCCATCGGCGAATTGATTCTAGAGACAGCCTGTACCCAACTCAGTGAATGGCGAGAAGTCGATACGCGCCGGTTTTATATGTCTGTGAATGTTTCGGCCGCACAACTGGTTCACGGCGACCTCGTCAACGTGATACGTCGATGTCTCGAGCGGCATTCGATTGCCGCCCGACGGTTGAAAGTGGAAATCACAGAAACGGCCATCCTCGAAGACTCGGCTCTTGTCGGTCGGCGACTTCAGGAGCTACGACGGCTCGGGGTGAGGGTGATGCTGGATGACTTCGGTACCGGGTATTCGTCGCTTTCCCAACTGACCAGTCTGATTGTTGACGGCGTGAAGATCGACCGGAGTTTCACGCAGGGCGTTCCTGGCAACAGGACAGCGCTGGCGACGTTCAGGAGCATAGTTTTCCTCGCGCGCGATCTGGGACTTTCCCTCGTGGTTGAAGGCGTCGAAACTGAGGAGCAGGCGAACTGGCTACGCCGCTTCGGGGACATCGAAGTGCAGGGCTTCTATTTTGGCAGGCCCATTGTCCCTGAGAGAATGCGTGCCGGTCGGGCAGCGTAGGGCATTGCCATGCTGAAAGAAGTCGCCGACCGCGCAGACCGTTTCGGTGAGGTCATATTCGAGGTGGACGTCCACGTTTCGCGCGATCGTGTCTTATTGCGAATGCGGCAAACGAATGCAACCTGCTTGCTAGAACGACAGCTTATTAGGCGCGATGGTGCAACGTTTACGCAGGTCCTGTCGATCGACGAAGATGATACGTTGCTAGAGTTCGTCGCTGCGGATCCCTATGCCGATCATCTTCGGGCCCAGTATCAATGCATCGACCGACTTTACCGTGAACAACTGGCAAACCGATCGGCTCAGCCAGAATCAGGGCAGCCCTTACGTGATCCGCTCGACGAAATTTGTCACATCCGCGCTTCCACAAATGAGGGAGAGTTGATGAAGATCATGGGGCGCGTGGTACCGCAATTGGGTGGCCGCTCCTATACCTATCGCTGGTTACATGTACCTGACAGAACCAGAGCAATAACCGACCAGCGCTGCCTCATTGGGTGTCATCCAGGCTGGATGCACGCGTATATCAGCCAGCAGTGGTACAGGAAGGACCCTTCGCTCGACTACGCCTTGAGAAACAGTACATCGACGCTCGCCAGCGATATCGAGGCGCTCGGTGATGACCACCGGGCTAAAGATGTGGCCGCGCGATATGGCTTTCGAAGCGCCGTAGTGTGTCCAGTGCACCGTCCCTCCGGTACAGTGATCGGCCTGCTGCAGATTGGCAACGGACTGCCCCAGCCGGAAGGCGAGCGAGTGCTCTGGCAGGACAGGCATCGCGTGCTGATGCGGGCGCTCGCGGATGAAGTGCTCAACTGGCATATCGACGCGCTGCGTGACGAGGAGGCAAGCAGGGTTGCTCTGGACCAGCGCGAGCAGGCTGTCTTGCGTCTTGTACGTGCGGGGCGAACAGCGTGCAACGTCGCAGACATGCTCGGCGTGTCGGAGCGAACTGTCTATGACATCTTTCAGAAAATCAACAGGAAGTTAGGCGTATCGCATATCACCCGCGCTGTCGCCATGGCCATCGACAAGGGGTTGCTTGACTGACTTACGCGATAGCGTTTGTCACGATTAGCCTGAAACCATATCAAAAAATCGGTCGCTTGTGAATGTCAAAATCCGGTTGGTTCTGACATCGCGTTCTTGGCTAAAGTTGCTTCCACCAGACCTGATTATCCGCTTACAGCGGGATGCGGTCGCCTTTGTGGAACAGCTTTGATGAATCTCGCCAGATTAGGACAACTCATTAGGCATACAGTGCTGGTCATTGCTTTTGCGAGCGGACTGGCAGACGAGGTAGTGTATGCAGATCAGACATGGACCATCGCCTCCGACCACCCGGCGGATACAGTGGCGGGCAGAGGAGTTGAGTCCTTCGCGACGGCATTGGCTAGACAGACGGGAGGTGCTCTTACTGGCCGGATCGAATCCAGGGATATGGCTGCAGCAACCGATCTCGTGGCGGAGGTGCTCGGCGACAGCGTACAGGTCGCGGACGTGTTCGCTGGGACCCTGGCATCCTTCGATCCGATCTTCGAATTGCCGACGTTGCCTTTTATGGTTAACTCGGTCGAGGAGTCTGGACGCCTAGCATGCCTGGCGGGACCAGCATACCAACGTGCTCTGTCGCGTGCAGGGTTGCATCTGCTTTTCATATCCCCTTGGCCCCCCACCGGGCTTTGGACCCGTCAGCCCGTGGCAGCCATTGGAGACATCGCAAATCTTCGCGTACGGACATACGACAAATCTTCAGCTGCCGTCATGAGGGCGCTCGGGGCTCACGCAACTACGCTGCCTATCCGGGACGTCGAGTGGCAGTTGCACGTCGGTGGCATTGACGCAGTTTTGTCGTCGGGTGATGGGGCAGTGGGAAGGTCGCTCCAGGCGGATCTGTCGAATTTCAGTGCCATCTACTATGCATACCCCGTGTCATTTGTGGTGATGAGCCAGGCGCGCTACGACGTACTGCCAGAGAAAACTAGGCGTGAGCTTGACGAGGTGGCGATGAATGCGGGACGCGCGCAGTGGAGGTCCCTTCCTGCTCGGATTCAGGCGAACTACGCCGAAATGCAGCGAGCAGGAGTAGTCGTCAACTCAACATTCGATGCAGAGTTGAACATGCGGCTTCATAAAGCTGGCGAGGCGCGAGTTCGTGAATGGTTATCGCGAGTTTCACTCGGCGACGCCGGGATCATTAAAGCGTTTCAGAACCGGGAGGCGCCTGCGGCGCAAGACTCATGTCCACTCGATCTGATCGAAGTCGGTGGCACTATCCGCGGATAGCGGCATACGTGCGCTCGTGCGTGGCATTTTTGATTGTCTTCATCACGTATGGAGTGCTTATTGCCGTCGGTACGGTTCATTTGTCTAACGGCGAGCGCGCCGACGTTCTGTTGCCGTGGAGAGCGGGTGTAGCCGCTGAATGGGCTACACACGTTCGCGTGGACCACCAGTTATGCGAGTTCGACAACATCTTTATCGGTGACAGCATGGTTCGCACCGGTGGTAGCTGCGAGTCAGAACAGGAGTCGACAGATGATGTGCGCAAAAACAATTGATCTGAATGTTGACTTGGGTGAAGGGTTTGGACACGACAGCGAACTGCTCGAGTACGCCACGTCGGCCAACGTCGCGTGTGGATGGCATGCCGGCGATCCACTAACCATGCGCCGCGTCACGAATGAGGCAATTCACAGAGGTGTCGCGATTGGTGTGCACCCAAGTTTCCCAGACCGCGAGAAATTTGGCAGGGCGTGGATGACTTTGTCCCCTGATGAGGTATATGCGGGTGTGCAATATCAGACGGGAGCACTGGCTGCGGTGGTCGCCGGGCTTGGCGGCCGGCTCGCGCATGTGAGGCCGCACGGCGCGTTGTACAACCAGGCCGAGGAAGATGCAGATATTGCCCGCGCCATTGTGCGTGCGGTTCGGGACATGGATGTCGAACTGGCAGTGTTTGGTCTCGCTGGCGGTCAACTCGTGCGTATTGCACGTGACGAAGGACTGGTTGCGATTGACGAAGGGTTTGCCGACCGGGCGTATACACGAGAGGGTAAGCTCGTTCCTCGTTCCTATCCGAATGCGGTACTTGAGAGCGATGTACTGGCGTGCGAGCAGGCCATCGGTATGGCAGGTGATGGCCGGGTAAAAACGTTGGATGATACCTGGATCAACATCAACCCGAAAACGCTATGTCTGCACGGCGATGGACCGCACGCGGTTGAATTCACGAGGCGGATCCGTGCCTCGCTATCAAACGCAGGCATTCGGGCGCTCGCTTTTCGCGCGACACAATGCATTCCGGGAGACGTAAGTTGAGTAACCAAGGTCTTTCAGGAGGCGAGGTCAATAGCCTTTCGAACCAGAAGTGGATCGATCTGCCCGGTCTCCGAGGCGCTTTGATAGACGAGCGCGACGAGTTTTGCCTTCTTCGCCGCGTTGATCGGCTCGACGGGAAGCGCGTTGTCGATTGCAATAAGTACGTGCCGCAACAAGTCCTCGTCTATGGAACCGTGGCGAGGCGCCCGCTTTCCGGTTACTAGGTATGTGAGGTCGAAGCCATGCGTCGCAAGAGCAGCTAGATAACCGACATCGGGTAGCCGTACAGACTGTTCGTAATTAAATTGCGCGCGACGACTGACACCGACAATTGACTGCATATCGCCTTGTGCTAGTCCTAGCCGTTCGCGTTCGGTAATTAGCCTGGCACCAAAAGTTTCTGGCATAAATGTGCCTAAATATTGACTATTGGCACAAACGTGCCTATATTGTATGAAGTTGAACAACCTTGCTCAGTATAGGGGTGCTTGTATCCCATTCAAAACCCTTGAAGGGAAGCCTCGCAAGAGTTTGATCCGATGGCGCCTTCGCTGTGAGCTGGGCGAAGAAGCATGGGATACACCGCAATATCGTGAATGGAGTATCGGAAGAGCGCCTGAAGAGAAGTCATGTGCACGCAACGCATCGGCTTCGTTAGGAGTGGATGCTGCCGTCCAAATCAGCTGAACACAGGCGCGTCAGTGCTGCTGTCGGACAAGCCGTCGGCTGGTCGCAAAGGGTAGGTGAGGTGGAACGGTCGACATCGGCGTACGAGTTTCCGTGTCGTCCATAAAGCTTATTGAAACCTGCGAGGTCTGCAATGACTATAGTCGTCATCCTGTCTAGCGGCCGCGGGACATGAGGCAGAGGCAAGGGAGCGCGTTATGCTTGATTTCGCCGTGTTGGCTCAGCAATGTGCACCGATAGTTCACGCCACCACTATGGAAGCTGTGGTACGGACCGAATCCGGATTCAATCCTTATGCTATCGGCGTAGTCGGAGGCCATCTTGAGCGGCAGCCGCACAACCTTACTGAAGCTATCGCGACAGCTCATACCCTAGCTGCGCTAAGGGTCAATTTCAGTGTTGGCCTAACACAGGTCAATTCGGTCAACCTCGCCCGCTACGGGCTGACTTACGAGACCGCTTTTGACCCGTGTGCGAATCTGCGAGCTGGCAGTGCGATTCTGCATGACTGCTACGACAGGGCAGTCGTAGCGAAGGGGCAAGGCGCCTTGGCGCTTCGGGCCGCAATCAGCTGTTACTTCAGCGGCAATTTCACGCGTGGTCTCGTCGAGGACTATCGCGGCACTAGCTACGTTCAGCGCGTGGTCGCCGGCGCTCGTTCTTTGACTGACTCGACCGGTGTCGTTCCCGCGATACGTCTTGTTACGAAGCGCATGCCCGACGCACAGTTAGGAGATGGACCCGGAACCATCCAGATCCCCGACATCAAGAAGACCCTCAGCCCTGGCAGTAATCGCAGCGAGTCGCACCCCGCGTGGGATGCCTTTGGCGACTACGAATGCGACGAAGGAACGTGCAAGTGATAAAACCGCCCGGGCGGTAAATTCAACCCAATGGAGGAGTCAATGTATCACGATAAATCCAGACTTATTACATTAGTACGACGCAGTAAATGTGCATTTTCCAGAAAATTGCGACGGTTTGTCGATGCGCTATACGTGGCATTGCTGCTCGGAGCAATCGTTGGCCCGCAACGCGTGCTTGCAGGGGGCGGTCTGGATTCGGCGACGCAGGGCGCGAACACATTCAGGATCTGGCTTTACACCTTCCTCGGGGTCTGCGCATCGTGTGTGCTGCTATGGAAAGGGGCCGAGTGCTGGGCGGATCGCGCGCACTGGAGCGAATTCATCACACTAGGCGGCAAGGTCGCGGTGGTGGGTGCCGTGGTTGGTGTGCTTGCCCCCTATTTGTGGAACCTGTTCACCTGAGCATCTGCCATGCTGGACGAAAAAGCTCGCTATCCTGGCTTCAACGGTCTTGGCCGCACGGCGACAATCTGGGGCGTTCCCTACATGGCGATGTTGGTGGTGGTCGTATCGTCGATGTTCGCGGGTGTGCTCATCGCCTTCATAGTCGGTCCTGGTGGACTTCTGTTCGTGTTTCTCGGTGTACCGGTGCTGATGTACTTCAAGCACGTATGCGAGACGGACGATCAGGGTTTGCGAATCATGTGGCTCGAGATGCGCTGCCGCGCCTATTTCTGGACACTGAAGCTTCGTGCGTTGGTCAACTCCAGGCGAGCGGCCCCCCGCTTTGGCAACACTGTAACCCTCGCACCGCTACGCTATGGTCGACAGCGCCGGGTCTATCGGAATTTCTTTAAACCGTTGCCACGCGGCATGAGTCGCCTGCGCGAGCTTGAGCCGGAAGAGTCATGACACGCAAGCCTGGAATTTCGAGTGACGTGCTCGGCAGCCTCGGTGCAATCGAAGACTGGATGCCGAAGTTTGGTCATCCGGTTAAGAAACACGTGCAGCATCTTGAGGGAAACCGCTTCATGGTGACACTCGTCAAGCGCGGCGTGCCGTTTGAAGTACATGAGAACGTCGCGATCGAGCGAATGTTCGACCGCGACACCGATACGTACAGCAAGCTGGGACGTGATCTTGGTGGACGCCTTGGTTACCACGCGGCCTTTACCCGCCGGCTGGTAAAGTTTGGCCGGAATTACAGATTCAATCCACGTTTCATGCAGTGGTTCTCGAGGGAGTATGTCGGCCGCTTTAATGAAGACAGGTTTTACGAAAACCGCTACTACCTGTCGTTGATCCTGAAATACGACGACTTTGACGATGGACTGAAGGAAATCGAATCGCTCGCACAGCAGTCGCTGCTGCACCTGGTGGACTATGAGGCTGAACAGCTGGAGGTGTACGAGCGTCAGCACATGAACGGCACAAAGATGCTGTTCTCAAAACAGTACGGTTTTGTGAGCGATCTGGTCAACGCAACCTGGACTGATGTGCCAGTTGCAGCCGAACCGGGTACCGACGTCATCCCGTCCAGTTGGCTTCACTTCGGTTACAACATTGTGGCCATTCGTGGGCCGGGAGTCACGCCGTCGCGCCAGTATGCGACCTGTCATGATTTGCGGGGTTTTCCAGACAAACCAGGCTGGGGACAGTTGAACCCACTGCTGACGCTGCCGATGGAATTTACCATCACGCAGTCGTTTAACTGCATGACCGGGTTCGAAGCCAACCGCACCGTTGATTCCGCGATCAACAAACTGGAATCGGCCGGAGACAAGGCGAAGCATCAGGTCAAGGAAATGCGAGAGGCTCAGGGATACGTCAACACGGGCGAACTGAGCTTCGGTGAGTATCACGGCGCGGCCGTGATTTATGGTGAAACGGCCAAAGAAGCGATCGCGAATGGAGATTTGTTCGTGTCCCGCTCGCTGAACGAGTGCGGCGTCGAATGGATGACTGCCACGGGCTCGGCGCCGTTCACATATTTTTCCCAAGTGCCTGGCGCGAAGGTAAAACCACGGCCGAAGGTTCAGTCGTCGCGAAACTTCGCCGCGATGCATGCGTGCCACGACTACTCGACCGGCAAGGCTGAAGGCAACCCGATCGGTGATGGTTCGGCAATCATTCCGTTTCGCACCAGTGCCGGCAACGTCTTCAATTTCAACTTCCATGCGACGCGTCTGGGCGACATCAACGTAGCAGAAAAGCTGGCCGGTCATTTCGAAGCCAAAGGAACAACGGGCACAGGCAAAACGACGCTCATCGCTGCTGCCATCGGCATGCTGCTCCGGTTCGAACCGCTGCTGTACGTGCTGGACAAGGGCCGGGGGTGGGAAGTCTTTGTCCGCGCCATGGGCGGTGTGTACGTGTATCTGGAAAAGGGCAAGCCTACAGGTTGGGCGCCGTTTGAGCTCGCCGATGCGCCCGAGAATCGCGAGTTTCTCTACGGTCTCGTCGAACTGTGTGGCCGCAGGAATGGTGTCGACCATCAGGGCAAGCAGATCCGGATCGACCTGAGCGCCGCGGAGAAAATGCAGTGCCGCAACGCTGTTGATGCTGTGATGGACATCGAAGACGTGCGTCTGCGCCGCTTCAGCCTCCTGCTGGACAGCATTCCAGATGAGGGCGATGACTGCCTGCGCGCCCGACTGTCGATCTGGTGCAAGTCGGAAGGGGGGCGTTTCTGGTGGGTATTCGACAACCCGCCCAACCTGTCGCTGAACATGAGTGGACAGCGTTGCATCGGCTTCGACGTCGAGACGTTCCTTGTAGAGAACTACGAACCGTCTGAACCCGCGTTCGCCTGGCTGTTCCACCTGAAGACGCTGATGCGCCGTGATGGTCTGTTGATGGCGACGATCATCGAGGAATACTGGCTGCCAATCCGGTTTCGCACGATCCGTGAACAGATCGAAGAGACGCTCGCGAGCGGCCGCAAGGAAGGTGAGTTCATCGGGCTCGTCACGCAGCAGCCAGAGCAGGCTCAAAAGGCTGCAGACCTGTATCCGGCGTTGCGCAGCCTCATTGCTACCAAAATTTATCTTGCCGACCCGGCTGCCGAAGAAGCGCCCTACCTGCGCGATGGCATGACGCGAAAGGAATTCCGGGAGTTCAGGAAACTCACGGCCCAGTCGCGCCGCTTCCTGATAAAGCAGGGCAACCAGTCGGCCTTCGCCAGTTTCGACCTGAGTGGCCTTGATGATGCGATCGCGGTCTTCTCGGGCGACCGGGAGAACGTGTTGATCCTTGATGAAGTGCGCGCCGAGACGGGCGACAACCCGGATGCGTGGCTGCCGGTGTACCTCCTGCGCGTGTTCGAACGCAGGCAGCGAACTCGTCTGACCGCAAAGCATGGCGCTGACGAGCAACTGTGGGCAGGGGAGTTGCATGACGCGCTCGGGCGTAAGCACGCGGAGCTTGCTGCGATTTATTCGACTGCAAATGTCGAGACGATCGAAGAAACCATTGTCTGAACGTCTTACGTGATGGAGGAATCCGTGAAACCTAACCTCGCAGTGTCGACTAGGTATCGGGCCATCCCGCCCCACGTAATCATGGCCGCGACAGTCTTCTGCGCCGCGGTGACTGCGCATGCCCAGGGGGTTCCCACCATCTCGCCGGCCGAGCTTGCACAGCAGATGGTGATGGTGCAGCAGCTGATCCAGCAGGTCCAGAATCAGGAAGCACAGTACCAGGCACTCACCGGCAACAGTGGCCTCGGTCTGATCAGCAACAATCCGGCGCTTCGCAACTATCTGCCCGAAGAATGGCAGGACATCTACATGCAGGCGAAGGCCGGGGGGCTTTCGGGCGTCAGCTCGTCGATGCGGATCATCGAGCAGCAGGAAGGCATGACGGGCGCGGCGACCGCCGGCCAGCAACGCTATTACGACACGCTGGCGACCAACAAGGCGATGAACGAGCAGGCATACACTGCGATCATGGCGCGTTTCAACAACATCCAGTCGCTCATGCAGCTATCGAATATGACGCAGGATCCGGCACAAAAGGCTGACCTGCAGAACCGTATGGTGGCCGAAGAGGCAATGGTCACAAACGACCAGACCCGGCTGCAACTGACCGCGCGGTTGCAGGAGGACGAGCTCAGGCTCGCACGGGATCAACGCGAGCGTGAATTTGACAACGCTTTCTTGGGGAAAACCAATGGTCAATAAGACACTTCTGTCCGTTGTCGTCGCCCTGCTCGTTGTGATCGCGGGCTATTTAGGTTACCTCGCTTGGGATCGTCATCAGCACAATGTGCAGGAAGAGTCTCAGCAGCAGAGGGAGCTCGCGTTCGATGCTGCGATGTTGGGGAAAACTCCGGCGCAGCTAGCCACGGAGCGCAAAGCACAGGGAATTAGCGCGGCGAGCGAAGATGCTGAGGCAAGCGCAGCCGGTCTGAAGTGATCGGTTGCGTATATGTGATGGCACTGAGTGAGGGGGAGTCATTGTGGCAGATGTGCATATTTTTTCGTCAATGGTCAGCTATTTTGACCAGAACGTAGTGAACACAATCAGCAACGGATCGACGCGGATTGTCTCCCTGATCTCACCGCTGATGGCTGTGTGCTTCAGTATCTACGTACTGCTCATTCTTTGGACTTACTGGCAGGGCAAAAACGATGAGCCAATCAACGACTTCCTGATGCGGATGGCGACTTGGGCGGTCATCCTGACGGCGGGGATGAATATTCAGTTTTACACCGAGTACGTGGTCCCGTTCTTTAACGGTCTTGGTGAACAGCTCGCTGGTGCCGTGACGAACGGAGGCAACGAAGTCTCGGGACTCGACAACCTGCTGAATGCGTACATCAATGCGGCTCAGGCCATATACGCTCAGGCCAGTGGGATCAAGGTGATTGCGGCGGTCTGGACGATTGCCCTAATGATCATCTTTGGTGGGCCATTCATGGCGATCGGCATTGCCTACATCATCCTCGCAAAATTCGCGCTGGAACTCTTGCTTACGCTGGGACCACTCTTCATCTCCGCAGCGCTTTTTCCGCCGTCGCGTCAGTTCTTCTGGAACTGGGTCGGGCAGTGCATGAACTACGTTCTACTCGTCACGCTGTTTGCTGCGGCATGCGCGTTAGAGGTGAATTTCGCCACGGGAATCATTCCTGCGAACAACGGCTCGCCGTCAATTGCACAGGTCATAGAGCTCGACATAATGGGGTTGTCGTTCTGGGTGATTTCACTGAATCTGCCGGGGCTTGCGTCTGCTCTTGCTGGCGGGGTTGGCATCTCCACTATGGTCGGAAGGCTCGGTGGGGTGGCCAGAATGGCAATGTCGCTTGCGAAACCGGGTGGGGTTGGTTCTCGCGCAACTGGCGGTAGCATTAGTGCCTGAGGGGAAATCTCATGTATCTAATGTGTATCAAGCTGTGCCGACTGTGGATGATGGTGGCGATCATCGCCACCATAGGAGCGATGCTGTCGATCGAGTTCCTTTGTTGACCTCGATTCCTCTCAAGCGAGACGTATCAGAGTGACAAGGGAGTAGAGCAACAGGTATGCATGTGAATATGAAATCGGTAATAGCAGTTCTGCTGGTGGCCGTTGGATCGCAGGCATGTAGCTCGCCACCCAAACCACCTGAACTAACTGGTCAGTGGGTTCCTGTCAACCAGCCCGCGGCGCAGTTCAGCCGCGCGGAATCGAAGTGAGGATGCGATGCCCGCACTGATCAGACAGTGGCTTGCCGCTACGACGCCCTGGGGCGTGCGCAAGCCAAAGAATATCCAGGCCGTCAGTCAGACGCAGTTGTCGGCGAACGTCACCGCAGACGAGCGCGACGCTGTAGCGTGGTATCTGAAACAGGCACAGGATTTCGAGCGTTCAAAAGTACAGGCCGCCGAAGAAAAGGCACGAATCGCAGACCGACGCTCGATCCTGTCGGGCGGTGTCGCCTTGGCCGCTGTTTTTGGTATGACTGCTTTAGGACTACTAAAGCGACCGAATCCACCTGCCGTGCTGCGGATCAATGACGTCACCGGAAAAGTGGATGTACTGCCCACCACGGCCAACGGCCATGTGTCCTTCACCGAAAAAACGGACCGTCACGACCTGCACACGTACGTCGAGTTACGCGAAAGCTACGACTGGGAGACGATCCAGGATACGCACACTGCCATCATGCTGATGAGCGACGATCAGGAGAAGAGTGCCTACGACACATTCATTCGCGGTGCGACGGGGCCACTCAAGATGCTCAAGGACAAATGGCGTGTCATCGCAAAGGTGGGGTCAATTACCTTTGTCGGCTCGACCGCGCAGGTCTTTTTCTCCAGGCAAGCGATCCCATTGAACGTCGCGACCCGGCGTCCCGATCCTACGTACTGGATCGCGACGGTCGCTTTCGCGCGCGTGAACGTGCCCGAAAAGCAGGATGAGCAGGACATCGACCCGGATGGCTTTCGCTGCACGAGCTACACGGTTACCCGGGACTGGACGCGTGCACCTGCCGACGCAACACCCGATGGCGCGGCCTCGGGCGCAGCTACTGCGCCGCCGGCCGGGGGCGCGACATGACGGTGTGTCCGCTGGGTCTACTCCTCACACGCACTTCGGTTGCGCTTGTCGTTCTCGTGGTGACGGGCACGTGCGCATTTGCGCTCGACACGCCGCGTAGTTGTGGAGCGGACCCGCATGTGCAGTGCGCTTCGTACGATCCTGATCAGGTGTACCGCGTTGCGGCCATGCCCGGGCGTGCGGTGATGATCCAGTTCGAGCCCGGGGAACACATCATCGATCACGGAGCGGGTATCGGTGACGCCAAGGCATGGCACATGGCGATGAACGACAGCGGCGCGCTGCTGAAGCCCGGCGCGCTGCAGCCAGAAACGAATCTGGTGCTCGTGACCAACCGGCGCACCTACACGATATCGCTCGCTGACGTGTCGGCATCGCAGCCGGCCACGTGGGTTTTGCGCTTCGACTATCCGGATACACGCGCGAAGGCGTCGGCCGCACAGCTCAGGCGTCAGCAGGCTGTGGCTGAGGCGCTCGGCGGCGCTCAGGCGAGAGTCCCCACCCCGGCGGCGCCACCCGTCACCACTTCGGCGAGTGCCAAGACGTCTCCGGCCCCGGCGGTGGGTGCAGTAGTCAAGACCTCGGTTTCGGGCGGCGACGCGAACATGCAATACATGATGCGCGGCGATCGTGCCCTTGCGCCGACGGCCTTATGGGACGACGGGCGCTTTACCTACTTCAAGTATGCGACTGCGCGGGACATGCCCACCATTTTTACGAAACTCCCGGATGGCGGCGAAGCGACCGTGAACTTTCACATGGAGGGCGATACGGTGGTTGCGCATGAGGTCTCCAGGGAATTTGTGATTCGTTACGGCCAGTCGGTATTGGGCATCCGCAATGACGGCTACGCGCCCGATGGCCGTTACAACGCGTCCGGCTCGTCCCTGCCAGGCACCGCGCGTCTGTCGCGTGAACGTGCTGGATCCGGCACCGCCAGGCCTGGTAGCTGATGACGGATGAAAACACCATGAACGAACCCAATGAACTATCGAGCGCTTCACAGCACGACGGACCTCAGGCGTCTCAGGCGTCACTTGATCTGCCGGGACGCCGCAAGACTCGCGTAGGCAAAGTACGGCTCGTGCTTGTCGCGCTGGCCATGATTGCGCTGGGCGCCTCGGGCGTGACGATCTACCTGCAGCGCCTCTTCCAGCAGCATCAGGACGCGAAGCAGGCGGCACTGAACAAACCCAAAGATTCGGCGAGCAGTGAAACGGGCGCAGATCTCGAGTCACAGAAGGCGCGTATCAAGCGGGACGAACAGGAACGGGATCGCGAGGCTTCGGATGCGGCAGCGGCGGCGGCTGCCGCATCAGCCGCGCGATCGAACCTTGCCACGCCGGCTGGCGCGGCCTCGCAGCCTGGGGTTACCGGCATTCAGATGACCACCAGCAGCCAGCCGCGACCGCTCACGCCGGCGGAGCGACGCCTGCGCGGCAGTGTCCTGGCGTCGCGATCCGATGATGCAGGCTCAGCTCGCACAGACGGGGCTGACGGCAGCGACCCCGTTGCGTCCGACGAAGGGCGCGGCGGTTCGGGCAGTGATAGCGATGCCGGATCCGGCAGCGGCTTCGCGGGCATGGCGAAGTCGATGGGTCTGTCGGCGCTGCGCGGTGCACCCGGGCAGGGCGCCGGTGGCAATACATATGGCAATTCAGAAGGCACTGCAGGTGGAAGCAAGATCAACGGTAGCAGCAGCGACAGCAAGGGCACCTCGTTCGACCAGTCCCTGCAGCCTTCGAAGCTGCAGCCGATGCAGGCGTCGTTTCGTCCGGACCGGCACTACCTGATCAGCCGTAACACGATGATCCGCTGCGGACAGGCCACGGCGATCCGGACCGACCGGCCCGGCCTGATCGGCTGCCCGATCGCACAGGATGTCTGGTCGGACGACGGCACCACCTTGCTCGTTCGCAAGGGGGCGCTGGCGAAGGGTGAGCAGCGCGATGCCGTGATCCAGGGGCAGGGCGTCATCGGTGCGATATGGGATGAGATCGACGATGGCGACGTCCGCATTCCGCTGAATTCGCCAGCGACTGATCCGCTTGGCGCGGCGGGAATTCCGGCCTACGTCGACGAACACTTCTGGCTGCGCTTCAAGGGCGCACTGATGGTGAGCCTTATCGGAGACTTCGGTCAGGCACTTGCCAACAAGGCGATCGGAGCGGGACAGACGATCACCTTTTCGAACAGTTCGAACGCGACGCAGGATGTGGCCGCCGAGACGCTGCGCAGCACCATCAACATCCCGCCGACCGCCTATTCGAACCAGGGCTCGGTGATCAACATCTTTGTTGCGCGCGACGTTGATCTGCGCGGTGTCTACCAGAACGTCGGTCTCGACGGAAACGAGATTGAACAGACGAACCAGCGATGAGGACGAGAGAGGGCATGACGAAGCTGCTGCACATCCATTTTCCGGACAACTTTCCGCTTCACGGCATTGAGCGGGATGCGTTCAAGACGAAACTGCGCAATGCGATGCACGACCTGTTTGATGGTCATCGTGTGCGGCAGCTTGCCGATCAGGTTGATGCGCGCCGGGCGTGCGACCCCTCAGGGGTGCTGCCCCTGCGTCGCATTGGTGACGGGCACACGTTCGAGCAATGCATGACGCTGGATCATTGCAGGTTCGAAGACATGTCCACTGTGCTGCGCCGGGCAGTTCTGAATGCAGTCGGTGCGCGTCCCGGCCTGGATCTGATGGAACCGCGCATTGCGCCACTGTCGAGCGGCGAAGGGAAAGATGCAACTAACCGGCTGTTCCCGCTTTCGCCCGCAAGCAAGGTACGGCACCTGTGGACGACCGTCCAAAAAAGACTGGGTCTGGCAATGGTGCTCGCGGCAACCATCGGTGGGGTGGCCGCATGGTGGATGGCGCGCCCCGTAGCGCCGTCGATGGTGGCGATGGTGGTGTCCACAACGCCCGCGCAAACGCTACGCGATCTCGCGGGCAGCGTACGGGATGACGGGCGACCGAATCGCATATCGGTGCAGGTCGCGCCACAGGCTACCGTACCGGCCGTGCACTGACAGACCCCTAGTGTCGTATTTTCCGATTGTTACGGAACCATAAGAAAGGACTACTGATGAGTGCAGCTGTTATCGACGTCATTGAGAAAGGGACTGTTGCCCGCCACTTCCTGAAGCAGATGGGCATTGCGAACTTCTTCGACGGCAGTCTTACTGAAGTCGCGATCAACCGCCCAGGCGAGATCTGGACACAGGGTGCCAGCGCATGGAAACGGCACGATGCTCCCGCCTGCACACTGGACGCGTGCTTCAAGCTGGCCAACGCCCTGACGGTCATGAAAGGCGGCAAGTTTTCCACGAAGGAGCCTATTCACCCGGTGGTGTTGCCAGAAGGCCAGCGCGGACACGTGCTGATGCAACCGGCGTGCGAGCGGGACACGATCTCGATCACGATCCGCATTCCGTCGAATGTGCGGTTCTCCGTCGCCGAGTACGAGCGCAGCGGCTGGTTCGACGGTTTTCGCGACGTGTCTCCGCATCAGTCCGTTCCGGACGGCGTGGACCTGCAGCCGTTCGAGGTCGAGATGATGGATGCGAAGTCGCAGCGCGACGTCGCCCGCATGCTCGAGCTTGCCGTGGCCAACCGGTTGAACATCGTTCTGGCCGGCGGTACCGGCTCCGGCAAGACCACGCTGAACAAGGCGCTGTCCGACCTCGTGCCGTCCACTGAGCGGATCGGCACGATCGAGGACACACCGGAGTTGTCGCTGCCGAACCATCCGAACCGCGTGCACTTGTTTTTCAGCGATACGCTGCCGGCGAAGGAAATTGTGCGCTCGACGTTGCGCATGAAATTCGATCGCGTGTTGCTCGCCGAGCTCCGGGGCGACGAGACGTGGGACTACCTGACGCTGCTGAATACGGGGACGCCGGGCGGCATCACCACGATTCACTGCAACGATGCACGCTCGGCCGCTTCGCGTGCGGCGACGCTCATCAAGCAGAGCGCCGTCGGGCAGACCCTCGCATGGGAGTTCATCCTGGACCAGGTTCGCATGACGATGGACCTCGTGCTTTTCATGCGGGACAAGCGGCTGGCTGAGATCTGGTACGACCCCGTCGGGAAATGGCAATTGTTGGGCGGGCGACTGGCGGGTGGGCAACTTCGTGGAGGTATTTCGTGAACGTGGACCCAGGTGCCGAGGCCGTCGAGCAGGCCCTCATCGGCCTGTGCGGTGCGCTCGCGGTCTATCTATCGCAGGACAGCCGCTTACGCTGGCGTCGCTGGGCCTGCATCTTCGGGCTGGTCGCGCAGCCGTTCTGGTTCGACATGGCTTGGCGCGCACACCAGTACGGTGTGCTCGCGCTGAGCCTTGTCTACGCCGCGTCATGGGCGCGAGGCCTCGCGGCGCACTGGCTCCTTCGCAAGGGAGACTGATCATGAACTTCGCAATCAGCGATATCGAGATAGCGATCGAGGGCTGGCGCCAGCGTGCCTCGTCCGATGAAGCATTTGCAACGAGTGCCGAGGCCTGTGCCCTTGCACGGCCATATGGCGCAGTGATCGTGTATGGGTGCGAGGCACTTGCCGATACTGAACTCGACGACGCACAGCGTGACGCCTTGCAGATCCTCTCGACGTTGCCGGTCGGGCCATCGTCTCCTTCATCGCATTGAGATCCGCCATGCCGAAAACTCTCCGCATCCTGATCCCGTGTCTTGTGCTGGCGGTGCTGGTCACCGGGGCCGCGACCCTCGGCCAGTATCTCGGTGGCCTGCTCTTCGCCCGCATGCAGAAGCTGCCGCAGGAGTCGGTGGGTGTTTTCACGCTGTTCGACTACTGGCAGGCATATGGGGAGGTGCCTGCAGTGAAGCGGGCGCTGTCCGTCTGCACGCTGCTCTCAGCCGTCATCGGCGGCCTGCCCGCCGTGGTGATCGCGATGGCGCTTCTCAGATCACGCGGACGCATCGCGCAGTTCGGCAACGCGCGCTTTGCCACGCGCCGCGACATCGTGAAAGCCGGCCTGCTGGAGAAGTGACGATGACGATACGCCCCCAGACCATTCGCCGCATTCCGCCTCAGGAGTGACCATGTCCCACATGTATCCGCCGTTCATTGTCGGCAAGTACAAGGGCGAATACCTGAAGTACCGCGGCCAGGATTTCCTGATGCTTGCGGCGGGTACGCGTTCGGGCAAGGGCGTCTCGATGGTGATCCCGAATCTTCTCACCTATCCGGATTCGGTCGTCGTCGAGGACATCAAGGAAGAGAACTATCTGTATACGTCGGGCTACCGGCGCAAATGCGGCCAGGCAACGTACCTCTGGTCGCCGTTCTCGGAGAATGGCCGTTCGCATGCCTACAATCCGCTCGAATTTATCCAGCGCAGGTCGCCTTATACACGGGTCGGCGACGTGCTGACGGTTGGCGAGCACCTGTATCCGTCGAACGTGGATGCGCGGCTGAAATACTGGAACGACAATGCGCGCAATCTGTTCACGGGCATCGTGCTGTACCTGCTCGAAACGCCGCCTTTGCCCTGCACGTTTGGCGAGGTATTGCGACAGGCCTCGGGCAAGGGCAGGGCGGTGCGCGAACACATCGCTTCCATCGTCAGCACGCGCTCGCATGCGACAGACACGCTGCCACCGCTGAGTTTCGAATGTCTGGATGCGCTCAACCGGTTTCTGTCGCAGTCGCGGGAAGCGTTCGCCAATATCGTGTCCACGATGACGGCGCCACTAAACGTGTTCAGCAATCCGATTGTCGACGCGGCGACGAGTCGCTCGGACTTCGATCTGGGTGATGTGCGCAGGAAGCCCATGTCGATCTACGTGGGCATCAAGCCTGGTGACCTGAAAGCGGGCGCGTTGCTCATCAACCTCTTCTTCTCGCAGTTAATCGATCTGAATACCCGCGAGCAGCCCGCAGAAAACCCGGACCTGAAATACCAGTGTGCGCTGATGCTGGACGAGTTCGCCGCGCCGGGCAAGATCGACATTATCGACACGGCCAATGCCTTCATCGCGGGCTTCAACCTGCGACTGATGCTGATCTTTCATGGCATGTCGCAGCTCGAGGATCCGAAACTGTATGGCAGGCACGGTGCGGAAACGCTCGCCATCAACTGCAAGATGCGCAGTCTCTTCGCGCCGCGCACGCTCAAGGATTCCGAAGAATATTCAAAGCTGCTGGGGACTTTCACGCATCTGTCGCGCTCGCGCAGCCGTAGCCGGGGGCGCAACGCGACGACGAGCACGAATGAAACCGAACACGGCCGCGCACTGATGATGCCGCAGGAGTTGCGCGCACTGTCGAGCCGCAAACAGATCATCACGATGGATGGCTGCGAACCCATCCTGTGCGACAAGGCGTATTTCTACGAGGATCCGGAGCTCGTCCACCGTCTGGTGCAGCAAAGCCCCTACCTGCAAGGCGTGATGGCAAAACTGGACAAGACCAACCGCCGTCGCGCGTGGTTCGGCTTTGCGCCGACGTTGCCGGACGAAGAGCAGATGAAGCACGCCGCCTTCGTCGCGCGTGAACTGTGTGCGCCCGTGCCGCAGATCGATGTCGAGCAGTGGTGGCACCAACAGAATGCCGCGCGTCGCGCGCAGGGCACGATGACGACCTCCGAGGCGAGTGCAGTGCGGGACGTCCGCGAACACGAGATCGGCGTAATCGGTGCCGCCCACTTCGCCAACCGTTCCAGTATTCGCGCATCGCTATTCCAGCTGATGCCCTATCTGCGTGAGGTGCTACCCGAGGCATCGCCCGACACCGCGGGCGAGGGCAACGCAGCTTCCCCGTCTATCCCTGAAGGAGCCGCATCATGAACGAGATTGAATTCCCGGCCGATCAGCTCAACTACCGCGAGGTTGAGGCCGCCAATGCGGATGATGCGTCGTCCATCCGCGCCCGCGCGACGCCGCCGGCCAATGAGGCCAACGCCCGCGACGTGCCCGGCAGCAGAGAATCGACGCTTGATGATGCGACGCAGGCACGGATGAAGAAGATCCGTGACGCGGACCGGAAGAAGTACGAGCGTCGGGCTGGACCGGGCACACCGGAAGACGACGGTGTCCAGCCGGCGACCGGCATCGGCAGGGTGATCAGCGCGAAGGAGCGGGACAACGCAATCCGTCCAAAGCCAATCTTTGAGAGGAGCGGCTACGAGATACCGAAGTCAGTCAGCGACCGGTACGTAGCCTTTGAAGGGAAATATCTGGATCGCAAAAGCGAGGCAGTGCACTTTGAGGACAAGGGGCGCTCGCTTGCCACGGCCAGCGAGGACCGCGGCGTAATTGAACACATGGTCGCGATCGCCCTGGCGAAGCACTGGGGCGAGCTACAGCTGAAGGGGAGCGAGGAATTCCGCCGGCAGGCGTGGATTGCGGCAGAACTGGCAGGGATGTCCTCGCGCGGGTTCAAACCCGATGCACAGGATCGCGCGACCCTGCAGGCCGCGCGCGAGGCCATGCGCGTTGCTGCGGGCGAGCGCTCGACAACGGATGATCCTGCCCGCACGAACATGATGGAATCGACGCTAGGGACGGGGAGAGAACGGGAAGAGGCCAGTGGGAGCCGAACGTCGGCGACTGCGAATGCGCCCGGCAAGGATCCGTCCGATCCCGGCGGTGCATCGTCAGGTGGAGGCCGGCGCGGGCGAAAACCACCTTCGCCAAAGCCTGGGCCGGCAGTCAGCCCGTCCTCCGCTTCTTCTGACGCGAACGCCGCGTCCGGAGATTCAAAACAGGCGCAACTGCCTCTGGATGCCGAGGGTGCGTCGCCGCGTCGGACAGATACCGGTAAGCGTGCACGCCAGAAGGCCGGCACTGGCACGCAGAAGCCGCCTGCCGTCACGGCGGGGATCCTGGTTGAACACGGCGCTGCGCGCTTTCATCACGATCCGAAAGAAAACGGGAGCTACTACGCCACGGTGCGTACGGAGTCCGGTGATCGCACCGTGTGGGGGCTGGACCTTGAGCGTGCGATTGGCGAGAGCGGCGTGCAGCCAGGCGAGCTTGTCGAACTGGAAAGGGGCGGCAGCAAGGTCGTGACCGTCAAACAGCGGCAATTCGATGAGAACGGACGGGAGCTCGCACCCAACGAGGTCGAGAGTCGTCGCAACGCGTGGCGTGCGTCGTCTCCCGATCCGTCACAGCTGCTGACGCCTGAGCAGCGGGAGCGGATCGACGCCGCGCGTCGCGAGGTCGACGAGCGCCGACGCATCGACGAGGCGCGTGAACGCTTCCTGAATGGCGAGTGGCAATACACGAAGGCGCAGCAGGCGACGCTTGCCGCCGCGCGTGAGCGGATCAAGGAGCAGGCTGCCCGCGAGGTGCTCGAAGACGAAATCAGGGGACTGCCCGAAGAGCAGCAGGAGCGACTGCGGGGGGAGTTCGAAAGCGCCGTGGCCGAGGCGCGCGCGGGTAACCGGCCGCTCGATGTCCCGATGCCGCAGGTGAGCGAAGCGACGATTGACGCCATGCGTGAACAGATTGAGCGCGAGCGCGCCAGCATGAGTCTGACGCCGCACGAGCAGGGCACGGAAGACCGGCGGGAACAGACGGCAGAGGCTGGGCATGGTGCGCCGACGCTCGAGATCGACCCGTAGCGCGAAAGCCGAGCCAGCCAGTGTCTGCGTGCAGGTGGCGGCCACTGCTATCAAACATCTACCGGAGCGACACGCCATGAAAATCGCCGTGATCAATTTCTCGGGCAACGTCGGCAAGAGTACTGTGGCCCATCACCTGCTAGCGCCGCGGCTGGAAGGTGCGAACGTGATTGCAATCGAGTCCATCAACGCGGATGGAGGTGAAATCGCCGCACTACGCGGGAATGAGTTCGACGAACTGCAGGAAAAGATGATGTCGCTGAAGAACGTCGTCGTGGACGTCGGAGCGTCGAATGTCGAAGACTTTGTGTCGTTGATGAGGCGCTACGAGGGTTCACACGAAGACTTTGACCGGTTTGTCGTACCGACGGTGCCCGCCCTGAAACAGCAACTCGACACGATCGCGACGCTCAATCAGCTCGGCGAGCTCGGCGTCGACCCGGGGAGGGTTCGCCTGCTTTTCAATTTCGTAGACAGCAGGTCCGACGTGATCAGGGTATTCAGCCGCCTGTTCGAGCAGCACCGCAAAACGGGCGCATTCGTGATCGACCCGTCTGCTGTTGTGTATGAAAACCCGATCTACGAAAAGATCAAGTCCATCGGCAAGACGATCAGCGAGGTCAATGCCGATCCCGTTGATTATGTGGCGTGGAACGCTCAGGCGCTTGAGGACAATACGCCGGAACCCGAACGCGCGCGGATACGCCAGATGGTCGCGATCAAACGGCTGGCGACACGCGTGGCGCGCGAACATGACGATGCGTTTCGCCTGCTGGTGAACTGATGGGCGCGGCTGAAGACGCGATCCGTGAGGAGCTGATCGGTGCGGTGCTGGGCGAGCTGTCGCTCCTGCGGCGCGACGTGAAACAGCTTTCCGAGCTGCTTGAAGCGAGCGGCAAGCAGTTCAAGGACGACGGCGAGCTCACGTTGCTGCGATTCTCCGCGCGCTACGAGCAGTTCCTCAGGGAGTTTTCCGGATCGACGGCTGACGTGCTGGCCAAAGCGACCAGTTTCGACGAGGCGCGCGACCAGCTGCTCGGTGAGATATCGCTACGGCATTACGACGAAGCCAACGGGCGCAGCCGCGAACTGCTTCGCGATGTGTTGCGCGAGGAGCGACCGCGTGCCGGTGGAGTCGGTCGCACGGAGCTAGTGATCTGGTCCGTATGCACTGCGATCGGGACAGCGATGCTCGTCATTGGCGCTGTCAAGGTACTGCATCACTTCGGGATATAGAGAGGAAGGAATGAAACCACAGGTGAGGGCGATAGTGCTGGCCTGCACTGTCATGATCCCTGGCATGGTGGCCATGATGTCGGCGCACGGGGATGGCGACAACGAAGACGCATGCGGCGCGGTGCTCTGTCTTGCCGGACTGATGCAGGGCGGTAGTGGCGGCCGCGAATGCAGCCAGTACGAAGTGAACTATTTTTCGATTGCGCGCTACCATCACGGCCATTTTGATCTGAGCGGCACGTCCAGCGCGCGCGGAGACTTCCTGAATCAATGTCGTTCAGTTCCCAGCGGTCAGAAAAGCGCGGTCAACTCAAAGTACGGGAGTGTCGAGCACGGACCCTGAATGAACTCCCCGGTTGCACGAAAGCTACCGAAGAATCGGTTTGCACCGCTTCCGGAGGTCGCGGCGCCGGTGTTGTTCCAACGTGCGCTCTACCATTCGGAGATCGTGGTGAAATGTAGGGACCACGGCATCGACCGTTATCGCGTGGCGTTGTATCTCGAAACAGTCGTGGTTGCTCGGACGGCGAGGATGCTATCGGATGATAGCCATCGACTGTTCGGCTATTGGGCTCGGCGTACACGGGTGAGCTTCCGGAAATGTCGGAGTTTTGACCCCCAACAGCCTGCAGACCGTGGAAAGATATGGCTTTGTCAATTGGTTGCAACGTTCGGCCGCAGCGGCGATGGCCGCATCGCCGACATGTTGCCGCAGCCATTCGAGCGTCCGGCGGTCCTTCTCGTTGTAGACCCTGACCAGGTGCTCCATGCTTGCCTCCACGGGGACTGTATATTGGTACAGTGCTGTTAATATATACAGTATCGGGGCCGTTTGGCAAGCTCCATTGCAACCAGTACGGCCAGGGGTAGCCTTTCTGGTCTGGATCGATGTAGGAGCGCCCTACAGGTCAATGTGTTTCCGCCGCTGCGCTCCCCCCACGCCACATTATCGCGTGGTAGAGGATGGATCAACCCGCGGCATCATCACGTGGAGTTTGCTCAGGCAGGCGGAGGCTGTTCGAGGCGTCCCGGTCGGGTATCCTCTTTTCGGAGAGACTCTTGAAAAAGGAAGCAATGACTGACGTGATACTGCCCGAAGGCGTCTACAGCGACACACTCGCTGATGTGGTCGTGTTGCTGGAGGAGGGGCGCCAGACAGCGGCGCGGAGCATCAATGCGCTCATGACGGCGACGTATTGGCTGATCGGTCGTCGGATCGTCGAAACAGAGCAGCGCGGGCAAGGGCGTGCTGCATATGGACAGGCACTTCTACAGCGACTGTCTGCGGACCTGACGAGGCAGTTTGGCAGGGGCTTCGGCGCAGACAATCTGGAATTGATGCGTCTGTTCTACCAGAGCTATCCGCCGGGTGAGATTTCCGAATCAGTGATTCGGAATTCGACGACGCAGACGTCGAGCGCTAAATCCGAATCGCCGGTTCGGAAATTGTCGCTTCAGCAGTTGGCCCAGAGTTTTCCGCTGTCGTGGACGCACTACGTGCGGCTGATGCGACGGACGCGGTCGCCCGAAGAGCGAGCGTTCTATGAAGCAGAAGCGTTGCGCGGCGGCTGGAGCGTGCGACAGCTGGAACGCCAGCTTGGCAGCCAGTTCTACACGCGCACGTTGCTGTCCAAAGATAAGCGCGCAATGCTCGAAAAAGGCGCAGTCGCTAAACCTGGCGACGCCGTGACGCCCGAAGAAGCAATCAAGGATCCGTATGTCCTTGAGTTCCTGGACCTGAAGGATGAGTATTCCGAAAGCGACCTTGAAGAAGCGTTAATCCATCGGCTGGAAGACTTCCTGCTCGAGCTGGGCGGCGACTTTGCATTCGTCGGACGCCAGCGTAGGCTGCGCATCGGCGATAGTTGGTTTCGTGTGGATCTGCTCTTTTTTCACAGGCGGCTGCGATGTCTGGTGATCATTGATCTCAAGCTGACCGAGTTGAGCCATGCGGACGTGGGCCAGATGCATATGTACTGCAACTACGCGAAGGAACATTGGACCTTGCCAGACGAGAATCCGCCGGTCGGCCTGATTCTTTGTGCGAGAACCAACGCAGCAATTGCACGATATGCACTTGACGGCCTGCCAAACAAGGTACTCGCTGCGGAATATCACACCGTACTTCCGGACGAGCAATTACTTGCTGACGAATTGGCGAAAACGCGTCGGCAATGGGAAGCGCAACATCCCACCCTGTCGGACAACGGCCGTTCGCAAGACTGACGACTTTAGCGAGTCGTCGTGAGTCTGTAGGGCGACATCACTTCATTGCGCCGTCACGATGTGCGGCTTGAAAGCGGGCGGTGCCCTGCCAGTCTAACCTGTCGAGACGAAGAAGATCTGTGAACGACAATCTGACGTTCACGCTAAGCCCAATCGAGGTGTGCTGGCGCCGGGCGATACTGCGTATGGACTACGTGCGCAGGCGCAGAAAGCGAGGTCGGGTGGCCCGCCGTGGCGTTCCACAGGATTGCAAATCCGACTGACGTCTGCGAGATGAGCCCGTTCAGGCTGGTTGACAAACAGTTTCAGCCCGAACACAGTGATCGCAGACAGGTAGTGATCAGTGATCGGCTACGAAACAGCCCGGGGACGTTTATTCGGACCAGTTATCATGGGTCGCGTCGTCGAGACTCATGGTGGTGTGGAGTAGAAACATCAGGACTGGTCCGCAGGTTTAGTGTCGAGCTCGATAGACGGAAAAAGGCAATCGAAACCCGCTTCGCTTCCCTTCTGGGTCGAGCGTTGGCCAGTGACACAAATTCACCCCGCAACCTGCGATCGTCCTCGATACTCAGGAAGACATACGCGGGCGCTCCACGGCCCGTGATATTAACCGGCCCGTCGGTTGCGGCCTGCATTGCTTCGGCGACGTGCAGCGACTCTTGACGGCGCAACAGAAAGCGGCGGCACGAGTCGAATATTCGCTAGGAAGCGTCGAGGCACGCCTTGCTTGCAGCGCCACATTGTCATGAGGGAGTTGCGATGTACATATTTATAAGGAGTTTTTAATAAATAAAAATGTAGGTGATCATGCGGGGTGTTACAAATTCAATGATAACAAGCACGCTGTTAATCGAAGAAAACTTATCGCAATAGCACGGTTTGATTTTTCGTTTCCCCGGAAATTCGTCGCCGCTCACGCAAGTAAAGTTGTGTCTAGATTTGCTTTAGTGAGCGTGCACGCTCACGCTACTGATAATCGGGGTGTTCGTCCGCTTTTGCAAGTTGACGGATTTGCAACTCTTTGATCTGAAAGCGTTTTCTCGTGCAAACCGCCAGAAAACGCACGAAAAGGACGAATACCCCATATTGGGCCAATCCGGGTGATGGTCTTTGTCTGGCCTAACCGGGACTTACGCGCGAGTTGACCGTACGCGGGAAGTGCCGCCGAGACTTTCCAAGGAATCGCGTCACGAGGCGCGCTACGTCGACCGTGTCAGCGGATCGCGGGATCCAGCCATCCCAGCGCGTCCATTCCACGCGCGTGTCGTCCAGCGACCGGGCCAGCATGACAGGACGACGGGTTGCAATGGTGCTGTCATGTAGTGAGTCCAGCGTGTCTGAAGCCTCCGGGACCCCGAGCGGACTCGCAATCACGATCACTTGCGGCGAGAACTTATGGACGCATTGAGCGCATCGTCACAGGTTGTTGCATAAACGACGCTTATACCCTGCGATTGCAATACATCTTGTAACGGCGTGAGCCGACTCGCATTGCATTCGACCAGAAGTACTTCAAGACGTTCGATGGCCGCCTTCTTCCTGCGCCGCGCATGAACCATCTGCCTGAACGGCCAGGTCAGGCGGTTGACTGAATGCATGACCGCGAGCACGTTCCAGAGGCGAGCAGCACTAAACGTGTTGCGCCCCGCCTGTCGTTCCAGCAGATCCTTGCAACCCGGCAGGTGAAGCAACGAACACTGTCGGAACCATCGCAGATCCCGGTGAGTGTTCCCCGACCAGTGTCTGCCCACCATCCGGTAAGCGCCTACATCGATAATCTGCTGGCCGCGCTCGCTTAACAGATTCAGTGCCGCCGACATGAACATCTCGTCGCCGTGATGGTTCAGTTGCGGCAGGCTATGGACGTACCGATGAAAACACTCGCGGGCACAGGGGATCAGTTCTGCTATGAAACCGGCTGACGCCAGCAATAACTCGCCGCCAAACCACCTCGGATTGGCAAGCGGACGGCCCGCTACCTTCTCGAGGTCACGGATGACCCGCGCATTACCGTACGCAGAAAATTCCTGATCGGAGATATCAAATGCACCGACGCCTGCCGCGGCGCATCGATCCAGGAGTCTGGCATCCAGCGGCCAGTGTACGAACATATCGGCGTCAAGCAGCAACAAGAGTGTGTTGTCCTGCAACTGGCGCCCAGCCTGTTCCAGCAGGTCCAGCTTGAAATGTGCGCCGTGGAACCGCGTGCCTGCTGGCAGGGAGAGTGACGGACGAATTATGGATAGTTCTGGACGTAGAGTCTCTTCGAAACCCGCCAGATAGCGTTCGATGTCCAGAGGAACATTTGTCGCTATCGTCAGGCGTGGCAGCCCCAAGGCGAGGAGACTCCGATTGAGCGTTATTGCCTGGTCTGCATAACGGAAGGAGTCGCCATGCCTGGCATTGAGACTTGCGATGCTGTCCTCGTCGATGTACACGAGCGCATAAGGAACGATGTTCACTGCACGATGACTCTCTGTGGATTTCTGCCGCGGCGCTATCAACGGGCGGTGATGGCGTGTGTCTGACATGGTCTTCCCCTGCTTGCCTTGTCGCGGGCAGCTTTGATCGCTCCATGTTGACCGTCGCGCATGGCGCGTGGTCGCCAATCACCAGTCAACATCCGTCTTTTTTAAGAAGCAGAATAAATTACAACGTAGTGCAAACTATTGGAATATTGCCTTAAGCATCTGATAAGAATTCACGACGTATCGTGACGCGAGACCGATCGCCGTCCCTGCGACCAGATCCTATCCGTTCAGGTGCGGCATCCGCAGGAACTTTGAGAACAAAAATGACTGAGAAAACGCGGGCATCAGGGAAAACAAAACGCAGCCGGATTTCGGTTTCCAGTTCAGTAGTCGAAAGCAGGTATTCGCTCGAGCTTGCTCGAGGCGCATCCATCATCGCGAGTTCACTCGGTGAAACTTCACTCACGCAGGCGGTGAACGAAACGTTACCTGACTTCCTGGAAAATCACGGCAGCGGAGAACTGGAGCCATTCATCCGCCTCTTGGGAGAACGGTTGGAGCAACGCGGGAGAGCTGACGCTGTCCGGCGGCTCGGAGTCTGGGCACCCGATCAGTCCACTCCGTGACAGAGCGTGCTGACTCGTGCTGTCATGTAGTCTAGCGGCCTGTTCAAGTGTCCGGACGCGGGCTGCAGTCCTGTCTCTCAGTTCCGGCTGACCACCCCTCGCGTTGGCTGGAGCTTTTCGGGCCGGCTCTTCACGAGTCGGTCGTTTTTTATCCTGACAGTAACGTCAGTGATGGCTCCGACCGGCAAAGCACGGAACAGCCGAGATACATTGGCCGCTATCGATAATCAGCGGTCACAGCTCCGGACTGCCTGCTTTCCATCCAGTTGAATCACCGCCACGGATGTATGTCGACTCGTCGGACTGGCCGAGATCTGTGAACTGCATTCAGTACCGTTATGGCGCAGTCAGCCTCACGCGGCGCGGTTCCCAGATCGGCGCATGAAGAGCCCTTACCAACGAGCCTCCGCAAAACGAAAACGAAACATTCGCCCTTCACCGAAACGCGACTCGAATGTGCTTCGATCCGCAAACCATTTACGGCCGAGCAGCTACATGCGTTAATCACGCACGGTCTCGGCAGCGGGTAAGAAGGAGAGTTAGTGAGCCGAAGGCCCCTTTATTTTTTCGGCGGTCCCCTCGCGGATAGGTTCTAACGATGAAAGCGGGTCGTCCGATATGAATCATGGCGACTGCGAATCCACCCGCATTACTCACAACTTAATTTGCATGTAGTGCTCACATCCTCGCTGCCGCGAAAACTTGCTGCCCATGCAAGGAAAATGTGTCATTGCTGGCGGGCTCTCATCGCGTGCGAAGTGCTTCCTGGGCCCGAGGGAAAGATTCTTGGCTTACACGCGTGATCGCGTTGAAACGCATCCGTCGGGTTTGCGACAAATCGCTTGGTCAGAATTTGCGCCGCACAACTTTTGATGATGCTGCCTGCGATAGCAACGATAGGGCGCGCACGAGGTTGCCGCTCATGCGCAAGTAGCACCTCGATTTTATGGCCACTCGTTCTGCAGAAAAACTCATGCTAGGATTTCCCGATCTGCTTCGATTTGAGGCTCGCCGTGCAATTAACGAGAACTGAGCGGTATAAGGATCGGATTCTCAGTGTCGTCATCGATCAGCGACGGGTCGATTCTTCCGTCTTTACATGGTTTGTTCTATCGCGGGCCATGCAGCGGACCGGTTCCGATCTTCCCGTGGCGGTCGATGTTAAGCAAACGGAGAACCTCTTCGCGACTGAAGAGGAAGCATTCGCCGCGGGTTTCGAAATGCTTCGCGAGTTCGTTGACCGCGAAAACACGCAGGCGGAACTGTTGCGAAAGTCGCTTGATGGCCCTTGATGCTTCATACTATAAAGTCTTTCCTCCTGGCGCTGGGCAGTGCACCCCTTTGTGTTTGCGGCGGCCAAACTATAGTTAATGGAATGATCACGCAGTATCCGGCTTCGCATGCGTAACGTCGGGGTGCCACAGCCAGGCGGCATTTCAACCTTGCATCAGAGAAGCTGACGAATTGTCGTATGTAATCTTTCCTGTTCGCATTCGCGTTCATGCTCATGCTAGCGTCTTGTTAAACGCCAGCACTTTTTCAGACACGCTCCCGGAGAGTGCCACCAGCTCTTCCCCTTCCTCGATGCTCGAAGGGCATGGTATGGAACGCCGATCTTCAAGATAAAAGCCTACCGCAGTAGACAACGTATCGGCTGCCACCAGCAAGGCTTCCTCAAGCGCCAAACCTTGCGAGGCCGCCTCCGGTATATCCCGAAACGTGACGAAGAATCCCCCGCCTTCGATCGGTTCGAACCTCGCCGGATACTTCAACATGGACACCTCCTTCCTGTTCTCGGGACCCTTTCGCGTCGCGCTCGCTGTAGCGCTACTGCTTAACCTGGCGACTGAACGTCCCCGAAGCTTTCTTATTGCTCTTTAGAGTCGTGAACCCGCTTTATTAAACGTCTCGGCATTAGCTGCGTGTCGGCAGGCCGCGCATAAAGCACCCGGCATAACTGCTTGTACGGAAGCAAGTTATGGTCCCAACCTTTCCGCCGTTCTCGTACGGATTTAGGCGGTTAGCCGAATGGCGGGCAACATCGCGACAGCGACGCTGTGGTCGCATTCGAACACAACGGATGTTTGGTATCGCACGTCCTTTGCCTTGATTTAGGCACCTGTGGCGTCCTACCGTCATGCGCGCTTGTCAGCGGCCTGAAACCGAATGATTCACATACTCCATTCAGTCAGACCGGACATTGCTAGTTATTGGTATTCGCACATGTCGGAAGCAGTAGCAAAAGGTGCTGCGTCGCTCCCACCGATTTTTCAAGAAGCTTTTAAGCGCACTCAATCGAAGTAATCCTTGCCGCAGATCTTGGGCGAGTACTTTGCGCGGCACAACGGATGCTGCGTCTGGAAAAGTAGTTGGTACAGGTGAGGCGTGACATGAAAGAACATCTCGTAGCACTTTTCAGGACTTGTCGGGATGCCGTCGACTCGACGCATTTGCTTGCAGAGGAACAAGGTCTCGTTGGGTCCAGTGCGGTGTACGTGTTCCCGCTTGGACCGTCTCCCCATGCAGCGGCGCCGATGTGTGAGCCATATGAGATCGATCACGCGCAGTACGCAGGGCATGGCGAGCAGGTAGCGATGATGTCGATCAATCACTTTTCCGCGTATCACGAGCCGTCTATAACGAGCAGGAGGTCTGGCGAAGAGAGGCTGCTTCACGCACTCGTCGTGATAGTCGATCCACCGGACGTAATGTTCGCAAGGCTCTGCGAAAAGCTGAAGGATTGTGGCGCTTACGCCATCCGTTTGCCTTCATGCCGCTGGCATCTGTGCTATTCCCGGCTCGCGCATAAGGCCAATACGGCGCAAATCGGATCCCGTGGTGGGTCTAAGCATCGGGCGGGGCAAGAAGACGATCGCTGAGGGCGTGGAAGCGGGCGAATTGGCCCGATGGTCAGGACTAACGTTGTGAAACGCCGATGTCTGTTCACGAGGCCGAGATGGTTTTATCAGTCTGCGAGACGTCGGACTTTCTCCATTTTGCGGCATGTGATTCGCCAGAGTAAGCCCGGTTTTTGCAGATGCTATTCCGAATTCTTTGTCTGATCTGGTTACCCATTGTCACGAGATGCGAGTCAACGCTGTGCGCTCGCCCGGCGTTTAGCAGCGTCCAGATGTTCCGTCCGAAGCAAAGGTACGAGTCCACAAGAATCTTGACCAGGCGACGGTATCGGCACGCGCCGGCATCAGCGTCCGCTCGCTCAGAAACCTGGAGAGCGGAAATGGCTCGTCGTTGCACACGCTTATTGTGGTGCTTCGTGTTCTCGGCCGCGAAACATGGTTAGAGACTATCGCTCCCGTCCCAACAATCAACCCAATCATGATGACGCGCAAGGCGGTGCCACGTCAGCGGGCCAGCAAGCCGAGGCCGAAGAAGAGCCCTTCTTAACCTCCACGCATTGAGTCTCGATATACAATTTCACGCCCCCTCTGAGTGTTTTTCGCAAGAACATCAAACACGCCCGCAATCCACCGTCTCTTTCACCCTATGAACTTCCTGCTGGAATATCAACGTCGTCTACTGCCGAGCCCACTGAACATTCAGGACTTCGACGAATCGGACTGGACCAGGGAATTCGAACGCTTGGGCTCTGATGATGTGGACGCTGACCTGCATCGCGCCGGCTTAATGGTGCGCAGGAAATGCTCGCCGCTCTGGTCGATGCGATATCTACTCGATGCACGCTTAAACACGGTCACGAAGGTTCGAGTCACACTTGCGCTCAGCAACCACGCAGCGCACAGCATCGTTCGCCTGATGAAGAGTCACTTTGCGGACGAACACGAGGCTGGGCAGCCGTTGGTGCCTCTCATAGACCTCGGTCTGGACCGGTAGACTGCCGTGAGTCGACAACGTGGGCACGTTGGTCGACTATTCAGCGCCGGGAGATTTGTAGTCGAATGTCCTCGTCGACAACGAGGAACTATGCAGGGTGCGTGAACCCGCCCATTGAACCCAGGCGTCTGGCGAAGTGTTCGTATCCGCGCGAGCGAACTGCAGCGTTTCGGGTACCGTTGGCTTCAGCAAATACACGTCGTCCGTGATGACAAGCGTATGCGATGCGCCATCCTCTGCATGCTCGAAATAACCGAACAGACCTTCCCATTCCATCAGCCGCTGACAGAAATCCGAGTCGTCTTCGTATTGAACGCAAAAAGACCGCGGCGGTAACGGTGTTCGCAATTCGAAGCGAAACGCACCCTGGGCCAGCGGGTGGCCGTTGAAGACGGTCGTAAGTATTTCATCGACCGCTTTGTCCTGAAAGATGCGCGCGTCTTTCCGGAACCGAGGAAATGCATCCGACGGCGCCCGCCGCAAAGATGCAGCCAGCTCACAGTTGTTTGCAACGCATTCGAAGCTGCTGTCTTCGAAGGTAAAAATGAAATGACGCAGCGCAATCACCGGCGCAAGGTTTGGCCACCATTCGACCACGAGCGTCGCTTTCTGCACCTCATATGCGCCATACGGCTGCAAGCACTTTTGATGCAAGACGTGCTGACTCAACTCGTCATCGTTAGGTGGGCCGAGGCTTTGAAAGACGGCACCGTCGAAACGCACAAGACAAAACGGCTGCTCGTTCTCGACGAAGGGGCCGTACCGACGCTGGTGGGTCGGCGCAATGCGGTAGACGAGGACTGCACGCCCTTCGTCAGCAACGACGAATGGCTCCGTCGATGCGGGCGCGGGCATCGGAACCGTATCGAGAAGCACCGGAATGTCGCGCTCCCCGTCCCCTGATGTACCTCTCGTCTCCGACCGCATAATGCCCACACAGCAAAACCATCTTGTATTTCAGATTCTAGCGAATTGGCATCAACGCGGGCCGTCGCAGTGCCATCGTCAGATTTCGAAAATTGGCTCCGCAAGTCGCTTTCGTCGTATATAAGACGACGGCAATCTGCAAAATCTATGTATCTTCGACAGGTTTTCCGCCGCCGCGAGGCATGAGTTAACGCGTCAGGTCTGCGACCGACGTCGATTCGCCAGAGATATGTCTTCCTCGACCGGAATCGCGAGGGAACACTGGCGGGGTCGTTGCCCTTCTTCCGGGAGTAAAGCTAAGTCGGGCGGCCCGGGCTCGCTCCGCAACAAAGGGAGGGCCACCAAATGGCTTCGATGCCTCGATGACGCTCTCACGAAAGAATTGCGACAAAGACAACCGAGAAGCCGCAAAAGGGAAGGACGAGCGCCGAATGGGGGCTGCTGGTCCGTCGGCTCCAGTCGCTAGTTCGCCGTCAATTTGCAACCGGCCCGCGCAAAAACGGAATTACCCGCCGTGAAGCCCCCCAAGCCAATGGCTGCATGCAGTGCGTCAGACACCGGTATGGCTATTGTCATCACGTTTGCGATGCGATAGCTTCTCCTGAGCATACGCCTTCCTCGCCTGCCATCCATCTCGCAGGTGATTTCGGGCGACCAGAAGCGCCGAACCAGTTTTATCCAGAACACGTCGAAAAGTCAGCGATGCGTTTTTGGCCGATTGGGACATCGTTTTCTCCTTACGCGGCAAGAAGAGAACGGGCCTTCGCGCTCCAGTTCAGTTGCAAGCCGCACAATGACCGGAGGTCAAGGGGCCAGCGGACGGCGTGTCGCGCCGTCCGTCCCGTGGCGGACACCAATTTAGTAAAGCGTCGTTGCAATTTCAATGACGAATAACGCATATCGACCCGGGACGTTATTTCCCGCGCTATAAGAGCCCCTTGCGAATTTCGCTCTATCACTGTATCGGGGGCACGGCGCCCAGCTTCTCCGCCAGCATCCGTTCGTACACGCCGAAGTGCAGGTCGACCTCGTCCTGCGTGACGGCGTGGACAAACAGGTTGACCTGCTCCGGCAACAAGCTCATCACCGTGGCAATAGCGCTTTCGAGCTGCGCCGCGCAAATCCGGTCTTCCGCAAGGGACGGTGATGTCGTACGCCTTGTCGTGCCGATACACGATTTCGACAATGCGCGCCCGGGCACTCATATTGTTGTCGACGGCGAGTCGCGCCACTTCCGCGACCTGCAGCATCAGTTCGGTCGGAAAGCCCTTGGTGGAGCGCAGCTTGATGCGGTGCTTACCAAGCGTTCTCCAGTCCGTATCGAATTCCACGGTCGTCTCCCAGTGAACATTGGTGCGCGGACCGTATGGGCGCCAGCGTCAATTTTCAAGGCCAAAAAATCTGCTGCGCCGCCTCTTGAAAATCCTGTCCGGCGACCTATCTTAAGCATCGCTCACCAGTCGTTCGTGAACACCCGTTTGCGGGCGCTGCGTGTTTCAACCTTGATTGTCCGCGGCACGGGACAACCGGACTGAAGCGCGTATGCCGGTTTGTCTCCTCGCCGCAGAGGAGAAAGTAATTATGAGTGACGTTTACCTTGGGACCGACCTCTTCAATGAACTGGACCGACTGCAACGCCAGATGTCCAGCCTGTTCGGCGGCTTCCCGTCCAGCCTTCGTTCCAGCCAGTTCGGCACATTTCCTCATATCAACGTCGGCACGACCGACGACACGATAGAAATCGTCGCGTTTGCGCCCGGCGTCGAGCCCACGAAGCTCGATATCTCCATCGATAAAGGTCTGCTCTCGATTGCCGGCGAGCGGACGACCCGCGAAGCACAGTTGCCTGAGGGCACGCGGCAGTACGCGCAGGAGCGCTTCAACGGCTCGTTCCGACGGGTCATCGAACTGCCCCAGCAGGCCGACCCTGACAAGGTGCAAGCGCGCTACGTCGACGGCTGCCTGCTGATTTCGGTGGGCAAGCGCGAAGCGTCCAGACCCCGAGCCATTACCGTTCAGTGACGAGGTGACATCATGAGCGACAACACGCATATCGCCCAACGCGACCAGGGCTCGGTGACGCGCGCGGAACCGGATGAAGCACGTCGTCGCGTCGCGCTGACGCCCGCGGTTGATATCTTCGAAGACGCTCACGCGGTCACGCTGCTGGCCGACCTGCCCGGCGTAGCGAAAGAGAAGTTGGACATCAATGTCCACGACGGCAGTCTGACCATCGAGGCGGAATCCATGGTGCCCGTGCCGCCGAACCTGGCACTCTCGCATGCCGAAGTGCGGGCGCCTTACTTCTCGCGCCGCTTTACCGTGAGCGAAGACTTCGATACCTCGCGGATTGAGGCGTCCCTGAAGGATGGCGTCCTGAAGCTGACGATACCGCGTCGAGACGAGGCGAAGCCACGACGCATTGAGGTCCGTACAGGCTGAGGCCAACTCCCGGATGCACACGGTTGAACGGCGGAAAGGTATCCGCCGTCGTTCCGCGGTTGACTGCGTCGTCGACGAACTTTCGAAGGCATGCACAAGCGGAACAAGGCGACCATCGGCACGGCGATGGGCACGGCGATGCAGTCCCTGAGGAACGACCCGTGCGACAGACGGTGCTTAACACCGTCGCGCCGACGTTGCAGGTCGCTCGTGAAAGCCTTGGACGTTTGTGCTGAGAGTGCAGAGATGAACCTGGAAGTAAATACTTCTCCGACCGACACGGGCATTCGTGCGGCGCACCGGGAGGCGCTGATTACCGCCGAACTCGCGACGCGAGCAAGCCGACGCCCCAACCATGGCGCGGAGGCCAAAGTCCTGAGACGGCTCGCCCATACGCTCGCTACCTCTGATGCAGCCATGCTTGACATGCTGACATCGGAGGCTGCCCGGCTCTGCAGGGCGGGCAGCGCAGGCATCAGCGTGCTCGAGTCGCCGCCGGACAAGCCCGCGAGCTTCCGGTGGGCGGCCCTCGCAGGCCACTGTGCGCCACTTCTGAATACCTACCGACCCTTTGATGACAGCGTATGCGGCGTGACGCTGGCAATGGGCAAGCCGGAACTGTTCAAGACACCGCAACGCTACTTCCCGTCGATAGAAGGCGTCTCGCCGCCAGTCGTCGAAGCCCTGCTCGTGCCCATCCCGGTTGGCGAGGGGCCTTGGGGCGCCATCTGGGTAATGTCTCACGACGAAAACGCTCGCTTCGACGCAGAAGACCTGCGTTTGCTGACAAGCCTCGCCGACTTCACCGGTGCCGCGTTGCAGGTCACGCGCATGCAGGCGCTGGCGGAGAAACGGGCGACTGAAGCAGAGGAAGCCCAGGAAGCGCTCCGTCGGGCCGAAGAGCGCACCTTCGAGTTTATCGCCACACTCAGTCACGAGCTCCGAAGCCCAATTGCGCCCGTGGTTTCGTCACTGGAAATTCTTGGTCGCCCAGGAAGCAGCGGTCCAGCGGCGACGCGCGCGCTCGAGATAGCGCAACGGCAGATAGGCCGGCTCCAGCGGCTGATTGACGACCTTCTCGACGCATCGCGAATCCGGCACGGGAAGGTGGAAGTCAAGATGGGAACATGCCAACTGGCCGATATCGTGTGGGATGCCGTCCACGCCGTGCAACCAGTGATAGAGGCGCGCAGGCATCGACTGTCCGTGCAGTGTCCGTCCGAACCTGTTGCATTGCACGCCGACGCTGCCCGCCTTACCCAGGTTCTCGTGAACCTGCTCAGCAATTCCGCCAGGTATTCGCCTGACGGCAGCCACATTGAACTCGCCGCCGTTGTCGAACCGGCTTCCGACGACAACGGGACGACCGCGCGAGGTACTGTGAAATTCACCGTGACGGATGAGGGATACGGTATTCCTGCGGACAAGCTTCCCCATGTGTTCGGGATGTTCGCGCAGCTCCGTTCGCGGGTATCGACAGCGGATTCAGGTCTGGGAATCGGACTTGCGCTGGTCAAGTATCTGGTTGAGTGTCACGGCGGTCGCGTCTCCATTGCGAGCGGCGATAGCCGTACAGGGACCACGGTGACGGTGGTCCTCCCCGTTCTTGAGCGGCTTCAGGTTGTTCCTCACTGGCAGCAGAGCCTGAATGACCCATTGTCTTCGGCATGAATCGCCGATTTCCAGAGCTTGCAACGTCGATGCTGGCAGGGAGACTAGTTCGATGAAGCATCGCGTGCCCGTTCGATGCCTCAGAAAGAGCCACATATTACTGGTCGCGAAACGGCGCGGCAGATGGGCGTTCCGAAATGCGCTCTCTTTTGAGCGACACTCACGCCTTTGACTGTTCCTGTCCTGACGTTTCCGCTTCCGTCGACGGAGCGCCGGCATCAAGTCCTAACTGCTGCCGGGCTTTCTCCCAGTATTCCTCGGACCGACCTTCCGGGCCCCCATCCCTTTCCCAAAGGTAAAAGGCAAGGGTTCGAATTTGCTCTTCCGTAACAGGGACGTCCATTTAAACCTCCTAAGTCAGCGTGGCAGAGCATGCCAATAAACGGAGGCGAGAGAGTCCACGCGAAGCGACCCGGTATCGCAGACCTCGATTATGGCTACAAGATGCAAGCGCGAAGAAACCGACAGCGCCAATCGAGTATAGAACCGCGCACGAGCGAAGAGAACGCCTGACGCGCTGGTTCTTGGCGGGGTCGCGGAATACGCATTGCTGCTCTCGAATCGCTGATATCACCGGAGACAGACATGGCAACAAAACCGAAGGAACAGAAGCCAGCCAGTGAGAAGTCCGAAGACGACATCGACAGGGCTGTCGATGACACTTTCCCCGCCAGCAACGCGCCGGCGACGGGTGGAACCACCCGCATCAAGTCGGAAGACGGCGAAGAAACTGACGAAGATTCGCCCGAGCAATGAAGGCGCAAGCAAGGAGGCATCATGGCAGACACTTTCAGACCCGGCGAAATCGTCACAGTGTCGGGTATCTATTCAGTCGTTCTTGAAGGGGGCGACAGCGAAGGCCGGACATTTGATGCCACATGCGTTGAGGGTGACCGCTTCCCGCCAACGCGCACTGGCGTCGGTGTGCACTACGAGCTGAAATTTGGGGCGCCGTACTCACACCGGCATCCTGAGTTGAACCCGCGCAAGTAACAGCTTTTACCTTCAAGGGCTATGGGGTTTCTCCTCCCCTGACTTTGCTTGACAGACTTGCCCCTAGGAACGAATATTTGCTCATCGAAGGAGCAATTGACCATTCGTTCCCGCCGGGTCACGCACCGCACATCGCGCGCCCGCGAAGATGGTCACAGGCAAGGCCAGAAATCGATGTTGCCGGCAGTCTGAATTGGGCGAGCTACAGGCCTGTCCGGGCACCCAGGTACCGCCGCATGTGTCAGCAATGACCAACGATGAGGAACAGGAAAATGGAAGGACGACTGCAGGGCAAGGTTGCTGTTGTCACCGGCGCTGCGTCAGGCATTGGGCTGGCCAGCACCGAGGCGCTTCTGTCGGCCGGCGCGCGCGTGGTGCTAGTGGACCGCGATGACGCTGCAGTGACGTCAATCTGCAATAAACATGGCGATGCGGCGATTCCGCTAGTCCTGGATTTGCTCGACTCGACGGCCTGCTCGACGCTCGTACCACGCGTCCTGGATATCGCGGGTCAAATCGACATCCTGCATGCCAACGCGGGCACCTATGTTGGCGGCGAACTGGTGGACGCGGAGACGACAGCGATTGACCGGATGCTGAATCTCAACATCAATGTCGTGATGAAAAATGTTCACGACGTATTGCCCCACATGATAGCCCGGCGGACCGGCGATATCATCGTGACCAGCTCGCTGGCTGGTCATTTTCCGACGCCGTGGGAGCCGGTCTATGCGTCGTCCAAATGGGCGATTAACTGCTTTGTTCAGACCGTGCGGCGCCAGGTTTTCAAGCACGGAATCCGCGTCGGCTCCGTCTCGCCCGGTCCGGTCATTAGCGCACTGCTCGCCGACTGGCCGGAGGAAAAACTGAAAGAGGCCAGGGAATCGGGGAGCCTGATAGAGGCCAGTGAGGTCGCGGAAGTCATCCTGTTCATGTTGACGCGGCAACGCGGTTTGACCATTCGCGACGTGGTTCTGATGCCAACCAATTTCGACCTCTAGGCGATAAAGACAAGACTCATCTCGAGTTCGAATAATGTTCCTTGGCATTGACCTTGGCACGACCGAACTGAAGGTCCTCCTGCTGGCCAGCAATGGGCATGTCGTCGGGACCGCTCGCCACCCGTTGGAAATATCCAGGCCCAGGCACCGATGGTCAGAACAGGACCCGGAGGATTGGTGGCGAGCTACGCGGACTGCGCTATCGGCGCTGCGTAAGAACTATCCCGATGCGTTCGGGCGTGTACAGGCCATTGGCCTTTCCGGTCAAATGCACGGTGCCGTTCTACTTGATGCCAATGACCGGCCGCTGCGTCCGGCGATATTGTGGAACGATATGCGCAGCGTCAGTGAATGCACTGAGCTCACGGCCCGCGCGCCAATGCTGCATGCAGTCGCTGGCAATTGTGCAATGCCAGGGCTCACGGCACCAAAGTTATTATGGGTCGCACGACACGAGCCGGAGCACTTCCGACAGCTGGCGTGTGTCCTGCTGCCGAAGGACTATCTACGTCTGCGTTTGACCGGTATAAAGCTCACGGACCCGTCCGACGCGTCAGGGACCCTCTGGCTCGACGTCGGGCGTCGCGAGTGGTCCGACGAGCTCCTGGAAGCTTGTGACATGACGCGAATGCAGGTTCCCCCGATTGAAGAAGGGAGCCGGGCAGCCGGCATCGTGCGTCACAGTGTCGCTGACGAGCTTGGGCTGCCCGCAAATGTCATTGTTGCGGCTGGCGGGGGTGATACCGCGACGAGCGCACTAGGGGTCGGCGCAGCGGAATCGGGGGATAGTTTTCTGTCTCTCGGTACATCCGGAGTGCTATCCGTTGTCACCGAGCAGTTTCGGCCAAGACCGCATCTGGGGGTACACGCGCTCTGCCACGCGATTCCGAACAGGTGGCACCGAACCAGCGTTGTGTTGTCTGCGGCTAGCTGCGTTCGCTGGCTGTGCAACCTCACTTCGGCGGATGAAGAATGTCTGTTAGGTGAGGTCGAGAGCGTCAGCGCGAGCCGCCGCGCCACAGCTCCATTGTTCCTGCCATATCTTTCGGGTGAACGAACACCCCATAATGACCCGTACGCCCAAGGTGTGATTTGTGGACTGGTTGATTCGACCGACCGCGCCACACTTGCCTATTCGGTTCTTGAGGGCGTCGCGTTTGCCTTGTCGGACGGCCTGGATGTCTTGCGTGCCGACGGCACCCGGGAAACCCTGCTGAACCTTGTCGGTGGAGGCGCACGCAGCGAACTTTGGACACAGTTGATTGCTGACGCGTTTGGGGTACCGATACGCCGGCCGCCTGATTCACAATCCATCGCTGCGCTCGGAGCCGCTCGTCTCGGCTGGTTAGCGGCCGGCGGCGATTTTTCTGTCGTTGTCCGCACCCCGTCGCTCTCGCAGGAATTCTTTCCTGACGACAAGCGGCACTCAATACTCCTGGAGCGGTTAATGTCGTACCGTGCTCTGTACAGGCAGCTGCGACCGCTTTTCCCAAGGTGACGTGTAGCCAGTCCCGGGGCTGGCAATCGACGCAACGGAGCAGGCACTGTCCGCATTCACAAACGGCATATCGCTGAAAAAGAATGGTCCGCATTGGAGGACCATTCTTTGCGCGCGCGACAGCAAGTGCTGCCGAGATGTCAGATTGGTTGGATGTTCGCCGCCTGCTTGCCCTTCGGGCCTTGCTTGACCTCGAAGCTCACCTTTTGCCCCTCCTGAAGAGACTTGAAACCCTCCGCCTTCACTTCTGAGAAATGAGCAAACAGGTCTTCGCCGCCATCGTCCGGCGTAATGAAACCAAAACCCTTTGCGTCGTTAAACCACTTCACCGTACCCGTTGCCATCTTCCTGGCCCTCTTCAAAGATTGGTGTGTTGTAAAGGGCGACGGTAAGCCGCCGCACACATCCGTCTTTTAACAGAGGAGAACGCGCTGAACAATTAGCGTTTCCGACATGTGGTGTGACACCAGACCGCAGCTTTGAAGCCTCGTTTCTAGCGCCTGGATTGCATGAATCGTCTCGGTAACGCCTCGCATGTTAGTTATCCTGTTCATTTCATGGACGCGAGCCATACAAAACCTCAGTTCCGGGTTTTGGCGAAGGACGGAACACGGTCCGTGATGGAGGTCGACATATGCCAACCACGCAAGAACACTCCCTTTCGCAGGTGTGCTGACTGAAGGTTCGCGTCGCGGACGAGCGGGTGCACGTTACCGCTGAAGATGCGAATACGGTCGAAGCGTCGAGGCAGCGTCCTTCGCTGAAAGGATGCACCCGCCGGGAGAAACGGTTGGCCCTCGCCCCAGCAGCCACGCTCCACGTCCTGATGCACTACGGTCCGACCCAGGAAGAAGCCGCGAATACGTGGAAGTAAGCTCTTATCGAATTCCGATGCGGCTTGAATAGTCGACGAGTGTTCAGGAACATTGCGACGGATTGGCACTCGCATTCTTGCCGACGGAGACCATTTGCGCGCCGTTCATATGACAAGCACTTACGTGCCCGCGAGTCGCTGCGCTTCTCTCGGCCGCATTGCGGTGCGGCAAATTTGACACCTACGCATTCGTAGCCTAGTGTAAAAAATACTTCATCCCAACTGGCGCAGGAATGCACTCACTGTCGCCCATATTCCAGCCGCTGCGGCGCTCGGGGCAAAGTCCATGGCAAATGTGTCGACAGCCATCATTTCAGGCGCCGCAGAACTGCGCCGCCGGTCATCACGCGCCCCGGAGTACGAGCGTGAGAGTCGCGCGCTCGTGCGTCTAGCTCGTGCGCAAACCGGGCCTCGGGACGTGCTGTTGCAGACAATCGTTGATGCTGCCCTCGAACTCTGCTGCGCCGGAAGTGCAGGCATCAGTCTCGTTGAAGAACTGGACGGCAACCGCTCCTTTCGCTGGCTCGCCGTCGCCGGGCAGGTGGCCGGCCTGCGCGGCAATCTGACAGCATGGAACGACTGTCCGTGCGGCATTGCACTCGAGTTACAGGAGTCCCTGCTCCTTGTCGACCCGCTGCAAACATTCGAAGCCCTTCGCGGTGGCCCTGCGTACATTACCGAGGGGCTGGTAGTGCCGATTGAGACAGATGGAGTTCCGCTTGGCGCCATCTGGGTCATGTCGCATTCTGATAGCTGCCGTTTTGAGCGCGAAGACGTGCGGCTTCTATCCAGCCTGTCAGCCGTAGCCGGGGCAGCGCTCATGCTGACGAATGCGCGGGACCAGAAGGCAAACGACAGCCGGCAACGCGACGAATTCATCGCGATGCTCAGCCACGAACTTCTGGGCCCGATGGGACCGATAGTCAATGCTGTGACCGCCGCAAAGGCCTACTGTACCGGCAATGAAAATGCACTGGTTCTTCTGAACATCGCCGAGCGGCAAGTATCCAGATTGCGAACACTGATGGACGACCTGCTCGACGCAGTTCGACTGCAACACGGCAAGCTGCGACTTGACATCAAGAACGTGTCCCTGAAGGAAATTGCCGCGGACGCGGTGGCGTCTGTACAGGATGGGCTTGAACGGCGCCGACTACAACTGACCGTCACTGGACTCGACAAGGACATCACCGTGGTTGGCGACTGTGTGCGCCTGAGCCAGGTCATTACCAACCTTCTTTCGAACTCGGTTCGCTACACGCCTGAGGGCGGCCGCATCATATTGAGTGCAGCATGTGAAACCGACGGAAACATGGTCACTATCGCAGTACATGACAACGGGAGCGGCATAGCGGCGGAGGACCTTGCGTCCGTTTGCAACCTCTTCGTCCAGTCACGCGGCGGTTCAAAAGAAGCGAATGGCGGACTGGGCGTGGGACTCGCCGTCGTGAAACGCATCGTCGAGCTCCATCACGGCACACTGGATGTGGCGAGCGCCGGAACAGGAAAAGGGACAACGGTCACCGTCCGTCTGCCGATATGCTGCGAACCCAATCCATCGACCGACCGCCACACTGGATTAGAAACGGCCCCAAGCGTCAAGCCAGTAAGCATCCTGCTGGTTGATGATTGCGAGGATGCATTGCAGTCTTTATCAACGGTGCTTGCGCTCGACGGACATTCAGTTGAAACGGCAGATAGTGGCGCAACGGCAATGCGGCGGCTCAAGTCGAGCAAGCCGGATGTCGCCATCGTGGACATCTGTCTTCCTGATGCGGATGGCTTTGATGTTGCGAGGGCCATCAGGCGGGACGAATCTCTTGACGACATTTACCTCGTTGCGCTCAGTGGCTACGCGGACGAGGCAGATGGTAGGTGCGCGTTTGCGGCCGGCTTCAATGCCTACGTGACTAAGCCTCTCTCAATCGGACGCCTGAGAGCAATCCTTGCCGCATGTCGCGTTGCTCAAAAATAGGCTGCAATCTGCTCGGGCTCCCGATGCCAAAAAAAGGTTTGTGGGCGACACTAGCTGTGCAGCGTCCGTCTGTTTTTCACCGGTTGGAGGTCCGTTAGAACCCCTACACTCAGAACGCCAGATTCAATTGACAGCCTCACCCAACACTCGAGATGGCCTGCAGGAGAACTGCCCGGGCGATATCGACCGTAGCCGATATAAAGTTCGGGTCGAAACGCCGTTGAATTGAACAATCTGATTGCGCCGGACACTGACCGCTTGCGGACAGGCCGGCTGCTTACGGTTTTGTGGGAGATTCCGGTCTGCGAATGGGTAAGGTCGGTGTCCAGACGGGAACTTCCAGGAAGGGAGGCCGTTGATGGCGCGCCGCATGAAGATAGACGCGCCGACGTTCTGTCAATGCTATCCGTAATCGCTGCGCCGGCCTTGGCCGGGTGAACGCATTGCCGCCAACGATAGTTTCAAACTCGTCAGCATGCAAGACCCGATACCGCCTCAAGAACTCCGGTCCCGGCAGGCCTTGGGAATTGGCCATCAGCGAGCCATAATCGGCGTCGGTCGGGTCAGCAAGCTTGTGAACAATCCGGTCAAGTAAGTCGAATCGCTTACGAAGCGTACCTGCGCCTCCGAAGAAAGCATGAAAATCGCGATAGCTCACGACTTGCTGCCCGCGCGCGGCGAAAATCAGTGCCTCTCGAATTCTGACGGCGGCTGACTCGTCCAGGGCAAGCGCCCCCGCATTCTGCTCGACACCCGGCCGCTTTACCATGCCAACCGTTCCTCCATGCGTTCATCGCAGGGCGCGCGCCCTGAGATATTTCCTTGGCATCCGGCAACTGACGCGCGCGAGTGACCCATCATGAGGTCTATTATCGTGAATACTCTGTGCGTTCAGGCACAGTCGGGCCAATGACGACAAGGTTGCATTGGCAAGAGTCAGGCGCCCGCCAGATTCGAAAATGGATTAGCTATCCAGATAGTCTCTCGTGCCTATTCAGAACGGTAGAACGGTGAACAGCTTTTCCAGATTGAGACGCTATGGAAGTGGCGGGCGAGGCGTCGCGTGGATTTCGTAGAGACGCTTCGCTCGAAGGGACTTGTGCGTCACTGGCTGACGCATAACCGCTTTGCGTCTCCCGCAATCGCCGTACCGCATGGCGACCACCCCTACTTGCAACGCAACGATGTGCACCGGGTACTACGAGGAAACCGGCAGCTGTGCTGGACTGGAACCGTACGACTTCTTGTCGATGGCTCCCATTATTGAATTCTCTGGCGGCGCCATCAGTGATGGGAACGGTCTGCCCTTGCGAATGGAAAGCGACGGGCCGGTGGTTGCCGCTGCCACGCGCGAATTACATCGCACGATACCGGTATTTTCGGCCGCACCGTAGCGCATGGCACCACGGCAGCAAACGTCGGCGCAAAAAAAGCCCGTTTTGAGAAACGGGCTGGGCAAACGCGCATTTTTGGGGAGGAACAGTCCCCTCGCTCACAATAGGAGTTGTTTTATGCAGACACAATATTTGGCGGGCACATTGTCTGAATAATGCTATTGACATACCTCTTTTAATAATGTGCACCCTTCTGTTGCCGTAGCGGGAGGCGCTGTTCAATGGTCATTCGTCTAAAGAGCCGTCCGAACCGTGCAGGCTTCCGCTCAACCGCAAAAAAGCCTCACTTTGCGCAATGCCGGACGCTGCAAAGACGCCGGCAAACCGGCAACTGCTCGAACGCATTCGAAGCTTATGTCTTCGAAGGTAAGAATGAAATGGCGCTGGGCAATCGGCGGTGCGATATTTGACCGCCACTCGGCAACGAACGTCGACTTAACCACCTCGAATGCTGCATGGGGGCACAGGCCTTTTGCATATAAGACATGTCGACTAAATTCGTCGTCGTTAGGCGAGCCGAGGCTTTGGAAGACGGCACCGTCGAGCTCCACAAGACACAACGGCCCATCCTTTCCACAGTAGCAATAGCGGAGCCGCGATAGCCATCGATGACCAGGACACGTCGCGCACCGCCTAACGCGCTTGCAATGGTCACACAGATAAGCAGTCGAGAACGGCGGTAGAGCACTGCATATTGTGAAATTCAACTGCTGAATTACTGACTTGCCTTCAAAGAAGGGCGACCTGACTCATAGAACCTGACCGCAACCGGAGAAACGCCTCCCGGCAGGCAACGTCGGCCGCCCCGTAGATGTCGTCGAGTCGACAATCGTTTGCAACGCATTCGAAACTACTGTCTTCGAAGGTAAAGATGAAGTGGCGAAGCGCAATCACCCGTGGCGCGTTCGGCCACCATTCGCCAACAAGGCTTGAATTAACGACCTCATATGCGCCGTAGCAGCGCAAGCCTTTCGCATACAAGACATGTTGGCTCAATTCTTCATCGTTAGGTGGTCCGAGGCTTTGGAAAACAGCGCCGTCGAACCTCACCAGACAAAATGGCTCTTCATTGCGTACGAACGGCCCATATCCGTGGAAGCATGAGGGAGCAATGCGATAGACCAGCATGGCTCGACCTTCATCGGCAATGGTAAATGGCTCAGTCGACACAGGTGCCGGCATCGGAACCGAATCGAGGAGCATCAGCGTGTCACTCTCGTTGTCCATAAAGAACCCATCAATTCGCGTTCCACCGAACGTCAGCCCGGCTCGACATAGCAATCTCGGCACCTGCTCGGAAACGTCTCGAATCAAGTGGCATACACCCGCCGCGGCAGAGCATATTTTATAGCGAAATGACCTTGTATCAAGAGACAGCAACGCCACCGATAGCCGCCAAATACACATCTATGCACGCCGGATATTCGTCGTATTTACAACCGCCACGTCAAGCCGCCGAAAACGAAGTGCAGCATGCACTGACTACAGGCTGCGACGCATCCAGATATAGGGTCGTACATGGCTGCTCCCCGGCCTTACAATTTAACAGTTGCCCATATGTGCGGCGCGTCGCTGCTTCGCGCGGCATACAGCGTTTGAGACGCATCCAGTATGAGCCAGGGGATATCCATATCAAGTTTGCTGCCGACGGACCGTTATGCAATTAAGGCCACGTTTTGTTCGGCTACAACGGGCATTGAGCACAAGGAGCGACAATGACCAAACGAAGCATGTTTTCGGTTGCTCATCTTCATACTCATACAAACGAGTTTGTCGATGCGGTCTATCGCAGCGGCGGCCCTGTGTACATTACGGACGAGGGGCTGGACAAGGTCGTGATGCTCGACATCCCTTCTTTCCAACTCCTCGAGCAGGCCGTCGTGTTGTTGAGGGACATAGCGGATAGCGAGCAGGACGGCCATCTAGCCAATCGCACAAACATCAATGCTTTCTTGAAGCAGCTGGACGCTGAGAGCAAGGATGCTTAGCGTACTACCACCGGTGAGACGAGCGCGTCAGCTCCGCTGACACGAAATCGAGCCCCGACGCCTTAGCGTACCAGTGCAGCAAGGCAATGTCTGCCATCAAGGCCAGCATCTCCGGTCCGGATTGGCTAACGTTGCAGTACAGACCCGTGGAGTGAAACGTCGGGTCGGGCAGTTGCTTTCCAAGAGGATAGCCAGCATCCGCTGCCCGCATGCCGCGGACCACTGACCGTATGTCATTTCCGCTACGACTTGCTGCGGTGACACGACGTCGGGATTCTGGCCTTGCGCAAACGCGCTTCTGTTCACGAACACCAAGACCGTACCGATTATGAGAGAAGTAAACCCGCGTCGCCAACTTATCGCGTGACGTTCCATAATTATCTCAATCAATCTGGCGTTCGCATGCGCGACCACGATTTGCCAATCATGCGAAACAAAGCCGGGTCGTGTAAACAAACCTTCGAAGGGGATGGATAGCGACGCTGAGCCACTCTTTGACTTTGAGTGCTCGTGAGTGTCTGCCGCCGATTGGTCAAAGGTCTGCGGGGTTGTTCGCTTGATGTGGATTGAAGCTAGGGCCTTGGCCAGTTGTTATTCACGCGTCCAGATGCAATGCACCGTTTTGACCGTGCGGTAGACCACGAACCGCGACGAGTTTCCCTTTTCATTCGATGCGGCTTTATTGGATTCTGACGATTTCGGGCACCGTCGACCAGTCGGTCGCGGAGCTTCCTTCTCTCTGTACAATCGAATATTCGCGGGAGAACCTGATGTCGACAATCCCGAATGGCAACGACGTGGCGAACCTATGGTTTTGGGGGTACTTGGCAGCAGCGACCCGTGCTGCGACATCCTTTTATTTCGCGCCGCGAAACCTCGAGCAACCTATTCTTCCGTGGACCTTTGCGGGGATAGTCGTCAACGAAACAAACTCTACTGACCCGGCTGCCGAGCGAGCAATTGTCACCAAGGAAAGCTATGGACGACAGCTAGGCCGAATTTCTGACGCGCTTGCGGCACTCATTTCGCACTTGCCAGACGACGAGAAATCGAAAAAGCCTATTGCGGACTTCCTGAACGTGAAAGCGCGGATAGACGGTATCAAGCTTGAGTCGGAATCAGTGCATGCAGACCGGATTCTGGAAGAACTGAAGAGGCTCAAGGAGCGGGATGGAGCGAGCTTCCAAGAATTTCTGAAGCGCATGACAAAGCTGGCTTAACACAGGTTCCACAGCAGCGTCATCCGAAATTCTGACCGCCAGTGCGATGCCGTGCAAAAGATGCTTCGGGGAACCCTTGCGTACAACGCGATGCGCCTCTCGTATGTAACGAGAAAGCGGCGACAAACGCCCTGTTGGGAATTGAGACGTTTGTCGCCGCCACGCCAGAGCCACTCCAGTCACAATAACGCCAGCACGGCTTACAGTCCTCCACTGGCAACTCTACCCCGAGCCGCCAGCACTGTCGCGGCGTCGCTGACGAAGCTTTTCGAGCAGACGCTCGATGGTCATATCGAGCCCGCAAACCGCCTCTCGACGATTTGCGCCGGAGCCTACCGTCTTCACTCGAAAGCGTGAATCGCTTATCAGCAATGCATTCAGTTTTTTCAGAGGCTCGACCTCTCACGAGGCAGGCCGGCACATCAATCGGGAGAGGGCCTGCTCGTCACAGTTTGTGCGCTCGCTGACAGTCCTGTTGGCAGCATCGCAGCAGAATGTCATTTCGGGGCTGGCCGCCTCAGCACTTCAAGAAGTTGCGCTAGATACGGCATGGCTTTTCCTATCGTCGCTTGGACTGGCCACAATTCGTTTTTCAAACCATCAGCCCGCCCGATGGGCTCGGACTCCATAACACAACTCGCAGGGAGGACACGGCCATGGAAGCAGAAGACTATGACGGCAGCTCTCCGACGCATCGTGCTCATAGATACCCGGTGACGCTAAGCGCGCAGGAACTCACGACGCTCTTGTGTCTGCGCAACGCGTCGGTCTTGGAGGACGCTGAAACTCCGGAGGTTATTGCGCTACGGGAAGCAGGCATGGTCCAGGTCATCTCGTCAAAAGACGGCGGCACCGAATTGGCACTCACCGTCGATGCAAAGGTATTACTGCGCATGCTTGTTGCCGAGCCAGTTGAGCGTCGCACTTGCCTATCCTAGGGATGTTGTCTCCGCCACTCAATCCTGTTCCAACCAATACTCCCCTTCAGTCTTAGATTCGTTGTAGCTCTTGGACGGGTCGACTTTGGTCGTGTAGTGCAGCACGCCCCGAATTTCTCGGAACCTCCGGGTTCCTCCTCCTTGAGCGTCGCGACGTATTTCCGAATTTGCTCTTCAGAGGGCTAGCGCTCCCTGCGTGGCCTCACGGGTACGGACTCGTCGTCATGAAAACTTCTAGCCAGCGTGCTCGAGCCTCGATTGCGCTGCCCCGAGCGCGTGCTTGCCGAAGATTCCGTCCTCGCCGACCGGACAGTCGCATTCATAAGGCAGTTCACCGTCGTCAACCACGCCAAGCTCGACACTGTAGCGGTGCGTGCCTCCAGGCCGGACACCGCGACTTGGTGGAAATGGGCTTGTCCGTTCGCGAACGTTTTCACGTCAGTGAGCGACTCGATTTTGCCGAGGGTAGTGATGTCGCGACGTGGTGGCTGGCAGGCCCTGGGGCACATCGGCATATTTCTCTACGTAAGTCAGCGCACAATTCCAGCCCGCCGTGCGGCCCTGTAAGGTGCGGTGTTCGCGATGCCGTGAGCGGGAGTACGATATTCGCTCGACCTTCCCTCGCCCCATGCGCGGTGTCACGCCGCGCTGACCTGCCATCTTCAAGACACAGGAGGACTCATGCGCGTGCTGATAGTTGGCGCAACCGGACTGCTCGGCAAGGAAATCGTTCGTCTGCTCTCGACCGAACACCAGGTCATTGGCGCAAGCCGCAACGGCCCCGACCTGTCCTTGGACCTCACTGACAAGACATCCATCGTCTCAATGTATCGACAGCTCGGAACTGTTGATGCCGTGATTTGCGCCGCGGGCGCGGCGAAGTTCGCATCGCTCGATGCGCTGTCCGATGACGACTTTGCGTTCAGTCTGGCCAACAAGCTGATGGGGCAAGTCAATCTCGTCCGTTGTTCGGTCGGTCACGTTGCCCAAGGTGGGTCCTTGACGCTGACTTCCGGCATACTGGCTCAACACCCCATAGCTGGCAGCGCGGCTGTAAGTATCGTGAATGCAGGCGTCGAGGCGTTCGCAAGGTCAGCGGCGCTCGAGCTGAAGGGTAAGGCACGGGTCAATGTCGTCAGCCCGGGCTGGGTCTCGGAAACGCTTGCAGCAATGGGGCAGGCCCGTTCCGCAGGGGTCCCGGCCGAGGCGGTAGCACAAGCGTACAAGCGGAGCCTGTTGGAGGACGTCACGGGGCAAGTAATTCAGGTCGTGAAGTGGTAAAAGCATCGCCGCGTTCGTTCAACGAACTGCCGTCGCAGCAAGGGCGTCCGACTTCAGTCTTGGTGTTTTGACTTGTAGCCATGCCGCGTTTCGCTCTTTACCGTATGTCATGACAGGTATCGAGGAGACGACGATGAACCTAGCCGGCAAGACGCAATTCACGCCAGGCGGCAGCCGCGGTATCCTGACGACATTTGTTGTAGCGAAGTGGCAAAACTGTTCCAAGGCGAGAGCAGCTTCTAGCATTCGCGACCCATTTGACGGTGATGGACGAAATGTCTGAATGGTCCGCCGATGTGGCTGCCGCCGGCGCATCTGAGCGCGGCTGACACGGTAGGCGTCTCGCGTTTTTTCTCGGGTTAACCTGCAAGCAACTGCGACGGAGAAGCAGGGGGCACGCAAGCGCGTGCCTCTGCCGTCTACTTCCTGCAGTTAAGCGCTGCAGCACGACGTTTGCCGCAGTGAAGGTTCCGACCATCAAGGCTGACGAGCCAACGTAGTGTCGACTGTTACGCAGTGGCTCCGCGCCTGTGAGACAGCAGCGTTGCCAGACATTTTTCCGGAAACTAAGACCCGACGCGTATTGCCGCGGCGAACTGTGTGGCCGTATAGCCTGCTGAAAAAACCCGCTCAAGCAGTTCGAGAAAAAGCTTGTAGTGCTCAGAGGTTGGAACGACTGCCGAGCGAGTATTGAACTCTCCGGCCAGTGAGCGAAGCGAAGTGTGGGCCATGACTCCTCCGGGTGGACTGTTTCACAATCGTGCAGCTTGCTGCTGCACGTACGGTGCGCACGCTCGCGCTAGGCCGGTGAGCGCAAACCGACCCGGCCACTTCCGGCCGCGCGCAAGTATGTCGTTTTGTTGAGTACAGCCATGCTGTGGCTTACAGCGACGCCACGACGGCGTGTTGCCTGAACGAATCGTCACTTCGCGTCTCCGGACAAGCCAGTCGACGGGCATCGGATGCCAGCTTGCGTGATTCGATTCGTCATCATGCCGTCGAGCATCGAAACGAGAATGCTCGCATAGGCAGCGAGATAGCGCCTGCGCTGCAGCTGTTCGACGCCGCTTTTGACCGCCTCAGTCATCGCGGTGCTGGGGTGCATCTGATGTGCGACGGACCTGAATCCCGTATTGACCTTCATGCCCATGGCAGACTCCCTGCCCGTGAAGAGGCGAACCCGCTGGAGAAACTGTACGGCCCACACCGCCTGGTCAATGGCGGGATAAGCGGGTAAAAGACGCGCCATTCCGGGCGATGGCCGACACCTCGGGACATCCGCCGGCAAGTTTTCCCGGTCGGCAGCTAAAACAAGGCCCCTAGTGCTTCGGTGCGCCCGGTTCAAGATGCGATAAATGGTCCTGTCGCGCCTAGCCTTGTGTGTGTCAACCCGCGAAAAACATTGTTGAGGCTTATTGGCCGTTTTCCGGGCGCGAGGAACGGTTGGCCGCGTTGCGAGAAAGCGTGCAAGGCGGAGAGTCGTGGAGTGTCCTTACCGCAGGCGGAACGGTACACTGTATTCGTCGCGTTACTGGAGAGCCGTGCAAGGACGTTGTCCGGCTGCGAGAGCTGTTTGCAGGGGCTCAAGCAGCAGGAGTCCGGCCTGGCATTTGCCGAAGACTGTACACGAGAAGACGGAGCGAGAATGAGCTGACGGGTGTCCGGTTAGCGGATACAGACCTTTGCCGACGTGGGTCGCGACTCACAAAGAAGGCGGTCCCGAGGAGGTAGACCGCCCGTCAACACACCCTGATGCCCGGGAGATTGCCGTCACCGCCGGTCGTTCTATCTTTGCCGTGCCGTTCGGGCTTCCGCCTTCGTTTGTCCCCAGCCCGCGCGCCCTTCAGCCGCAGGTAGCCGGTAGCCAGTTACATACCGGTTCCTAGGCGGGTATCCCTCCGTCATGCGTGCCGGTGCAGCGCAGGCTATTTTCGCATTGCACCTTTGTTTATCCGCCACGCGCCCTATAACAGAGCCCACAGGTGCGAGATACGTCAGCGGGTTCGCAAGCACCGCCGATATCGCGATTTCGTGCCCCCGATGAACTGCGCTCCGAACCTCAGCTCGGCGTATTGCGCGTCGTCTTCCAGATAGCGTCAACACCAACCGCATCCGCTGCCTCCCCGTGCGAGTGCGGAGGGCGGTACGCGGATAATGCAAACCCGGGGAAGCCATGAAGGTAGTCAAGGAGTAAATCATGAAATCACAGTTGATGGCCCTGCTTGCTGCTGGCGGATTGCTGGTCTTGCCGGGGCTCGCAAGCGCCCAGGACACGATGCAGGCACCGCAGGCGCAGCAACAGCAGCAGAACCTCGCTACTCCGGCAGCGTCCCCGGATATGACGTCGCAGTCGTATGGCGGATTGCCCTCCACAAACACGCTGGCCGGCAGGCGCGCCGCGGAGAAGTGCAGGACGGACCCGCAATGCAATATCTTTTTCGGCGGTAGCTGAGAGATTTCTGCGCTGTGCATCGTCTCCGCAAGTAGTAGACCTGTGTCTGCTCCCGGCGGCCGGATGCCTGAAGCACTATCGTATCGGTGGAAGCCCACGAAGGCCGTCCCAATTTATAACGACGACGGCTCCGACCAGACACGCGCCATTGATGGCTTCTCTTCGCGTGCATGCGGCAACGGCTTCCGCAAAAAATCGTTCTTGCCGATGCATGAATGCGAGTTCGTCGCGGCCTACGCTGGAAGATGCATCCCGTTCAGGAGGCGGCCATGGAAGGCGCTGCGATGGGCGTACGCTTCGACAGCACGCACCTGTTTTTCGACATCTCAGACGGCCGTGCCGTTTCATTTCCACTGGACTGGTTTCCTGTTCTCCAAGCGGCGACGGCATCGGAGCGCGAACACTTCGCCATCTTGATGGACCGTCAGCAATTGTTCTGGCCGGAAATCGATGCGGACGTGAACGTCCCGGCGCTGCTTTCATTCCGGTCCGAAAGTGCGGCCCGCCAGTGTGATACGTCGGAGGGCACCCTGCCTGCCTGGCCGCCAGCCTGATTTCGCTGACGGGTAGCCTAGGTCCAACTGCTGCTCACCGTCTCATGGAGAATCGTTAGCCATGCCTCCGCGTCTGACCCGTAAGCGTTCGCCAGAAACTACTATCAGTGCGCGTCCTTCATCCCACTGCCCGTGAACCCATTGCCCGTCTCTTCTGCTTCGTGTGCACATTCTTCTACGTCGCGTCGGACGTTGTTCATCGTGTTTGCACAGGACGCACCAGACGGTGTGCCTGTCGGGCCGCTTATGCTTGGAGGGCCCGTGCCAGTTCCACGAGCGAACCGATTGCGGTGCAACCTGCAAAAAGGAGCACTCTCGCGATACGGCATATTCACCTCCGTCCCGTACCGAACTCAGCCTTTCACCTAAATCGGAAGCCAAGACCGCACACGCAGTTCATGTGCCAGTGAGCCGTACGCCTGTCGCCATGCCCAGCAGAGGTCTTGTATGGCACGCAACTGATTGCAACGCACAGACAACTGATACTGCACAGATTTCCCGGGACCAAGCCTTGCTGCGTGACTAGGCTCCTGCCCGTAGCGCTGTTTGTGATTTCACCGAGTGGCACCACGGACTTCCCGTTACTTTACCCAGATGGAGGTTGTAATGGTTGTCGTGAGCAGTCTTTCCAGTGAACAAGCGGTTGCCTCGCATAGAGCCAGTTTCGAGACGATGTTCAATGTGTGGACCAAAGTATTCGGCTGCATCGAAAAGCTGACCGAGCTGAACTTGCGGGCGGCCAAGTCGACGCTCGCCGAAAATCAGGCAATCGCCAGCGCAGCGCTGTCGACCACGGACCCACAGGCGCTAATCGCATTGCACGCAAAGCGGGCGCAAGCCGCAATGGAAGAAGCGCAATCGTACTGGCGACACGTGTACAACATCATGGTCGGCGCCCAAGCGGAACTGACCGCGAACGTTGAGACCCAATTCAAACAGCGACAGCATGACGCCCAAGTCTTTGTCGAGACGGTGGCGCACAGTGCACCGGCCGGAAGCGAAGCCGCCGTGAATGCGTTGCAAACAGCAGTGGCGGCCGCTAGTGAGGCAGCGAGCGCGACGATTGAGGCTAGTAAAAAGGCTGCGGAGCAGGTGTTGGAGATTGCCGAAAATAACGTCAACGCCGCAACATCCGCCTCAAACAGGGCGACCAAACACGCAGTGGAGCAAGTCCGACCCGCCACGAAAAAATAGGTATTCGTCGGCGCGCTTGTCGATGCTCGAAACTGCACGATTCTCGTGCCTTAGGCGTCGTGGTCGCATCGGCAAAGGCATGCGCAGCTTGCCAGGTCCTCTTCGAACCGAAACAAGGGACTAGGCAAGCGGACGTCGGCATCCCGCAGCCAACGCCCACAGTTAGACGGTTTGAACAGCTTGGCCCGCTCAGCCGGGCCCCCTCTTCGTTAACCTATTGACCATTGCCGTTCGCAAGCGACGCGCAACGCGCTCGCCGATAGTCAACCGTGAGACCGACTAGTATCATTCAAGAGGCGCAAATGAACGGAAAGACTGCAATGGATGACCGATTCGATAGACGAGAACTGCTGCTTCACCTCGGGGACATGCTTGAAGCTCTGAGCTGTTTGACCAAGGCGGGTCGGCCAGATGCGCCGGTGGCTCGACTTGCGAAGGAGCACGATTCGTTGCAGGAATTCGGGTACCTCCGGGCGCTCGCCCCGAAGATGACGGTGGCCGAGTTCAGCGCGCGCGTCGCGAGCGCGTTCTTCCTGTGGCCAAAGGAACTGCTTGAATCTAAGCTGAACCACAAGGCGCTCGCGTCAACCGTCCAGCATGACCTTTTTGATGGCAACCCTGACGGCTGGAAGGCGTATGTCGCCCACGTGCAGAAGAAGGTGAAGTGGTACGGGCTTGGGCTCCCCGAGTTAAAAAGGGGCGTCTCGGCCGAGCCGGCGCACGATGCCGCAGAGGAAGCGAGTCCGGTCGAGACCACGCCGTCTGCGGAATGGGATGCGCCCGACGAGAAAAAGGGTTGGCCTTGGCCGCAACCGGGGTCAACCTCCTGACACGACATTGTTCAGGATATCGAACTCTAAATAAAGACGTACTTGGTACTGCCGTGTTGGGCTCCAGCTATCGTAGATACAATCGAGGAACTATCGCCTTGACCTCAGAACATGACCCCGCGCCCAGCGTACAAGATGAATTTCTGCAGACGCTCATAAGGGAAAAGACCACCGTCAACGTGTTCCTCGTGAACGGCATCAGATTGAGCGGTCAATTGACCGCCTTTGACCAGTTTGTAGTTGTGCTGGAGTCTGGCACAGGTGTGCAACTTGTTTTCAAACATGCCATTTCGACCGTGCTGCCCGTCATTGGCGGAGAACGGGCACGTGAACCGACCAAGATGCCGGTGAGTGGCGACAAGCCGAACCACGCGCGAGGCCGTGTCCGATGACAACTGCCATGATATGTCGTGGCCTACGCTTCACTTGCGTATAGCCACGCGACATCCACGTCGAGAAGTTCAGAAAGGCTCGCAATCCGTACCCTTTGGAGTATCCCCAGCTCGAGCGAGCAGCACTTAACGTGGGCGTGCTGCGGTCGTTGCACTCGCGTTGATGTGGGGCTGACGCTTTATGGCGCAGTTGGTGCCAGCATCCCGCTCGGTGGTTCAAAGCGGATGTAGATAGCAGGCGCGCAGCCCTCGTCCCGTGTTTTCGAGCAGAAGCCGACCACCACTACGCCGGGCGATTTCCGACACTATCGAAAGACCGAGCCCACTACCGGCGGTCCCCGTCCCCGGAACTCGATAAAACGGCTCAAGCACCCGAGACAGCTGGTCTTCGGGGATGCCAGGTCCAGAATCCTCCACCTCAATGAGGAGATGAGCTCCGCGCTGGATGACCGAAACATCGACTCCGCCGCCTTCAGGCGTGTACCGAACCGCATTATCGACAAGGTTGCGCAGCACAATGGCTAAAGCGGGCACGTCTACAATCACTTCCACGTCGTCAACTGCCTTCAGGCCGAGGTCGACCTGCTTGTTTTGCGCCTGGTCCAAGGCATTGACAATTGCTTCATTCGCCAGTTGTCGAAGCGAAATCGACATTGGTTTCATAGAGGAACCATGCTGTGAACGCGCCAGCGCTAGCAACTGTTCCACGAGTCGTACCGTACGCCGTATGGCAGCCTGAAACGACGCGAGTCGTTCGCGGGCCACAATCGGGTTGTCGGCGCTCCCCAGATGTTCCGCCTGTAGAGACAGTGCGGCGAGCGGGGAACGCAACTCGTGTGCTGCGTCCGCGACAAACCTGCGCTGCTGGGACATCGCGTCTTTGAGCCGGCCAATAAGCCGATTTATCGAACCGACAAACGGCAGCAATTCCTTCGGAATGTCCTGTTCGGACAGCACCTCGAGCGTTGCATCGTTCTGTTTGTCCACAACGTCGGCAAGACGACGCACGGGCGACAACATTGTTCGGACCAAAAAGGCAACCAGCGCCACTAGCAGAGGTGTCAGGGCTAGCATCGGAAACAGTGTTCTCAGAGCGCCATCCGTCGCTATCTCGTCGCGTATCATCGAAGCTTCCGCCACGGCGATTCGCTCGCCCGTATGCAATGTACGCACACTGACACGCCAACCCACACCATCAGCGTGAAGGTTGTACAGCCCGTCTGGGAGTGCCTCAGAAATAGCAATCGGTACGCTTACACCGTTTGTTGCCATACCCAAACGCGAAATGAAGAGTCTAACGCCTGCATCGCGCGAACCCGCCCACACTGCGGTGGGCGCTGCGAGGACGAGTTTCCCGTCATCAATGAGCGCACCGATTTCCCGGAGATGGCCATCCTGCAGCCTGTTTGCCTCGTGAAACGCAGCGGCGAAGGACGCACCTGCCGCTGCAATGCTAAGCGACACAATGGCGGAAGCAATCCACCACGTGAGTTGTGACGTCATGGACCGCGCGGACTGTTTCTGTCGACCATCCATTCGACACCTCGGATTTTATAAGTATTCGTGAGGCTAAAGCGGCATTGAAGTCGCGACCTGTCGGGTGGGCGGCGCCGCAAAGGATGACCTGGACGCCCCCCGCCAAATGACCGCTATTGAAAATCATTCCAGAGCAGCGGAGCCGCATCAGCGTTTGATGTATGCCCACGTGCCGATGGCGACCGCCAAACACACAAAGACGATAAGCGCTCCGCCCACACAACTTGCGGGGCGCGCAACCAGTTTCGCTAGTATTCGGCTATCGTCCGCAACTTTATTCGGTAACAGCCTTATTGCGAACCAGATGAAACCCGGTATTAGTAATACATCATCGATGTACCCGAGGACGGGGGTGAAGTCGGGTATCAGGTTTATCGGGCTCAAAGCGTAGGCAACGACAAGTATGCAGTGCAGCATCTACGTGCTTAGCAACAAGCGGACTGGCTTGGCTGCGTGGGATTGCTCGCACGTATAACCGCATCGACCTGCTGTCGACAGACATCGAGACGCTCGTCGGGGTCAAGATTTCAAGACCCGAGGCGATGCAAATCGACAGGGTCGCTGCGCGGGTCGAAGCAGCGATAAATGAGCCGCCTGCGGCTGCGCGCTACGGCCTGTCGATGACAGACAAGCTAGTCGGTCGAATCGTCGGCGGTAGGTGGTGAAACGCGCCGGTGAGGTCTTTGCCTGTTGTGAGCGCTAACTCTTCCGCGTCGTCCGTACCGAATCGCCGGGCGGTTTCAAATGTGAAGCGCAACACAATGCCTAGTGAACGGAATTATCAGGTTGAGAAGCAAGTGCAAGCATGGTGGCGAAGACTTCGAACGGCGAGTGGAAAGCGTGTGTGGCACGTGGCCGGC
>Ga0207426_1000366_pt1 | contig 80234 bp, 72 predicted proteins | sample AraplaMF_Cvi_mMS_FD_184265 | JGI IMG/M metagenome (GOLD analysis project Ga0207426, IMG submission 184265) | Arabidopsis root microbial communities from the University of North Carolina, USA - plate scrape MF_Cvi_mMS (SPAdes) (version 2) | ecosystem: Host-associated > Plants > Roots > Endosphere...
TCCGCCGTCTCCAGACGCAACCCCGCCGGCCTGCCCTGTGCCATCACCGCCCCGCTTCGCTGGCCCCTGACCTAGCGAATCCTTCATCCCCGCCAAACGCCAGCGTTTTTTCACAGCCTCGTAGTGCCGCTGCGCAGACACGGGATGACGGGTCGTTCTCTATGATTCTTGGTATAAGAGCCCGTTGCGTCCCACGCCCCTCAGGCGCTCTTCGGCTTTTTCCGGGAGCGGAGCGCCGACAGGTTCAGGGCCGCGGCGGCGCGGATCAGGGCCTGCAGCGCCGGCTCATCGATCGCCTCGCCTTCGCGGATGTCGATGGCGCGCCGGGTGTTCCCGTCGAGGCTGGAGTTGAACAGGCCTGACGGGTCGGCCAGCGCGGCGCCCTTGGCAAAGGTCAGCTTCACGACGGCCTTGTACGTCTCGCCGGTGCAGAGGATGCCGGCATGCGACCACACCGGGACGCCTCGCCACTTCCACTCCTCGACCACCTCGGGATCGGCCTGCCTGATCAGGGCCCGGACCCGGGCGAGCGTCTGGCCCCGCCAATCGCCCAGTTCCTCGATCCTCGCATCGATCAGCCGAGCGGCTGAGTCTCCGGCATCTGCGTACGTCGCGTCGCTCACATCTTTTCTCCCGGCAATTGGCTGGCCTGCTTCACCCAGGCGGCGAACTGGGCTTCGTCGAGCGGCTCGTCCTCGCGGATATCGAAGTAACGCACTTCCTTGTGCTTGGACGTGCCGGGAGGGAGCGGATGCAGCGACGCGCCGCGGAAGAACGCCACCTTGATGTATTTCGTGAAGCAATGGAGGCTGAGGAACCACGTCTGCTCCTCCGCCCCCGCCCCGTAGAGCGGGGAGTTCCATTTGACCGCCTTGCGCACGCCGGGGACGGTGCGCGTGATCAGCGCGTCGAGACGGCGTCCGACATCGCTTTTCCAGCCCGGCATGGCGGCGATATAGGCCTGCACGGGGCCGTCGCCATAGCCTTTCGCGATCTGCGGGTTGCCGCCCGAGAGAAGGGTCGGTGTCGCGACCGCGGCGTCCTTCGCCGGCTTGCGCGGCTTAGCGGCAGCCGTCTTTGCGGCCTTCGAGGTGGCGGACGTCTTGTCGGTCATTGCGCTCCCCTCGCTGACGGACGAGGCAGCGAGGATACTTCGATTCTGGGCGATGTCGACCGGCTCAGCCCGCGGCCGCGAGCGGGCGGATCTCGCCGGTGGTGCCGTCGGTCAGTCCGAGATCGGTGACATGCGGCCCCGGGTTGCAGGCCAGGCTGGCGCCGACCACCGCCTTGAAGGTGCGGTAGGGCGGCTGCCAGTCGACGATCCGGTCCGCCGCCGCCTTGACCGCGGCGAAATCGGCCGCCACCTCCGCCGCCGGCGCGTCCGACAGCAGGCCGCAGACCGGCAGCGCCACCTGCGCGGTCACGGCGCCGGCCTCGGCCACCGCCATGCCGCCGCCCGCCGCGATCACCGCATTGGCCGCCGCCGCCATGTCGGCCGGGTCGCGGCCGAAGACGCTCAGGTTGTGGCTGTCGTGGGAGATCGTGGTGGCCAGCGCGCCACGCCAATGGCCCCAATCGTCCAGGATGCCGATCTGCGGCACCGCCGGGCGCCGGCCATGGCGGTGGATCACCGCCATCAGGATCTTGTCGTCCGGCAGCACCACCGCGTCGTCCTTCACCTCCACCGGCAGGTCGCGCCATTCGGTGAAGCGCGGCCGGAAGATCGAGTTGACCACGGCGGAGCCGCTTCCCGGCAGGCGGAGGACGAAGTCGCCGGCGGTCAGCGGCGGCACCTTCACCGTGTCACGGAAGGCATCGGCCGCGCGGCCGAGCGGATCGGCGGTCAGGCGGCCCGCCGCCGCGACCTCGCGGCCCGAGGCGAAGACCCGCTCCACCTCCAGCGTCTCGAGCCCGTCGAGCACGATCAGGTCGGCGCGGCGGCCGGGCGCGACCAGGCCGAGGTCGCGCCGGCCGAGCCGCATCGCCGCGTTCAGCGTCGCCGCCCGGATCGCGTCGACCGGCTTCATGCCGTAGCGGATCAGGCGCCGCAGCACGTCGGCGATGCCGCCGACCGCGACAAGGTCGTCGGGGAAGATGTCGTCGGTGCAGAGGGTCAGGGTCTGCGGCAGATGCGGCAGGGTGGCCAGCGCCTGGACCGCGCCGGGCAGGACATAGTCGTGCGACCCGCGCAGCTCGACCGTGAAGCCGGCGCGCAGCTTGGCCAGCAGGTCGTCGCCCGAGGTGATCTCGTGGTCCGACTGGATGCCGGCGGCGGCGAAACCCTGCAGCGACGTGCCCTCCAGCGCGCGGGCATGGCCGCAGACCAGCTTGCCGCTGGCGAGGCCGGCGGCGACCACGCCCTGCATCGGCTCGCTGCGGTCCAGCACGCCGCGCATGTTCATCACCTCGGCGACGCCGGCGATCTCCGGCCAGCGCAGCATCTCCGCCATCTCGCCGCCGCCGAACTCGGCCCCCGCCACCTCCAGCCCCGGCGCCGAGGGCACGCAGGAGGGCGCCAGGGTCAGGATCCGCAACGGCAGCCCCTGCCCGGCCTCGACCGCCCAGCGCACCCCCGCCAGGCCGGCGACGTTGCCGACCTCGTGCGGGTCCCAGCAGATCGTGGTCGTGCCCTGCGGCACCACCACCTCGGCATAGCGCCGCGGCGTCACCATCGAGCTTTCGACATGCATATGCGTGTCGATCAGCCCGGGCGCGACGAAGCGGCCGGCGGCGTCGACCACCCGGCCGGCATCGCCGCGGCTGCCGGGGGCGTGCACGCTGGCCACCAGCGGCCCGACCAGCCCGATATCGGCGGCGCGGATCTCCGAGGTGGCGACGTCGACCAGCCGGGCGCCGGTGATCAGCACATCGAAGGGCTCGATCCCGCGGGCAGCGCGCACGGCGCGGTCGCGCAGGCCGGGTTCGTCGAGGTCGTGCGGTTCGCGGGTCATGGCTGGACCTTCGGTTGGGCGGCGCGTTCCAGGGCGCCGAGCGCCATCGCCTGGATGCGCTCCACATCCGGCACGGCGGCGATGTCGGCATTGGCGGCGGCCTTGCGCGGCACCCGCCATTCGATGACGGTCATGCCGCGGGTCAGCCGGCCGGACAGCTCGGCGTCCAGCCGGGCCGGGCGGAAGCCGATCGTCGCCGGCTCGACCCAGGCGGCCGCGGCCACCGGGTCGTAGAGCGGATGCGGCACCCCGGCCTGGCCGATGCTGGCATAGCCCTGCAGCAGGTCGGCCAGCACCGCGGCGCGGTCGCCGCCGATCGCGCGCAGCGTGCCGGCATTGGCCACCGAGACCGTGACCGGCCGGCAGGCGTCGAGCCCGACCATGGCGATCCGCACCCCGGCATCGATCACCGCCTGGATCGCCTCGGGGTCGACCGCGGCGTTAAACTCGGCCACCGCGCTGTGGTTGCCCGGGCCGGCGCTGCCGCCCATCCAGACCAGCCGGATCTGCGCGGCCAGATCGGGCCGGGCGATCACCAGGGCGGCGATGTTGGTCAGCGGCCCCAGCGCCAGGATCTCGGACCCGCCCTCCTCCAGGTACCGGACCAGCGCCGGCAGCGCCGGCTCTTCGGAGAAGGGTGTATCCGCCTCGGGCAAGGTGCGGCCGACCGTGGGCATGGCGCCGTCGCCGAGGGCATAGGCGGCGGTGACGAGATCGCCGAGCAGCGGCCGGTCGCGGCCGGGATGGATCGGCATGGCCCAGCCGAAGAAGGCGGCGGCGGCGCGGGCGTTCTGCGCCACCCGGTCGAGCGGGGCGTTGCCGGCGACCAGCGACAGGCCGGCGATCGCGACGTCCGGGGCGTCGGCCACCATGGCGATGGCGACGACATCGTCGAAGCCCATATCGGTGTCGATCCAGACCCGGCGCATCATGCCCGCTCCATCACCGCTGCTGTCGCCAGCGGCAGGTCGAAGGCGATCTCCGCCCCCGCCTCGTGCCGCGGCGCGGCCGCCGGCACCTCGGCCTTCACCGGCCCGGCCGGCGTCTCCAGCAGGTATTCGACGGTCTGGCCGAGATAGGACACGCCGCGCACCCGGCCGCGATGCGGGCCGGCGCCCAGCGCCACCGCCTGCGGCCGCCAGCCCAGCGCCTTGGCCGCCGCCGGCAGGGCGAAGCCCGGCGCCAGGCTGCCGCCCGTCGTGGCCAACCTGCCCTCCTCCACCGCGAAGGTGTTCTCGAAGCCCATGAAGCGGGCTACGAAGGGCGAGTGCGGCGCCTCGTAGATCTCGTCCGGCCGGCCCATCTGCTCGATCTGGCCGGCGCGCATGACGATGATCCGGTCGGCCAGGGCCAGCGCCTCCGCCTGGTCGTGGGTGACGTAGATCATGGTGATGCCGAGCTCGCGCTGCAGGCGGCTCAGTTCGCTGCGCATCTCCAGCCGCAGCCGGGCGTCGAGGTTGGACAGCGGCTCGTCCAGGAGCAGCAACTGCGGCTCGACCACGATCGACCGGGCCAAAGCGACGCGCTGCTGCTGGCCGCCGGACAGCGCCTTGGGCAGGCGCTGGGCGAAGCCAGTCAAGCCGACATTGGCCAGCGCCGCGTCGACCCGGCTGGCGATCTCCGCCTCCGGCAGCCGCTTCAGCCGCAGGCCGAAGGCGACATTCTCGGCCACGGTCAGATGCGGGAACAGGGCGTAGGACTGGAACACCAGCCCGACGCCGCGCTTGTTGGCCGGCACCCGGGTGATGTCGCGTCCGGCGAGCGTGATCCGCCCGCCGGCCGGCGCCATCAGCCCGGCGATGGCGCGCATCGTCGTGGTCTTGCCGCAGCCGGAGGGGCCGAGCAGCGCCACCAGCTCACCGCGCCGGATCGACACGGTCAGCCGGTCGACCGCGACCTGGCCGTAATAGGCCAGCGTCAGCCCGTCGATATCGAGGAGAGCGTCAGACATAGCGGGACAGCCCCAGCAGGCGTTCGGCGACCAGGACGATGGCGAGCGACATCAGCGCCAGCAGGCCCGACAGGGCGGCCACCGACGGGTCGTAGTTGAATTCCATGTAGAACATCATGTCGATCGGCAGGGTCGAGACCCCGGGCCCGGACAGGAACAGCGACACCGGCACCTGGTTGAAGGAGGTGACGAAGCCGATGACGAAGGCGGCCATGATGCCGTTGCGGATGTTCGGCAGCACCACTCGGAAGAACGCCCCGGCCCGGCTGGCGCCCAGCAGCACCGCCGCCTCCTCCATGTCCACCCGCAGGTTCTTCAGGCTGGCCGAGGTGATGCGCACCGCATAGGGCACCAGGAGCGCGGTGTGGGCGACGAACAGCGCGGCGATCACCGGGATGCCGGCCGGGATCACCAGGTGCCGCAGCAGCGCCAGGCCGACGATGATGCCGGGCACGATGATCGGCGCCGTGACCACGCTGCGCACCGCCTCGCGCCCCGGCAGCTCGTAGCGCTCCAGCGCATAGGCGGCGGGGATGCCGAGCAGCAGCGCCGCGCCGGTGGCGCCGAGGCCGAGCGCCATCGACAGGGCGAAGCTGGAGCGGAAGCTCTCGACCTCGAACACCTTCGCCACCCAGCGCAGCGACAGCGCCTCCGGCGGAAAGGCCAGGGTCTCGCCGGCGGACAGTCCGGCGATGCAGATCAAGAGGAACGGGCCGATCAGGAACACCATCACGGCGGCGAGCAGGGTGTGGCCGGCGATCCGCATCAGCCCACCCTCCGCCGCGCCGTGGCCAGCCGCTTCAGGCCGCTATGGGTCACGATGCTCATGCCGATCAGGATCACGGCGATGACCCCGGCGGCGGCGTAGTCGTTGGCGACCGAGACGCGCTGGTACATCAGCGTCTCCAGCATCAGCACCTTGGAGCCGCCGAGGATCGCCGGAGTGACATAGGCGGTGAGCGAGCCGACGAAGACCAGCGTGCCGCCGACCACCAGCCCCTCGCGGGTCAGCGGCAGCAGGATGCGCCGGAACACCGTCCACCAGGACGCGCCGAGCACCCGGGCCGCCGGCACCACATCGGCCGGCAGGTTCTCCAGCGCGCTGACCAGCGGCAGCACCATCAGCGGGAAGAACAGCTGGATCAGGCCGATGAAGATCGCGGTCTCGCTGAACAGGAAGCGGATCGGCTCGTCCGACAGGCCGAGCTTGGTCAGCGCCACATTGACGATGCCGGTGCGGCCGAGGATCACCAGCCAGGCATAGGTCCGCGCCACCGGCGAGATCATCAGCGGCAGCACCAGGAGGCCGACCAGCTTGCCCTTCACGCCCGGCGAGGCGTCGACGATCACCAGCGCCACGGCATAGCCGACCACCGCCGCCACCGCCGTGACCGTGAGCGCCAGGCGGAAGGTGCGGAAGAACACGTCGCGGTTCAGCGGCTTGGCGAAGAACTCGGTGAAGTTCTCCAGCCCCCAGCCGGCGGCGGAGTGGAAGCTGCCGGCCAGCAGGATCGCCACCGGCAGCAGGAACCCGACCGCGACGAACAGCGCCGCGGGCGCCATCAAGGCCAGGCCGATGCCTCGCTTCTCGAACATTGGGGGGCCTCCGGCCCTACTGCGCGACCTTGGCGTTCCAGCTGGCGACCCAGGCCTCACGGTTCTCCAGCATCGCCGCGGGCTTGATGAAGCTCAGGCTGGCTGCCGTCTCGGCGCCGTAGGTCAGCGCCTCCGCCGTCTCGGCCGGCACCTCGACCGACTTGTTGGCCGGGCTGTCGACCAGGTCCATCGCCAGCTTGGTCTGCACCTCCTGGGACAGCCAATAGTCGATGAACTTCAGCGCCAGCGCCTCGTTCCTGGTGCCCTTGACCAGGGTCAGCACGTTCATGCCGCCGGTCTGGCCCTCGCTCGGCGTCGCCCATTTGATGGGCAGGTCGAGCTTCTTGATGTTGGCCCAGCCGAAGCGGCCGACCACCGCCGCCAGGATCTCCTCCTGCTCGAACAGCTGCGGGATCTGCGAGCCCCGTTCGTAGAAGGTGACGACATCCTCGCGATGCGCGGCGATGGCGTCGATCCCGGCCTTCAGGTCGGGCGTGGTGCCGCCTTCGGCCTTGTCGATCATGTAGATCGCCAGCGGCCCCTGGGTGGTGGTGATGTTGGGCAGGGCGATACGGCCGGCCAGCTCGGGCTTGAACAGGTCCTTCCAGCTGGCGATCGACACCTTGTCCGAGCGGTAGACGATGCTGGTCGAGTAGAAGGTGTAGCCGACCGCCAGATGGCCGCCGAGCGGATCCTGGGCCAGGTCGTAGAGCGCGCCGTAATTGGTCAGCTTCGACACGTCGATCGGCTGGATCAGGTCCTTCTTCGCCGCCTCCAGCGCGTTGAAGTCGGCGATCGCGGCGACGTCGATCACCGGCGACGCCTTGTTGGCCTCCAGCTTCGCCAGCCGCTCGCTGCTGTTGCCGGTCTCGACCACCAGCTTGCAGCCGCAGGTCGCCTCGAACGGGTCGTACAGGTCCTTCTTATAGGCGTCCTGGGCGATGCCGTAGACCGAGATGGTCAGGGTCGGCGTCTCGGCGAAGGCGGGCGACAGGCCGAGAACAGCCAGCGCGACGCCGGCGGCCATACGGGTCGAGATCATGAAGCACTCCCTCTTCGGTTGTCGTTCGTCCGATTTCTGTCGGATGGGCGCGGACGCGCGGTCGAGGCCCGGAGCACGAGCTCGACCGGGAACAGCCGCGCCCCCTGGCGCTCGCCGGTGGCGACCGCGAGCGCATGGTCGGCGATGGCGGCGAGGTCCTGCCGCACGGTGGTCAGCGGCGGCGAGACGATGCGCGCCCACATCAGGTCGTCGAAGCCGGTGACCGAAACGTCCTGCGGCACCCGCACGCCGCGCGCGGCCAGGCCGGTGACGAAGCCGACGGCCAGCGCGTCATAGGCGGCGGCGCAGGCGGTGACGCCGGCGAGGTCAGCCGTGGCGCCGATCTCCGCCCCCGCCTCGAAACTGGTGACGGAATACCGGATGCGCGGGGTGATGCCGGCCCGGGCGAAGACCTCGCGCATGCCGTCGGTGCGCTCGCGCGACACCTTGGAATCCTTCGGCCCGGCCAGCAGCAGGATGTCGCGATGGCCGAGCCCGATCAGGTGGCCGGCGACCTGGCGGCCGCCATCGCGATGGTTGCTGGCCGCCGTGTTGCCGCGGGTGGCGGCGCTGTCGATCACCGCCACCGGCACCGGAATGGTGGCGGCGTCGATCATGGTGCCGCGGGTCGGGATGATCACCAGCGCGTCGATGCCGCGGCCGACCAGGTTGTCGATCTCCGCCGCCTGTCCGTCCGCCGTGCCCAGGCTGTCGCCGACCAGCACGGCGACGCCGCGGCTCTTGGCGGCGCGCTCGATCGCCTGGGCGAAGATCGGGAACAGCGGCTGGCCGAAATCCGGCACGATCAGGCCGATGGTGGCGCTGCGGCCGGTGCGCAGCGCCCGGCCGGCATGGGCCGGGATGTAGCGCAGCTCGGTTGCCAAAGCGCGGATCCGCCCCGCCAGCTCCGGCGACAGCCGCCCCTTGCCGCGCAGCGCATTCGACACGGTCGCCCGCGACACGCCGAGAGCGCGCGCGAGATCGAGCATGGAGGGCGGCTTGCCGGGCATCGGCCTCTGATGTCACGATTAAGCAGGTTGCACGATTAACCATGCAGGGCGGCTGCGGCGCAAGTCGAAACCACGGCTGTTTCGCCCCCTATCGGAGATGGCATTGCGGGCACCGCATGCCATATACAAAGAAAGCTTTGCAAATATAGCTTTGCAAACTAAGTTTGGCGGATGAAACCACCTCGCTCGTCGTCGTCCCCCGCCGCGACCGCGCCCCGCAATGTCAGCCGGGTCGTTCCCGATCCGACAGCCCTCAAGGCGCTGGCGCATCCGGTCCGGTTGCGGATGCTGGGCATGCTCAGGGTCGACGGCCCTGCCACCGCGACGCAATTGGCGGCGCGGCTGGGCCTCAACAGCGGCGCGACGAGCTATCACCTCCGCCAGTTGGCCCAATATGGCTTCATCGAGGAAAAGCCGGGGCCATCGCGCCGCGACCGCTGGTGGCGCGCCAGCCACGAATTGACATCCGTGCTCGAGACGGAAGCCGAGGGCGCAGAATTGGATGCCGGCGTCGCCTTCACCCAGGCGGCGCTGTCCCTGCAGGTCGGCCAGATGCAGCGGGCCGTCGAGGAATATCCCGAGCTGCCGGTTCCGTGGCGCAAAGCGAGCACGACCAGCGACGTGATCATCCCGCTGACGGCGGATCAGGCCGAGACCCTGACCCGTCGGCTGACCGACGTCATGCTGGAAGCGATGCGGGCCGCCCCACCCCTTGGGGAACCGCTGCCCCCGGGCATGGCGCCCTTCACGATCATGCTGCACGCCTTCCCGTATCCGGGCCGCCTCCCGCACCGGGACGAGGATGCCGGGCCGTGAGCGCACGCGCGCCCTTTCTCGCCCTGGCCGTCGCGGAGACCTTCTCGATCTCCGGCACGAGGCTGTCGACGATCGCCATTCCCTGGCTGGTGCTGAGCACGACAAACAGCCCGGTGTCGACCGGGCTTGTGGCGATGATGGAGATGCTGCCCTATGTCGTCGCCAAGGCGCTGGGCGGCCCGCTGATCGACCGCGTCGGCCCCAAGCGGATCGCCGTGGTCTGCGATGCGGCCTCGGCGGTCGTGGTCGGGCTGGTGCCCCTGCTCCATCTGCTGGGCATGCTCACCATCCCGGCCCTGCTGCCCATCGTCTTTGTCATCGGCGCGTTGCGGGGCCCGGCGGATGCCGCCAAGCAGTCGATGGTTCCGGACATCGCGGAGCTGGCGACGGTGCCGCTGGAGCGGGTGACCGGCGTCGTCGGCACCATCGAAAGGCTGGCATCGACGGTCGGGGCAGCCGGCGCCGGCGCGCTGATCGCCGTAACCGGCCCGGCCCAGGCCCTGGTCTTCAACGCCGTCACCTTTGCCGTCGCCGCCCTGATCGTCGGAATGGGCATTCCCGCGCTGCGCCACACCCCGGCCGCGGCGACGACGTCCTATGGCCGGGACCTGCTGGAAGGCTGGACCTTCCTGCGCCGGGATGCGGTGCTGATGGGCATCGTCATCATGGTGGCGGCCACCAATCTCCTCGATCAGGCCTTTCACGCCGTTCTGCTGCCGGTCTGGACACGGGATGCGGGCCACGGCCCGGAACTGCTGGGGGCGATGCTGGCGGCGTTCTCCGGCAGCTCCATGGTGGGCGCGGCCATTGCCGCCGCCATCGGCGAGCGGATGCCGCGTCTCGTCGTCTATACGGCCGCGTTCCTCCTGACCGGATTTCCGCGCTTCCTGGTCCTCGCAGTGGATGTGCCTCTCGCCCTTGTCTTTGCCGTCCTGGCGATCGGCGGGTTTGCCTCGGGCTTTCTCAATCCGATCCTGTCGGCTGTGATGTTCGAGCGGATCCCCAAGCCCCTGATCGGCCGCGTCACGTCGATGAGCACCGCACTCTGCTGGACCCTGATCCCGTTCGGCGGACTTTTGGGCGGCGCGCTGATCAGCGGCATCGGCCTTCCCGCCGCGCTGCTGCTGACCGGGCTGGCCTATCTGGCGGCGACGCTGCTTCCGCTGGCACGCAAGAGCTTCCGCGGTTTCGAGAAGAGACGGATCGCCGACGCCAACGCATCGTGAGCAGCCGCCACGCGCGCCCCGTCACTCGGCGCCGGCCGGAACGGGGATCGCCTCGCGGTGTCCGTGACCAAGAGCGGCTTCCGGCGAGACGGCCGGCTTGACGCGGAACCAGGCGGCGTAGAGCGCCGGCAGGAACAGCAGGATCAGCACGGTGCCGATGGCCGTGCCGCCGATCAGCGTGTAGGCCATCGACCCCCAGAACACCGAATGGGTCAGCGGCACGAAGGCCAGCACGGCGGCGAGCGCCGTCAGGATCACCGGGCGGGCGCGCTGCACGGTCGCCTCGACCACGGCGTTGTAGTCGTCCAGCCCGGCATCCCGGTTCTCCTTGATCTGCCCGATCAGGATCAGCGTGTTGCGCATCAGGATGCCGGCGAGCCCGATCAGCCCCAGGATGGCGTTGAAGCCGAAGGGCTGGTTGAAGGCGAGCAGGATCGGCACGGCGCCGACGAGGCCCAGCGGGGCGGTCAGCATCACCATCGCGGTCGCCGAGAAGGAGCGGACCTGCAGCATGATGAAGACCAGCATCAGGGCGATCATGATCGGGAACACGGCGGCGAGCGCGACATTCGCCTTGCCCGCCTCCTCGATCGAGCCGCCCATCTCGATGCGGTAGCCATCGGGCAGCGAGGCGATCAGCGGCTGCAGGGCCTGCATGACCTGCATCGAGACTTCCGGCGGCTGGGTGGCCTCGCCGATGTCGGAGCGGACCGAGATCGTCGGGGTGCGGTCGCGCCGCTTCATGATCGGATCTTCCATACGCACCTCGGCATGGCCGATCTGGTCGAGCGGGATCAGCTTTCCGTCGCGGCTGGTGAGCGAGAAATCGGCGAGGCGGGCAGGGTCGAGCCGCTCGCCACCGGCGCTGCGGGCCACCACGTCGACGGTGCGGATGTTCTCGCGGACCTGCGTGACCGTGACGCCGGTGAGCAGGAACTGCAGCTGCTGCGCCGCTTCCGCCGGAGACAGCCCGATCAGGCGCAGCCGGTCCTGGTCGAGGACATAGCGCAGGGTCGGCACGCGATTGCCCCAGTCGCGATTGGCCTGCTGCACATCGGGCACGCCCCGCATGAGGACGAGGGCCCGCTCGGAGATCCGGCGCAGCTCGCCGGCATCCGGCCCCATGACCCGGAACTCGACCGGGAACGGCGTGTAGGGGCCGAACACCAGCTGGGTGATGCGCAGATAGGCTTCGGGGGCGAGCCCTTCGGCCACCGCCGTGCGCAGCCGGCGCTTCAGCGCCTCGCGGGCCTCCGCGTCCGGTGTCAGGATGACGATCTTGGCGAAGGCGGGGTCGGGCAATTCCGGGGACATGGCCAGGAAGAAGCGCGGCGCGCCCTGGCCGACATAGCTGGTGACGATCTGCGCCTCCGGCTGGTCCGCCAGCCAGCGCTCGACTTTCTCGACCGTCCGCTCCGTCGTCTCGATGCTCGTGCCCTCCGGCATGCGCACCTCGACCAGCACCTCGGGGCGATCGGAGGTCGGGAAGAATTGCTGCTTCACCGCGCCCATGCCGATGACGGAGAGCGCGAAGACCACGCCCACCGCGCTGCAGGTGAGGAACTTGTGGCGGACGGCGAAGCCGATGACCCTGCGCAGGCGCCGGTAGTTCGGCGTGTCGTAGATGGCGTGGTGCCCGCCTTCGACCGGCTTGATCGCGGGCAGCAGCTTGACGCCCAGATAGGGCGTGAAGACGACCGCCACGATCCAGGAGGCGATCAGGGCGAAGCCCACGATCCAGAAGATGTTGCCGGCATATTCGCCGGCGGTCGACCGCGCGAAGCCGACCGGCATCAGCCCGACCACCGTCACCAGCGTCCCCGACAGCATCGGCGCCGCGGTGTGGCTCCAGGCATAGGCCGCGGCTGCCAGCCGGTCCATGCCCTCCTCCATCTTCACCACCATCACCTCGATGGCGATGATGGCGTCGTCGACCAGCAGCCCGAGCGCGAGGATCAGGGCGCCGAGGGTGATACGGTCGAAGAAGCGGCCGGTCTCCAGCATGACGAGGAAGACGACCGCAAGCGTCAGAGGAACCGCGGCCGCGACCACGATGCCGACCCGCCAGCCGAGGCTGAGCAGGCTGACCAGCAGCACGACCCCGAGCGCCATGAAGAACTTCAGCATGAACTCGTCGACCGACTCCGTGATGTTCACGGCCTGGTCGGTCACCTTGGTCAGGCTGAGCCCGAGCGGCAGGCTGCCTGCGATCTTCGCCGTCTCCGCCTCCAGCGCGCGGCCGAGATCGAGGCCGTTCCAGCCGTCCTGCATCACCGCGGACAGCATCAGCGCCGGCTCGCCCTGATGGCGGATGATGAAGGTCGCCGGGTCCTCGTAGCCGCGCCGGACATCGGCGATGTCGGACAGCTTGAGGGTGCGGCCGCCGGCGGCGATCGGCGTGTCGGCGATCTTCCGGAGGTCGTCATAGGCGCCGTCGAGCCGGATGAAGACCTGCGGTCCCTCGGTGTCGATCGACCCCGCCGGCGTCACCGCGTTCTGCCGCTGCAGGGCGACGAAGATGTCCTGGGCCGAGACGCCGAGCGTGACCAGCTTCGCATAGGAGAACTCGACGAAGATCCGTTCCGGCCGCTCGCCGAGAATGTCGATCTTCTTGACGCCGGGCACCTGGAGCAGCTGCTGGCGGATCGCCTCGGCCTGCCGGACCAGCGCGCGCATCGGCATGCCCTTGGCCTTCAGCGCGTAGAGCGCGAAGCTGACATCCGAATACTCGTCGTTGACGAAGGGGCCCATGGCCCCGGCGGGCAGGGTCCGGGCCTCGTCGCCCAGCTTCTTGCGGGCCTGGTAGAACTGCTCCTGCACCGCGCCCGGCGGGGTGCTGTCCTTCAGGGTCAGCGTCATGAAGGCGAGGCCGGGCCGCACCATGGTCTCGACCCGGTCGTACCATGGCAGCTCCTGCAGGCGCTTCTCGAGCGGCTCGGCGACGAGGTCCTGCATCTCCTGCGCCGTCGCGCCCGGCCAGGCGGTGGTGACGGTCAGCACCTTCACGGTGAAGGCGGGATCCTCGGCGCGGCCGAGCTTGAGGAAGGCGAAGGCGCCGGCGATCGCGATCGCGATGATGAAGAACAGCGTCACCGGGCGCTCGCGGACGGCGAGCGCAGAGAGATTGAAGCTCATGGCGCGTCCGCCTTCGCAACCAGTGTGCGCACCGTCTCGCCGTCATGGAGGAGATGGGCGCCCAGCGCCGCGATCCGCGTGCCGGGTTCGAGGCCTGACACGATCGCGGTCTCGCCGCCGAGACGGCGGATCGCTACCGGCCGGAAGCGAACCGTGGAGGTGGCCTGGTCGATCACCCAGACGCCGGTCTTGCGGCCGTCGTCCAGTACGGCGCCGATCGGGACCTCGACAGCCGCGGCGGCATCGGCATCCGTGATCCACAGCGTCACCGTCGCGCCCAGCGGCGCCGATGCGGCATCGCCGTCCAGCACGTAGCGCGCCTCGTAGGTCCGGGTCTGCGGATCGGCTGAATCCGACAATTGCCGCAGGCGAGCGGGCCAGCGCCGCTGGTCGGGGCCGTAGACGCTCGCCTCCGCCTGCGCGCCCAGGGCCGGCCTGACCGCCTCGGGAAGCGCGACGATGGCCTCGCGCGGCCCGGCATGGGCGAGCCGCACCACCACCTGTCCGGCCGTGACGACCTGGCCGGGCTCGCCGAGGGTTTCGACGACGATGCCGTCCGCGTCGGCCTCGAGGGTGGAATATCCGGCCTCGTTCGCCGCGACCCTGGCCTCGGCTTCGGCGGCGGCGAGCTGGGCCTCGGCGGAATCCAGCGCCGCCTTGGCCTGTTCGTGGCGCTGCTTCGTCGCCCATCCCTTCGCGACGAGATCGGCATATCGCCTGTCGTCCGCGCGGGCCTGCACCGCGACGGCGCGGGCGGCCACCACCGCATTCTGCCTGGCCGTCAGGGTGAGGCTCAGATCGTTCTCGTCGATACGCATGAGCGGCTGCCCGGCGGCGACGCGCTCACCGACATCGACCAGGCGCTCGACGATCTTGCCGGGCACGCGGAAGCCGAGATTGCTCTGCACCCGCGCCGATATCGAGCCGGTGAAGGCGCGCTCGACATGCCCGAGCGTCCTGGCCTCGGCGATCGCGATGACCGGCGGCGCGCTGCGCGGATCGTCCTGCGCCCTCCGCTCCTCGGCCGCTCCGGAGACCACGACGACGCCCGCCGCGCCGATCGCCAGCAGCGGCAGAGCCATGAAGAGCAGGAGGCGGGTCTTGTTCATGACCGGGGTTCCGAAGACTGGGGCAAGTGAAAATCAGTGTATATGCATGTATCCGCGGAAGCTGAGGGTCTCGGGGCCATCGTTCAGCCCTTGCCCACAGACCCGAAACGCTCCAGCGAGGATGTCAGCTGCGCGAGCTCCTCCGGAGGAATATCCCGGGTCACAGCCTGCTGGGCCCGATGCCAGCCCTCTCCGGCGCTGGCGAGGATCTCCTCGCCTGCTGCCGTCAGGGTGATGCGCCGCACCCGCGCATCATGCTCGTCGGTGGACACGCCCAGAAGCTCGCGCCGGGACAGCGGCTTCAGGTTCTTGGTCAGGGTGGTGCGGTCCATCCCGAGCGTTTCCGCCAATTCGCCGATGGTCGGGGAGCGCAGTTGCCGGAGCGCGACGAGAACCGAGAACTGCCAGTTGTTGATCCCGAGCGACCGGAACGCTTCGTCGAAGCGGCGGCCGACGATCCGCCCTGCCCGCTGGATGCGCTGGCACAGGCAGGTGCGGGCGATGAGATCGGCGGTTGCGTCGTCGAGGGGCTGCAGAGGTGACATGCCGCTCAAAATAGGTGCATATGAACCTATCGTCAAGAAGGACGGTTCTAGGCGATGGCCCGCGACCCATGCCAAGACCGCAAGATCGGTCGAGCGCGTCATGTCCGCGTGCGCTTAGCTGATGCTACCACGGAGGACAGGACGATGAAGGCGGCGCTTCAAGCCTACCATGCCCGGATGCAGCGGGTGCTGGATCACATCGATCGGCATCTGGACGACGATCTGGACCTGGACGCGCTGAGCAGCGTCGCGGCCTACTCGAAATATCATTTCCACCGGCAGTTCACGGCGACCTTCGGGCTGTCCGTGCATCGCTATATCCAGCTCGCCCGCATGAAGCGCGCTTCATACCGGCTGGCCTACCGGGAAGCCCCAAGCGTCACGGATATCGCGATGGATGCCGGCTACGATGCACCGGACGCCTTCGCCCGCGCCTTTCGGCAGCGGTTCGGGCAATCGCCTTCGTCATTCCGGAAATCTCCCGACTGGGAGCCGTGGCTTGCGGCCTTCGGGCCTCTCGACAATGCGAGGAGCAAGCTCATGCAGAAGACTTTCACCACGGACGACGTAACGATCCGCGATGTGCCGCCCACCCCGGTGGCGATCCTGGAGCATCGGGGCGACCCGGCGACGCTCGGCGCCACCATCCAGCGGTTCATCGCGTGGCGCAGGGCCGCCGGCCTGCACCCCAGGACGAGCCCCACCTTCAATGTCTGGCGGTCCGAGCGGCGTCCCGCGTCGCCTGCCGATTACAGCGTGGACCTTTGTGTCGGCACCGACCGACCGATCGAGGCGAACGGCGAGCCGATCAAAGCCGGCAAGATCCCTGGCGGACGCTGCGCGGTGCTGCGCGTCGTCGGCAACACCGACAATCTGGAGCCCGCCGCACTCTACCTTTATCGCGACTGGCTTCCGGCCAGCGGCGAGGAAGCCCGAGACTTCCCGATCTATTGCCAGCGGCTGAGCTTCTTCCCGGAGGTGCCGGAGCACGAGGCGGTCGCGGAGCTGTTTCTGCCGCTGAAATAGCGCCCTCTGACGGCGGCCTAATGCGCCCGGCGCTGGGCCGCGACGAGGCGGGAGATGCGGACGAAGTCGAGCACGGCCTGGGAGGTCTCGCCGGCCGGCCAGGCGATGGCGAGCTCGACCGCCTGCGGCAGGTCGTCGAGCGGCCGGTAGGCCAGTTCCGGCAGCGGCATGTGCGACACCCAGGACGGCACGATGCCGAGGCCGACGCCGGCGGCGGCCAGGGTGACGATCGACAAGGTGTGCGAGGCGTCCTGCACCACCATCGGCCGTACCCCGGCCTGGCGGAACGCCTCCAGCACCAGGTTGCTGTAGCTGGCGCCGAGGATCGGCGCATAGCCGATGAAGGGCTGGCCGGAGAAGTCGCGCAGCGACAGGTCGGGCTTGGCCGCCAGCGGATGCGTCTTCGGCACCACCGCGACGAAGCCTTCGCTCGACAGCCGCTCCATCTGCATGAAGCCGGCTGCGGTGGTCGGCCGGATGAAGGCGACGTTGATGCCGCCCGCCTCCAGCGTCTTCAGCTGCTCGGCCGTGGTGAACGGCACGACGTCGACCGTGACCGCGGGATAGTCCCGGCGAAAGGTGCGGATGATGGCGGGCAGGAACTGCGACAACGCCATCTGCACGCCGCCGACGACGAGATGGCCGACATGCTGCCCCGAGATCGCCCGGGTGTGGGAGATGGCGCGGTCCAGGCCGCTGAGCACGTCGTGGGCGTGGCGCAGCAGGATCTCGCCCGCCGCGGTCAGCTTGACCCTGCGCGTGGTACGGTCGAACAGGCGGACGCCCAGCCGCTCCTCCAGCTGGCGGATCTGCTGGCTCAGCGGCGCCTGGGCCATGCCGAGGCGGTCGGCGGCGCGGCCGAAATGCAGCTCCTCCGCCAGGCAGGCGAAATAGCTCAGATGCCGCAGCTCGATGCCCCTATTCATACATGGGAGATATAAATGCCTTTGTATTTTTGTGATAGATCCCAGGAGATCGCTGTGGTTCGCTAGCGCCTTCGACGCTCCGGATCGGCCGCTGTCCTGCCGATCGCGGGCCCCTCCCGAGACCGGCCTGCCGCCCCCGACAACGGAGAAGGCTGCTGCATGGTGCGCTTCTGGTCGGTGAAAGCCGCACGGACCCTCCTGACGCTGTGGTTCGTCGTGACCTTCGCCTTCGTCGTCCTGCGGGTGTCGGGCGACCCGGTGCAGTCGCTGCTGGGCCCCGATGCCACTATCGAGGAGATCGCGCAGTTCCGCGAGGCCTGGGGCCTCGACCGGCCGCTGCCCGAGCAGTATCTGCGCTACGTCGTGCAGATGGCGTCGGGCGAGTTCGGCACCTCCTACCGCGACGGCCGATCGGTGACCGAGATCATCGCCGAGCGCGTGCCCTGGACCGTGCTGCTCGGCCTCTCCGCCTATGCCGTCGCCATCCTGGTCGGGGTGCCGGCCGGCATCGTCGCGGCGCTGCGCCGCGGCTCCGCCCTCGACCGGCTGGTGATGGGCTTCGCCGTGTTCGGCTTCGCCTTGCCGAACTTCTTCCTCGGCATCCTGCTGATCCTGCTGTTCTCCCTGACCTTGCAATGGCTGCCGAGCTCGGGCACCGGCTCGATCCTGCATCTGCTGATGCCGGCGGCGACGCTCGGCGTCTACACCGCCGGCACGCTGGCGCGCTTCACCCGCTCGGCGATGCTGGAGGTGCTGGCCAAGCCCTATATGCGCGCCGCCGCGGCCAAGGGCGCGCCGCCGCTGTACCGGGTGCTGCGCCACGCCCTGCCCAACGCCGCCATCCCGATCGTCACCGTCATCGGCCTCAATCTCGGCGCGCTGGTCGGCGGCGCGGTGGTGGTGGAGACTGTGTTCGCCTGGCCCGGCATCGGCCGGCTGCTGGTCACCGCCGTGACCTCGCGCGACCTCGCCGTGGTCCAGGCGCTGGTGCTGCTGGTCGCCGTCACCATGGTCGCGGCCAATCTGGCGGTCGACCTGCTTTACGGGCTGCTCGACCCGCGCATCCGCACGGCGCGCTGAGGGCCGGGTGATGCGGCGCTTCCCCTGGTTCCTCGCAGCGGCCTTCGTGATCCTGGCGGCAGCGCTGCTGGCCGCCCTGTTCGGCGGCTGGCTGACGCCCTATGGCGTGACCCAGCAGAACCTGCTGGCCCGGCTCAAGCCGCCATCCTTCCTGGGCGGCGACCCGCGCTACCTGCTCGGCACCGACCGGCTCGGCCGCGACATGGTGGCCCGGCTGGTCGGCGGGCTGCAGATGTCGCTGTCGGTCGCCGTCGCCGGCACGGTGATCGGGGCGGTGGTCGGCTGCGCCATCGGATTCATCGCCGCACATTTCCGCGGCTGGGTCGAGGAGGCGCTGATGATGCTGGTCGACTTCCAGGCGTCGCTGCCCTTCATCCTGATCGCGCTGACCCTCCTGGCCTTCTTCGGCAACAGCCTGACGCTGTTCGTCATCCTGATGGGGCTGCATGGCTGGGAATCCTACGCCCGGCTGGCGCGCGGCGTCGTCCTGTCCGCCGCCAGCCAGCCCTATGCCAAGGCGGTGGTGGCGCTGGGCGCGTCGCCGATCCGGCTCTACCTGCGGCACATCCTGCCGAATGTGGCGAGCGCGCTGATCGTCCAGATCACGCTGAACTTCCCGCAGATCATCCTGCTCGAGACTTCGCTGAGCTTCCTCGGCCTCGGCATCCAGCCGCCGCTGACCAGCCTGGGCCAGATCCTCGGCGACGGCCGCGAATACCTGTCCAGCGCCTGGTGGATCGCGGTCTGGCCCGGGCTTGTTATCTTCGCCGTCACCCTGTCGATGAGCATCGTCGGCGACTGGCTGCGCGACCGACTGGACCCGATGCTGCGCCACCGCACCGCCTGAAAATCAAACAAAGGAGGCTTCGATGTTCTCAAGACGCGGTTTCGGCAAGCTGGCGCTCGGCGCCGGCGCCGTCTCGCTGGCGACGCCGCTGCGCTACGGGCGGGCGGCGGACCGGCCGGTGCTGACCATCGCGGTCGACAACCTGTGGCAGACGATGTCGCCGATCAACGGCCTCAGCACCACCTCGAACCGGATCTTCCCCAACTTCTACGAGGCGCTGATCGAGCGCGACTACCTCTCCGACCCGAACGGCCTGGCGCTGCAGCCGAAGCTGGCGACGAAGTGGGAGCGGAACGGCACGGTCTGGACCATCGAGCTGCGCCAGGGCGTGAAGTTCCACGACGGCACCGAGATGACGGCCGAGGACGTCGCCTTCACCCTCGGCGCCGACCGGCTGTGGGGGCCGAAGCCGTTCGAGCCGCGCGGCAAGACCTTCACCGCCGGCTTCAAGCGGGTCGAGGCCACCGGCCCGCACACCATCGAGATCGAGACCGCCACGCCCGACCCGAACGTCCCGGGCAAGCTGACCGGCAACATCGGCCTGGTGGTGCCGAAGAAGTACTATCTCGAGGTCGGCGTCGACCGCTTCGGCCAGGCGCCGATCGGCACCGGCCCTTACAAGGTCACCACCTTCCGCTCCGGCGAGGTGATGGTGCTGGACGCCTTCGACGGCTATTGGGGCGACCCGCCGCCGGCGCGGCAGCTGGTGTGGAAGATCGTGCCGGAATTCGCGGCGCGCCTGGCCGGGCTGGTGTCGAAGGAGTTCGACTTCATCGTCAATATCCCGACCGACCAGGAGCCGACGCTGGGGGGCTACCCCGAGGTCAAGCTGGTCCGGCGCCAGGTCGAGAACTACCCGGCCTTCGCCTTCAACACCCTGCCCGACCCGCCGGACAATCCGCTGGTCGACCCGAAGCTGCGCTACGCCATGGTGCAGGGCATCAACATGGACGAGATCGTCGCCGCCCTGTTCGGCGATGCCACCTTCCACCCGGCGGTGCCGTTCAACTTCACGGAATACGGCAAGTTCTACGACCCGGAGGCGAAGCCGAAGCTGCCCTATGACCCGGAGCGGGCCAAGGCGCTGGTCAAGGAAACCAGCTATGACGGCCAGAAGCTGCTGTGGCACATCACCCGGCAGTTCTATCCGAACTACGAGGCCGCGGCCGAGATCATGGTCGAGCAGTGGCGCGAGATCGGCGTCAATGTCGAGGCGCAGGTGCTGGACAATTTCGAGCTGGTCTACCGCCGCCCCTACCATTTGATGAACATGTCGATGAGCTCGGACTTCATCCCGGGCGACCCGTACCAGCCGCTTTGGCTGGACTGGGGCCCGACCGCGACCCGCTCCACCGCGAGCTGGAAGACCTGGACGCCAACCGAGAAATTCGTCGAGCTCGGCCGCGCCTTCGAGAAGGAGATCGAGTTCGAGAAGCGCAAGGCCGCCTATCTCGCCTTGTCCGAGGAGTGGCAGCGGGTGACGCCGGGCTTCTATCTGTGGAAGAGCGTCTACAACTGGGCGCATCGCGCCGACATCCAGTGGACGCCGATCGGCGATAGCGACATGCGCATGTATGGCGGCTATCTGAAGCTGGGCTGAGACCGATGCCGCTGCGCAAGCACGCCCTGAAGGACATGACCTTCGTGGAGTTCCGCGAACGTCTGGCCGAGCACCCGGTCATCCTGCTGCCCTTCGGCAGCCAGGAGGAGCAGGGCCCGCATGCCCCGATGGGTGACTTCATGCTGACCGAGCGGCTGTCGGTGCTGGCGGCGGAGGCGGCGGACGCGATCGCCGCCCCCACCGTCCCCTTCGGCTATGCCGATTTCTTCCGCACCGTACCTGGCGGCGTCCAGCTGCGCGCCGAGACCTTCTCGGCCGTGCTGGAGGACACGGTGACCGCCTTCCTCGACCATGGCGTCGAGCATCTGGTGGTGTTCAATGGCCACAGCTCGAACGCGCCGCTGATCGACCAGACGCTGCGCCGCCTGCGCCGTGAGCGCGGCGTGGCGGTGGCGGCGCTGAACATCTGGCGCCTGATCCCGCCGGAGTTGTGGCGCGAGCTGCACGGCGACAAGGCCGGGCAGGCCCGCGGCCATGGCGGCGACCCGCTGACCTCGGTCTATCTGCACCTGTTCCCGGAGCTGATGCGGCCCGATCTGGTGCGCCCGGCGACGCCGTCCCAGGCCTTCGGCCTGCCGACCGACGGCGTCGCCGCGGTCAGCTTCGAGGGGCTGCCGGTGCAGGTGCCGCTCGACGTCACCGAGGTCAACCCGGACGGCATGCTGGGCGGCGACCCGACCCTGGCCGATGCCGCGATCGGCGCCCGGGTGGTCGAGCACATCACCGGCTTCACCGCCCGCTTCGTCGCCCATTTCCGCCGCTGCGATCCGCGCCAGGTCGAGGCGGCACCAGCATGACGCCTCTCCTCGCCATCGAGGACCTGCGCGTGCCCCTGCCGCCGGCGGCGGAGCGGCCGGATGCCGTCTCCGCCCTGTCGCTGGCGCTCGGTCGCGGCGAGATCCTCTGTGTCGTCGGCGAATCGGGCTCCGGCAAGTCGATGACGGCGCTGGCCGTGATGGGGCTGCTGCCGGCCAACCTGCCGGCGCCGGGCGGCCGCGTGCTGTTCGAGGGCCGCGACCTGCTGGCCCTGCCCGAGCGCGAGCGGCGCGACCTGGCCGGGCGCCGCATCGCCATGATCTTCCAGGAGCCGAGCGCCGCCTTGAACCCGATCTACCGGGTCGGCGACCAGGTGGCCGAGACCTTCCGGCTGCACACCAAGCTGTCGGCTGCCGAGATCCGCGAGCGCGTGCTGGCGCTGTTCCGCGAGGTCCGCCTGCCCGACCCGGAGCTTCTGTACCACAGCTATCCGCACCAGCTGTCCGGCGGGCAGTGCCAGCGCGTGATGATCGCGACCGCTCTGGCGCTCGACCCCGCCATCCTGATCGCCGACGAGCCGACCACCGCGCTCGATGTCACCACCCAGGCGCAGATCCTGCGGCTGATGCTGGACCTGCGGCAGCGGCACGGCACCGGCATCCTGTTCATCACCCATGATTTCGGCGTGGTCGCCGAGATCGCCGACCGGGTCGCGGTGATGCAGAACGGCCGGCTGGTCGAGCAAGGCCCGCGAGACCGGGTGCTGCGCCAGCCGCAGGCGCGCTACACCCGCGACCTGCTGGCCGCGGTGCCGATGCTGGAGCCGCGCCAGGCCCGGCCCGGCCTGGGCCCGGTCGCGGTCTCCGCCAAGGGCATTGCCAAGACCTTCCGCAAATCCGGCCTGTTCGGCGGCGGCCGCAGCGTCAAGGCGGTGGACGGGGTCGATGTCGAGATCCGCCGCGGCGAGACGTTTGGGCTGGTCGGCGAATCCGGCTCCGGCAAATCCACCCTGGCGCAATGCGTCATCCGGCTGATCGAGCCCGAGCGCGGCGACATCACGCTGCCGGGCGGCTCCTTCTCCGCCCTCAGGGGCAAGGCGCTGCGGGCGGCGCGCCGGCGGGTGCAGATCGTGTTCCAGGATCCCTACAGCGCGCTCGACCCGCGGCAGAGCGTCGGCGCCGCCATCGCCGAGGGCCCGGTGATCCATGGCGTCGACCGGGCGGCAGCGCGGGACCGCGCATTGGGCTTGCTGCAGGCCGTCGGCCTCGACGCCGAGGCGGGCGGCCGCTTCCCGCATGAGTTCTCCGGCGGCCAGCGCCAGCGCATCTGCATCGCCCGGGCGCTGGCGATCGAGCCGGACCTGCTGATCGCGGACGAATCCGTCTCGGCCCTCGACGTCTCGGTCCAGGCCCAGATCCTCGACCTGCTGGCCGGGATGCAGCAGCGGCTGGGCTTCGCCATGCTGTTCATCACCCATGACCTGCGCGTCGCCAGCCGGATCTGCGACCGCATCGCCGTGATGCGCCAGGGCCGCATCGTCGAGGAGGGCGAGCCCGCCGCCCTCTTCGGCGCCCCGCGCGAGGCTTATACCCGCGAGCTGCTGTCGGCCGTCCCCGGCCGCGACTGGGGCCGCGACGGCAAGCACGGCTGATCCCCGCTTCGCCGCCGCACCCCGACCGCCCTCGTCACTCGAAGCGAGGCGGTTCTGCGGCGGTGCGAAGCGCCTCCAGCAACGCCGCCGAGGGCTGACCGGTGACCGGTAGACCGTGGCTCCCCTGGAAGGTGGCGATGGCGGCCCGGGTCCTGCGCCCCAGCCGGCCATTCGCCCGGCCGGCATCCAGGTTCAGCTTCGTCAGCAGCTGCTGGATTTCCCTGACCTGGGCGCTGGTGGCCGGCCGTTCCGGCGCGATCGCCGGCTGCGCGGCGGTCGCGGCCGGCGGAGGCAGCGTTGCCGTCTGGCCGGAGCTCGCCGGCGCCGGCGCCGGCATCTGGGTTGCTCGATTGTTGTCCGGGACCCGTGCCGGGCTCGCGATCGCCGCTGTGGTCTGGGCCGGTGCCAGACGCCCGGCGTTCAAGGCCGCTTGCAGCCTGGCCAGCGCCTGTTTCCCCTGCTCGTCGCCAGCCCTGGCTGCAATCCTGTACCAGCCGGCGGCCATCACCGGATTGGGTGGCCCGAGCTCACCGGTTTCATAGAGGCGACCCACCTCGTACGCGCCGCGCGGGGTGCCGGTGACGCTGGCTTTGCGAAACCAGTTCATCGCCTCTCTTGCGTCGCGCGGCACGCCGAGACCCTGCTCCCACAAGGCGCCGAAAGCATAGGCGGCATCGGATTTGCCCTGATTGGCGGCGCGGCGGTACCAGTAGGCGGCGTGCTCATAGTTTTGCGGCACGTCGACGCCGCGTGCGAAGACGGTGCCGATCTGATACTCGGCGTTCGCATCGCCGGCGATGGCCTTGCGCGCCAGATCGCGCAGCTCGGCGGAGGCGTTGTCCGGCAGCGGCGCTTCGGCTGCCGGATCACCGTCCGGACTGCCGGGGGGAGCGGATTCACGGGGTGATGCCGCGGCCGTCCTGAGAACGGGCGCCGGACCTGCAGGCGCGGCCTGCGGCGCAGGAATCGTGGCAGCGGTTGCGGCAGCGGATGTTGGCGGAGCTTCGGCCGAAGCGGCGTCGCCCCAGCCGAGTCCCAGGTCGTTCAGCGTGGAGCAGCCGACCACAGTGCAGGCGAGCAGGACCGCCGCCGCGTGGCGGGCGGCGGCCCCGCGCCCAAGCTTCGGCTCACGCTCGAACACGGTCCTATCGTCGGCCGATCGTTTCACCCCACCTCCTCGCCCGTTGCCGGATGTGCTGCAAGACGAATTCGTCACTTCTGCAACCAGCCGGTTCCGACCAGCCTGACCCGACGGCAATGCCTGATCCTGATCCAGAGCGGCGACCCGACGGCTCAGATCATTTCATCTTCAATATTGCGTGCATCGGTGCGTCGTCCGGGCGCCCGATCGCACTCGTTCCGGCCCGCCCGATACCATCACCGGCAGGAGAATTTCACCCGGCGGACCATTGGACCATGACTCAGGGCCCGGACGATCGCGACTGACCTAATGGTACAGCATGGTCATACGCCCTTCGCGGTACTCACAGTCGCCGGCCCCGTAGCGCTGCCGACCGGCCGGGCACGTGGACCTTGAGCAGCTCGGCCAACCGTTCCCGGTTGCCGGCGGTCATGTCGGCACGCGTGGCGAAGGCCAGCTCGCGCGCTGCGCTCTCGCCAAGGCGAAGGACCGAATACTTCTTCTGGTGCCGTACCCCGTCCTGGGTCCAATAGGCGACCCAGAAGGCGGACGAGCCCCCCGGGCGGGCATAGCGCGCGACCCCCGGGACGCCATGCGGAGTATTCTTGCGCGGCACCAGCATGCGGCGCAGCGAGCTGACCTCCCGGTGCTCTGCGAGATCCTTCGTGGCAAACGCCTCGGCCGCAGCCTTGGCCTGCGCGGGGGTGCCGAACACCCGGTCGGAGAAGAATTTGCGCGTGTGTCTTCCAGCGACCGAGTACTGGCCGACCCAACCGAGCATCCGTTTCGCCTTGTCGTCAATCCGACTGACGCGCATCGGAGCCTCCAAACCGACCCGCGGAGTCTCGCATACCGCGCCACTGATGTGCAGGATCGACGGGATACCGCTTCCGGATGAGACCTGTTGCAGGTGTGGACTGCTACAATTTCGGGCCGAGATGAAGTCCCATCAGGGCCGCGGCCACCTCTCGCCGTCCCTGCATGAGCTTGCGAAGCACACGGGGCACGCAGTCGGTGGCGGTGAAGCGCGGGATGTCATTTGTGCGGACGCGCCGGCCAAGCCAGGCTACCGCTCCGGCGAACCGCAAGGGCATGGCCAAGCGGGGGTGACGGATCTGGGCCATCCGCCGCCAGTGCTGGCTCCTCGGCACGAGCCGACGGCACAGTCCTTCTGGGATCGGAACGTCGAATAATTCGTTCAAGGCCAGCAGCTGCGTTTCGAACGCATTCTGGTGCAACCGGCTTTGCATCAGCCGGGAAAGGTAAAGCCAGTCGACACCCTGGGGCATCCGCGCGAATTCTGCCAGATCATGGAGATGACGCAGGTCGATTGTCCCCCGCCAATAATCCCCATCCTTGATCTGGTCATGCACAATCAGGTTCAGCGTCCGGAGAGTTGCGGACGGCAACCGGGCCTTCGCGGCGTGACAGGTGGCATCCGAGAAGTTCGCGGCGTCCATGATGGCCGGGCCGTCCAAGCCGGAAACTGTTCCAGCGCCGTGCAGTTCGAGCATTCCCGCATCGTGCGGACGCCAGAACTCGTGCTGACCTTCGGCGGCACGGTAGCCCAGTTCCGTGAGCACGGCATTCGCAACAGGTTGCTCGGCTTCCTGGACCAGCAGATCCAGGTCACTCATCATCCGGGCGCCGAGCTTCCGCTCCGGCGCGGAAAAGATGATCGCCGCCCCTTTCAACAGGATGGGCTGAATGCCCGACCGGTTCAGGGCTGAAACTGCCTCGAGCAACTGTCCACGCAGGAGGAGATTGCGCTGTCGGTTGCGGTCATGAATGAACGCGAGGTAGTCGCATGCGTCGACAGGCAGGCCCGACAGGCCGCCGCAGCCATCGAGGGCGACGAACAGCGCAGGCGTCATCCAGCAGCGGTTGGCGACCTCGATCACCGAAGTCCAATCCGCGTCGGTCGGGGGCACTCCGCGCAGCGCCGAAACCAGCGTATCCGCAGCCGTCCTGCTCATGCGCAGGCTCGCCGCAATTCGCGAACCGCGTCGTCGAGGTCGGCATAGGTCAGGATGGAGCAATCCGCGCCGGCCATGGCTTCGACCAACACCCCGAATGCCGAGGCGGAAAGTCGCTGCCCGGGCGCCGCCGCCTCGGCCAGCAGGGCCCGCATTGCCTCGATCCGGTCGACAGGCGTCAGCACGGCTGGTCCACCAGGCTGCCGCCGCAGCAGCACCACCCATCCGAGGGACAGTGCCTCAGTCACCGGCGGGGCCGCCGGTGGCAGATAGCGGACTTGCTGGTCGTCGGACCGGCGGAAGATCCGCAACGGCCCGACATCCGGCCGGATACCCGAGACGAGAGGCCAGGCGCCCGCCTTGACGGAGGCGGAGAACGGCACTCCCTTCACCTGGCCCGTTGGCATCAGCAGGGCAATGTCGTCGCCAGCGTAGTCAAAGCCACGATGCGACAGGGCGATCGCCAGCGTCGTCTTGCCTGCGCCCGGTTCCCCGCACAGGAGCATCATCCGTCTGTCACATGCCAGTGCCGCGGCATGGATCGCGACCGAATAGTCGGCGCAAGCGAGAACATCCGCTGTCAGCTGGGCCTTCAGGGCCGGCACGATTTCATCCAGATCGAAGGCTCCGATGTCCTGCCCGCAGGACCACAACCGAAACAGGTCCCCCTCTGCCTCGATGGAAAGCAACAGAGTGGGCGACCCAGCCGGCGGCCATGGCCCGCCGCCTTGGAGATGGACAAAAGCCGGGGCTGCGAGCCGGGCCAGCGCATCGGTTGCGTACCGGATCTCGAGCGATAGCCCGGCGAGATCAAGACGCTGTCGCCGATCATCCGGCTCGGACGTCATGGCTGCGGCACTGTACCCGCCGGTAGCGATGATGAGACCCAGCCGGTGCCAATCGGACAGCATGTCGCGCACATAGCCGTCCGCGTCCCCGGCCGGGACCCCGAGATCCACCAGCCTGCCCGCCGCGACCGATGGTGGGTCACCCTCTTCCAGGCGGCACCATATGTAGGCCGCCATGTCGTTCAGCTCGAAGATCTCTTGTCGGGTCTCGCTGAACAGAAGCTTTCGCCGGCCCACGACGGCAAAGGCGGTGCCCGCCGCGATGACGGAATCCAACTGCACGGCGTCGTTCCCGACGAACATGTCCGCTGATGCCCCCCTGATCGCATCGGCCTGAAGAAAGGCGGACTCGCGCCGATGGGCCATGTCGGACACCCGACATGGCCCATCGGCGCGATCGTTGTCACTTCGGCTTCTTCGGCCCCCTTCCGCCCGATTTCGCGATCGCCTCCGACGACATGCTGGTCGACAGGAGCATCGTGACCGCGGGTGGCGTGATCACGGCGAAGCGGCCGCATTTGGCGAGAAAGACACGCCGATCCGTGGTTACGGCGGCTGGTGAAGTTTCGCGTGGAAGCTCTGCCATGGCCGTCGCGCCCCTCGGTTGTGAAAACACAGAACACAATCAACTTGCCAGAAATTCAGGCCGAAGAACAATTGAGCCGTTAAGGAGGTTTATTGTCGATCTTACGTTTTTCGGGGGATTACTTCCATCGCCAAAAGGCGTAGGCAAGAATCTGTTGATGATCATGGCGGCCATGGTTCGCGGGTGCGGCGGTCGTCACCGGCCAGGCGTATGGTGGTCGACGGCGATCACGCAATTGCGCTCGTCGGGCAAGGGTCCGCCACCCGGCTACGCCCTCCGACTGATCTCCTAGGAGCCACGTCCCCTCCTCCGGAGAAAGGTCATGCGATGAATGGGGGATTCGGCCCCTCCGGAAAGGCTCTCTTAAAGGCTCTCTTGGTGACGATTGCTTGCAGTCCATATGATTCTGCACAAAGTCCTTGCATAGGGCCGTACACCATGAATGACCCCTTAGAACCACGCGGGCCGGATAGATCAGATCAGAACCGGCGTGACTTCCTGTCGAAATGCGGGCGGTTTGCAGTGATCACGCCACCGGCGGTCACGATGCTGCTGTCGACGAGCTTGACGTCTGAGGCCATCGCAAAATCGGGCGGCAAGAGGAGCAGCCCCTTCAGTGGCTGGACTCCCTCCAGGAGACCGGGGCCTTGATCCGTATCCCGGAATGACGTCGAGATCGCTCCTTCCCGGCGCTTGGCCGTCAGGGCGGGAGCCGCGGATCGCAACTGGGCCGGCCCAAAGGCCGGCCCTCTTGTTGCGAGCGAGTTGGCGAAGCCGGCTCCACCGCTGCGGGCGCGTCGACGCCACGGCCGCGCCAGGAGCGTCCTTGGACGGTGCTACCCGCTCGCCCTGACCACCAGGCTGAGATCCACCAGCTCGATCCCCCGCTCCGGCGTCCCCCCGGTGAGGCGGGTCAGCAGCATGCGGCCGGCGCGGCGGCCGATGTCGTCGCTGTCGATGCGGACCGTGGTCAGGCCCGGCTCCAACGTCTCCGCCAGCTCGATGTCGCCGAAGCCGGCCACCGCGAGGTCGCCCGGCACGGTCAGGCCGCGGCGCCGCGCCTCGGACAAGGCGCCGATCGCCAGCAGGTCGTTGCCGAAGAACGCCGCGTCGAGCGGCTCGCCCTGCTCCAGCAGCGCAGCCATCGCCCGGCGCCCCTCGGCCAGGCCCGCCGGGCCCTCGACCGAGAGCTCCGCCGCCGGGCGCAGGCCGTGCTTGGCCAGGCCCTCCTTGAAGCCCTGCAGCCGCAGCACGCCGCGGCCGCCGCCGCGGCCGACATAGGCGATGCTGCGATAGCCGCGCTCGCCGAAATGCTCGCCGACCAGCCGGCCGCCGTCGAAGTTCGAGAAGCCGACCAGCATGTCGATCGGATCCTGCGGATAGGCCCAGGTCTCCATCACCGGCACGCGGAGCGAGCGCAGCGCCTCGCGGTTCTCCTCCAACTCGATCACGCCGGTGAACAGCACCGCGGCCGGCCTGAGGTCGCGCAGCGACTGGATCATCGCGGTCTCGCGCGCATAGGAATAGGCGGTCTCGCCCGTCATCAGCCGGTAGCCTGCCGGCTCCAGCACCTCGGCGCATGTCCGCACCGCGCGCGAGAATTGCGGGTTGGCGATGTTGGAGACGAAGGCGGCGACCAAGGTCGACGCGGCCGCGGCCGACGCCGCCGGCCGGCCGCCGGAGCGCAGGCGGATGGCGTCCTGGTTGGGCGCGTAGCCGGTCTGCTCGATCGCCGCCTGGATGCGGCGGCGCTTGTCCTCCGCCACCTTCTCCGGCTGGCGCAGCGCCCTGGAGACGGTGATCGGCGACACCCCGGCAATGCGCGCGACCTCGTCGATGCGGGCCGGCCGCTTCTCCGAATCCGTCATCCGATCCCCTTCGTCGACCCGCGGCTCACTGGCCGGCGCCCAGCACCTCGGCCACCTGGATCAGACAGTCGCCCGGTTCGCACCGGCTGTGCAACCGGTGCGAGATCACCACGCCGGATTCGGCGAAGCGCTGCGGCGCCTCCGCCACCTCCAGCCGGTCCAGATCGTGCACCCAGCCGGCCAGGTCCCCGGCCGCGACCTCGGCGCCGACCTCGACCGCCGGCTCGAACCAGCCGGGGGCCGTGGCATAGATCGCCTGGGCGTGCCGGGCCAGGGACAGCAGGCGCATCGGCCCCGCCGCCGGCGCCGGCCCCAGCAGCGGCGCGTCGATGACGCCGAGCGCCAGCAGCAGGGCATCGATCGCGGCCGAGGCGCCGCGCATCGTCGCCGGCGTCACCGTGCCGCCGCCGCCGAACTCGCCGGACAGGCCGATCGTGCCGGCCCGCGCCGCGGCGCCCATCGAGGTCGGCGCCGCCGGCCCGTTGTCGGCGATGAAGCCCCAGGGCAGGCCCAGCGCGCGCATCAGCGCCACCGCCCGCTCCTGCCGCGCCGGATCGGCCTGGCGCTCGATCAGGGCGCAGGGCAGATGCGCCATCGAGGTGCCGCCGGAATGCAGGTCGAACACCACGTCGTGGCGCGGGAACAGCTCATGCTCCAGGAAATGGGCGATGCGCTGGGTCGGGGTGCCGTCGGGATCGCCCGGAAAGGCGCGGTTGAGGTTGCCGCCGTCGAGCGGCGAGCAGCGCTTCGACGCCCGCACCGCCGGCGCGTTGGCCATCGGCAGGATCGTCACGGCGCCGCGCATCCGGGCCGGATCCAGCCGGCGGATCAGCCGGGCCAGGGCGAATTCGCCCTCATATTCGTCGCCGTGGTTGCCGGCCATCAGCAGCACCCGCGGCCCGTCGCCGTTCCGGACCCGCGCGACCGGCACCTTGACGTGGAAATAGGGCGACCGGTCGACCGAGAAGGGCACGCCCAGATGGTCGAGGACGCGGCCGTCGGCGTCGAAATCGATGGTGTGGAACAGACCCGTATGCATCTCAGCCGAAGCAGGTGGGATAGGCGGCCCGGACGCGGCCCTGGCCGTCGATGCCCCAGATCACGCGCCAGCGGTCGAGGCAGGTGCAGGGGTGGGAGATGCCGAACTCGATCACGTCGCCGACCGCGACCGGGCTGTCGGGGCCCAGCGCCACGAAGGCGTGCTGGTCGTTCAGCTTCATCACCCGCGCCTCCTCCGGCCGGGCGAAGCTCGCCAGCGGTCGGCCGTCGCGATGCAGCCGCAGCGGCGTCGGCAGATCCTGGTCGAAGGAGACGTCGCGCATGCCCATGCCGCAGATGGCCAGGCCCGGCGTCGGGCGCGACAGCACTTCGGCCCAGAGCCGCAGCGCCGGGCGGAAGCTTTCCGAAGCGCTGGCGACTTCGCCGCCCAGGCGGAAGCCCCGGCGGGCGTCCAGCGCCGCCAGGCCGCGCGTGTAGATGCCGTGGTCATGGAAGAAGATCGCGCCGCTGCGCAGCACCAGCCGGGCGCGGCCGTCGGCCGTCGCCACCGGGCCGAGATGCTGCACGATCATGTCGAAATAGGCGGAGCCGCCGGCGGTCAGGATCAGCGGCGCCTGCGGCCCGGCGGCGGCGCGGACCTTGCCGAACGCTTCCGCCGCCAGCGCGGCGAGGCCGGCGATGGCCCTATGCGTCCGCTCCGCATCCGCCGTCGCCGCCGCGCCCTCATAGGCGCCGATTCCGGCCAGCCGCAGCCGGCCCTCGCTGGCCTGGACCGCGGCGATCACCCGCTCCGCCGCCGCCAGGTCGCGGGCGCCGGCGCGGCCGGCCCCGACCTCGACCAGCACCGGCAGGGGCGCCAGCCGGGCATCGCGCCAGGCATCGTCGAGTGCCGCGGCGGCCTCGGGGGAATCGACGAAGGCGTAGATCTCGGCCCGGGGATAGGCCTCGTGCAGCCGGGCCAGGCGGCGGGCGCCGCCCGGGCCACCGACCTGGTTGGCCAGGATCAGCCGGTTCAGCCCGGCGCGCAGCATCACCGCGGCCTGGCGGATATCGGCCACCGTGGTGCCCCAGGCCCCGGCCGCGACCAGCGAGGCCGCCAGCGCCGGAGCCATCGGCGTCTTGGCATGCGGGGCGATCGCCGCCCCCTGCTCCGCCGCATAGCGCAGCATCAGCGCCCGGTTGCCGGCGAAGGCGTCCTCGTCCAGGGTCAGCACCGGCAGCGACATCGCGCCCTCGGCCGGATGCCAGCCCTGCGCCGCCACGGCGTCCAGCGGGATCGGCCCGGCGCCCGGGGGCACGCCCCGGATTCCGTCATGCAGCATCTCGGCGTCCCGCGTGATGATCCCGTCGGCCACGATCGCCGTTCCCTTCCCTATCCCGGCCCCGTCATCGGACTTCCATAGACGGCAGTGGCGAGCTATCTGTCAAGACAACGTTGTCATCGATCCGGCGCAGGACGGACATCCTGCAGGAGAGGCCTCGTGACCCAGCCCTATGACGGCCCGATCATCGACGCGCACCACCATCTCTGGGACCTGTCGATGGACCGCCACCCCTGGCTGCGCCCGGCGCGGGGCGAGATGGTGTTCGGCGACAACGCGCCGCTGCGCCGCGACTACCTGCCGGCGCATTACCGGGCGGATGCGCGCAACCAGCCGGTGGTCGCGACGGTGCATATCGAGGCCAGCTGGGACCCCGCCGACCCGGTGGCAGAGACGGCGTGGCTGGAGACGCTGGAGGACCGCGGCGGCATCGCCGAACGCCTGGTCGCGCATGTGCCGCTCGATTCCCCGGACGCGGCGGCGCTGCTGGAGCGGCAGGCGGCCTTCCCGCGCGTCGTCGGCATCCGCGACATCCTGAGCTGGCACCCCGACCCGGCGCGCAGCTTCGTCGCCCGCCCGGACCGGATGGACGACCCGGCGTGGCGCAGCGGCCTGGCGCGGCTGGCCGGGCACGGCCTGTCCTTCGACCTGATGCTCTATCCCGGCCAGATGGCGGATGCGCTGCGGCTGGTGCGCGACTTTTCCGGCCAGACCTTCATCCTGAACCATTGCGGCAGCCCGGCCGACCGCGACCCCGAAGGCATGGCCCGCTGGCGCGCCGGCTTGGCGGCGCTGGGGCGCGAGCCGAATGTCCATCTCAAGATCTCCGACCTCGTGGCCTATGACCATGACTGGACGCTCGACAGCCTCCGCGATGTGGTGCTGGCCTGCCTGGACGCCTTCGGCCCCGCCCGGTCGCTGTTCGCCAGCGACTTCCCGGTGGCCGGGCTGCACGCGTCCTTCGACCAGGTCTGGGACGGCTTCAAGGCCTTCACCGCCGACCTGACCCCGGAAGAGCAGCGGGCGCTGTTCCACGACAACGCCCGCCGGCTCTACCGGATCGGCTAGCGCCGCGCCTCACGCCCCGACAGCAGCAGCAGGCCCAGGATCAGCCCGCCGAACAGGATGCTTCGCCAGCCGGGCGAGGCGTTCACCACCGTGATCAGCGCGGTGATGGTGACCAGCAGGATCGCTCCCGGGATGGTGCCGGCATAGGTGCCGCGCCCGCCCAGGATCGAGGTGCCGCCCAGCACCACGGCGGCGATCGAGGTCAGCAGATACGGGTCGCCGATGCCGACATAGCCCTGCCGGTTCATGCCCAGCACCAGCACCCCGGCGATGCCCGCCATCAGGCCGCTGAGCGTGTACAGCAGCACCGTCGTCCGGCCGATGTCGACGCCGGAGAGGCGCGCCGCCAGCGGGCTGGTCCCGAGGGCGAAGATCCGCGCCCCCGCCGCCGTCCGGTGCAGCAGCACCAGAACCCCGGCCGAGACCACCAGCCACAGCAGGATGCCGACCGGCACCCCGGCCGGGCGGGCGGAGCCGAGCCATTCCACCACCGGGTTGCGCACGGTGATGGCGCTGCCGCCGGCGACGATCACCAAGAGGCCCTGCAGCAGCGTCGCCATCGCCAGGGTCATGATCAGCGGATGCACCCTGAGGGCGGCGATGCCGATTCCGTTGAGGAAGCCGATCCCGGCCGCCACCAGCAGCGTCGCCGCCACCCCGACCAGCCCGGTCGGGTCCCAGGCCGCCGACAGCAGCGGCAGCAGGATCGCCGTCACCGTGATCACCGCGCCGACCGCGAGGTCGATGCCGCCGCCGATCACCACCAGCGTCTGGCCGGCGGCGACCAGGCCGATGACGGCCGCGAGCTCCAGCAGGTAGCGCAGATGGCCATAGGCGCCGAAGCCGCGGGTCAGCAGGCTGGCGGCGATCCACACCGCGGCCACCACCAGCCAGGCCAGCACCACCTTGTGCCGCAGGATCGCGGGCACCTTCGTCGCGATCGCGCTCATGCCCGCCTCCAGCGGATCTGCGGCAGCGCCACGGCGCCGACGATGATCAGGCCCTGGGCGATGTATTGCGCCACGGGCGGAAATCCCAGGAAGAACATGACGTTGATCATGACGCTGAGCAGCAGGCTGCCGGCGATGGCGCCGCGCATGGTGCCGGCCCCGCCGAGGAAGCCGACCCCGCCCAGCACCGCCGCGGCGATCGAGTTCAGGGTGAAGGGCGTGCCGATCACCGGGTCGCCCGATCCGGTCTGCGCCGCCACGAACAGCCCGGCCAGCGCCGCCAGCATGAAGCTGACCGCATAAGCCACGACCTTGGCCAGGTCGACGGGCACGCCGGAGCGGTAGGCGCCGACCGGGTTGTCGCCGGCGGCGTAGAGGCCGAGGCCGATCGGCGTCGCCAGATACAGCTTCCAGGCCACCGCCAGCAGCACCAGCAGCAGCGCCGCCACCGGCTGGTGCCCGGCCAGCAGCTCCGACAGCCAGTCCGGCACGTCGCCGCCCGGCCGCGGCAGCACCAGCAGGGCCGCGCCGCCGAGGATGAAGGACCCGGCCAAAGTGACGATGATCGCCGGCAGCCGGAACAGCGCCACGATCGCCCCTGCCCCGGCCCCGACCGCCAGCCCGATCGCGGCCACGGCCAGCACCCCGCCGGGCACGCCGAGCATCCCGTCGAAGCTGGTGGCCGCGACCACGGCGCCGAGGCTGACCATGGCGCCGACGGCCAGGTTGATGCCGCCGGTCAACATGATCATCGCCTGGGCCATGGCCACCAGCGCCAGCGGGAACCAGTTCTGAGTGAACTTGGCGATGCCCTCGACGCTGACCAGCCCCGGGAACAGCGCCACATACAGCGCCAGGAACAGCGCCACGATCAGGTACAGCCCGCGCAGCCCCTGGTGCCGGCGACCCTGGATCGCCCGATACAGCGCCGCGGTCATGCCGCCAGCCCCGGCGCGGCGACGCCCATGGCGGCGCCGACGATCGCCGCCTCGCTGATCCCCGGCCGCTCCAGATTGGCCACGGTGCGGCCGGCGAACATCACCGCCACCCGGTCGCAGAGATGGACCAGCTCGGGCGTGTCGGAGCTGAGCAGCACGATCGCCTTCCCCTGCGCCGCCAGCGCCCGCAGCATGACGTAGATCTCCCGCTTGGTCTCGACATCGACGCCGCGCGTCGGGTCGTTCAGCAGCAGGATGCGCGGCGCCAGCGGCAGCCACTTGGCCAGCGCCACCTTCTGCTGGTTGCCGCCGGACAGCGCCTGCACCGGCCGCGCCGTGTCGCCCTTGATGGTCAGGCGCTTCGCCAGATCGGCCACGGTCGCCGCCTCCCCCGCCCGGTCGCGCAGTCCCCGCGCCGGCCGCGCCAGGGTCGGCAGCATCAGGTTGAAGGCGATGCTGTGCGGCAGCAGCAGCCCCTCCTTCTTGCGGTCAGCCGGCACATACGCCAGGCCCGCCGCCGTCGCCTCGGTGACCTTGCCGAAGGGCCGGTCGGCGCCGGCGATGCGCGCGGCATCGGCCGCGGCCGGCAGGGCGCCGACCAGGCCGAGCAGCAGATCCTCCTGCCCCTGCCCGACCAGCCCGCCGATGCCGACCACCTCGCCATAGCGCACGGTCAGGTTGACCTCCCGGGCCGCCCCCGCGCGGAAGCCCTTGATCTCGATCGCGGTCTCCGCCTGGGCGGTCGGGTGCCAGGCCGGAAAAAGATCGCCGGGATCGCGCCCGACCATCAGCCGCACCAGCCCTTCGGGATCGACGCCCGCCAGCGGCCGGTCGGCGGTGCGGCTGCCGTCCTTAAGCACGGTGGCGTAGTCGCAGAGGTCCAGCACCTCGTTCAGCCGGTGCGAGATGTAGAGGATGGCGACGCCCTCATCGCGCAGCCGCCGCACCAGCCGGGCCAGGGTCTGCGCCTCATGCGCCGACAGCGAGGAGGTCGGCTCGTCCAGGATCAGCACCCGTGGCCTGCGGTACAGCGCCTTGGCGATCTCGACCATCTGCCGGCGGCCGAGCGACAGGGCGTCGACCGGCAGGTCCAGTGGCTCGTCCAGCCCGACCAGGTCGCAGGCCGCCCGGGCCCGCGCCGCCAGCGCCCCGTAGTCGATCAGCCCCAGCCGCCGCGGAAAGGCGCCGAGGCCGATATTCTCGGCGATCGACAGATGCGGCGCCAGGCTCAGCTCCTGCTGCACCACCGCGATGCCGGCCCGCTGGGCCTCGCGCGGCGTCAGGTGGCCGGCGCCGCGGCCGTCCACCGTCAGCGACCCGCCATCCGGCCGCAGCGCCCCGGACAGGATGTTGATCAGGGTCGACTTGCCGGCCCCGTTCTCGCCCAGCAGGGCATGCACTCGGCCGGGATGCAGCGCGATCGAGACCTCGCGCAGCACCGTGTTGCCGAAGAAGGCCTTGGACACGCCCTCCGCCGCGAGGATGGGCGACGCCGTCACGGCGCCGCCCCCGCCTGCCATGCTCACTTCGCCGCCAGCAGCGTGTCGAACAGCGCCGTGTCGTATTCCGAGAAGATGTAGCCGTCGGCCGGGAACTTGTCGGCCCGCGCGAGGTAGCCGTCGATGCTGGCGTCGTCGATCACCGGCAGCGGCACCTTGACGAAGGCCGGCACGTCCTTGCCCGATAGCGCCTGCACCGCGGTGTAGACGGCGAGCGCGCCGAGCCAGTTCGGCTGCATCGTCGCCCAGCCCTTCATGTCGTGCTGCTTCCACAACTCGAGGAACTGGCGGTAGTTCTCGCCGGTGGTCGGCACGAAGGCGCGGCCCTGCCGGTCCATCGCCAGGATCGCGCCGGCCGACAGCGCGCCGCCCAGCGACAGGATGCCGTCGATCTCCGGATTGGCGAACAAGAGGCTGGTCACCGCCTCCTGCGCCGGGGCGACGTTGTAGTCGGTGTTGGTCTCGGCCAGCACCTCGACCCCCGGATTGGCCTGCAGCACCGGCGTCGCACCCTTGCGCCGGTCGTCGCTGACCGAGATGCCGGCCGGGCCGTTCAGCACGATGATCTTGCCCTTGCCGCCGATCTGCTTGACCACCCACTCGGCGGCCTGCTTGCCCCAGTCCGCTGAGTCGGTGTTGATCTTGGCCGTCACCTTGTCGGTCTGCACCAGGCTGTCGAAGTTGATCACCGCGATGCCCTTGGCGCAGGCGTCGGCGACCACGCGGTCCAGCGCCGTGGCCGACCCGGCGATCAGGATGATCGCGTCGACATCGGCGTCGATCATCGACTGGACCTGCTGGATCTGGGTGTTGGCGTTGCCCTGGGCGTCGGTGATGACCAGCTTGTCGACCAGCCCCTTGCCCTTCAGCTCGTCCATCATCGTGCTGATGGTGCCCTCGGTCTGCTTCATCCAGGTCGGCACGGAGTAGATGTTGGCCCAGCCGACGGTGAAGGGCGGCTTGCGGTCGCCCTTGATGCAATTGGCGGCGGCATCGGCCGCGCCGGTGGCGGCGACCAGGGCGGCGACCGCCACAGCGGCTCCGCAGACGGCGCGGCGCGCCAGGTCTTTCGTCATCATCCTCTCCCTGTCTGACCCGGCCGTGATGACCGGTGCGTTGTCGATTCGTCCGGCGAGGCCCACAAGGGCGAAGCCGGAAGGGTGCGACGCCTCCCGCACCGGCCGCAATCTTCTGCTGCGGGCCGCCGGCGGGACGACATCATCCCCGCCCATAGAGAGACGGGCCGGCAGGAATCTGTCAAGACAACGTTGTCATCGAGGAGTAGTCGAGGCTTGGGACAAGCCCGGGCGGGCCTTTACCGCCGCCTGGGTCTGAGCAGCTTCGCCGTGAGAGCCTGCACCTCGCGGTCCCGGAACGGCTTCGACAGCATCGGCCTGGCGCCGAATCTGTCTTCGACGCGGCCGCCCCGGCAAGACGACACGAAGGCGAACGGAATGTTGCGCTCAGCCAGGACTTCCGCCGCCGGGAAGACCTCGTCGCCGTCGGACAGCTCGACATCGAGCAGGGCGGCGTCGACGCCGTCGGCTCCGGCCAGCGCGACCGCCTGGTCCAGCTTCGCGGCCGGCCCCAGGACGCGGATGCCCGCCTCGGCCAGTGCCTCCTCCATCAGGAGGGCGGTCAGGAATTCGTCCTCGACGACGAGGACGCAAGGTTGTCGCTCGATCACCATGGCGGGTCCTCCGGGTATTGCGTTTCTATGACAACAGCCGGTACGGCACGGGAGTGCGGGTAATTTTATTGCCTATCTCCGCCGGCAAGCGACTCTCTTCCGGGAATCAAGCCCTTGCCGCTTGCCTCGAAGGAGCCCATCAGGGCATTGCCACGGCCGAAGGACAGGATGATGCCCGCCAATGAACGCGACGACGAGCTGCGCTACGCCATGAATCAGCTCGAAGCCTGGCTGACGCGATGGCTCGCCGGCCAGGCCCCGAACGGGATCCAGCTGGCCGCGATCAGGCGGGCGGTCGGCGAGCTGCACATCGACGAGGGCGAAATCCACGACGATGCCGGGCCGTCGGCGCATCAGGAGATCGCCAATCTGCTGGCCGCGGCTGACCCGGACCATTCGCCCCTGGTCGAGGCGGGCGATGCCGCCGGCGTCGACTACGCGCTGCCGGAGTTCGAGCGCGACATGGAGCTGCTGCGGCCGAAATACCAGTATCTGAGCTGGCTCGGCGGGCGACCGATCGGGCATGCCTAGCGCCCCGGCTTGCCGCAGCGCATTCCCACGGCCATGTCCTTTGGACGACCGCAGGGGAGAGAAGCTATGCCCGGCACCGACCGAGACGCCGAGCTGCGCTATGTGCTGGGCCAGCTCGAGCAATGGCTGCAGCGCTGGCAGGCCGGCCACAGGATGACCTCGCGCGAGCGCTGGAACATCCAGTTCGCGGTGCGGCAGCTCCAGGCCGACGAGGGGGCGAGGCAGGACCCGACCGTGGTGACCAAGGCTGACACCATGATCGACCCGATCAGGCGGATCGACCCGGACCTGCCCGACCAGCCCGACGCCACCGCCGCACCCGAGATCGACTACCCGGTCGAGCAGTTCGAGCGCGATCTGCTGCAGCTGCGGAAGAAGTTCGCCTATCTCGGCGGCACCTGACGGCATCCCTCATTCGACGGCTTCTTAGCATTTGATATTTTCCATTCATTTTCAAAGCTGTACGGAACGGTGCGGCTGCGGCGCCTGTTGCCCGGGTGTTGTCTCTTCCACCCGCGAGAGACCCCACTTCCGGAGAATGACAATGCTCCGCACAGCAGTTCTCGCTGCCCTGCTTGCCGTCGGTGTCGGCGGATCGATGGCAGCGGCTCAGACCACCGCCCCCTCCACCCCCTCGAACGATCCCGCCGCCACTGCGGACACCAAGCAGGGCGTCGTCCTCACCTCGCCCGCGGAGTTGCAGAAAGGTGCGAACAGCTTCACCGAGGCGCAGGCCACATCCCGCCTGGAGGACCACGGCTTCACCGGCGTCACCGGCCTGACCAAGGACGATTCGGGCGTCTGGTGGGCGACGGCGTCCAAGGACGGCAAGAGCGTCAAGGTCGGGCTCGACTTTCAGGGCAACGTCGCCACGCAGTGATGGCCCTTCCATCGCATCATCAGGAGATCAGCCATGTCCCGGGTCACGATCACCGGACTGTTCGACGATCCAGAGGATGCCGCGGATGCGCGCCGCGACATCGAAGCCTTCGGCATTTCGCAGAATGACATCGGCCTGCTCGCCCACGGTTCGGAGCACGCCGCCCGGGACGACGACGGCTCGGGCGCCGCGTCCGGGGCCGGGACTGGTGCCGGCATCGGCACGGTCCTGGGCGGCGGCGCCGGGCTGCTGACGGGCCTCGGCGTGATGGCCATTCCCGGCGTCGGCCCGATCGTCGCCGCGGGCTGGCTGGCGGCCACGCTGGCCGGTGCGGCGGCCGGAGCCGTGGCCGGCGGCGCCACCGGAGGGCTGATCGGAGCCATGACCGATTCAGGCGTCGACGAGAATTCCGCCCATGTCTATGCCGAGGGCGTCCGCCGCGGCGGCACGCTGCTGACCGTCCAGGTCGAACAGGACCAGGCCGCCCAGGTCGAGGAGATCCTGCTGGAAAACGGGGCGGTCGACGCCGCCGCTCGCGGCGCGGCGTACCGCTCGTCGGGCTGGACCCGATACGATCCGGCCGCACCCGTCTATACGCCGGACGAAATTGCCCGCGAGCGCGATCTCTACGGCCGCGGCGATACCCGCATCTAGCCGCATCCGCGCCGACGGCACCGCGGGTCCGGGGAACCCCGGCGCGAGTGCCGGCATTGACCGATCAAGGCAATCAGGAGGATGTCTCATGACGCCGATGTCTCAGATCAAGGACCATATGACCGTGGTCGGCTCCGACGGCATGCATGTCGGAACGGTCGACCATATGGAAGGCCAGGACCGCATCAAGCTCACCCGATCGGACCAGGATGCCGGCTCGCAGCATCACTACATTCCGGTCGGCTGGGTCGACCATGTCGACGACCGGGTCCATCTCAGCATGACGGCCAAGGACGCCAAGGCACAGTGGCACTAGGCCGTTCGGCATGCTGGAAGGCCGCCCTCCGGGGCGGCCTTCACTCGACGATTTTCCAATATGAATCTTTGCGGATCACCTTGCCGTTGCGGATCCCCAGGGCTTGCTTCCCCTCGGCATCTCCAGGACGCAATCGTCGGAAAAGAACGCCGTGATTCGATCGAGATCATGCGCGTTGAAGGCCTCGCACAGCTCCGTCAGCACCGATCGAATGTCCATCGTCCGTCTCCGTCCAGCCGGATCATCGAGGGATTGTCCCTGTCCAAAATCGGTCACGCGCGAATGGCGGCGTGGATCGCGGTGCAGTGGCGGACAAGATCGGCCTGCGAGGTGACGAAAATCCTCAGCGGGGTGTCGATCGTATAGAAGAGAATGTTCGCGATGAAGCCGTAGATGCCCGCATCGGCACTGGTCGGCTCGGCTCCGTGCAGGTAGTCGCTCGCCGAGAGGAGGTTCGCCAGCACTTGCAGATCCGCGAGGCCGCGGGCATAGGCGGCGTCCGGAGCAAAGCGGCCGATGCCTTGGTAATGGTAGCGCTGGAAATTGAAGTCCCGCGCCTTGGCCAGCCCCTCCTCGGTCACGCTCGAATGCTCGCGCAGCAGCGCATCGCGAAAGGCGGGCCAATACCGCTCGTCCTTCCAGCGTGAATAAGACATCACCCAGTAGAGATCGTCGAGCATTCGCGTGACCAGATGGCTGGTGTCGCGCTGTGCAGGCGTCAGCCCGTCGTCGATGGTCAGGCCGTGTTTGCGGATCAGGTGTGCGATGATCGTGTCGCTGTCACCGATCGCCTCTCCCTCATCAACGATATAGGGAAGTTGTCCGCGCGGTGCCGCCGAGGCGTCGAAGATGTGCTGATGAGCGAAGGGCAGGCCGGTCAATCTGAGAAAGGCATAGACTTTCAGGCCGTAGCCGTTGTTGTCGGCGACACCAAAAAGCTCGGGATATGAGAACAGGGTAAGCATCGCGCCTCCCGAAACCGGCCGAGTGTAGCCGATGCCACGCTACCGGTCACCGGATGTCCGCTCGCAGACGACGATGCCTGCAAGGGGCACCGAACACCGCTTCATCAGGGCGTCCCTTCGCGAGGCCTCTGAGCCATCCAACGCGTCAGGGACAATGAACACGCCGTCCTGAAGGCGGCGTAGGCCTCGACAAGCTCGGCCAGACTGAGGCCGCGATTGAGCCCGCTGGGGTTCGGCAGGATCCATACCTCTGCGCCGCACAGTGGCGAGGTTTGCGGCTTCCCATCGACAGGGCCGCCCGCGATGACCAAGATCGCCAGCCGGAGCAGCCAGGGTCGTCCGACCCGATGCGGCGGCCAGGCCGGCCTGGTGCCGGCGCTTCGGTCCGTGGCGGCGGGCGCCGACCCGGGAACGGGTGGTGGGTCCGGGCGGGTTGAGGGAGGCTGGCTGCTCTTCCATTGCGATCCCCGATGCACCGCCTGCCGCGGGCATGAGACATGGCTGCCGAAGCCGAAGCGGATCGGCAGGCGGTTGGATCGAGGGGAGCCGAAACGGCCGGCGCATCCTTCATCGACGCTGGACGGGGTTCGTCGTAAGCATTTCGACCCGCTTGATTCTGGAGGAGACGCAGCATGGACCGATTCACGGGTGGTTGCCTCTGCGGCAACGTCCGGATCGTGGCGTCGGGACGCCCCTACCGGGTCGGCCTTTGTCACTGCCTCGACTGCCGCAAGCATCACGGGGCCCTGTTTCACGCCTCCGCGATCTTCCCTCAGGATGCTGTGACGATTGATGGCGAAACCCGCGATTATGCCGGGCGATTTTTCTGTCCCCACTGCGGCTCCTCCGTTTTTGGACGCACCGCCGACGAGATAGAGGTGAACCTGGGATCCCTGGACGCCCCCGACCAGCTGATGCCGACCTACGAAAGCTGGATCATCCGTCGCGAGTCCTGGTTGCCGCCGTTTCCACTCACGCGACGATACGACCGCGATCGCGACAGCACGGGTCGCTTCGAGGACTAGGTCGCGCGAACGGTGCGAAGGCGCAAGGGACCCGCTCTAGGCGGATGGACAGTGACGGAGTGACCCTGGCCCAGCCCAATGTCGACACGCTGCTCGACACCGCGAGCACCGCCGAGGTCATGGTCCGTCTCTGCCGTTCCCTCGCCTTCAACCTCGACTCCGACATCTGCTTCGAGAACGGCCCCGGCGTCCCGCCGGACAGCAGCTGACCGCCGCCGCCGGGACCGGCTCGTCAAACCATCATACCGCCAAGGCGCGGGGTTGCCGGGCTCAGCCCGCCGCGACCGTTGCCGAAACCGAGAGATCCCGGCCGGCCAGGTCGGTGGTGCGGATGCGGTAGAAGCCCCGGTCGGCGGCGTGGAGATACACGCTGGACAGCAGCCGAACGGGGTTGACCGCCTCGAACGGCCCCGTCTCGGCCGCGCTCCACAGCACGTCGAACAGGCGCACGCCCTCGCCGGCCGGCGGGTCCCAGAACAGAAGCTGGCTGGGGCCGTTGAGGCCGCGGTCGCGCCGCACCCGGATGTTGGTGGCCGGCGCAGCCTCGTGCCCGGTCTCGTCCCGCGCCAGCACGACCAGAGCCACCGAGGGCAGCAGCAGATCGAGGTCCAGCGCCAGGCGGCCATCGGCGCCGATCTCGACCTCGCGCACGGTCAGCGCCGGCTCCTGCGCCTGGCGCATCGCCGCCAGCTGCGCCGCATTCGGCGTGCTCAGCGCCGCCAGCTGGTCCGCATGGGTCGGTGTGGCGGCGGCCTGGGCCTCCCAGATCGAGAACGGGTCGCCTTTGTCCTGGGCGATCTCGAAGATCCCCAGCGCATATCGGCCAGGGGCGAGGCCCGCGACCTCCAGCGCCACGGGGCTGACGCCCGACCGCCAGAGCCGGTCGACGCTGTTGTAGAGCAGCACGGCGCCGCCGTCGGCCGTCGGCGTGGCCATGATGCCGAGCCCGGTGCGGTCGGGGTCCAGCGCGCCCGGCGCGTCGACCCGGCGGTCGCCGAGCAGGGCCAGCAGTTCCATCACCGTCAGCCCCGGCTTCTTGACGTAGTCGAAGGGCTCCGGGTTGGCCCGCCGGTCCGCCAGCGCCGCGAGGTCGGTGACCCAGTCGCGCTGCGCCGCATCGAACTGGCGGGCGCCGAAGAAGGCGAGATGGGTGCGCTGGCCCCAGCGGCCGAGGAAGCCGTTGTCGTTGCTGAGGATGTCGTAGTCGACGCCCTCGGCCTCGACCAGCAGGCGCTGGTGCTGGTCGATCACCTTGGCGATCAGCCCGGCGAAATACGGCATCGCATGCCAGCTGTGATAATGCTCCCAGCCGATCTGCGGGTCGCATTCATTGTTGATGAAGGGCAGGCTCGCGAAGCGCGGATGGTGCTGGCGGATATGGCTCACCGCCTCCATCTCGTGCCGGCAGATGCCGACCGTGTCCGGGGTCAGGTCCTCCGGATGCTTCACCGCCCCCTTCTCATGCACCGAGATGAAGTCGAGCCGCACCCCGGTCTCGCCGGTGAAGAAGTTGGTGCCGGTGTCGCAATGGGCCAGGAAGCTGCGGAAGATCGGCGGCACCCGCCGCGCCACGCCCGGCCCGCCCAGGCGCAGCGCCGGGTCGACCGCCTTCAGCCCTTCCGAGCAGGCGTCGTAGTAGTTGTTGAAGCCGGTCTCGCCGCCCAGCTTCCACCAGATGTCCGGCTCGTTCCAGGTCTCGAAGTACCAGCTGCGGACCTCGTCCGCGCCGTAGCGCTCGACGCAGCGCCGGGCCAGGGCCTCGACCAGGTCGCGCCAGTGCCGCACCTGCGCTTCCTGGTTCAGGTCGGTGAAGAGCTTGCCGGGATTGCCCATCAGCTCGAAGAACGGCTTGAGCCGGTGGCCGACGATGGCGTCCAGCGCCTGGTCCAGCAGCGACCAGTCATAGGCGCCCAGCCGATCCGCCTTCACCAGGTCGAGCATGTAGTGGACCCGCAGATACTCGATGCCGCGGTTCGGCACGGCGCCCAGATGGGCCAGCGCCTGCTGCATCTCCGGTTCCAGCAGCAGCTCCGCCGGCGAGAAGCCGGTGCTGCGCCAGAAGCGCTTCCACGGGCGGGCGGGGCCGTTCAGGTCGACCCGGATCGGGGTGGCGGTCACGTGGTTCTCCCTAGACGGAGGCGAGCAGGCCGCCATCGACATAGATGATCTGGCCGTTGACGAAGTCGGAGGCGGCGGAGGCCAGGAACACGGCGGCGCCACCCAGCTCGTCCGGATGGCCCCAGCGCGCCGCGGGGGTGCGGCGCTTGACGAAGCTGTCGAACTCCGGGTCGTCCATCAGCGCGCGGTTCAGCTCGGTGGCGAAATAGCCGGGGCCGATGCCGTTGACCTGGATGTTGTGCCGGGCGAACTCGACCGCGAGGTTGCGGGTCAGCATCCTGAGGGCACCCTTGGCCGAGGCGTAGGGGGCGATGGTCGGCCGGCCCAGCTCGCTCATCAGCGAGCAGATGTTGATGATCTTGCCGGCCTGGCGCTCGACCATCCCCGGCAGCACCGCCTTGGCGGCGACGACGCTGCCGATCAGGTGGACGTCGAGGATCATCCGCCAATCCTCGAGCGCGAAGTCGAGGAACGGCTTGCGCAGCTGCACGCCGGCATTGTTGACCAGGATGTCGATCGCACCGACCGTCTGCACCGCCTGGCCGATGGCGGCCGCGGCGGCCTCGGCGTCGGTCAGGTCGAAGCGGGCCGGATGGGCGTCGATGCCCTCGTCGCGCAGCTTACCGACCGCCTGGTTCAAGGGCCCGTCGTCGCGGCCGTTCAGGATCACCGTGGCGCCGTGGCGGCCCAGCGCGGCGGCGACCGAGAAGCCGAGGCCGCGCGAGGAGCCGGTGACCAAAGCGCGCTTGCCGGCCAGATCGAACAGGGTGGTCATCGGAACTTCTCCCGCATCGCCTGGATGCCGGGGATCCGGTCCATCAGATGGGCGTGCGCGGGATCGAAATACTGCACCAGGCCGCGCTGCGTCTTCCCCGCCATGACGGTGAAGATGTAGGCACGGTGGCCCGGCGAGGTCACGGTCGGGTGATAGCCGCGATCGACCGTGAAGGTGTCGCCGTCGCGGGTCAGCCAGGCCTGCGGCTCGCCGCTGTCCTGGTAGATCAGCTGGGCGCCGAAGCCGGAGGGCGGGTCGTAGCGGAAATGGTAGAGCTCATCGTGCGCGGTCTCGCGCGGGCCGCCATGGCCGGGCACGTCGGTGTCGTGCTTGTGCGGCGGGTAGCCGTTCCAGCACCCGTCATCGGCGTAGAGCTCGCTGACCAGCAGGCGCCCCGCCCGCCCCTGTCCGTTCTGGCCGAGGATGTGGAAGATCCGGCGATGGCTGTGGGTCTCCATCGAGCCGACATCGACCATCACCACCTCCTCCGGCGGGATGCGGAAGGCGGCATGGCGTTCGCTGCTCAGCGCGCCGCCGATCGCGACCTCGGCCGGCTTGTCGCCCGCGGTGATGTGGATGGCGCTGCCGACCGGGGCATAGACCGAATCCGCCGGGCCGGACCAGATGTCGGCGCGCCGGCCGACCGAAGCGAAGGCCTCGCCGTCGACCGCGATGTCGACCGTGCCGGACAGCACGGCGAGGATCGCCTCATGCTCCGGCAGCCGGGTCTCGAAGCTCTCGCCGGGGCCGAGCCTGACCAGGTTGAAATGCACGCTGGCCATGCGGGCGTCGTGATGCAGGATCGGCCGGTTGCCGTTGTCGTGGCGGCGGATGATGTCAGGCATGGGCACGCTGCGGGTTCGGGTCGGAGAGGACGCCGCGGAGGTCGAGTTCCTCGGCGTAGTGGCAGGCGGCGGCATGGCCGCCGAGATCCTTGAGCGGCGGCGCCGTGGTGCGGCACAGGTCGGTGGCGAAGCGGCAGCGCGGATGGAAGGCGCAGCCGGAGGGGCGGTTGGCCGGATCCGCCACCTCGCCCTTCAGCTGGATGCGCCGGCGCTGCCGCTGGCGCCGCGGGTCCGGCACCGGAAGGGCCGACAGCAGCGCCTCGGTGTAAGGGTGGCGCGGCCGGGCATAGAGCGCGTCGATCGGCGCGCTCTCGACGATCTGGCCGACATACATCACCACCACGCGGTCGCAGATGTACTGGATGACGCTGAGGTCGTGGCTGACGAACAGATAGGTCAGCCCAAACTCCTCCTGCAGGTCCTTCAGCAGGTTCAGGGTCTGGGCCCGGACGCTGACATCCAGCGCCGACACCGCCTCGTCCAGGATCACCAGCCGCGGCCGGGTGGCCAGCGCCCGGGCGATACCGATGCGCTGGCGCTCGCCGCCGGAGAAGGCGTGCGGGTAGCGGTGGGCGTATTCGGGCCTGAGGCCGACGCGCTCCATCAGCCCGGCGACGATGCCCGGGATCTCGCGGCCGGAGGCCAGGCCGTTGACGCGCAGCACCTCACCGACCAGGTCGACCACCGTCATGCGCGGATCCAGCGAGGCCTGGGGGTCCTGGAACACGAAGCGCAAATCGGTGCAATAGGGCCGACGCTGCGCCTCGCTCAGCGCCGCCAGGTCGACCACCCGCCCCTGCGGGTCGCGATAGGCGATGGTGCCGCCGGTCGGCTTGTAGGCGCCGAGGATGCAGCGGGTGACGGTCGACTTGCCGCAGCCGGATTCGCCCACCAGCCCCAGCGTCTCGCCGCGGCGGATGTCGAAGGACACGCCATCGACGGCGCGGACCGGATTGGCCATGCCGGAGCGGAACAGCCGCTTGCGCGGCGCGAACTCCATCTTCAGGTCGCGCAGCTCGACCAGGTTCTCGGGCGCGAGCTCAGGCATGCTGGACGCTCCTCGGCTGAAGCTGCGGCCCGGCGGCCCCGCCCTCCTCCACCAGCACGCAGCGGGCGCCGCGGCCGGGGCCTAGCACCGTCTCCGGCGGATCGCGCCGGTCGCACAGACCGGCGACGGCCTGGTCGCAGCGCGGGTGGAACGGGCAGCCGGTCGGCCGGTCGAAGGCCGAGGGCACCATGCCGCGGATCGCCGCCAGCCGGTGCACGCGCTGCCGCGACAGCGTCGGCACCGATTGCAGCAGCGCCCGGGTGTAGGGATGCTGCGGGTCGTAGAAGATCTCCTCGACCGGCCCGCGCTCCACCACCCGGCCGAGATACATCACCGCCACCTGGTCGGCGACGTCGGCGACCACGCCGAGGTCATGGGTGATGAACAGGATCGACAGGCCGTGCTCGGCCTGCAGCTTCTTGAACAGGTCGAGGATGTTGGCCTGGGTGGTGACGTCGAGCGCCGTCGTCGGCTCGTCGGCGATGATCAGCCGTGGACCGCAGGACAGGGCGAGCGCGATGCAGACGCGCTGGCGCATGCCGCCGGAGAACTCGAAGGGATAGCTGTCCAGCCGCTCGGCCGGCTTCGGGATGCCGACATCGGCCAGGCATTCCAGCGCCCGCTCGCGCACCGCCTTGCGGCTGAGCCCCATATGCTGGCGGATCACGGCGCCGAGCTGCTGGCCGATGGTGTGGACCGGCGACAGCGCCGCCATCGGCTCCTGCGACACCAGCGCGATCTCCGCCCCGCGGATGGCTCGGATGGCGGGGCCGCGCGGCGGCAGGCCGACGATGTCGACCACCGGGCCGGCGGCGGTGCGGAAGGCGATGCGGCCGCCGGCGATCTTCATCCGCTCCGGCATCAGGTTCATCAGCGCCCGGCCGGTCATGCTCTTGCCCGAGCCGGATTCGCCGACGATGCACAGCGTCTTGCCCGCTTCCATCTCGAAGCTGACGCCGTCGACCGGGCTGATCAGCCCGTCATCGGTGCCGATCTGCACCCGCAGGTCCTCGACCTGCAGAAGCGGCTCGCCGGCGCGGCGCGGCTCAGTTGTAGGGGTCGGCGGCATCGCGGATCCCATCCCCCAGGAAGTTCAGCGCCAGCACGGCGACGACGACGGCGATGCCCGGGATGAACAGCCAGGGCGCGGTGGTGACGGCCAGCAGGTTCTGAGCGTCCTTAAGCAGCACGCCCCAACTGATCACCGGCGGCTTCAGCCCGATGCCGAGGAAGCTGAGCGCCGTCTCGGCCAGGATCATCGACGGGATCGCCAGCGTGACCGAGGCGATGATGTGGCTGGTGAAGGACGGCACCATGTGCCGCCAGATCACCCGCTGCTGGGAACAGCCGTCCAGCCGCGCGGCCAGGACGAAATCCTCGGTGCGCAGCGACAGGAAGCGGCCACGGACGACGCGCGCCAGCTCGGTCCAGCCCAGCAGCGACAGGATCACCGTGATCCAGAAATAGACCATCAGCGGGTCGATGTTGGTCGGGATCGCGGCGGCGAAGCCCATCCACAGCGGGATGGTCGGGATCGACTTCAGGAAGTCGATGCTCCGCTGCACCACCTCGTCGACCCAGCCGCCGTAATAGCCGGAGATACCGCCGAACAGGATGCCGAGGAACAGGCTGATCGCCACCCCGACCAGGCCGATCGACATCGACACCCGGGCACCGTGGATGGTCAGGGACAGCACGTCGCGGCCCAGCCGATCGGCGCCCCAAAGATAGAACGGCGCCTTCGGGTCGACCGGGCCGATCAGGTGCCGGTCCCAGGGGATCAGGCCGAGCAGGTGGTAGGGCTCGCCCTTCACGAACAGCCCGACCGGGATCACCGCCTTGGGGTCGCTGACATAGACTCGCTGCACCGTCAGCGGGTCGACCGTGCTCTTGATGCCGTTGACATAGGCCAGCACGAAATTGCCCTGGGCGTCGCGGCCGCCGAACTTCAGCATCTGCGGCGGCGCGTAGGTGTAGCGCGAGCTGTAGGTCTCCGGCCCATAGGGCGCAACGAATTCGGCGAAGGCGGCGACCAGGTAGATCGCGATCACCACCAGCCCGCTCCACCACGCCAGGCGGTGGCGGCGGAAGCGGCGGTAGATCAGCGCCCACTGCCCTTTCTCCGCCGTGGTGGCGCGGCGCGGTGCGGGAAGGACGGTCGGTTCGGCGCCAGGGTTGGCAATGCTCATGGCGGTCCCCTCAGCCGTGCCGCACGCGCGGGTCGAGCCAGGCCAGCAGCAGGTCGGAGATGAAGCTGCCGAGGATGGTCAGCGCGCTGAGCAGCAGGATGAAGGACCCGGCCAGGTACATGTCCTGGCTCAGCAGCGCCCCGAGCAGCAGCGGGCCCGCGGTCGGCAGGCTGAGCACCACACCGACGATGACGGTGCCCGAGACCAGCTCCGGCAGGATCCAGCCGATGGTGGAGACGAAGGGGTTCAGCGCCACCCGCACCGGATAGCGCAGCAGCACCGTCCGCTCCGGCAGCCCGGCGGCGCGGGCGGTGGTGACATAGGGCTTGTTCAGCTCGTCCAGCAGGTTGGCCCGCATGATCCGGACCAGCGAGGCGGTGCCGTGCACGGCCAGGACGAAGACCGGCAGATAGAGATGCTTCGCCAGATCGGCGACCTTGCCCCAGCTCCACGGCGCGTTGATGTATTCGGCCGAGAAGAAGCCGCCGACATCGGCGCCGAGGCCGCGCGACAGCACGAACATCAGCACCAGGGCCAGGAGGAAGCTGGGGATGGCGAGGCCGAGGAAGCTGAGGAAGGTGACGACGTAGTCGAGCGCCGAATAGCGCCGCACCGCGCTGTAGATGCCGATCGGCAGCGACACCGCCCAGGTGACGACCAGGGTGATGAAGGACAGGAGCAGGGTCATCCCCATGCGGTCCCACAGCAGCGAGGAAACCGGCCGGTTCCAGTCGAAGGACTGGCCGAAATCGCCCTCGAAGACGATGTTCGAGATCCAGCGCCAGTACTGCACATACCAGGGCTGGCCGAGCCCGTACTGGGCTCGCATCGACTCCAGCATCGCGGTGTCGACCGACCCGCCCTGCTCGGAATAGCGGGCGACATAGCTGGTCAGGAAGTCGCCCGGCGGCAGCTGGATGACGATGAACACGACCACCGAGACCGCGGCCAGCGTCACGGCCATGTAGGTCAGTCGGCGCAGCAGGAAGCGAAGCATCGCGGCCTCGGTGTCGTGATCCGGACTATTCGTAGAAGTAGGTTTCCGGGTTGGTCGGCCCCGGCGTCATGTAGAAGACCGTGTCTGGCAACTCCTCCGGCACGTTCTTCATGTTGGTCTTCACCACGCCGTAATTGTCCGGCGCCATCACCGTGCCGATCACCCAGAACTGGTCGCGGGTGATGGCCAGCAGCTTCTTCATCACCTCGATCTGGCGGGCCGTGGTCGGCTGCGCCTTCAGCTGCTCGTACAGCTCCTGCTGCTCGCGCGCCGGGCCGGTCGGCTCGACCCCGTTCGGGTCCTTCGGGTTCTGGTACCAGATGCCCCAGGCCGATGCGAAGGCCGACTGGTTCTCGTAGGGGAAGTACCATTTCGGGTCGAGCAGCCCGAGGAAGTCGTAGCCGCCGCCGCCCAGCCAGACCAGGCCCTGCTGGTCGTTGGCGAGCTGGCGGGCGAAGGCGAAGGAGGATTCGATCGCCTTCACCTGCATGTCGATGCCGACATCGCGCCAGTATTTGCGGATCAGCTCCAGCGCGTCGACGTGATACTTGCGCGAGGCCAGCGCATCGATGGCGAAGGAAATGCGCTTGCCGTCGGGACCGAGGCGGAAGCCCTCCGAGTCCTTCTTGTCGAAGCCGGCGGCGTCGAGCAGCTGGTTGGCCTTGGCCGGGTCGTATTCGGTGTACTGGGTGGCCATGGTCTCGTCGTACAGCGCCATGTCCGGCCGCGGTGCCGCTTGGTAGGGCCGCGACAGCCCGGCATAGATCAGCTCGTTCAGCTCGTCGCGGTTGATTGCGTAGGACAGGGCGATGCGGAAGTCGCGGTTGCGGAACACCTTCTGCAGGTTCTCGTCCTTCACCGTCTCGTTCAGGCAGATCAGCATCGAGTTGGAATAGGCCGGCCGGGCGCGGACCAGGCGGTAGCCACCCTGCTCCCGGTGCTGCGCCATCACCGCCTGGTTCTCGATGCCGTCCAGCCCGTAGGCCTGCATGTCGAGGTCGCCGTTGATCGCCTTCAGCAGCAGCCCCTGGCTGTCGCCGACCACGTCATAGGTGACCCGGTCCATATAGGGCAGCTGGTTGCCGTCCGGATCGACCTTGAAGAAATACGGGTTGCGCTCGGCCACCACCTGGCTGGTGCCGCTGTAGCCGACGGTCAGCACCCAGGGGTCGAGCACCGGCCGGCCGACATCGCGCCAGCGGCTGCCGTTCTGGTAGGCGGTCCGGTTCTGGAACAGCGTCGTCCAGTTCGGCACGCCGGCTGCCTTGACCAGCGCGTCGATGCCGTCCGGGTTGTACTTCTTGTGGAACTGCTTGAGGTAATGGCTCGGCGACGCGGCCAGGATGTCGGAGCCCAGCTGCGTCGCCATCGCCGGCAGGAACAGGCCGTTCGGCGCGGCGAAGGTGAAGCGGACGGTCTCGGCGTCGACCTTCTCCGCCGTCACCGGCTTGCCGCCGGCCCGGAGCCAGCGCGGCGCCGACGGCGTCAGCTCCTGGTTCATCAGCACGTCCTGGTACCAGAACATGATGTCGTCGGCGGTAAAGGGCGCGCCGTCCGACCATTTCATCCCCTTGCGCAGATGGAAGGTGAAGACGGTGGCGTCGTCATTGACGTCGACGGATTCGGCGGCATCGGGGACCACATCGGTCCATTCCGGGTTCCAGCGCACCAGCCGGGTGTAGCCGATGGTGCGGTCCATCAGGCTGTCGCCGCCGCCGACCACCCCCTGTCGCCAGGTGCCGCCGTATTTGCCGACCTTCTCCAGCGGCTTGACCACCAGCGGATGCTCCGGCAGCCGCTGCGCCAGCGGCGGCAGCTTGCCGGCCGTCACCTCGGCGGCCAAGGCCGGTGCCTCGCGATAGTCGGCGGCCCAAGCCGCCCCGCCCAATAACAGCATCGGGATCAGAGCCGCGCCCCACAGCGCGCGTGTTCCGGCGCCCATCCTGGAGTCCTCCCTCTGGGTTGGTCTTCGACCTTATGTCCGACTCAATACCGTTAACGTTAACGTCCGTCAATACCACTTGCGATCCAAGGAAGTTCTACGTATTCCTTTGACTGAATGCCCAACCTCGCCAGAGCGCAGCGAGCGTGACAGTTAACGATAACATGCAGAATGGCCCGAAGCCCCTGCCCCGCGGCGCCACCCTGACGGATGTGGCGGCGGCGGCCGGCGTCTCGACCATGACGGCGTCGCGGGTGATGAACGGCCGCGGCGGCGCCAGCGAGGAGACCCGGGCCCGGGTGCTGGCGGCGGCGGCCAGCCTGGCCTACCGGCCGAACACCTTCGCCAAGGGGCTGAAGGGCGACCGCTCCTACACCGTCGGCATCGTGGTGCCGGACATCGGCAACCCGTTCTTCCCGGAGGTGATCAAGGGCGCCGAGTTGGCGGCGCGGGCCCGCGGCTTCACCCTGCTGACCTGCAACGTGGTCGAGGATCCGGAGCGCGAGGCCGAGGTGCTGGCGACGCTGCTGGACCGCAGGGTCGACGGCGTCATCGTCTGCAGCGCCCGGTTGGAGGACAAGCGGCTGCAGCAGGCGATCGAGCAGCACCGGGCGGCGGTGCTGATCAACCGGCCGATGCCGCGCCGGGTCGCCGGCACCATCGAGATCGACTTCCGCACCGGCCTGGCCGCCGCCACCCGCCTGCTGATCGGCCGCGGCCGCCGCCGCATCGCCTATATCGGTGGCCCGCCGACCTCTTACAGCGGCCGGATGCGCCGCGCCGGCATCCTCGACGCCCTGGAAGAGCACGGGCTGGACCTCGTGGCCGAGGAGGCGACGGCGCCCGACCTGGAGGGCGGCATCGCCGCTGCCCGGCGCCTGTTCGGCCAGGACATCGGGATCGACGCGGTGATCTGCTACAACGACCTGATCGCGATCGGCGCCCTGTCGGTGATCCGCGAGATCGGACTGGCGGTGCCCGGCGACGTCGCCGTGCTGGGCTGCGACGACATCCTGCCGGCCCGGCTGGTGAACCCGCCCTTGTCGACCATCCATGTCGCCAAGCAGGACCTGGGCGACGCCGCCATGCGCATGCTGATCGACCGGATCGAAGGCCGCAGCCTGCAGCATTCGATCGTGATCGAGCCCGAACTGGTCGAGCGGGCCACCACCTGAGAGCCGACCACGCAAGGCGTCCTCGCATTGCCTCTCCCGCCTGGCGGGAGAGGTCGGGCGTCCGCAGGACGACCGGGTGAGGGCTGGCCTCGGCCTCGACAACCCCCCCTCACCCGGAGCCGCTTCGCGTCTCCGACCTCTCCCGCAAGCGGGAGAGGCAACATTCTGTTCGGTCCCTCCCAACTGCCCCTGAGGCCTACGCCCCGTCCGGATCCGCCAGGGCGCGGTCTAGCGCGTCGACCAGGATCTCGGCGTGCTCGCGGCCGAAGACCAGCGGCGGGCGCAGCTTCAGGACGTTGCCGTTCCGGCCGCAGCTGCTGACCAGCACGCGCCGGCGGCGCAGCCCATTGACCACGCGGGACGCCAGTGCGCCGTCCGGCTCGCGCGTCGCCCGGTCGCGCACCAGCTCGACCCCGAGGAACAGCCCCGCGCCGCGGACATCGCCGATCGCCGCATGCCGGTTGGCCAGCGCCCGCAGGGCCTCGGCCAGGAAAGCCCCGGTGTCGCGGGCGTTGGCGACCAGCCCCTCGCCTTCGATCACGTCCAGCACCGCCATGCCGACCGCGGCCGAGACCGGGTTGCCGCCGAAGGTGTTGAAATAGCGGGTGCGGCGGCCGAACTCGGCCAGCACCTCCGGCCGGGCGGCCATGCCGGCGATCGGGTGGCCGTCGCCCATCGGCTTGCCCATGGTGACCATGTCCGGGACGAAGCCGTGCCGGGCGAAGCCCCACATCCCGCCGGTGCGGCCGAAGCCGGGCTGCACCTCGTCGGCGATCACCAGTCCGCCCGCCGCCCGCATCGCTGCCGCGGCCGGCGCCAGGAAGCCGGCGGGTTCGGCGAAGACGCCGTCGCTGGAGAAGATGGTGTCGACCAGCAGCGCTGCCGGGATGATGCCGCTCTGGCGCATATCCTCGATCGCCGCCGTCACCCGGGCGGCGAAGGCCTGGCCGACATCGCCCGGCTCGCGATAGGCGTCGGGCGGCGCGACCAGGCGGACATGGTCGCCAATGCGGACGGCGCTGCCGAGCGAGGGCGACATCTCCGCCAGCGCCACGGTGACGCCGTGATAGGCCCAGTCGGTGACGATGACGCCGGTGCCGCCGGTGACGGTGCGCGCCACCCGCAGGGCCAGGTCGTTGGCCTCGCTGCCGGTGCAGGTGAACATCACATGGCCGATCTCGGGCGGGAAGGTCGCCAGGAGGCGCTCGGCATAGTCGAGCACGCCCTCCGAGAGATAGCGGGTGTGGGTGTTCAGCACCGCCGCCTGCCGCGCCAGCGCGCCGACGACATGCGGGTGGCAATGCCCGACCGAGGCGACGTTGTTGTAGGCATCGAGATAGCGCTCGCCGTCGGCGCCGGTCAGCCAGACGCCCTCGCCGCGCACGACATGCAGCGGCTCGTCATAGAACAGGCGGTAGGCCGGGCCCAGCAGCCGGTCGCGGCGGGCGCGCAGGGCGGCCGTCTGGGAGTTGAGGGGGCGGTCGTCAGCCATGGCTTTCCTCGCGGCAGATCCGGTGCAGGCGGTCGGCGGCGTCCTGCCGGTCGAGACCGGCCAAGCGCCGCAGCCGCGCCCAGGCCGTCTGGTTGTTGCGCAGGATGTAGTCCCGGTTCTCGGGATGGCGACGGGCGCGCCAGGCGCCGATGATCACGATCATCACCAGCCGGGTCGCCATCAGGTCGCAGAGCAGGCCGATCTCCGCCGGCTGCAGCGGCAGCGCGGCGTGGTAGCCGGCGATCAGCTCACCGGCCTGGCCGAGCGGATCGTCGCCGTCGGCGAGGTGATAGGCGGCGGCGACGGCGACGTCGCTGGCCAGCACGGTCCGCACCGCATCGCCGAAATCGATCAAGCCGGTGATCGTGTCGGGATCGGCGGCGTCGACCAGGATGTTGCTCGGGTTCGCATCGGCATGGATCACCTGCCGGCGCAGCCCCGGCAGGGCCGGCGCCACCACCTGCTCGAACCGGTCGAGGCCGGCTTCGGCGAGCGCCCGGCGATCCGCATCCTCGATCTCGCCCAGCAGGTCACGCAGCCGCGCCGCACCGGCCATGTCCCAGATCAGCTCATGCTCGTCCGCCGGGTGGCGGAAGCCGGCGAGGGCCGTGCCGAGGCGGCCGAGCCGCTCGCCGATCCGCCGGCGCTGGCGCGGCGAGCGTGCGGCGACCGTCGCCAGCGGCGTCCCGTCCAGGAAGGACAGCAGCCGGGCGACCAGCGGAGCGCCGGCGCCGATCTCGATCTCCGCCGCCCCTTCCGGCGTCCGCAGGATGCGCGGCGCCGGCAACGCCGGATCTACCTTTTCCAGATGCAGCAGCAGCCCGGTCTGGAAGTTGGTGACCTGCCGGGCCTCGGCCGGATCGGCGATCTTGAGCAGCACCCGCCGGCCAGCCGCGGTCTCGATCCGGAAGTTCTGGTCCCGCTCGCTGCTCAGGGCCTCGGCCCGCCCCGAGATCCCCCAGCGGGCGCGGACCAGCCGCTCGGCATCCTCCGGCGAGAGGCGCCTGTCCTCAAGCTCGGTCATCACCCGCGAAAGCCGTCGAAGAAGCGCGTCAGCAGCCGGCCCAGGAAGTCGACGGCATAGCCGCCCTCCTGGATGATCGCCGTCGGCTTGCCCAACGCCTTGATCGTCTCGCCGGCCCGGGCGAAGCCGTCCTCGGTCACCTGCAGCGCCGCCAGCGGCTCGTCCTTCGAAGCGTCGAAGCCGAGGCTGACCACCACCGCATCGACCCCGGCCCGCCCGACCGCCGCCACCGCTTGGTCGACCGCGGCGAGCCAGCCCTCGTCACCGGTGCCGAGGGCGAGCGGCAGGTTGAGGTTGGCCCCCTCCCCCGCCCCGCCGCCAGTCTCGCCGGCATGGCCGACATACCAGGGGTAATAGCGGTTCGGGTCGCCATGGATCGAGGCGACGAAGACATCCGCCCGGTCCCAGAAGATGCCCTGGGTGCCGTTGCCGTGATGGGCGTCGATGTCGAGCACGGCAACCCGCGCCGCGCCGCGGTCGCGCAGCCGCTGCGCCGCCAGCGCCGCGTTGTTCAGGTAGCAGTGGCCGCCGGCCCGCGCCGCGTAGGTGTGGTGCCCGGGCGGCCGCGCCAGCGCATAGGCGGCGCGGCCGGACGCCGCCTCATCGGCCGCGGCGACGGCGCAGGACGCGGCGGCGACCGAGGCCGCCCAGGTCTGCGGCCCGATCGGGCAGGAGGTGTCGGCGGTGTACCAGCCGAGCCTGCCGACGATGGTGCCGGACGGCTTGGCGCCCTGTGCCAGCATCTCCGGGCTGGGATGGATGTTCGGCACCAGCTCGGGCCCATGGTCGGGCAGCGCCGACCATTCCGCCCAGGCCTGCTCCAGGAAGTCGAGATAGTCCGGCGCGTGCACCGACTGTAGCGCGGCACGGTCGACCGCCGCCGGCTCGACCACCTCGAGCTTCATGTCATGGACCGCGGCCAGCAGCGCCTCGGCCCGGGCCGGCACCTCGAAGTTGCGGCGCAGCTGGCCGCGCTGCAGGAAGAACTGCGGCGCGTGGCTGCGCTGGATGTCGTTCCAGAAGACCTTCATCGCATGGTCCCGTTCGTCGAAGGGCGCCAGGCCTCGGACGCTGCCGAGCGGCGGCTGCATGGTGACGGGCCTCGCGACGATCGGACACAAGAATCTGGATCGTCCGGCCTGATGGAAGAGGAAGGATCAGACCGGAGGCCTGCGGGCGCGGTCGATGGCGGCGATCACCGCCTCCGGGTCGCCGGCCAGATTGGCCAGGATCAGCACCAGCCGGGCGTTCAGCGCCGCGCTTTCGGCCGGGTCCAGCCCCTCATGCGCCCGCAGCAGCGCGGCGTAGATGTCGTCGCCGCGGCCCGCCAGCCGGTCGCGGCCGAGATCATGATCGGTCATGAGCGTTCTCCCCTCGCCCGCGCCAGCGCCGCCCGTATCTCCGCCGCCGAGGCGCCGGTCAGCCGGGCGGCGACATGCTGGTCCGGCCGGACCAGGTACAGCGCCTCGCCGTAGCGCGAGGCGGCGAAGCCATACGGGTCGCGATCGGCACCGACCCGCAGCACCGGCAGGCCGGTGCCTGCCGGCGCCTCCACGCCGCCGATCGCCAGCAGGCTGAAGCCGCCGCCGAGCCGGCTGAGCAGGAAGCCCCCACCCTCCAGCCGGACATCCGGACATACCGCGCCCGGCGCCAGCAGCCCCGGCGCTGCCTCGGCCGGTGTCTGCAGCGACAGCCCGCCCAGGGCGCAGGGCAGCGACAGGCGGCCGGAATTGACCAGCCGGCGGGCGAAGGCGTGGCCGGCGGCGAGGTCCAGCACCGCGGCGCGGAACACCCGCTCGATCTCGCTCTTCGGTGTCATGAAGCGGGTGGCGCGGGCCGAGTGCAGGATGTTCTCGTCCGCCGCCCGCACCCGCTCCTCGTCATAGCTGGCGAGGAGACCCGCCGGCGCCTCGCCCTGCAGCACCAGGGCCAGCTTCCAGGCCAGGTTGTCGGCGTCCTGGATGCCGCCATTGCCGCCGCGGGCGCCGAAGGGCGAGACCACATGGGCGGCATCGCCCAGGAAGATCACCCGGCCGTGCACGAAGCGCTCCAGCCGCCGGCACTGGAAGCTGTAGACCGACACCCAGTCGAGCTCGAACGGCCGGTCGCCGACCATCGCCCGGATGCGCGGGATCACCCGCTCCGGCCGGCGCTCCGTCTCCGGGTCGGCGTCGGGGCCGAGCTGCAGGTCGATGCGGTAGATGTCGTCCGGCTGCTTGTGCAGCAGCGCCGACTGGCCGGGGTGGAAGGGCGGCTCGAACCAGAACCAGCGCTCCGGCGGGAACCCCACCTTCATCTCGACATCGGCGATCAGGAAGCGCTCCTCGAAGGCCTGGCCGATGAAGTCGAGCCCCAAGGCGTGGCGCACGGTCGAGCGCACCCCGTCGCAGGCGAGGAGGTAATCGGCCTCGATCGCGTAGCTGCCATCCGGGGTCTCGACCTGGACCCGCACGCCGCCGGCGCCCGGCTCGACCCCGGTGACGCGGTTCTTCCAGCGCAGGTCGATCAGCTCCGGAAAATCGGCGCAGCGCTCCACCAGATACTGCTCGACGTAATATTGCTGCAGGTTGATGAAGGCCGGCATTTTGTGCCCCGGCTCCGGCAGCAGGTCGAAGGCATAGACCTCGCGGTCGCGGTGGAACAGCCGGCCGACCTTCCAGGTCACGCCCTTGGCCAGCATGCGCTCGCCGATGCCGAGCCGGTCGAAGATCTCCAGCGTGCGCTTGGACCAGCAGATGGCGCGGGAGCCGGTGGAGACCACGTCGTTGTCGTCCAGCACCACGCTCGGCACGCCATGCAGCGCCAGGTCGATCGCCACGGCCAGCCCGACCGGGCCGGCGCCGACGATGGCGACCGGATACCGCCGCCTGGCACCGCCGGACAGCTCCGGCGGGGTGCGCACCACGAAGCGCTGACTGACGTATCGGGCCATGCGCCCTCCCCTGCTCGGCCGTTCGCCCAGGATGATGCGCCGGAGGCCCCGAGTCTGTCCTCAGATCTGAGGACAGCGCGAACGGCGCCGACGGCCTATGCTGGCGGGAACACCACGGGAGGACCGTCTATGTCCAAGAGCTTCGCCTCCGCCGGCGACATGGCCGAGAAGTCGATCTCCTTCACCCAGCTCGGCGACGGGCTCTACGCCTTCACCGCCGAGGGCGACCCGAACACCGGCGTGATCGTCGGCGACGACAGCGTCATGGTGATCGACGCCCAGGCCACGCCGGTGATGGCGCAGAAGGTGATCGAGCGGATCCGCGGCGTCACCGACAAGCCGGTCAAATACGTCGTCCTCAGCCACTACCACGCCGTGCGGGTGCTCGGCGCCTCGGCCTATGGCGCCAGCGAGATCATCGCCTCGGAGACCTGCCGGGCGATGATCCATGAGCGCGGCCAGGAGGACTGGGATTCGGAGTTCGGCCGCTTCCCACGGCTGTTCCAGGCGGCGGAGTCGATCCCCGGCCTGACCTGGCCGACGGTGACCTTCAAGGACCGCATGACCCTCCATCTCGGCCGCCGCCGGGTCGACCTGCTGCATCTCGGCCGGGCCCACACCGCCGGCGACATCGTCGCCTGGGTGCCCGATGCCGGGGTGGTGTTTTCCGGCGACATCGTCGAATACCGCTCCGCCTGCTATTGCGGCGACGCCCATTTCAACGACTGGCCGCGGACGCTGGACGCCATCGCAGCGCTGCGGCCGGAGGCGCTGTCGCCCGGTCGCGGCGACGCCCTGGTCGGCACCGCCAGGGTGGCCGAGGCGATCGAGCTGACCCGCGACTTCCTGGCCAGCACCTACCGGCCGGTCGCCCGGGTCGCGGCCCGCGGCGGCTCGCTGAAGCAGGCCTGGGACGCCTGCCGCGCCGCCTGCGACGCGAAATTCGCCAGCTATGCCATCTACGAGCACTGCCTGCCGTTCAATGTCGCCCGCGCCTATGACGAGGCGTTGGGCATCGACACGCCGCGGATCTGGACCGCCGCGCGGGACCGCGAGATGTGGGCCGCGCTGCAGGGCTAGACCGGCGATCGGCATGACCTCGGCATCCGGCCGACCGGCGTGCTCGCCGGGCCTATCAGCGCCTGGGCGTCACAGCTCGCCGTCCGGCGGTTCCGCTAGAGCAGGAGGTCCGAGGCCTGCAGCGTGATCGCTCCGGTGAGCCGGATGACGATGTCGGCGACGCTGTCGCCGTCGACATCGGCCGAGACCGTCGTGGTGCCGCCGGCGATCTCGCAGCGCAGCTGCCCGGCAGTGCCGGAGAAGGCCCCCGCACCGATGAAGGTGAAGGCCGTGTCGCCATTCCCGGAATTGCCATCGGCATCGATCAGCCGCAGGGAGATCAGATCCCCGGCCTGGAAGTCCTGGATCGTGTCGGCGGCCGCGGCCGTGCTGTCGGAGACGGCGATGTAGCTGAAGTAATCCGAGCCGGCTCCGCCGTTCAGCGTGTCGGCGCCGCTGCCTCCCCGCAGGGTGTCGGCACCGCCGCCGCCGCTGAGCGTGTCGGCCCCGTCGAACCCGACGAGTTCGTTGGCCTGGGCATTGCCGGTCATGACATCGTTGTGGTTGCTGCCGTTGATGGTCTCGATGTCGCTGGCGATGGTGTCGCCCTGGGCCGTGCCGCCGGTGTTGATTCCCGTCTGGAGGTTGATGATCACGCCCGCGGTGCTGTCCCAGTAGCTGGCGGTGTCGTAGTCGGCCCCGCCGGTCAGGTGATCGGCGCCGGCGCCGCCGCGCAGCAGGTCGCCGCCGGCACCGCCCACCAGCTGGTCATCGCCGTTGCCGCCTTCGAGGGTGTCCCAGCCGGCGCCGCCGTTGAGCCCATCATTGCCGGCCATGCCCGACAGCGTGTTGGCCGCGCCGTCGCCGGTCAGGGTGTCGCCGAAGGCGCTGCCCTGCAGGTTCTCGATATTGGTCAGCGTGTCGCCCTGGGCGTAGCCGCCGGTGTTGATGTTGGTCGCCAGGTTGACCGTCACCCCGATGTCGCTGCCGTTGTAATCGGCGATGTCGATGCCGGCGCCGCCGTCGATCGCATCGGCGTCCGCACCGCCGTTGATCGCGTCATTGCCGGCGCCGCCAGCCAGCGTATCGGTGCCTGCCGCGCCGCTCAGCCCATCGCCGTCGGCCCCGCCGTCGATCTGGTCGTTGCCGTTGCCGCCATAGAGGGCGTCGCTGCCGGCTGCACCGGCGATGCTGTCGTTGCCGCCCCCGCCGTTGATCCCGTTGATGCCGGCATTGCCGGTCAGATGGTCGTCATAAATGCTGCCGCCGAGATTTTCGATGTTGCTCAGGACATCGCCCTGGGCGTCGCCGCCGGTGCCGGTGCCGGCCGCGAGGTCCACCGTCACCGCGGCGCCGGAGCTGAAGTAGCCGGCCGCATCCGTGCCGCTGCCGCCGTCCAGCACATCGGCACCGGCGCCGCCGTAAAGCTCATCGTTACCGGCCCCGCCGGTCAGTGCATTGGCCCCGCCGCCGCCGGTCAGCGCGTCGGCGAAGCTCGAGCCGGTGACGTTCTCGATGTTGGACACGGTGTCGCCCTCAGCGTCGCCGCCCGAGCCGATGCCGGTGGCCAGGCTGACGACCACGCCAGCAGCCGAGGCGTCGTAATAGGCTGTGTCGATGCCGTGGCCGCCGTCGATCACATCGGCGCCGCCATGGCCGGTGAGCCCGTCGTCGCCGTCGTCGCCGTAGAGCGCATTGGCACCGCCATTGCCGATCAGGGTATCGTTGAAGGCCGAGCCGACGACGTTCTCGACATTCTGGTAGGTGTCGCCCTGGGCGTCGCCGTCCGTGCCGATGCCGGCGGCCAGGTTCACGATCACCGCCGCGTTGTAGTAATAGATCATGTCGATGCCGGCGCCGCCGTTGATGGTGTCGGCACCGTCATAGCCGACGATCAGGTCGTCGCCGGCGCCGCCGTCGATGACGTTGTCCCCGAGATCGCCGATCAGCGTGTCGCCGAAGGCCGAGCCGACCAGGTTCTCGATGCCCTGCAGCACGTCGCCCTGGGCGTGGCCGCCGGTGTTCGCGCCGAAGATCAGGTCGATGGTGACCGCCGCATTCGATTGGGCATAGGTCGCCGTGTCGCTGCCGGCACCGCCGTCCAGCGTGTCGGCCCCGGCAGCACCGTCGAGCACGTCGTTGCCGTCGCCGCCGTCCAACACGTTGACCGCGGTGTTGCCGACTAGGGTGTCGCCGAAAGCCGAGCCGGTGACGTTCTCGACAGCGAGCAGCGTGTCGCCCTGGGCGTCGCTGCCGGTGTTGGCGTTGGTGGCGAGGTTGATGCTCACCGCGGCGCCGGAGAAGGCATAGGTCACCTGGTCGGTACCGTTGCCGCCATCCAGCGTGTTGGCCGCAGTGCTGCTGGCCAGCACGTCGTTGAAGCTGGAGCCGGTGACGTTCTCGATACTGGTCAGCGTGTCGCCGTCGGCATCGCCGCCGGAGGCGGTCCCGAACGCCAGGTTGATGGTCACCGCCGCGCTGGACGAGGAATAGACGGCGGTGTCGATGCCGAAGCCGCCATTCAACACGTCGCCCAACTCGCCGCCACTGAGCGTGTCGTCGCCGGCCCCGCCGTTCAGCGTGTCAGTGCCGCCGCTGCGAAATCGGCTGAATACAACGTCGCCGGCCAGAGTGTCGTCCCCGTTGCCGCCGTTGAGCGTGTCGTTGCCGTTTTCCCCGGTCAGCATGGTGTCGAGGTTCAGGTTGGCGGTCAGGGTGTCGTTGAAGAGCGAGCCGAAGACCACCTCGAAGCCGGAGAAGGTGCAGCCTGCGGCCCAGCCCTGCCCGACCCCGGTGGTCAGGTTGACGTCGATGGCCGAGGTCGCAGAGGTGCCGTCGACGTAGTCCTTGCCGTCGCCGCCGTCCATCTTATCGGCGCCACCGCTGATCACGATGACGTCGTCGCCGGCGCCGCCATCGATCGAATTGGCCCCGGCGTCGCCGGCAAGCTGGTCGGTGAAGGCGCTGCCGATCAGGGCCTCGAAATTGCTGATCATGTCGCCGAAGGCCTCGCCCCCGAGGCCCCCGAGGCCCAGGTACACGACGACGCTCGACGTGGCGTGGGCGTAGCTCAGCGTGTCGAAGCCGGCGCCGCCATCCATCTGGTCGGAGTCCGCGCCGCCCTCGATGATGTCGTCGCCGCCGAGGCCCTTCAGCACATCGACCGAGCCGCCGCCATTGATGATGTCGATGCCGTCGGGGTTGGTGGGATCGCCCGGATCGGTCCCGGTGAGGAAGTCGTTGCCGGGGCCGCCGTTGAGGGTCTGGGTCATGGAAATTCCTCCCGCTGTCTGGTCGGCGCGCCGGTTTCCATGGGAGCGTCCGAGCTTCGAAATGCGCCCGGTTGGCCCAGGCAGACAAGAATGGACAGCATTTAGCACATATTCGGCATGCCTCGATAGGCAGGTCGGACATATCGATGCCGGATGCGGTTTCGACGCATCCGGCTCGAGGCGGGCCTACCGCTACAGCATGAAGTCGCTGGCCGTCAGCGCGTGGTCGGCGGTGACGTTGATGGCGAAGTCCGAGACCTTGTCGCCGTTGGCGTCGACATAGACCACCTGGATCGCCCCGGACGTCACCACCCGCAGCTCGCCGGCATGGCGGGTGTAGTCGCCGGTGCCGAAGGTGAAGGCGGTGTCGCCGTCGCTGGAGTTGCCGTCCGCATCAATCGCCGACAGGTCGATCTTGTCGCCCGTGGAGAAGTCGGTGATGCCGTCCTTGCCGAGGCCGGACACCGCGCTATCGGACAAGGCGGTGTAGACGAACCGGTCGTTGCCGGCGCCGCCCTTCAGCGCATCGCCACCGCCGCCGCCGGTGAGCACATCGCCGCCGCCCATGCCCCACAGCGTGTTGGCGTTGGCGTCGCCGGTCAGGGTGTCGGCGAAGCCCGAGCCGAGCACCTGCTCGATGCCGCTCAGCGTGTCGCCCGCCGCGTCGCCGCCGGAGACCACGCCCGTCGCCAGGTTCACCGAGACCCCGGCGGCCGAGCCGGCATAGCTGGCCGTGTCGATGCCGGCGCCGCCGGTCAGCGCGTCGGCACCGGCAGCGCCTTCGAGCGTGTCGTTGCCGTCGCCGCCGTCGAGCTGATCGTTGCCGGTACCGCCATAGAGATTGTCGTGACCGGCCTCGCCGAAGACCTGGTCGTTGCCGATGCCGGCATCGACGCTGTCGTTGCCGATGCCGCCATGGATGGTGTCGATCCCGTCGCCGCCGACCAGCCGGTCGGCGCCGTCGCCACCGCTGAGATTGTCATTGCCGCCCTCGCCCGAAAGGGAGTCGTCGCCACCATTGCCGACGAGCGTGTCGTTGCCGAGCTCGCCGCCGATGACGTTGCGGGCGTTGTCGCCGGTCAGCTGGTCGTCATGGCTCGAGCCGTAGAGGTTGTCGATCCCGCTCAGCGTATCGCCGGCAGCGTCGCCGCCCGAGGTCGCGCCGGTCAGCAGGTTGACCGACACCGCCGCGGCCGAGCCCTGGTAGTTCGCCTGGTCGAGGCCGCCGCCGCCGGTCAGGACATCGCCCCCGGCGCCACCGCGCAGCACGTCGTCCCCGGCGCCGCCATCCAGCGCATTGGCGCCGCCATCGCCGAACAGCTTGTCGACGAAGGCGGAACCGGTGACGTTCTCGACGGAGAACAGCGTGTCGCCCTGGGCATCGCCCCCCGTGCCGGTGCCGGCCACAAGGTCGATGGTCACCCCGACGGCCGAGCCGGCGTAGTCCGCGGTGTCCACCCCGGCGCCGCCGCCGATCCGGTCCGCCCCGGCCCCGCCGCGGATCACATCGTCGCCGACATCGCCGCGCAGGTCGTTGGCCCCGGCATTGCCGGTCAGCGTGTCGTTGAAGGACGAGCCGATCAGGTACTCGATCGCCGTCAGCGTGTCGCCCTGGGCGTCGCCGCCCGTGCCGGTGCCGGCCGAGAGATCGACCTGGACGGCCGTGGCCGATCCGGCATAGCTCGCCGTGTCGACGCCGTTGCCGCCGCGCAGCTGATCCGCGCCGCCGCCACCGAGCAGCAGGTCGTCGCCGTCGCCGGCACCGAGGATGTTCGCCCCGGCACCGCCGGTGAGGGTGTCGGCGAAGGTCGTGCCGAATAGGTTCTCGATGCCGGACAGCGTGTCGCCCTGGGCATCGCCGCCCGTGCCGGTGCCAGTCGCCAGGTTGACCGAGATCGCCGCCGAGCCGGTGTAGTCGACACCATCCTGCCCGCTGCCGCCGGCGAGGGCATCGGCGCCGGCCCCGCCATGGAGCGCGTCGTCGCCATCGCCGCCCGTCAACGAATTGGCGCCGACGTCGCCGGTCAGGGTGTCGTTGAAGCCCGAGCCGACGAGGTTCTCGATGCCGGCCAGCGTGTCGCCCTGGGCATCGCCGCTCAGGCCGGTGCCGTTGGCCAGGTTGGCGGCCACCCCGACGGTCGAGCTGTCGTAAAAGACCGTGTCGATGCCTGCCCCGCCGTCGATGACGTCGGCGCCGGCGCCGGCGTTGATCAGGTCGTTGCCGTTGCCGCCGACGACGACGTCGTTCCCCGCGGCGGAGCGGATCGTGTCGTCTCCGTCGGCCCCCGTGAGCGCGTTGGCGCCGGCGTCGCCGATCAGGGTGTCGTTGGCGGCCGTGCCGACGACGTTCTCGATATTCTGATACGTGTCGCCCTGGGCGTCACCGCCGGAGCCCAGCCCGGTGGCCAGGTTCACGGTCACCGCCACGACGTCGTAATAGACCGTGTCGATGCCGGCGCCGCCATTGATCGCGTCGGTGCCGCCATAGCTTGCGATGTTGTCGTTGCCGCCGCCGCCGTCGATGACATTGGCTCCGTCATCGCCGCGCAGGGTGTCGGCGAAGCCCGACCCGGTCAGGTTCTCGATGCTCTGCAGCACGTCACCCTGGGCGTCGCCGCCCGCGTAGAAGGCGGCCTTCAGGTCGACGGTGACCCCGGCGGCGGAGAAGACATAGGCCGCGGTGTCGCTGCCGTTGCCGCCCTGCAGGGTGTCGGCGCCGACCAGGCCTTCGAGCACGTCGTCGCCGGCGCCGCCGTCGAGGATGTTGTTCACGCCGTTGCCGTACAGGGTGTCGTTGAAGTTCGAGCCGATCAGGTTTTCCATGTTGGCGAAGGTGTCGCCCTCGGCCCAGCCCCCGACGCCGACGCCGCCGTTCAGATTGGCGAGGACCCCGGCGGTGGACCCGCCATAGGTCACCCCGTCGGTGCCGGCGCGGCCGTCGAAGAAGTTGGCCGCGGCGCTGACGCCGAAGAAATCGTCGGAGGTCGAGCCGAGCACGTTCTCGATGCTGGTCAACGTGTCGCCCTGCGCATGGCCGCCGGACGCGACGCCGTTGTCCACATTGACGATGACCCCGGCGTTGGAGTTCTCGTAGGAGGCGGTGTCGCTGCCGGTGCCGCCGTTCAGGAAGTCGCCCAGCGCCCCGCCCTGGAGAAAGTCGTTACCGGCGCCGCCGCTGAGCGTGTCGTTGCCGGTGGTGCCGATGATGTTGAGGAAGTCGTCACCGACCAGGACATCGTTCCCATCGCCACCGTTGATCGTGTCGTCGCCGCCCAACCCCCCCAGGGTGGAGCCGCCCACGGCGGCGGTCAGGATGTCGTTGAAACCGGTGGCGATGATGCTTTCGAAGTTGGCGAAGGTGGTGCCCGCGGCCCCGCCGCCGCCGATGCCGATGGCTACGTTGATGGTCACGGCCGAACCGGAGGTGCGGCAGTCGAGGAAGTCCCCGCCGGCGCCGCCATCCAGAAAGTCGGTGCCGCCGCTGATCGCGATGATGTCGGTGCCGGCGCCGCCGTCGATGGTGTTGTTCCCGCCATCGCCCCCGAAGATGTCGTTGAAGGCGGACCCGATGATGGCCTCGAAGCCGGTCATGGTGTCGCCCACGGCTTCGCCGGTGAAGGCGCCGGCGTTCAGATTCACCCACACGCCGGCGGTGGCGTTGGCGAAGGTGAGCGTGTCGAAGCCCGCGCCGCCATCCAGGACGTCGGCGCCCAGGCCGCCCGAGATCGTGTCGTCGCCGCCCAGGCCGCTGAGCGTGTCGTTGCCGTCGAGACCATTGATGATGTCGATGCCGTCGGGATTGGCCGGGTTGCCCGGATCGGTCCCGGTGAGGGTGTTGTTGCCGGCGGTGCCGTTGAGGGTCTGGGTCACGGAACATCTCCACTGTCTGGTCGGCGCTGCCGGTCTCTGCGCTGGCCCGGATGCGCGATAGGCGGGATTTATCAGACCTTGTGCATATCTGGTTAGGTCCAGATTGGATGAATCGATGGGTCCAGATGCAGCTTCGGTGAGTCCGGATGGGACCTGTCGATGAGTCCAGATTGCGCCAGGGGATAAAATACGATCTTATGCAATCCAGGGTTGGTGTGCAGGAGAGGCCCGTGGCGGCCGACGACATTCTGTGGCGGCAATTGCTGACGCTGTCGCGCCGGCCCGACCTGACGCTGCAGGCGCAGCTGCGCGCCGCCATCGCCCAGGCGGTGCTGGACCGGCGGCTCCCGCCCGGCGCCGAGCTGCCCTCGTCGCGGCGGTTGGCGGAGATCCTGGGCATCAGCCGCAACACCGTGATCCAGGCCTATGACCAACTGACCCAGGAGCACTTCGTCTCGGCGCACAGCCGGTCGCGGCACATGGTCGACCCGGCGGCGCTGGAGAATGCGGCGCGGGCGGCCGGGACGCGGCCCGATGCACCGATCCGCCGGCCGGACTGGACCGCGCGGCTGACCAGCCGGCCGTCCCGCACCCGGCATGTGCTGAAGCCGGTCGACTGGTACAATTACCGCTTTCCCTTCGTCTACGGCCAGCCCGACCCAACCCTGTTCCCGATCGCCGAGTGGCGCGAGGTGGTGCAGCTGTCGCTGCGTTCGGTCGCCATCCGCGACTGGGCCGGCGACCGCGTCGATGCCGACGACCCGCTGCTGATCGAGCAGCTGCAGAAGCGGATCCTGCCGCGCCGCGGCATCTGGGTGTCGCCGGAGCAGATCCTGGTCACGATCGGGGCGCAGCAGGCGCTGTATCTCGCCGCCTCGCTGCTGCTGAAGCCGGAGCGGACGGTCGGGATCGAGCAGCCGGGCTATCCCGACATCCGCAACCTGTGCCGGCAGTTCGGCGCCCGCACCCTGCCCCTGGCGATGGACCATCACGGGCTGCGGCCGACCGGCAGCCTGGCCGAATGCGACATGCTGTTCGTGCAGCCGAGCCACCAGAACCCGACCACCGTGACCATGCCGCTGGCCCGCCGGCAGGAGCTGCTGCAGGCCGCGTCGGTGCACGATCTGGTGATCGTCGAGGACGACTACGACAGCGAGCTGACCTTCGTGGGCGAGGCCACCCCGGCGCTCAAGGCGCTCGATCGCGACGACCGGGTGATCTATGTCGGCAGCGTGTCGAAGACCCTGGCCCCCGGGCTACGGCTGGGCTACGTGGTGGCGGCGCCGGAGTTCATCGCCGAGGCCCGGGCGATGCGGCGGCTGACGGCGCGGCACCCGCCGTCCAACAACCAGCGCGCCGTGGCGCTGTTCCTGCAGCTGGGGCATCACGATGCCGCGATCAAGCGGCTGATCGCCGCCTATCGCGAGCGCGCCGCCGCGATCGGCGAAGGCTTGCGCACCCATCTGCCGGAAATCGAGTTCCGGGATCCGACCGGCGGCTCCGCCCTGTGGGCGGAGGGGCCGGGCGACATATCGATGAATGCGGTCGCCGCCGCCGGGGCGCAGCAGGGACTGCTGCTGGACCCGGGGGCGGTGTTCTTCGACCATCCGCTGCCGCCGGAGAATTTCCTGCGCTTCGGCTATTCCTCGATCCCGGTCGACCGCATCGACCCCGGCATCCAGCTGCTGGCCCGGCTGGTCCACGCCGAGCGCCACGGCGCCTTGCAGGCCGGGGTGGGGTAACTGCGACGAGTATCGATGGGCAAGAGCGTCCCTGGGCATAAGAGTGCGTACCTCTCCCGCTTGCGAGACCTTTTCGGAATTCCCCAGTCTGTCATCCCCGCGAAAGCCGGGATCTCGTAATGCTTTGCCCGGAAAGAGATTCCCGCTTTCGCGGGAATGACGGCAAAGGGATGAATTACTGTTCTGAAAGGGTCTCGCTTGCGAGAGAACCGGACGGTGCTGGTGGGCGGAGAGTGCCTCAGCTACGCCAGGAACAGCTCCGGCATCAGCGACCGCGCGACCGGGCGGAGACGATCCGCCTCAGCCTCGTCGATCCAGCGATAGGGGCGGCGCAGGCGGGTGCCGACCGGGCCCCAGCCGCCGACCGCCGCCAGCAGCTTGTCGAGGGCCGCGTTGGAATAGCCCTGCAGGCTCCGGAACGGCACGACGTGCTCGTCCATGAAGCGGCAGATCCGGCGTTCCAGGTCTAGCGCACCCTCGACGTCGACGGCCATGCGGTCGGTCCAGGCCTGGGCCCCCGCCGGGCTGAGGCAGGCGACGTTGGAGAAGGCGCCTGCGGCGACGCCGTGCCTCATGCCGGTGGCGAGGTGATGGCCGGGGATGAACAGCGCAGTGCCGGACAGATGCGCCTTCGCCGCCGCGTACCAGGCGTCGTCGCCGTCGGCGAGCTTGATCCCGGCCACCGCCGGCACGGCCTTGACCAGCCGGCCGAGCTCGTCCGGCGCCAGCACGCGCTTGGCGTGTGGCGGGTTGTAGAGGATCAGCGGCACCGGGCCGGCGGCCTCGGCCATCAGCTGGAGAAAGTCCAGGGCCTCCGGCTCGGTCACCGGCCACCAGTCCGGCAGCACCACCTGGATCGCCGCGGGGCCGAGGTCACGCGCCAGCTTGACCCGTTCCTGCGCCAGGCTCGGATCCGGCTGGCAGGCGCCGATGACGAAGGGCATGCCGGCGGCCGCGCATCGCTCGGCCAGCAGCGCCTGGATCGCGGCGTACTCCGCCTCGGTCTGGTTGTGGAATTCGCCCGCGGTGCCGTTGGAATAGATGCCGTCGACCCGCGCCGCCACCAGCAGGTCGATCTCCTCCGCCAGGCGGCCGAAATCGATGCTCTCATCCGCCGCGATCGGCAGCAGCAGCGTCGCCCAGTTGCCGCGCAGCATAGCGTTCCTCCCGGTCATCGGCTGACATCCTGACGGATGCAGGCCTTGAAGTGCCCGGGCTCGACCTCCTCCAGCTTCGGCACCTCGCGGGCGCAGGCCTCGACCGCATGCGGGCAGCGGGTGCGGAAGACGCAGCCGGAGGGCGGGTTGGCCGGGCTGGGGATGTCGCCCTTCAGGATCTGGCGCTGGCGCGGCCGGTCGGGATCCGGCTCCGGGATCGCCGACAGCAGCGCCCGGGTGTAGGGGTGCTTCGGCGCGGCGTAGAGCCGCTCGCTCGGTGCGATCTCCATGATCCGGCCGAGATACAGCACGATCACCCGGTCGCAGATGTACTCCACCACCGCGAGGTCGTGGGAGATGAACAGCATGGTCAGGCCGAGGCGCAGCTGCAGGTCGCGCAGCAGGTTGACGATCTGCGCCTGCACCGAGACGTCGAGCGCCGAGACCGGCTCGTCCGCCACCAGGAACTCCGGCTCCAGCGCCAGGGCCCGGGCGATGCCGATGCGCTGGCGCTGGCCGCCGGAGAACTCATGGGCATAGCGCTCGACGGCGTCGGCCGGCAGCTCCACCGCCTCCAGCGCCGCCCGCGCCTTGGCCAGCCGCTCGCGGCCGGTGCCGATGCCCTGGATCGCCAGGCCCTCGGTCAGGATCTCGCCGATCGTCATGCGCGGCGACAGGCTGGCGAAGGGGTCCTGGAAGATGTACTGCATCCGCCGCCGCTGCCGGCGCATCTCGCTGCCGGACAGCTTGGTCAGGTCCCGGCCGTCGAACACGACCTCGCCGGCCGTCGGCTCGATCAGCCGCAGCACCGACCGGCCGATCGTGGTCTTGCCCGATCCGGATTCGCCGACCAGGCCGACCACCTCGCCGCGGCCGACCTCGAAATGGATGTCGTCGAGCGCACGCACCAGCGGACCGCGGCCGAAGGCGCCGGGACCGAAATGCTTGGCCAGGCCGCGCACGGCGAGAAGCGGATCGGCCATGGTCAGAGCTCCTGCCAGCGGATGCAGCGGCTGGTGTGGCCGGGGCCGACCTCGGCCGGGGGCGGCACGGCGGCGCGGCAGGCGTCCACCACATGCGGGCAGCGCGAGGCGAAGGCGCAGCCCGGCGGCATGGCGGCCAGGCTGGGCACGGTGCCGGGGATGGTGGCCAGCTTCTCCCCCGCCGCCTTCAGCCGCGTCGCCTCGCCCAGCTTCGGCACCGAGGCCAGGAGGCCGATGGTGTAGGGGTGGCGCGGGTGGCGGAACACCTCGCGCACCGGGCCGGTCTCGACGATCCGGCCGGCATACATCACCGCCACGCGATGGGCGATCTCGGCCACCACGCCGAGATTGTGGGTCACGAACAGCACGCCCATGCCGCGCTGGTCCTGCAGCCGGCGCAGCAGGTCGAGGATCTGCGCCTGGATGGTGACGTCGAGCGCGGTGGTCGGCTCGTCGGCCAGCAGCAGCGTCGGGTCGCAGGCCAGCGCCATGGCGATGGTGGCGCGCTGGCGCATGCCGCCCGACAGCTCGTGAGGATACTGCGCCGCCCGCCGCTTCGGGTCGGGGATGCCGACGCTGTCGAGCAGGTCGACCGCCGCCGCCCAGGCCGATCTACGGTCGCGGCCGAGATGGATGCGGACCGGTTCCGCGATCTGGTCGCCGATGGTGTAGACCGGGTTCAGGCTGGTCATCGGCTCCTGGAACACCATGCCGATGTCGTTGCCCCGGATCCGGCGCCGCGCCTCCCCGTCCAGCGTCGCCAGGTCCCGCCCCTGCCCGTCCTTGCCGCGGAATCGGATCGACCCCGCGGCCACCCGGCCCGCCTTGGCCGGCAGCAGCCCCATGATGGAGAGGCTCGTCACCGACTTGCCGGAGCCGGACTCGCCGACCAGCGCGACGGTCTCCGCCGGGCCGATCGCGAGGTCGAGATCCGCCACCGCGGTCACCTCGCGGCCGCGGATGCGGAACACGGTCCGCAGCCCGCTGACCTCGAGGATAGGGTGCTGAGCCTCCGCCATTCTTCCCCTCAGGCCAAGAGGCCGGTCGCCTGCAGGATCGCCTCGACCTTGGCGGCCTCGGCGTCGTTCAGCGCCCGCTGCGGCCGGGCCATGATGTTGGTGTCGATGATGCCGAGGCGGCGCATCGCGGTCTTGAAGCCGCCGACGCCGGCCGACCCGGCGCTGGTGCGCGGCAGGCTGACCCAGACGATCTCGAACAGGCGGCACAGCCGCTCCTGCTCCGCCCGCGCCGCCGCCCAGTCGCCCTTGCGGCACAGGTCGTAGAGGCGGACATAGCCATGCGGGTCGACATTGGCGAGGCCGGGCACGATGCCGTGGGCGCCGGCGGCCAGGACGGAATCGCACACGATCTCCGACCCCGTCATCATCGCGAATTCCGGCTTGTCGGCCAGGTCCATCAAAGCAAAACGGAAATTGCCGTCATCGCCGCTGGAATCCTTCAGCCCGGCGATGGTGCCCTCGCGGGCCAGCGCCACCACGCCGGACCGGTCCAGCTTGACATGGACGCAGACCGGGATGTCGTAGGCGATGACCGGCACGTCGATGGCCTCGCGGACATAGCGGAAATGGTCGACGATCTCAGGCTGGCTGGTGCGGGCATAGAAGGGCGCAGTCACCACCACGGCGGCGACGCCGATCGACTGCGCCACCTTGGCGTGGCCGATGACGCGGTCGGTGGTCGGGTCGATCACCCCGGCCAGCACCGGCACGCGGCCGTTCGCGACCTTGACCGCATGCTCCAGGATCCGCCGCCGGGTCGCCTCGTCATGGAACACCACCTCGCTGGTCGAGCCGAGCACGAAAAGGCCGTGCACGCCGCCGTCGATCAGATGCTCGAGCACGCGGGTGAAGGACGGATAGTCGACCTGGAAATCCGCGGTCAGCGGGGTGACGACGGGCGGGACGACGCCCTGGAAGGCTGGAGCTGATGCCATGATGAAGGACTTTTCGGTCAGTTGAGTTCGGAACGGGGGTCGAAGGCGTCGCGCAATCCGTCGCCGACGAAGTTGATGGCGAGCACGGTGATCACCAGGGCGGCGCCCGGGAACAGCCATTGCCAGGGGTATTGCTCCAGCACCACGGTGCTGCGGGCGGCGTTCAGCATGTTGCCCCAGCTCGCCTCCGGCGGCGGCACGCCGAGGCCGAGGAAGGACAGGCCGGCCTCGAGCAGGATCGCGGCGGCGATCTGCAGCGTGGCGTAGACCACCAGGATGTCGATCGAGTTCGGCAGGCCGTGCCGCCACAGCAGGTGGCCCAGGCCGGCGCCCATGCCGCGCGACGCGACCACGAAGTCGCGCTCGCGCAGCTCCATCAGCCGGGCCCGCACCATGCGCGCCAGCACCGGCCAGGACAGCAGCGAGATGACGATGATGGTCGGCACGATGCCGGCGCCGGTGATCGAGGCCAGCACCAGCAGCGAGATCACCGGCGGCAGGGTCATGGCGAGGTCTACGAAGCGCATGATCGCCGCATCGGTGAAGCGGCCGGCCATGGCCGAGATCGACCCGACCAGGAAGCCGATCACCACCGAGATCGCGACCGACACCACGGCGACCAGCAGCGAGATGCGGCCGCCCTGCAGCACCCGGGCCAGGATGTCGCGGCCGACACCGTCCGTGCCGAGCCAATGGGCGACGCTGGGCCCCTTGTTGAGGGCCAGGAGGTCGATGTCGTTCGGCTTGTGGCCCAGGATCAGCGGGTAGCAGACGATCAGCACCAGCATCGGCACCAGGATGGCGATGCCGGCCAGCGCCGCGCCGTTGGCGGCAAAGCGGCGGAAGGCGCGGGCCAGCGGGCCATTGCCGCCGCGGGAGCGGGAGGTTTCCGCGATTGCCATCAGGCCACCTGGATGCGCGGGTCGATCGCCGCATAGGCGATGTCGGTGAGCAGGTTGGCGAGGATCACGCAGGCGCCGACCACCAGCGTCGCCCCCATGATCACCGGGTAGTCGCGGGTCTCCACCGCATTGACCAGCAGGAGGCCCATGCCCGGCCAGTTGAAGACGCTCTCGAGGAAGATGGCGCCGCCGACGGCGATGCCGATGGTCGAACCGATCAGGGTCACGACCGGCAGCAGCGCGTTGCGCAGTGCGTGCTTCACCACCACCCAGAACTCCTTCACCCCCTTGGCGCGGGCCGAGCGGACATAGTCCTGGTTCAGCACCTCCAAGAGCGAAGCGCGCATGTAGCGCATGATCAGCGCGGCATGGCCGATCGACAGCAGCAGCGCCGGCAGGATCAGGTGGCTGGCCAGGTCGCCGAGCGAGAACGGCGCGCCGGGGGTCAGCATGCCGCCGGATGGCGCCCAGCGCAGCAGCACGGAGAAGACGTAGAGGCCGACCAGCGCGGTCAGGAAGGCCGGGCTGGAGATGCCGAGGAAGGCGGCGACCGACAGGCCGAGATCGGTCGCCGAGTTGCGCCGGACGGCGCCGATGATGCCGGCGCCGATGCCGACGACGATGGCGATCGCCAGCCCCGTCCCCATCAGCAGCAGGGTCGGGCCGATGCGCTGCGCCACCAGGCCCAGCACGGTCTCGCCATTGCGCTGCAGCGAGAAGCCGAGATCGCCGCGCAGCGCCCCGCCCAGCCAGGCGAGGTACTGCACCGGCAGCGGCTGGTCGAGGCCGAGACGGGCGCGCACGGCGGCCATCTCCTCCTGCGACATCGCCACATTCGGGTTGATGTAGGCGTCGATCGGGTCGCCAGGCGCGAGCCGGAGCAGGATGAAGATCAGCAGGCTGAGAGCGATCAGCATGCCGATCCCGACCGCGAGGCGACGAAGGCAGAAATTCAGCATGTCCTGTCCCGGCGGGACGGCGCGGCCCGGCTGGCCGCGCCCCCTGCCCCATGGATGGATGTCAGTTGCCGAGCGCCCACTTCTCCGGATGGGCGGCGAAGGGACCGCCGGCCGGGGCCGGGATCCAGACGAAGTCCTTCAGCTTGGCTGAGGCGACGCCGTAGCGCTTGGCCACCCACATGGTGGCCCAGGGCAGGTTGGCGTTCATCGCCTTGCACACGGCCTGATAGCGCTCGGCCCGCTTGCTGTCGTCGGTCTCGTTCAGGGCGGCGTCGAAGGCGCCGGTCACCTCCGGCATGCGGATGCGCAGGAAGTTGGCGCCGGCCGGCGGGATCTGCTTCTCGTTCAGGCCGATGTTGATGGCGCTGGGGTCCGGCCCGTTCTGCAGCCCGGCATAGACCAGCGGGAACTGCGACCAGTCCGGATTCTGGGCGTAGATGGTGGCGTTGTAGGTCGGCGTGTCGACCGCCCGCGGCACCACATTGATGCCGACCTGGCCCAGCATCGCCTGCACCGCGGCCAGCACGTTCGAGGCCAGCGGCGTGTTGTAGTAGGTCAGCAGCGGGATCGGCTTGCTGCCGTTGATCTGGTCCCAGCCGGCCTCGGCCAGCAGCTGCTTCGCCTTCTCCGGATCATAGGCGTATGCGTCGAGGCCCGAGGGCAGCAGGTGGTCGGCGACATAGCCGCAATTGGCGATCTCGGCGGCGCCCTTGTAGAGGCTCTGCACGATCGCGTCGCGGTTGATGGCGTGCATCACCGCCTGGCGGACGCGGACGTCCTTCCACAGCGGGACCTCCTGGTTGAAGCCCAGATAGTTGACGACGTAGGAGTTGCCCTCGATCACCTTGAAACCGTCATTGCCCTGGAAGGTCGCGACGTCATCGGCCTCGACATAGCTGAAGGCGATCTCGCCGGAGCGCAGCGCCGCCACCGCCGCCGCGGTGTTGGCGAAATAGCGGTTGATGATCCGGTCGGTGACCGGCTTGCCGCCGCGGTAGTCCGGGTTGGCGGCCAGCTCGACATACTGGTCAGTGACGTAGCGCGAGAACTTGTACGGGCCGGTGCCGATCGGCGACTTCGACCACCATTCATGCTTGGCCAGCGTGTCCGACGGGATGTCCTTCAGCGCGTGCTGCGGCAGCATCATCAGCTGGGTCAGCGTCGCCAGCAGCCCGGCATTCGGCGCTGACAGCTTCAGCACCGCGGTCTTCGCGTCCGGCGTCTCGACCGAGGCGATGGCGCCGAGCCGGGCGGCGAACACCGTGCCGGTGGCGCCGTTCTTCGCGGTGTCGATGGTGAACTTCACATCGGCCGAGGTGAAGGGCTGGCCGTCATGCCATTTCGCATCGGCCAGCTTGAAGGTGTATTGCAGCTTGTCGGCGCTGACCTCGTAGCTCGACGCCAGGTCGCCGACGATGCTCTCCAGCTTGTCGTCGTTGATCACCAGCGGCTCGAAATACAGGCTGAGCCAGGTGAAGCCGCCGGTGGCGGCGAGCGGGTTGAAGTTGCCCTGGAAGCCACCCGGGCCGACATCGAACCCGCCGGTGATCGTCGACGGCTCCTGCGCCACAGCGGGGGCACCCGGCGCCCAAGCCATGGCGGCGGCGAGCGCCAGCGCGGATGCCAGCATCCTGAATCTCATCATGTCCTCCCTGTCAGTTTTCTGCTTTCGCGCCCTTCCGGGTCGCGAGGAGACGGGCGATCCCGTCATAGTGCTGGTCGAGACGGCTGCGGGCCGCGGCCCCGTCGCGCGCCTCGATGGCAGCACAGATCTCCTGGTGGTCCCGCCAGGTCGCCATCGGGTCGACATTGGCCAAATTCACGAAGTCGGACGCCTTGTAGAAGGCCATCCAGAACACATCGATCAGGCTGGTCAGCATGCGGTTGTTCTGGCAGCGGAACAGCAGGTGGTGGAACTGCTGGTCCTCCTCGGCGAAGCTCTCGTTCCGCTCGGCCCGGCGGCGCATGCGCTCGACCGTGTCCTTCAGCTCCGCCAGGTCGGCCTCGCCGATCAGCTCGATGGTCTTGCCGATCAGCCCGACCTCGAGCACACGGCGGATCTCCAGCACCTCCTCGACCTCGCGTAGCGCGCCGCCCAGGCCATAGGCCAGGTTGGCCAGCAGCGGTTCGAAGGAGAAGGCCTTCACGAACACGCCGATGCCGCGCCGAGTCTCCAGGATGCCGAGCGATTCCAGCGCCTTGATCGCCTCGCGCACCGAGTTGCGGCTGACCCCGAGCTGCTGCGCCAGGTCGTTCTCCGGCGGCAGCGGCGCACCGGGGGTCAGGGCGTTGTCGTCGATGTAGCTCTTCAAGCTCTCCTGCACCGAGACATGGAGCAGGGGCGGCCGGGCGAGCGGCTTGATCTCCTTCATAGGCGGCATCCCCGGATCAGCATGGCTTGATGGTTGCCGACTTGTAGGATATCTGTCAAGGCCATAAGCCAAGAGGGAGGATGGGATGGCCCGGGTGGCCTTGGCAGGCGTTGGACATTGGCATGCGGGCATGCATCTGGAGGCGGCCCGGGCGGCGGGCGCCGAGATGGTCGCCGCCTGGGATCCGGACTCAGCGGTCGCAGCTGAATTCGCCGCGGTGCACGGGGTGGCGCACGAGCCCACGATCGCGGCGCTGATGGCGACAAAGCCCGACCTGACCGTGGTCATGGGCCGGCCGGACCAGGTGCCTGAACTGGCCCTGGCCTGCATCGAGGCGGACCTGCCGATCGTGCTGGAGAAGCCGGCCGCCGTGTCCACCGCCGCCCTCGAACCGCTGGCCAAGGCGGCCCGCGGCCTGTTCGTCGCCATCCCCCTGCCCAATCGCTGCGGCCCGATCTGGGCCGAGATCGAAGCGCTGAAGGCCGCCGGCCGGCTCGGCCCGGTCTCGCACGCCCAGTTCCGCATTGTGAACGGGCCGCCGGAACGCTACCGGCTGGACGGAGTGCCCTGGGTGCTGGACCCGGCCATTGGCGGTGGCGGCGCACTGCGCAACCTCGGCATCCACGGCATCGATGCCGCAGTGACCCTGGCCGGCGGCGCCGACCTCACTGTCGTCTCAGCCGCCATCGACCGGCGGCTGCATGGCGAGGCGGTCGAGGAGTATGCGATCGTCACCCTGCGGGCGCCCGACGGCATGATCGCAACGGTCGAGGCCGGCTACACCTATGCATCGATGGCCCCGGGCGGCGATTTCGAATGGCGAGTCTCGGCCCGCAACGCCTACCTCATCGACCGCGGCGATGCCTGCCGCGTCGCCACGCTGGATGACGGGCAGGTGCGCGACCTGGCCCCGATCCCGCCGGCGGACCGGTACAAGGCCTTCATGGCCGATACGCTGGACCGCCTGGCGCGCGGCGCGGCACCATCGGTCGGGATCGGCGACTATCTGCAGGCCATGCGCCTGATCGACCGGGCTTACCAGGAGGCCGCAGCATGATCGGCATCGGCATCATCGGCGCCGGCTTCTTCGGTGCGATCCATGCACGGGCCATCGCCGCCGTCCCGGGCGCGCGGGTCGCGGCCGTCTGCCGCCAGGACCTCGACGCCGCCCAGGCCTTCGCGCGGGAGCATGGCGGCAACGCCCATGCAGATTGGCGAGCGCTGCTTGATGATCCGGCGGTCGACACGGTGCTGATCGCCACGCCGCATCACCTGCATGCCGAGATGGCGATCGCCGCAGCGCAGGCCGGCAAGCACATCCTGCTGGAAAAGCCGATGGCGCCGACCGTCGCCGAATGCGACGCGATCAACGCCGCGGTGGCCAAGGCCGGGATCCATCTGATGGTCGGCCACGTCCTGCATTTCGCCCTGCCCTGCCTCGCCGCGCGGGAGATCGTCGCGGGCGGCAGCATCGGCCGCCCGGTGCTGGGCAGCAGCTGGCTGATCAAGCTGTGGATGGAGGCGAACCGCCAGCCCTGGCACCTGTCGCCGAAGTCCGGCGGCGGCATGCTGCTGACCGCCGGGATCCACGCGCTCGACCGGCTGGTCTGGCTGATGGACGGCCCGGTGGGGTCGGTCTCGGCCATGGCCGGCACCCATTTCCACGACCAGGAGGCCGACGACACGGCGCTGATGCTGCTGCGCTTCGCCGATGGACGGATCGGCCAGGTGGCGAGCGTCGGCTACCGCGACGGCGGCGTCGGCTTCGCCATGGACCTGGTCTGCGAGGCCGGGGCGCTGCGCCTCGACTTCGACCAGGGCGCCATGGTCGGCCGGGGCGGCGCCTGGACCCCGGTGCCGAATTCGATCGAGCCGGACTGGGCGCAGCGCGCGGTCGAGCGCGAATGGCAGTCGATGCTCGCCCTGATCGGCGGCACGGGTCCGAACCCGGCGGATGGGCACTATGGCCGCCACCTCATCGCCTGCATCGAGGCGGCCGGGCAGTCCGAGCGGTCCCGCCGCGAGGTCGCGCTGGCATAGCCCGAACCGCAGCCCCAGCCAGCGACCCGCTGGTCACTGCGATGGTGCGGAGGCGCGGCTGAGCGCCTGCTGCAGATCCGCAAGCTCCTCGCAGCCCTGCGGGCACAGCGCCTTCAGCCTGGCCTCGTTCTGCCGGGCCCGGGCGACGTCGCCGAGCTGCAGGTAGAGCTCGCCGGAATATTCGAGCGCGCCCTTGTGATCGGGGTCGGAGTCGAGGGCCTTCTGATAGAAGGTCATCGCCGCCTCGGTATCGCCGCTCTTGCGCAGGCTGAACCCCATCAGGTTGTAGACGTCGGCGTGCTCGACGCCGTCTTCGATCAGGACGTTGAGATCGGCGATCGCACCGCGATAGTCCGCCGCCTCGATCTTGTCACGGATGGCATCGAGCTCCGGCGCGTCACCCGGAAAGTTGATATCGACCGCCAGCGCCGGCGACGTCCCCGCGGCCAGCAGCGCGGCGAAGACGAGTACGTGCAGGGCTTTCATGATGAGCTCTCTCCAGATCATGTCCGGGACGAACGCACAGTCGCTGCCATCCCCGGCGAAGCGGCCGGAGCCGAGAACGGGAATGCGCGCCGCAGGCCTGCATCTTGTCGGCGATCACGTGGACGAGCAACGCCGGTGGGGCTGGACCGCCAGCGGACACTCCCGCTGATGGGCGCCCCGCCATTGGTGCGGGCGGCCAGATTATTGCGAACGAATATGTGAAATGTCAGAATCATCTTGTGAGATGTCACGTACAATGCCACGCTGCCGGGCATGTACGATCCTGCCTCGCCTTTCGCCCAGGCCCAGGCCCCCGGTGCCGAGCCGAAAGCAGCCTTCGCGCTGAAGCGGCTGCGC